>OFLZ01000098.1_pt1 | contig 76573 bp, 68 predicted proteins | sample 1541321 | NCBI WGS metagenome assembly OFLZ01 (sample SAMN04209223, study PRJEB22552) | human gut metagenome | biome: gut; material: feces | host: Homo sapiens | place: USA: Oklahoma | reverse complement strand
TCCACCCAGTCTTATCATAGAAGAATCTTATTTACAGACTTTTCTTCATACCCTCTACCAATCCTCTTCAGCAAGTCTCTATGGTGCTATTTTCTGCAAAAAGAGTCCTCCATCACAACCAAAATGTGTGTATGGAGGACTCTTTTATGATTCTATTCTTCTTTTACACTCGAACATTCCTTTTCATCAAAACTCCTTCTGGTCTGCCTGCTTCTTCCACAGATGTATTGACCACTTTACAGAAAACATCTAAAAATTCTTGTGCCAATGCTTCATCTTCAGTTCCTTTCTTCAATGCGGCAATATCCGAAAGAATCTGAACCGCTTCTGTATTTGTTATGTAACGATGCAGACCAGAACCCCAAAAGGCTTTCTCTACTTTACTTTTGTTGGCATGATACTTCCAGAACGGCATCTTCTTCGCCTCTTGGGGAGATAGTGCCAGCTTAAAACGAGATTGTGTAGAAACAAATCCTTCGTCTAAGCTATCTCCATCATAAGCACGATCCACCAAAAATACTGCAAATATCAGCCGTTCTTCTTCTTCGGTATAAGGTTCCCGTGTTGTCAAAATACACAAGCTGTTTGCCTGCACCTGTGCTAAACGCATCGCCGCTCCTTTTCGTTCTCCTTTCTGCACAACACCTGCCATTGCTTTCCATTCTCGCAGCATCTGGCTTTCATAACATACAAAGCCACCATAATCCATCTGGGATTCCAAAGCATATCTTGAAATTTCCCCTTGAAGATACGCCAAACATGCGCAATCTGGAGAAGAACACCATGTTCTTTTTTCCACTTTAATATTATATTGAATTATACTATCTGAACAAACACCATGAAAGCCCATCAGCGTATCCGATTTCCCACCATCGCAATAATTACACTTAAACACGACATTGGGACGGTCTTGTGAGTCTTGAGGGATTTCCGAAGTTCGATTTAGCAAGATATCCCTTCTGATTTCAGCTTTTTGCTGTTCTTTTTCCTGTTCCTTTTGTTTCGCTTCTTTCAAAACTTCCTCCTGTAGTATTTTATCATTTAAGGCAAGAAATTTCTGAAATGTGCTTGGATATTGGAATTGCTTATCCACATTTGCAAATTTTACAAAAATAGCATCTTCTGTTTGTTCCACCACTGTACCTACCCCAAACTTTTTATGAGAAACCTGCTGATTGAGAATATCCATATTTTTCTCCCTTCTCGCCATATTACAATTCCTACCGTACACATTTGCTTCTGGTTTTTCCTGTTCCATTGTTTTCATTTATGAACATCTTTTCTTTCAGTATATCCGTCCTGACCATCGGCTTCAAGATGAAATCCCATAAATAATATCCTCGTTCCTTTTCATTTTCCATGAGAAATAAACTAAGGCAGAGATTTCCGCATAGAAATCTCTGCCTTAGTTTTATAATCTTAGCCCTATGTATTCATCTTCCCAGCCATCTCTCCTCCAGCCGAAGCATGGCAAATCCGAATCTTTCGTATTCTGACAATATTATCTGTGACGGGTCGCCTTCCCGGATACGCAGTGTGCGGCGGATTTCCTTTGGAATCACTACTCTTCCCAAGTCATCGATTCTTCTGACAATGCCAGTTGCTCTCATGTTGTTTGTCCTCCTCTGTGTCCAACCTCCGTCGGTCGGTTGTTCAGAGTTATTATGAACCAAAGGACGCACATTTATGTAAAAATACGATTTCTTTCCGCAGATGGAGATTTTTTCCGTAAAAAACAACCCCCAGGCAGGGTAATTTTCTCGTACCTGTCTGGGGGTTCGACATCATCTTATGCCAATGTTAGAACTGCTTTGCGCAGTTTTTCACAGCATTCAATTTATTTACATGTCAATGTAAAGTCTGCTACACTTGCAGATACATTTTCATAAGTATATCCGCACCAGTAGATAGCATTTTTATTGCTGCCACCTTTACCTTCGATAGTAAATTTCAGACTGTCTTCTGCATTATTCTTTGGTTCAATGGTCAATGTTGTTTTAGGTGTATCTCCATCCAATGTATAAGTTACCACTACACTGAAAGTACCGCCATTTTTAAATACATCTGCATCACTTAACAATGTATTTCCAGAGAAATTATACAGACCTTCGCCCTGTTTCAGAACGAAATGGGCATCTGCGCCCCAACCAGTATTGCCTGTGTTCACACTCAGTACACCATCCGCCTCATCATCATATGCTACATTCAGATCATAGGAAATGGTATAAGTATTGCTTTCCAAATCTACATTGTCCATCTGGAAATAAGGCATACGACCATCATCAGCCTGTACCATTTCCAGAGAACCATCTGCGTTTACAGTTGCAAAAGTTTCATGGTCTGCATGGCTTGTACCAGGATTTGCTACACAGTCTGCACAGAAGAAATCTGTCACAGCTTCACCAAAAGTATTTTCATCAAATGTCAGATCGAAGTCGTTTGCATTATCTACCACTACACCTGTGGCGCTGCCTGCAAAGGAAATGCCTGCGTTGCCTGCTGCTACTCGATAGTCCAGAACTTCCGCACCATTGATGTTCTGTTTGCCAGGCAAAGTGGTTGTGCTGGGTTCTACAGTTACATCATCAATCATAACATCTGTAGGACCTGCATTATTTTTCATAGGTTCCCCAAATACAATATCTCTATTGTTATCGGTAAATGTGCATCCTGTAATGGTTACACCTGTCAATGTTGCAGGTGTATCAGCATAGCTGCCGTCATCTCTTGCTTTGATCAACAGGGCGCCGCCAAGCCCTGCGCCATTGCCTTCAAATTTGCAATCCTGAATGCTAATATTTTCATAATCACCATATTTCAAGTTGATGTCTACTGCAGAGGACATGGAATGTGCACCATCTTCTTTGGTACCACAGTTGATGAACTGACAACCCTGGATTGTAGAATTTGTCAATGCTTCTACATAGATGGCTTTCTGATCTGCATTTTCAAATGTGCAGCCTGTCAGATTCATAGTTGCTTTAGCAGTTGTATCCTTAGGCAGATCACGATAAATGCCAAATTCAAAACCATCGAATTGACAACCATTCAAAGTTAAAGTGAAATTTTCATTTGCACTAGGAACTTTGATTGCTGTACCTGTTTTCTCTGCTTTTTCCAGATTCAGATTATTGATTGTCAGGGAAGTCACATTTGCCGGTACATTGATACCATAATTTGCTGTTGTTGTTACGGTCTTGCCTGCGCCTTCGATGGTCAGCTTATCCGCAAAGCTTGTAAGGGCACTATCCAATGTAACATCTTTCACCAATGTTACAGTAGAACCTGCCTGTGCCTTTGCCACTGCATCTTCAAAGGTACCAGTTACTTTATTGCCGCTAGCGTCTGTATAGGATGCTTCTGTGTTTTCCCAATCATCCATACCAGGTATTTGAGCATTTTTATCAATTGTGTCTACATTTCCAAATTCTTTATAATACCCTTCAAGATTAGGATCTCCGCCCCATGTCTGGTACTGATAAACAACATTATCGAATGTACATCCATTCATGGTTAATTCATTTGTCGCCTTCATGGAAGCTGCACACCAGATATTTTCAAAGTTGACATTATTCAATGTCATCTGGTTATTCTGGTAGCCAGAAGCCAGCTGCACACCAAAGAGGTAGTCTTTCATGGTAACATTTTCAATGGTGAATGTATAGTGTTCACGAACATAATTCACACCACCTGTGTTGATTGCCACCTGTGCATCTGCATTGTCATCCTGCAATGTAAAGTCGGAGAATGTTACAGGGTATTTTGTACCATCAGGATAATCCTGTCCATTGCCATTGAAATTGATGAAAATATGTCCATTGATAATGGTTTCATCTTCACCAGCACCCAGCAGGCTTACAGGGTGCGCCAATGCAAATGCGCTAGTACCATTTACATTCGGTGCGTCATATTCCCCTGCTGTCAAACGGATATTTGCACCAGCGGGAGCCAAGCTCAGAACATATTCCAAAGAACCATCTACAGCCGCAGGAGCCATATAATCCTCACCTGTTTTTGCAAAGGTATTGTACTGATATTTCAGATAAGAATTGCCATTACTGTCCTCCATAGCAGTAGCCACTGCACCACAATTTTCTTTTCCGCCAATGTTGACAGTTGCAGTTGTATCGCCATCCTCAACAATCGCGAAAGTATCTTTCAGACCATCTGCGCTGTCCAGAGTCAACTGAGAAGGTGTCGTAACACTACCGCCCTTGGATACGTCAATACTCTGTTCCCAAGTACTGCCTTCTATGGTCAGATTGGTGGCATTTACCTTCGCACCATTTACAGTCATACCGCTTCCGGCACTGTTCAAGATTGTTACATTTTCCAATGTCACAACATCATTTTCTCCACCAGACTGATTGTTATTGTAGATATGCAGACCTTTTGCTACTCCTGCACAGTCTAAAGTCACATTTTTCAATGTCACACTTGCACCGAATGCCTGCATCAAATGGCTATTGGTCATGCCTTCATCTGCTGTAATCTTATTTCCATTCCCATCAATGGTAACATCTTTGGTAATGTTGAACAGTACACTTGCTTCCTGATCTTCCAGCAATACGATGGTAGCGCCTTCTTTCAGTTCTGTATCATTCAAAGCGTCTGCCAAAGAAGCATACCCTTTTCCATCTACATACGCTGTCACATCGCCATCTTCAGGATTAGACACCCATTTTGCTTTCAGTGTCAAACTGCTGCGAATAGGTGTTGTAAAATCAAACTGTGTATCACCATCGAACCAGCCTACAAAAGTATAGCCTTCTTTTGTGGGAGCTGTGGGTTCGCTTACGGTACTGCCTCTGCGTACTCTCTGGCTATCTACTGTGGTTTCCCCATCCATGAAAGTTACAGTATATTTCGTAACAGAACTGCTTCCGCCGCCACCGCTTACATAATCGTCAACAACTGTAGGCGCTTCTACACCAGACGCTACTTCTGTCTTATTAATGGTTACATCTCTGTGATATGTAATGCCATCTGCATTTGCTTCCAGTTTCTTAACAGTACCATCACCGGAAATTTCCACTTTGCCGTCTGCTTTTACCAGATCCACAACAACATCTTTGGCAATATCCAGTTCAGAGCCTTCAGCATCTTCAGCAATCTGGATGGTATCTACATTTTCTTTTACTTTTACAGAAGCTTTCTTTTCTACGATCACTTCATCAACAGGTACATCAATGACAACGTCACCTTTTTCAGCAACTTCTTTTGTGATGCGAACAGTATCAATGCTGCCTTCAAAGTCATCTGCTGTCAATTCACATACTGCGCCTACCTGCACTTCTTTCACATCTGTTTTACCGGAGAAAGAAACTTCTACGCCTGTTTTTTCAATAATGATACGACCTTTTACAGTCACATTATCCAAAACAACTTTGTCATCTTCTGCGCAGCGGATCACCAGGTCACCCTGAATTTCCACATCCCGCAGCGTTGCTTTTTCTACTGTGCTGTCAATGACTACATTACCTGCTACAACCTGATCTTCCAGAACAGCTTCTTTTTCTGTCAGCACAACTTCTGTTGCTGCTACTGTTTCATCATTCTGTTCAGTACACGATTCAAAGATGACACAGCTTCTGCTCTTGTAATGGATTTGGCTGCACCAAAAGTACCATCAGGGTAACCGCTCATATAGCCTGCTTTTACAACAGCGCCTACACTGCCCACTGCCCATACGGGAATTTCATCGCTAAATCCTTCCGCACCTGCAGCATCCTGTTCCAGACCCATAGCATTTGCGATCATCACAGCTGCTTCCGCTCTGCTGATGGTTGCGCTGGGTTTGAAAGTACCGTCTTCATAGCCATTGCAGTATCCTGCATTCACTGCTGCAGCCACTGCCTGATAGAACCAATCGGTTTCTTTCACGTCTGTAAAGCTAACAGTGCCTTCTGCATCGTTTTTCAGCACGTTATTCATCATGGTAACAAATTCTGCACGGCTAACACTGTTGTCCGGCTTAAATGTGCCGTCTTCATAGCCTTTGATCAGACCTTTGCTTTCCCAATCAGAAATCACTGCATTTGCCCAATGATTTGCTGTGTCTGTTGCACCAAATACTGTCACAGGTGCAAAAGCCAGAACTGCAGCCAACGCCATAGAGCATGTTCTTTTGGTTGCCTTCTTTGCGTTTTTTCTCAATTCGACCCCCCTAAGTGTTATTATGCATATTTTACGCATAAAAATTCTATACAGAACCTCTATCAATTTGCCCCGCAAATTTCATCAATTCCGTATGGTACATACTTTCGGTTTTATTTTATCACGATTCGTACAAAAACCAATATGCATACATAAAAATTTTTCTGCATTTATTCCTTCTTCCTGCTTTCCAACGAGTTTTCTATATTTTCCATACAACATCCCACTAAAAAAACAAGAAACAACTCCATTTTAATTCTTCATAATATCTATTCAGTTAAATCTTCAACTGTTTTTTCAAAACAATATTAAAAAATCCTTCTTGTTTTTCCTATAAAATCCGTCCCGTCAATCGGTAATATTATGCACAAAATATTCGTTCCGAACTTCATCTCAAAGTCCCCAAAAAGAAAAACACCTGTAAAAAGCAACTTACCCTCAAAATTTTATAAAAATAAGAAAGCTGAAATCTCTATATAATAATAAGGATTTCAGCTTTCTTTGTTTTCTTATGAAGATGTCCCTTTTTCGGGTTTTCTTTCTATATCTGCAAATTTACTTCCTTCTCTTTTATTTACAGGAGGTCACTTTCTCCCGGATCAGAAAAGTCAGAAACGGCTTCGGCAATCATTTTTGCAATGACAGCCGCTTCTTCTGCCGCTTCTTCCTTCTCTTTCTCCACTGTGACAGTTTCCTCGTCTGGTTTTGTCAGCGTTTCTTCTGCCGCCGGACTATCTGTTTTCAGAACTTCGGCAAAGTCCTTAAATTTCTCCACTTGCTCCGGTGACAGAGATGCCTGCCGCAAATCCAGCGTGCCTTTGGGTGTGCCGTTAACAGTGCCCCGGAAGGTGCGTCCATCCAGTTTCGGGCTGCCTGTCATCACCAGTTCCAATTCTTTCACACTGCCTTTGCTCAATTCACCCAGAAACTCGGAAAGCACCGCTCCATCTTCCACAGAAACTGTCACTTTCCCATCTACGGTACTATTCATATATGCGCCGGCAATCTCCACGTCTGCTGTGCCTTTGACCTTGATTTCCACATTACCCTTGAGGGTGGTGCCGCTGCTGCCGCTGCCATAAAGGGCAAATTTACCACTTTCCACAGAAAGCACAGGGTTTGCCGTGATTTCTTTCTCCTCTGCGTCATGTGCAGTTCCCGCAAAAATAGCACGTTTTGTGAAGCTGAAAGGGGTTTCCACATCTGCGCCAATGGTAACAGAATGCCCATTGCCATAAATGCGATTTACATCGTACACAACATTCTCAAATGTAATATCTGCCCTTGCTTCCATGACGCCGCCTTTGATTTTGCACTTGCGCTCATCCCCAGAACGGATGGTGCAGGAAACAGAAGGGAAGGTGTCTTTTTCCTGTAATTCCACATCATCCCCCAGAATGATTTCTCCGCTGCCTGCTTCCTCAAGGGCACTGACAGCTTCTTTCCATGTGCCATATTTGCTGCCGTTCACTTCAAAGGCTTCTTTTCCCACTGCTTTCACGAAAGTCAAATCTTTTCTTGCTGTAGGAGACCAATTCTTTTCTCCCACCTTTGCTGCCGCACGGATATACAGTGTACCGCCTTTGGGATTCTCCATGGTCAATGTCAGGGGTTTTTCATAAAGGGCTTTATGTTTTTCAAAGTCAGACAGTTTTCCGTTGGTCAGGTCGTTGCTGTTTTCTACCACATAATAGATTTCCGCGCCGTCGGTGGCACATGTGATTTCCACAGTCACTTTTTCATCATTTCCGTAATTACCCTGCTTTGGTGTCACCGTAATGACTGGTTCCGCTGCCACAGAACCCTCCTGCAATGCCGCCTGAACAGCCGCAAGGACTTTTCGGCTTTCTTCCTCATGACCGGAAATGGGTGTCACACCTTCCACGCCCTGTTTCAGATAAATCTGGCTGAACAGTTCCGGCAAAAAGGCTGCGTATGCTTTTTCGCTGGCATCATCCAGACGGATTTTGGTCAGATAGTATTTCTGGTCAAAATTGGGGCTTTCAAACTCCACTCTTGCGGTGATGCCGTCTGCCTTTCCGCTGAACTGCCCCAGTTCATAGGAATGTTTGGGATTGGGATTGGCAAAAACATATCTGCCTGTCACTGTTTCCGAGCGTTTTCCATCTTGAAAGGCTGCCGCTTTCAGCAAAATTACTCTGCCGTCAGCATATGTTTCATTTTCCGCCTTCAATTCCGCGCCGGAATCCTCATGGAAAATAGGGTCTTTGGAAGGTGTAGGGCTTTCTTCCGTAGGCTCACTGCCGTCTGTGGTATAGTGGATAACTGCCCCTTCCGGCGCTTTCATGGTGACAAAAATAGAATTGATTTTTCCGTTGGGTGCCACCTGTCTGGTGCTCTGGAAAGTGGGTGGCGCAATTTCTCCCGTGCCTTCCCGTATAGGCTTGCTGCGCAAGGCGTCAATGACGGCATATTTTACCGCATCACTGGAGAGGGTCGCGCCGCTGATGGCGTCCACCTTTTCTTCTTCCTTCTCAGAAGGTGTGGTGCGTGCCTTCAGCACTTCCTCCAATGTCTTTCCTTTCAGTTTTTCCGGCATGCCGCTTGGGCCCATGACATCACCGCCCAGCCAGAAAGATTCGTCAATGGTGCCGGGAATCTCCGTGCCGTTATCTTCCAGCAGAGCAATCCTGCCATTTACCGTAGTCACGCGCACCTTTACGGTATAGGGCTTGCCTTCATTGCCTTTGCACTCCGCCTGCCCTGTATATACCTTTGTACCTGTATCCAGAGAAGGAATCTTCACGAAAGTCAAAGGGATTTCCAGAACTTTTGACCATTTTCCGTCTTTCTGGGCTGCCAGCTTCAAAGAAATGGTTTCATCGGCATCATTCCCATTCCCATTCAAAGACAGGGTCGGCTGGTTCAGTTTTTTTTTAGAGGCATCGTCCCCCTTTGGGTCGCTGCCGTCTGTGGTATAAAAAACATCTGCTCCTTCCGGTGCGGAAATGTTCAGCAGGGCATTTTCTGTTGCCGCGAACAGTAGATTGGTTCTCAGGTCTGCCGCTGTTACTTTTGGTTCGCTGACTTCGCCGGACTTGGAAGAAAGGGCTTCTTTCACAGCGCCTTTGATGGCTTCACTGGAAACGGTTGCGCTGGCCACAGCGTCAATGCCGTCAATATCCTTTGCTGTTTTCCCTTTGAATTTCTCAAACATTGCCGCCGCTTTTTTCCAGAAGGAATCATTGCCGCCTGCTTCTGTGCCATTGTCTGTGACAGATACGATTTCTCCTGTCTTTTTGTTATAAGTCACTGTCACTTTCGCATCATAGCCGAAGGAACCAACGGTTTTGCTGCCTTCTGCCGTTTCTGTTGCTTCCTCTGTTGTTTCTGTTTCTTCCCCAAGGGCTTTTTTCACCGCTTCTTTGATGGCATTGCTGGAAACGGTTGCGCTGGCTACAGCGTCAATGCCGTCAATATCCTTTGCGGTTTTCCCTTTGAATTTCTCAAACATTGCCGCCGCTTTTTTCCAGAAGGAATCATTGCCGCCTGCTTCTGTGCCATTGTCTGTGACAGATACGATTTCTCCTGTCTTTTTGTTATAAATCACAGTCACCTTGGCATCATAGCCAAACTCGCCCACTTTCGCACTGCCTTCTGCGGTAGCATTGGGTTCTTCGGTAGGTCCTTCCGTTGTTTTCTGGAAGGAGAAATACATCTTCAGATAGCCGCCCTTCCCATAATATTCTTTGTAATTAGGGAAGTCGATTTCCAAAGCTTCTTTATAATAATCCAATCCTACTTTGTAGACTTCGTCTTGGATAAGCTCATTTTCGCTGTTATATACTTTGACTTTGAATGTATCGCTCTTCCAGCCTTTGTATGTATCCGGCAGTTCAATTCCTTTTTTGGTGACACAGCCCTTTTCTGTTTTCCATTCCCGATTTTCTACGGTGATGGTCTGGAGCAATGTATCCTTTGCGCTGTCATAAAGTTCCACTTTCGCAGGAATCTGGGAAGCGTAATCTTTCACTTCCACCTGGAATGTCTGCTGGTGCTCTCCCATAGAAATGGTAATGGTCTGTTTGCCCGCCTCTTTCGCTGTAAAGATATGACCATTTTCCATGGACGCGGCAAAACCTCTGTTGCGGCATTCTGCCCATCCATTCAGGCGCTGGGAACTGCCCTTTTCTGTTTTCAGGGAAATATTCAGATTATCCAGCTGGAAAGCTTCCCCAACAGCATACTGCTTGGGCACCAGGCTGGTATCCAGTGTAAAGGATGCCACGGCGGATGTATCAGCAGATGTATCCAGGTCTACAAAATAATTTTCGAATTTCCAGCCTGTATAGTCATCTCCGGCATCAACGCCTTTCAATGCAAATTTCCAGGAATTATAACCATCTTCAAAAACGCCGTCTGCCAGTTTCTTATCATTGTCATAAATGGCCATGGCTTTGATAGAGCCTTCTGTTTCCAGACGATAACGGAATTCATTTCCCTCCAGCTGAATCTTCTGGGTTCTATCGTCCTGCATGGTCACCAGAATATGTGTAGGAGATTTCTGTTTCACTTCATCAAAGAAAGCAATTCTTACAGGGATGGTGGTTTGAGAAAGTTCATGGGTGAATTTCACCAGCAATGTGCCGTTTTTCATGCCTTCTGTCTGCTTGGTGATGGTATCGCCGTTTTGATAATTTGTAACGATGCCGTATTCCTGCAGCTGGTTGAAAGGTACTGTTTTCTCCTTGCCATCTGTCATATGCAGTGTCAATTCTGTCTGACTCAGATCCAGAGGCATCTTAAATTTCGCAGTCAAGGCAGGTTTTACCTTAAATTCCATCCATGCGATCTGCTGGTCTTTCTGATCCAGACCATACTGTTTTGCCTTTGCCAAAGCGTTTTCTATGGCGCTGAGATGGCCTTTTGCCGTTTCCGTGGCACCGCTGACCGCGTCAAAAGCATCGCCTTTTTTCTCTGTCAGTGCTTTGGAAAGACTGGACAAATCAGACAGACCTACGGCTTTTTTCAGGATATTTTTCCCGCCTGCGTAACGGGTATCGTCTGTATACTTGATGGATTCCGCACCGGTGATTACGCCGTCTTTTACTGTCACTTTCACCACGTTAGGGCCTCTGTCAGGGTAATAGCGTCCCCATGTGGCTGTACCGTACCATTGGCCGTCAGCGATTTCCCCTTCTGGCTGTGCCGGCTCTGTCTTACCGGAGAAATCAAAGAGCAGACGTACATAACCGCCATAGGAATCGTATTCTGTGTAGTGAGTGAATGCGATTTCCAATGCTTTGCCGTCAATGGCTTTTTCCACTGTGTAATCAGAAAGAGCTTCCCCTGCGGCATTATATACCTTGATAGTGAAGGTGTCTTTTTCCCATTTCTGATATGTTTCCGGCATTTTCACATTGTAGAGGGAATACATACCATGGGCATTTTTCCATTTTTCACCGGGAATGGTGATAGTCTGGATGGGTTCTCCTGTTTTAGAGGACAACTCGATTTTTGCAGGAATCTGTTTTTCGTAATCAATAACCTGCACATCGAAGGACTGTGTCACACCATTATTCTTAATCTGGATAGTCTTTGTTCCCTTCTGGGCATCTTCTTTGGTGAAGATATAATCCTGATCAGGTTCCGCTGTAAAGCCTTTTGCTTTGCAGGCATCCCAGCCTACTTTCCGCTGTTTGCTGCCTTTTTCCGTTACCAGATTGATATTCAGCAGACTCAGATCCAGCTTGTATCCCACACCATATACGGTCTGGAGCAGTTCTGTATCCAGCGTAAAGGATGCCACGGCAGAATCGTCTGTCTGGTTGTCCATGGAAATATAGTAGGTATTGTATTTCCATCCTGTAAAGCCTTCACCGGGAGAAACTTCCCCAAGGAACGCTTCCCAGTCGTTATATTCCTCCTGATAAACAGCCTCTGTCAGCAGGCGGTCATTGTCATAGACCTTGATGTCCTTGATCTTGCCTTCAGCTTTGATGCTGTAATCCCATTGGTTTTCATCCAGCTCCATCTTCTGTGTTTTGCCATCGGCAAATGTAATCAACAGATGGGTGGGCGTTTTTCTTGTGGTCTTTTTGGATGCCACCACTTTGGCAGGCATCACAATCAAGCCATCATTCTGGCGGAATTGCACCTGCAAGGCACCATGCTGGTTGACACCCGGTGTATCTTTCGTAATGACCGTACCGTTTTCAATATTGGTGGTAATGCCATATTCAGAAATCTTGTCAAAGGGTACGGATTTTGTCTGTCCATCCGCAAGATGCACTTTCAGCACAGTACCGGTCAAATCCAGTTTTTCACCAAAGTTCATGTTAGCCTTGGGCTTTTTCTCAAAATCGAACCACTGCACATTCTGTTTCACCTGATCGGAACTGTATTTTTCCGCACGGAGGACAGCATTTCGCAGTGCGCTCAAGTGCCCTTTGGCTGTTTCCGTTGCGCCGGATACCGCATCGTAAGCCGCTCCTGTTTTCTGACGGAGCTGTGCTTCCAGCTTGTCCACATCTTCTGCCTTTCGGATGCCCTTCACATGGTTCAGCACATTCTGTCCTCTTTCAAAGCTTTCATCCTCAATATGCTTTTCGCTGTATGCCGCAGTGACCTGTCCGTCTTTCACAACAACGCGGACAATGTCCGGACCTTTCGCCTGATAATACAGGCTGTCTGTACCTGTGCCATACCATATGCCATCCGCCAGAACACCCTTCTTTTTTTCTTCGGAAGAACTGCTGGAACCGCCAGAACCGCCGGAACTGCCGGAACTGCTGGAGGAATGTTTCTTTTTTCTCACGGGAATTTCTTCTTCCGCATTTTTACCATCTGTTGTCACAGTGGTTTTGGGCTTGACTTCTTTTCCTCCCGCCTGAACGCCAGAAACCTTGTCCCCAGTGATCACTTTTGTATTTTCCGTAAAAACCTGTACGCCATCTCCGCCCGCATGGACTTCGCCTACGTTGCCTGCGCCGCTGATTTGGGTTCCTTTTGCTTTGGCTTCCACCTTGGATACGGTTCCATCTTTTTCCACTTGGATTTTGGCGTTTTCCGCGCCAGCTTCCACCTGCACCGCGCCGATTTTCCCCTTTTCCACAGTCAGGGACAAGGGCTTGGAAATCTGTACTTTGTCAAAATCACCGGATAACTTCGTATCGCTGGAAAGGGTCACATCTCCCAAAGAACTGTCTGCCGCGGTGAAATTGGTCTGGATGGGATGCACTGCCAGAACCCCTTTTCCGGCAGTGGTTTTAGAAAATTCCACGCCATCGGCGCCGCCGCGGACGAGGATTCTGCCTTCCACTTTCACGTTGTCCAGTTTCACACGCTGTGCACCGTCAGCAATGACCAAATCCCCTTTGACGGTCACATTGTGCAAAGAGGCATCATCTTTCCGTACAATGAGATTGCCTTCCAGATTGGCATCTGCCGTTTTTCCATCTTCAGCGATGTTTCCTGCCAACTGGTAAAGCACCTGTGAAAATTCCGCTCTGGTAATGGGCGCAAGGGGGCTGAGCTTCCCTTCATTGCCATGGATATAGCCAGCCTGAACCATGGCTGCCACAGCATCTCTTGCCCAAGGTGCAATCTGACTGCTGTCTGCGTACTGCTGCAAAACATCGGTATTGGATTGTTCCAAACAATAAAATCTTGCCAGCACCGCAAAAACTTCCTGTCTGGTGATAGGCGCTTCCGGCCGCAGCATGCCGCCATCCCCCGCAAATGTACCCATCTGCACTGCCTTTGCCATATCCTCATAGTACTAAGCTGTTGTAGGCACGTCTGTATAACCAGTCAGTGAAGCCCCTTTCACCGCACCGGCAAGACGATTGAGAATCGCTGCCATTTCTGCCCGTTTCAATGTGTCATTGGCACGAATCTTTCCGCTGTCCCCGCTCAGTAAGCCATTGCTAACCGCATAGGACAAAGCATTGGTTGCCCAGTTGTTTGGGAAATCCGAAAAGTCCGCCGGCGAAGCCGCCAGCACCGGTGTCGGTATGGCAATGGACGCTGCCATCAATGCCGCAAGGACTCTTTTCTGGTGTTCTTTTCCCATGTTTGTATCACTCCTCTTCTCCTTTTGTACATAAACTATGCTGTTTTCCCCATGTATCCCCGTTTGGGAAAACGATTTCCGCCCTTTAGTTAGCATATGCTAACCAGTGAATTCAATATACCATGTCAGACATTTCTTGTCAACAACATTTTTCCCCGCAACAAAAAAACGGCATTTCTGCCGTTTTTTAAATGCTCATGTCCATAAGACCATGGGGTCTGCCGTTTTGGGTGTATACATATCCCGCAACCCCTTTGTCATCAGTATTTTTCCATCATCTGTCATCATAACTGCGTCAAACAAATCCTTGTGTTCTTTCCAGAACGCCTCCGCCTTTTCCGGTCCCATGATAAAAAGTGATGTCGAAAGGGCATCTGCCAGTGTACCATCCTCACTGACAATGGTCACGGAAATAAAGCCATTTTCCGCCGGATAACCGGTTCTTGGGTCGATGATATGATGATACACCCTGCCGTTTTCCGTAAAATTCCGCTGGTATCCGCCGGAAGTGATGACTGCTTTGTTTTCCACATCCAAAATGCCGAAATAATCCTCTGGATTTCTGGGGTCTTCCAAAGCCACCCGCCAAAGGCTGCCATCGGGCTTTCTTCCTAAGGTCTGCACATTTCCCCCCAGAGAAACAATGCCGGAAGTGACGCCATTTTTCTGATAAATTTCCATAATCCGCTGGGAAGTATACCCCTTAGCAATGGCACCCAGATCCACAGTGACGCCATCCAGCAGTGTCACCGTATTGCCTTCCATATGTACCTTAGAACCATCCACTTTTGCCAGCTGTTCCGCCAACTCCTCTGATGTCGGTACATGAAAATTACCATCACGGAACCCCCACAGCTTCATAACCGGCGTAATGGTACAGTCAAAAAGTCCGTCTGTTTCTTTGGATACCTCCGCCGCTCTGGAAATAACGGCAAGGGTGTCTGCTTCCACCTGTCTTTGTCCCAACTGGTTCAGCTGATACACATCGCCGCTTTCCCCAGTAACAGACAGCAGTTCATCCAGTCGCTGGATTTCCGCACTTGCCGCCTCCACAGCCGTGCTTGCATGATCCCCATAAGCAGTGATGTCCATGAAGGTATCCATGGCAAATATCTCCTCTTTGTAGGGCGTCAGTCCCGATTTGGCTTCATATCTGTCACCGCAGCCCCCCAGCAATGCGGCACAGCAGCAGACTGCCAACACCATTTTTTTCATTTTCTTTCCACCTCCATTTTGTTAGCAAAAACTAATCTTGTAAGACATCATATCATTTCATTATTTTTCTGTCAATATCCTTATCAGACAACAAAAAAAGATATGGGCTGCAATTTCTATTGAGAAACCAAGAAAACGATTTCTCAACAACCGCTTTTGCAACACATATCTCTTCATTTTCAGGAAACAGAAAACCTATTTCAGCACCTTTCTGACATTCCGCCCCAACGGCAGCGTCGACCGGAAAACAAATTCCCAGAAATTTTTATCAGCGTTTTTCTGAAAAATAAATAGCTGGAACCCTTTCTATCAAAAGAATTCCAGCTATCTTCATTTACTTACGGAGCGACTAGGCATGCCGCGCCGCTGTTTAAACTCAATTCAGTTTCAGATACTGTGCCCAGTCACGATCAGGCAGAACGTCTGTCCATGTTTCATAAACGCCGTCTTTGTCTTTTTCGTATTCATGGCTGCTGGTTGCTTCCTGGATTGCCAGATAGTACCATGCAGTTGTATCCATGTTATCAGGGAACACATTCATATCTTCATGCAGTGCATCTGCGCTTTCAGGCAGACGATTCAGCACGCGGTTGATCATTGTCACTGCTTCCGCACGAGTGATGTAGCGGTCAGGACCAAAAGTGCCGTCGGGATAACCGCTGATCCAGCCTTTTTCAGCTGCACGATTGATCTGGTTTGCTGCCCAGTGACCATCAATGTCGGTAAACAGGTTTTCACCGCTGTAGCCTTCACTGTCAAAACGTGCTGCAATGGCTGCAAATTCTGCACGAGTGATATACGCATTGGGATCAAAGTTGTTGTTATCTCTGCCGTATACAATATCCATATCATACATGGTGGATACAGCGACATTGAACCAATCATCTGTAAATACGTCGTTGAAAGGATTCTGATCTGTCAGGTTCTTTTCTCTTACATCATCCTGCAGCAGACGGAAGAAGATGGATGCCACTTCTGCACGGGTGATATTGCGTTCTGGATGAACCAGACCATCGGAATAACCAACCACATAATCGAAGTGATCGTCACCATTCAGCGCTTCTGGTGTTTTGTCGGGCTTGTTGTTTGGTCTATGACTGCCGCCGCCACCGGAACCACCATCATTGTCTTTCACAAAGACAGCTTTCAGTACAGCGCCATCAATCAAGCTTTCATCCATTTCATATTTGTCTACATCGCCCAGATTTTCTGTTTTGCCATTAATGGTAACTTCTACTTTGTCCAGTTTCCAGCCATCAGCTGCTTCCATTTCGAATTTCTGTTTTTCAACGCCAAAAGGAATTTCTACAACTTCTGTATCGTTTGCACCAACAGTCTGAACATCTTTTACAACGACATTACCTTTGCCTTCTACGATAACTGTCATCAGGTGTTCTGTTGTGCTGCCGCCGCCTTTGACTTCATAAGTCAATTCAGGCACAGGGAATGTTTCGGTGCTGCCTACTGTCTCATTGGAATCCATAGGTGTCAAAACGGCTTCCACGTTGGTTTCTACCTTGTATTCGCCTTTTGCTTTCTGGGGATTTGTCAAATGTACATAGTAGGAGAACTGTGCAGGGGCAAAGTTTCCAACAGGCACATTGATGCTCCAAACAAAATGTTCTCGGGTTTCACCGTCTGCCACACCATCTGGATAATAAGTTACTACAAAATTGTAGTTACCATCTGCGATTTTACCCTCAAAGAAACCATAAGTAGTGCTTCCAGGGAATTCTTCAGACTGGATTTTTACTTTATTCAATTCTACGCCACCAACAGTGATGGTCATATTTTCCAGATTTACAACATCAAGGTTGTAGTCATTGCCCTTATTATCTTTCCCCTGACCAATGATGTCGACAACCTGAGAGCCAGCATCCAGCAGGTAGTAAATGTCATTCTTGATTGCACCAAAATCCAGAACAGCACCACCGTTCAGATATTCTACAAAAGCTTTACCCAATTCATTTGTTGTAGAATCATCTGCAAACACAGCATAGCAGTGGTAGTTTGCAGCTTCCAGTTCAGAATATACTTTGTCTGCTTCGTAGATTGCACGATCCAAGCAAAGGGCATGTGTCAAACTAGTTTCCCCTTGAGGTACATAAGGAACAGGAATCTTTTCACCTTCGGGAGTTGAACCATATACATCATAATCATGTGCATATGTATTTTCATCTTTTGCAACATTTTCTTTCACTGCTGCATAATAAGTGTTCCAATTTCCGCCAGGAATTTCGTATACACCGTCTCCAAATCCATTTGCATCACACCAGCTGGAAGGAGATCCCCAAACACGACTGCCATCTGCATCCAAAGCGTTATAAATGGTCATCAGTGTTTCATCTTCTGCCAAGAACTGTCTGGTCAAACCATCTGTGATGACAATGACATATTTTCTGCTGTCTTCTACATCCGTATCCGCAGCCAGCATTTCCTGTGCTTTCAAAAGGCCTGCCTGCAGGTTGGTACCACCTTCCAGTTGTGAATTTTTTTCTTTCAGACCATTATAAATAGCGCCGCCATCTTTGATGGCTTCATCTGTCAATTTTGTCAGTCCGCAGGAAACGACAGCTCTGCCTGCAAACTGTACCGCACCAACTTTGATAGATGCGCCTGTATCTTTCACACTTGCACCCAAATTCGCCAGCATTTCCAGTGCCTCCGTTGTTACATCTTCTTCGCAGCTGGATTTATCCAGTACGAATACCACATCAGACACCAGTTCTTTTTCTGCGGAAGGCAGAGAAAGGGTTACTCTGGAGTTGAAATCTTTATCGAATTCTGTTGCGGTTTTATTTTTGGAATGATCCCATTCGGGAGGATCAACAGGATCAACGGGATCTTCTTTCTTTGTCAGAACGCCGTCCAGATGGAAAGCGGATTTCCATTCTGTATCATTGTTATTTTCTTTGTAACTTCTGTCGATGTAACTGAGTTTCTTCCATGTGAAATCATAATCCGTATTGGTATATGTCACACCATTAATGATGAATCTAAAGGAAATTACATTCCCATTTTCATCCATTTCCCATGTGCTTTCTGCTCCTACAGGTTTGCTGGAAACTTCAGCATAACCATCATGATTGCCCAGTTCACCTACATTCCAACTTGCGATCTGATTCTGCGCCTCTTTACCTGTATAAGGAGTTACCATGCTGGTGCCTGCTTTTACTTTCGCGCCAGTTGCCAGATAAGAATAATCTGCTGGATCATCTGTTGTTCCCCCATCTGTCTGATTCAGTACATACAGAAATACAGGCAGTTTTTCTTCTGGTGTTGTAGGGTCAACAGGATCGCCGTAAGCCCATACCGCATAGACAGTTACAGGGTCATTTCCAACAGCAATTTCTTTGATGATTGTACCTTCTGGTACTGCATCTGCGGATTCAAAAATAATATCTGTCTGGTCTGCACTCCATCCTTGGAATTCAACTTCTTTATCGCCCTCAGGATCATGAGTAGGTTTTATTGTATTATTCAGTGTAGCTGTTGTACCTTTTTCTACCTGTTCATTTGCAGGTGCACCTTCGCCGCCATTTGCGTCATAGTTCAGTGTAACGGTTTCCGCTACAGGTGCAGGGATGTTCACAGTTGCATTTGCTACATCCAAAGTTTGAGATTCGCCATTTACATCTGTATAAGTCAGTTTCGCTTCCGCATTGGTAGGAATATTTTCGCCATAAACGCCTTCCTTGGGAATCACAACAAAGGAAATCTCTTTGCCTTCTTCTGTGATTTCACCAACATTCCATGTTACCTGATTGTTTTCATAATCGAATGCCAAATTTTCTACATTCTGATTCGGTTTCAAAGTAAAGTTTTCAGAAATGGTATCAACCAATACAGCATCTGTACCAGCAGGCACTGTATTGATTTCTTCTGCCCATTCTTTCAGAAGCTCTTCCAATTCAGATGCATAATTTGTGCCGGTTACATTCTGGTAGTGGTTATCACTTGCCAGGCTTTCCAAATAGTCATCTGCTTCATCATCCAATGCAATCCCAATGGTATACAGCTGATAGCCTGCATCTTTGATAGCCTGTGCCTGTTCAAAACCATCCCAGTCGGAATCACCAATGGATTCTCCCTGCTTACCAGGCGCACCATCAGAAATGAATACAACATAGCCGGGGCGATCTGTTTCACTTCTGCCAGCCAGCATATCATAAGCTTCCTGCAATGCAGAAGTATAGTCTGTGCCACCATCGGCGTTCATTTCGTCTAAAGCACCTGTTACAGCATTAACATCATTTGTCAAATTCTGTTCTACTTTAATTGGACTAGTACTCCACCAAGGAAGAATAGATTCTTCTCCATGTGCAAAGCCAATCACTGCCATCTGGTTTTCATTTTTGCCAGACAGAATGCTGTCAGCAAATTTCTTACCAACTTTCTTTGCTGTATCAATTCTGGGTTCAGAGCCTTTTTCCCCTTCACAAATATCAGGTACAAACCAGCCAAAGATACCATGATAATATCTTGCTCCACAATCAGGGCAACGCTTTATAAATCCATCTCCGAATAAACCAGCATTCTCAAATTCTTCTTTTGGCTTTCCACAAGGTTCCCCAACGCTAGACGCCATACTGCCGGAATTATCCACCACCAGCACCACATCCGCTTTGGAAGCTGTAGACTGTGTCACGGATTCACCCTGCACAGTCATGGTGATTGTGACTTCACCAGTTTTTTGGTTATACGCTGCTGTTTTGGACGCCGTCACATCCCCTGGCACCGCCATTGCCGTCATTGGCAGCAAGCTGCACAGCATGACGAATGTCAACAGGAAGCTCAGCGTCCGCTTCACTTTGTTTCTCATTCTCTCACTCCTCCTTCATTTATGGTGCAAACAATGGTTCTGCACCCATACCCCGCATCTATGCGCAATACTTTTGCATAAACACTGTTCTGTCCAAGCAGATGACATGCTCAGACATGTTCTTTTCCTTTCTCTCCTCCTCTCTCTACGAAAACAAGCGCCCCTTTCGTGTATACAGAAGACAAAATCCTGTCTCCCGCGTTTTCCTGAGTCGCCTTCTGTTTCTTTTTGCCGATTGTCATCTTTGGTACTGGGTTCCCCTTTCTAACGAGAAAACCATTTATCAAGATAGGCGCTGCCAACTGCGCTGTTTGATAAAACTTGTCAGCAGTTCCTGATCTTACATCACTGACCAGAAGCAGACTTATCCTCCACAGATATGGGATCTTCATTGGTTTCCCAACCTGTCATCATTTCTTCTGCTTCCAAAAGCTTGTCATAATACTGCAGCAGCAGCATGGACACGTTGTCCTGCAGCTGTTTTTGTGTCTGTTCATAAAGCCGTAAAAGACATCTAGGATTTACCTTCTCCGGTGCCACATCTGCCATCTGACACAACTGCTTCATGGCTGCGTTGATGGTAATGCGATGAATGTTTGTTCCTCTTTGGGAGTGGAAAATGGCGCCATGTTCCATATTGCTGCGTTTGCAATAGTCCACCAATTCCCGCTGGAATGACCGTGGTATGACAACCTTCCTTTCCTGCCCATTGCCGCTGAAAATCCCACTGCCTTTCTTTACGAAATCCACTGTCATTTGGGGCAGTTCCCAAATATGCAGACCTAATGTGCAAATGGACTTGATGATGAAATAAAGCTGCTCTTTTTTCTGCTGTTTTGCCGCCTGCAGCAAACGAATATACTCCCCACGCTGTAAAACGGTTTGTTCCGTATCTCCCAGCGGCATACAGGATACCTGCCAATTTCTTTCTCCCATAAAATGCAGATACTGATTCACCACTGCCAGCCTGCGGTTGATGGTACGCACTGCCAGCTTTCCCTCTTGCTGCATGGTGTTTTTCCACTGCTGCAAGGTGTTTTCCCGCAGCACATCCTCCGGCAAAAGCTCCTTTTGGAACTTCTGTAAAATCCGGCGATATTCCGCAATGGTTTCCGGTTTATTGCCAGATTTTATTTTTTCCTGCAAAAAGTCTTCAATTGTTTCCTCTGTAAACTTGATTTCTTCCATTTTTCTCACTCGTTATAACGAAATTCCCCTTCTGTCATATTTTTTTGACCGAAAAGCAGAAAATGTCAGGCAAACTGGTCAAAGGAATTTTTCTTTTTTTGCCAAAAATAAAAAAAAACATCAAAACAAAACCGAAAATACGTTTTTTTTTACAAAAACGTCAGATTCGGTTTTATTTTGATGTCATCACTTGCTATCATATGTAAAAAGTGTTATATTTGAAGTGTATCACGCTCGATTTCATTATGTGGTACAGCTTATTTTTACGACAGAAGGGGAATTCTGTTACAACACCAGTCGCATTCGTTCCAGTTTCTGTCGATGGATTCGTCCACTTTCCATAATATAAATTCTTGTGGTTTCAATATGGCTGTGCCCCAGCATATCTGCCAGCTTTGCGATGTCTTTGTCTAAGCTATAGAATATCCGCGCAAACAGATGCCGCAGATTGTGAGGGAACACTTTCTCTGGGCTGACCTCTGCATCTTTGCAGAGTTTTTTCATTTCTGCCCAAATATTTCCCCGGTGCAAAGGACGTCCGCTTTTTGATGCAAAGATAACGCCTTCTGTGATACCTTTCTTAGCTGCGTAAGCTTTGAGTTTTTTCTGCAAACGTGCAGGCAAAAAAATCACGCGCCGCTTTCCTTTACAATTCACTTCTGCCCTGCCCCGTTTGACAGCTGCAACAGTGATAAACTCCAGTTCAGAAACACGTATCCCCGTGGAACAGATGGTTTGTATCAGCAGAGAAAGCCGTTCTTTGCCCTTTTTCTCTGCCGTACGTACCAATCTGCCGTATTCTGCACGGGTCAATTCCTTTTCTTCACTGATAAAAATCTCTTTTTGAATCTTCAATAATTTCAGCCGCAGATCATACCTGCCAGAATAAGAAAAAAAGCCATTGGCAGCCACCAGTCTGCCGTTGACGCCTGCAGGGCTGTATCTTTTTTCCAAATCTTCTTTCCACACCAACAAATCTTCTTTTGTAACTTTTTTGCCTTTCAAATATTTTTCTAGATCCAACAGTTCTCTTTGATACTTTTCCAAAGTTCCCTTGCTTTTTTCCTGTATCCTCAAAAACTGCAAATAGGATGTGATAGCCGCTTTTGTTATAACGAGTTCTTTCATGTGCAGACCTCCCTTTCTGTTCTATTCGGGAATCTTCCCAAAAAAATACTCTGCTATTCTATCAAAAAATCATTTCTTATTTTTACAGCAAAAATTCATAAAATTTTCTGCAAAATAAAAAACGGAGTTTGACGCCACCCTTTTACATTGCGCAAACTCCGCTTGATTATCTACTATTCTTTTTGATTGCCCTGCTTTTCAGCATGACAAAATCCCCTGTATATCAAAAATGCAGTCGTTTCTGCATCTCCTCATGGAACAGTTCCCACCGGAAGATCACCAGTGCTGCCAATGCCGCACCACAGCAAACCACGCAGACCAGCGCCGGCAGAATGAACTGAATCACATGGGTCAAGAGCAGTATCCACACCACCAGACCGTATACAATCTCCATGAGCATATAAATGACATACTCCCGTAATTGCAGCCGCAAAAATCTTGCCATGACCACCATCATCCCAATGGACACGGTACAGAGGATAGGCAGGATAAAGTCCACAGACCAGCCATGCCAGCCCGTTCCCATATCCCATGCCACTGCAAGAATGGAAATGACCGTCATTTCCCATAAGATGCCTTTGGGGATATTCCGTTTCTTTTTCCATGCCGCATACAGGCTGATCCAGAAAGAAACCACACCAGCCAGCACAAACATGGACCAGAACAGATCCGGTACAAAGACCCGATTTGCTGCCAGACACACAATCACGGCAATGACGGACAAAAACAGGAAAATACGCATAATCTTCCGATACATATGGTCATACATCTGCAATCTTGGAAATACGTTTTCTTCTTTCTCTCCCCGCAGCTTTGTGCCGCAGAGAGGACAGCGGTCCATACTTCCCCGCACATGCACATGGCAAGCATCACAAATCCGCATGGGCTTCCCCTCCTTCCTGTACATTTGCCGTCAGCTCCACATCAATGCCCATTTCCGTCAGCTGTCTGAAAAAGTGACGCTGCACGGAAGTATCCACAAAAGGTGCGGAAAATCCCATGGTAAGCCGATCTCCATAGGAGCAGAGGCAGACCTGCATCCGCTTGGTGCTGACAAATACACCAAACTGCCGCAGATAAGGTGCCATTTCCGCAGGCATATCCACACGACCGATATTGGAAAAGGCCATGGTGATTTCTCTTGCAGACACCCGATTGGCGATATTCAAACTGATATCCTTCAAAAACAGCGGCACCATACGGGTCAGCAGATTATGCTCTAAAGCACAGAGGTCATTGAGCCTGCCTTTGACTTTTTCATCTGTCAGCTCTTTAGCAAAGCCTTCTTTGACGGCGGCAATGACAGAAGCGAAATCATCGGGATTTTTTCCGAAATCATAGCCCACCGTAATGACAGAGAAAAAGTTTCTGGCAGATTCCGACGGAAAATAATTCCGAAGATTTACAGGTACCGACAGATTCACAGGGTATTTCTCCGCCCGTTTTGGCATCTGGGCATGAATGGCACGAAGCAGCACACTGCAAAGGAATATGCTGGCTGTGGTGCCGTACTCATGGGATTTTTGCAATATCTGGGATGCCGATGCCGTCCCTTCAATGACACGAATCTGATGGTCTGGAAGGCGGATACCAGAAATACGATAAGCCCGTTTGACTTTCTGTTTTTCATATTTTTTCTTTCCTGTATAATATCGCGCAAAACTATCGCTCATGCGCTCCGGCACAGGTACCGCATTGCGGAGGGCTTCGTGAGAAAGGACACCCTCCCCATGTACCTGCTTGATATAATGGATGGTCAGCATCCGCAGAAATGTCAATGCCCCTGTCCCATCTGTCAGGGAATGGTATACTTCCAGATTGATGCGGCAGCGATAATATGTCACAGAAAAGAGCAATCCGTGACGATCGGGATGGTACAGCTTACTGCAAGGCGGCAGATGTTCCTCCCGCACCACCGGCTTTTCTCTGCTTTCTTCGTAAAAATACCAGAACAGCCCCCGCCGCAGGGAATAGCGGTAAAAGGGGAAAAATTCCAGTGTTTCTTCCAAGGCTGCCTGCAAAGGTGCTTCCTGCACCATTTCCGTCAGTTCACAGGTGAAACGGAAAACCTTTGTATCTTCTCTGCTTGTGGTGGACGGAAATATCTTTGCAGCGTTTTCCAGCCTGCTCCACTTTGCATCACTCACAAAGGCTCTCCTCCTTTCAGGAATTGCTGTATCCAGCGGTAGCTTTCCTGCACCGCTTCAAACCGCGGCGGCAGAGAAAAATATCCATGGAGCCCATCGGCAATGCGCACCACTGTCACGTCATTTCCTGCCCGCTGCAATTCCGCACCATAGGCTTCCCCTTCATCCCGGAGGGGGTCAAATTCCGCCGTTAGAATAAGGGTACGGGGCTGATTGGTAAAGTCCTCCGCCAAAAGAGGCGCAAAATACGGATTTTGCCGATCTTCCGGCGAGGACTGGTACAATTCCATATAGTCGCAAACCCGTTTAGATGTCAAGAGATAATCCGTGCCGTTTTCCACTACAGAAGGGAAAGGCGACGCGGGAGAATGGTCATTGAATGTGGCAGGATACAAAAGTATCTGCTGCTTCACTTCAAATTCGCCCCGATCTCTTGCCATCTGGGACACCACTGCCGCCAGATTGCCGCCGGCAGAGTCACCCATGAGGGTGATTTCCTCCGGTTTTGCCGGAAAAGGAAAGCCATCACAGAACAATGTTTTTGCCACATGATAACAGTCCTCCGGCGCTGCCGGGAATTTATGTTCCGGCGCCAAACGATAATCCACAGAAATGACCACAGATTCCAATATCTGCGCCATGGAAGCGCATACCTTCGTATAGCTGTTGATGTCCCCAACGACCCAGCCGCCGCCGTGGAAAAAGAGAATCACAGGCGGTTCCAACACCTCTTTGTCATTGGGAAAAAACAGCCGCACAGGCACACTGGTCTTGCCAAAAGGCACACGCCAGTCCTGAAAGAGGTTTTTCTCCGGTGAAAGCTGGGCGGAGCGAATCCCTTCCAGCCGACGTTTGATTTTATATGTTTTTTTCACATCCAAATCTGGATAAGACAGCGCTTTCAGCGCCGCATGCATGACTTTATTGATTTCCAAAGGTTTCTCCCCCTTAGCTTCCCCAAATACCTCTAATGATAAATACCACAAGGGCTATAATACCAGCCGCACGGTATGCCATGAGCATTGCGTCGTGTGGCTCTGCATTCTCACTGAAATTCCCATAAAATATGTCCCAAATCTTTCTTGGGAAAAAGACCATGACTGCCGCAAAAACGACAAATACAATCTTCAGCACCAAAAGCATTTTCTTTCCCCCTTAAATCTTTCCTTTCCGATAAGCGCTGGGCGTAATGGAAAAATATTTGCGGAAGGTCTGGGCAAAATGGCTGGGGCTGTCAAAACCGCAGCGCATCCCCACTTCCGCCACCGGCAGATTGGTTTCCCGCAGCAGAAGCGCCGCCTGAGAAACACGATACCGCAGCAGATACTGCAAAGGCGAAATGCCGATGGTACGATGGAAACACCGCAAACATTCCCGCTCCCCGATATTTGCCGCTCTTGCAATCCTTGCCAAGTCCAAAGGCTCGTTATACTCTTTCTGAATCAGCTCCAGCATGCTCTTGAGCCGCTGAGCGTCCATGGTTTTCCGGCTGTTTCCGCCTTCCACAGGCTTTGTATGGGCATAAAGATTCCGCCACAGACGACCCAGCGTATCCCGCACATCCCATTCATAACCTTCTTCTTTTTTCTCCAGAAAGCGGACGATTTCTTTGATTTCCGCCAGCATGTCCTTCTGCCACTGTTCTTCCCCCGTCAGAGGCAGCCCCTTAATGCCGCCATATGCCAGCAGCGGGGCGATATATTTTTTCTGAAAAACCGTATCCTGTCCGCCGCTGATGAGCCGGGTATGGAATACAGCGGAGCGGATTTTGCCCCCTTCGCCCGCTGCCAGTATGCTGTGGAGCACATTGGCATGGATAAAAGCCCCTTCGCCTTTGGAAAGGGTCCAGCGCATGTCCGGCAGAAATACTTCCACACTGCCTTCTGTTACATATAATATTTCCGTTTCTTCGTGCCAATGCCAGGCAACGCCGCCTTTTTCGCCGCTGCGAATCTGGGTATCATAGCCGCCGCAGGGAAAATCCGCCGTGCCATGGGGACGCAGTTCCATTTGTCTGGGATTGACGTTTACATCACAGGCATCCAATGACATACTACCCCTCCTGTCCGTTTTTTTATAGTATACGTCTATATATTGATTGCATCAAGCCTTTTCCGGCGGTATTTTAATAGAGTACAAATTTTTGCGTATGTTTTCCCAAAAAAGACAACCTATTTATTTTTTGGAGGTATTTTATGTTTTCATTGCTTCTGGCACTGATTTATGTATCCTTTATTTCACTGGGGCTGCCGGATTCCCTGCTGGGCTCTGCATGGCCGCAGATGCAGGAAAGTCTAGGCGTTTCCCTTTCTCTTGGCGGTGTCATTTCCTTTCTTATCACCGCCAGCACCATACTGTCCAGCCTTATGAGCCATCAGGTCATCCAGCGGTTCGGCACCGGCGCCGTCACCATGTGCAGCGTTGCCCTGACTGCCCTTGCCCTTTTTGGTTTCTCCCTTTCCAATAGCTTCTTTGCCCTTTGTCTTTGGGCAATTCCCTACGGGCTGGGGGCTGGCTCCGTAGACGCTGCCCTAAACAACTTCGTCGCCCTCCACTGCAAGGCAAAGCATATGAGCTGGCTCCACTGTTTCTGGGGCATCGGCGCCACAGGCGGACCATATATCATGGGCTTATGTTTGAGCCGCGGCATGGGCTGGCAGGCAGGCTACCGCACCATTTCCTTCCTGCAAATGGCATTGACTCTCATCCTGCTTCTGTCCCTGCCTTTGTGGAAAAAACAGGAACTGCCCCTTTCCGGCGGCGAAACTGTCCGTCCCCAAACACCCCAGTGGGGCAAACTGCTGAAACGTCCCGGTGTCAAAGCGGCACTGACGGCGTTTTTCTTCTATTCCGCACTGGAACTGACCACAGGTCTTTGGGGCAGCAGTTATATGGTGGCTGTCCGGGGCATTTCCCCTGAAACTGCCGCAAAATGGATTTCCCTGTTTTATCTGGGCATCACTGCTGGACGGTTTTTCAGCGGCTTCCTTACCCTGCGGTTCTCCGATGACGCCATGGTACGTCTGGGGGAAGGTACTGCCATTGTGGGCATACTTCTGATACTTCTGCCTCTCCATAACCTGTTCCTTTGTCTGGGATTGATTCTCACAGGTCTTGGCTGTGCACCTATTTATCCCAGTCTGCTCCACGCCACACCCCAGCGGTTTGGAAAATCCCTGTCCCAATCTCTCATGGGCACCCAAATGGCAATTTCTTATCTGGGCAGCACCACCATGCCTCCTGTGTCCGGGTTTCTGTCAGAAAAAATCTCCATGGGGCTGTATCCCATCCTGCTGTTGGTCTTTGCCCTGTGCATGACCATCCTGACGGAAAAAGGCAGACACTGCACTGCGGAATGAAACAAAAAAATCTGCATATCAAAATCCATCTTGGAAAAACAAATTCTCCGAAAATAGAAAAAGCCAGAACTTTCTGTATTACAGAGATTCTGGCTTTCTTTGTTTTCTTATGAAGATGCCCAAAAAAGGACATTTTTGTATGTAATTTATTCGGACTTGCCTTCTCTTGTCATCAATTCCAGTACGGCCGTCTGGGTATCTTTCCCATGGAACAGCACGTCATTGATGGCTTGTGTGATAGGCAGGTCAACATGGTATTTTTCTGCCAGATGACAAGCTGCCTGTACGGTGTTGACACCTTCTACAACCATTTTGACTTCTGCCAGTGTTTCTTCCAGACTCTTGCCCTGTCCCAGCAGGATGCCTGCCCGGCGGTTACGGGAGTGCATACTGGTACAAGTAACAATCAGGTCACCGATACCAGAAAGACCAGCGAATGTTTCCGCTTTGCCGCCCATGGCAATGCCCAGACGCTTCATTTCCGCAATACCTCTTGTCATGAGAGCCGCTTTGCTGTTGTCCCCAAAGCCCAGACCGTCGTTCATGCCTGCTGCCAGCGCCATAACGTTTTTCAGAGCTGCGCCCATTTCCACGCCAATGACATCTGTGCTGGTGTAAATGCGGAATTTGGGATTCATGAATTCTTTCTGCACCATTTTTGCCACTTCTTCATTTTCAGAAGCAATGAGGCATGTGGTGGGGATTTCTCTTGCCACTTCTTCCGCATGGCTGGGACCGGACAGCACGCAAACTTCGCACTGAGGCACGCATTCCTGGATGACCTGAGAAAGACGCAGCAGACTGCCGTCCTCCAGACCTTTTGCCACATTGACGATGACAGTGCCGGGTTTGAAATAAGGCGCAAAATCTGTCATGGTCTGGCGCACTGCACGGGAAGGCACCGCAGAAATGACGATTTCCGCACCCTCCAGCGCCGCTTCACGGTCTGTGGTGGCTGTCAATGTTTCCGGCAATGTAACGCCGGGAAGATATTTTTCGTTGGTGTGTTTGCTATTGATTTCGTCTACAGCTGCCTGACTTCTTGCCCAAATCTTCACCTGATGGTCATACTTGGTCAGAATAATGGCAAGGGCTGTGCCCCAGCTGCCGGAACCGATTACCGCTACATTTTTCATAACAAACTCCCCTTCCTCAGACTTTTTTTGTCAAAGTAAACTTGTTTTCATTGCCTGCACGCAGTCTTCCAATATTTGCCCGATGTTTCCACAGTGCCAGAATGGTCAGCGCTGTCAGCACCAGCGCCCCTTCCAATGGAAGCTGGAAGAAAAAGGCACAAATGGGAATGGCAATGGAAAAGAGCATGGAGCCCAGAGAAATATAACCGGACATTGCCACTGCCACAATACCGATAATAAAGGAAATGAGCATCAGCGGCATGGATTCTGTAAAACCGATACACAGCACCAGCCCGATGGTGGCAGCAATGCCTTTCCCGCCTTTGAAATGCAGGTAAAAAGGAAAATCATGTCCTAAGATGGTACCTGCGCAGGCATAAATCCCTGCCAGAATCCCCATATCCGGGAACAGCCATCTGGCAATGATGAAACTTACGACCCCTTTTAAAATATCCCCGATGAATGTAACCGCTCCTGCTTTAAACCCCAGCACACGCAGGGCATTTGTGGTACCCAGATTGCCGCTGCCTTTCTTGCTCAGGTCTGTTTTGCAGAGCTTGCCCATGATGAACGCCGTCTGGATACAGCCGATGCAGTACCCGATGGCAATACAAATCAGTCGAAACATATCAATCCTTATCCCCTTTTTCTCTTACGATAAAATGAATGGGTGTGCCCACAAAGCCGAAGGCTTCCCGCAGCTGGTTTTCAATATATCTGCGGTAAGAGAAGTGGAACAGTTCCCGTTCGTTGACGAAAATGACAAAGGTAGGGGGTTTTACGGATACCTGTGTCATGTAGTACAGACGCAGCTGACGGCCTTTGTCCGCAGGGGGCTGCTGCATGGCTGTTGCTTCAATCAAAACTTCGTTCAGAACACCGGTGCTGATACGCAGGGCGTGGTTTTCGTTTACGGTCTTGATCAGTTCCAGCAGACGATTGACACGCTGACCTGTGTGAGCGGAAATGAACACTCTGGGAGCATAAGGCATGTACGCCAGTTCATTGCCAATGTCCTTCAGGTATTTGTTCATGGTCTTATCATCTTTTTCGATGGAATCCCATTTGTTTACAGCAACGATAGCCGCTTTCCCTCTTTCGTGGGCAATGCCGGCAATCTTTGTATCCTGGTCGGTGATGCCTTCGTTGGCATCAATAACCAAAATGGCAACGTCACAGCGTTCTACGGCAGCAACGGCACGAATGATGCTGAAACGCTCGATTTCTTCTTTGATTTTGCTTTTCCGGCGCATACCTGCCGTGTCGATGAACACATATTTCTGACCATCCACTTCAATGGGAGAGTCGATGGCGTCACGGGTGGTACCGGGAATGTTGCTGACGATGAGTCTGTCTTCTCCCAGAATCTTATTAATCAGGGAGGACTTCCCTACGTTAGGTTTGCCGATGATGGCAACTTTGATTGCATCATCTTCTTCCTGTGTGTCGCTGTCTTCAGGGAAGTGTGCAATGACTTCGTCCAGCATATCACCCAGACCCAGTGCCTGACCTGCGGAAATGGGCATAGGATCGCCGATGGCAAGTTCATAAAATTCGTAAATATCCATGGTGTCACGCTTCACGCTGTCTACTTTGTTGACAGCCAGCACAACGGGTTTTTTGGTGCGGCGCAGTTTATTTGCTACCTGACGGTCGTCGTCGGTAACACCCGCTTTTACGTCGGTAACAAACAGGATAACGTCAGCGGTTTCAATGGCGATTTCCGCCTGCTGCAAAATCTGTTTCTGAATGATTTCTTCAGAACCGATTTCCATACCGCCGGTGTCGATGAGTGTAAATTTGTGATTCAGCCATTCTACATCTGCGTAGATTCTGTCACGTGTTACGCCGGGGGTATCCTGTACGATGGAAATGCGTTCGCCCGCCAGCCTGTTGAAAAGGGTGGACTTGCCCACGTTGGGACGTCCCACCACTGCTACGATGGGTTTGCTCATTTGTTTTCCTCCAACTCTATGTTCATTGTTTTTCATTTTCATACAGAAGGGGGCATACGCCCCCACTTTCACATTCTATGTATTATAGCATAAAAAAGGCGGTACATACAATACTTTCCCACATTTCCGGGCTTTTTCACAAAATTTTTACGCAAAAAAAGCCCCCTTGTCCACGCCGGAACAACAAAAACCGCCCCAAAGGTGCTCAGAAAAGCGAAAAAGGCGTGAAATCCGCAGATTTCACGCCCCGCACCGAATGATTTTTTCAGTGTTTTGAGACCGCGGAAGGGATTGGGAAACGAAGGGTTCCCCAACCGGAATCCGCAGCCGGAATTTATTTCCGGCGAGGAAAAAGCCGAAGTTTCAAAGCTGTTAAGCTGATGGAACTTCGGCTTTTGACTTCTGTCTACTCGTCAAAGGCTTGAATGAAATGAGCCTTTGACGACAGGGTGTCAACCTTCGACACCCTGAATCGCAAAATCCGCAGATTTCACGCCCGTCTGTCTTTTTTACAGCAGTGTCATGACCCCAGCCATAACGCCGCGATTTTCCCGCATTTTCCGATGGGAGTAGAACCGCTGGGTGTCACACATGGTGCAAAGACCGGAAATCTCAATGTTTTCCACGCCCATTTCCGCCAGCAGTCTGCGGTTGGTTTCCCATAGGTCGATTTTGTATTTGCCTTCTTCTGTGGGGTCGTCAAAAATGATATCGTCGGCAAAGACAATCTGTGCCCGGAACAGATTCACCACAGGGTCATCCACCTGAAAACAGCATTTCCCGATGGAAGGGCCAATGGCTGCCACAATATCCTTGGGGTTTGTGCCATATGCTGCCATCATTTCCTGTAGGATTTTTTCTGCCATACGGTCGGCAGTGCCTTTCCAGCCGCAGTGTGCCAAACCAATGGCTTTGTTTTTGGTATCCAGCAGGAAAACAGGCACGCAGTCTGCCCCGAAAATCACCAGATTGATACCTTTTTCATTCGTCATCAAGCCGTCGATGTCGTGATAAGTTCTGTCTTTTGTAACGCCGCATCCTTTGTCCTTGGCTGTCACTTTCAGTACGTTTGTGGTATGGGTCTGCTGGGTTGCCACAAAAGCATTTTCATCCAGCTCCAACGCCCTTGCCAAAATGCGGTAATTCTCCGCCACAGGGGCTCTGTCCTCCCCTCTGGAAAAGCCCATGTTCATGGTGCCGTAAAAGCCTGTGCTGACACCGCCGTGGCGGGTGGTGAAGCCATGTTTCACCATGCCTGTCTGGGTCAGATTATCAAATGTGATCAGTTCCACATCACCTTTTTTTACAATCTGCAAGCTCCTTCCTCCTTTATGCCTCGAAGGCGTTTTCTATGTATCGGAAATATTTCTTTCCGTTTTCTTCCAAAATTTCTGCCACATCAAAACGGCAATCCCTATCTGCGTCCCCCGTCTCCGCCAGATACGCCAGCGCCGTTTCGATGATATGTGCCTGCTTCCGGCGGTCTACGGCTTCCGCAGGGGTGCCGTAAGCAGTGCTGGTTCTTGTTTTTACCTCCGTAAATACCAGTATACCATCTTTCTGGGCAATGATGTCGATTTCTCCGCTTGGTTTGCGGTAATTCTGGGCAAGGATTTCATAGCCCATTTTCTTCATTTCCTTTGCGGCAAGGAGTTCGCCCCGGTTGCCTGTTTCCTTGGGTGCGGCATCTTCTTTCAGGAAATTTTTCACGAATGTCCGGCGATGAATGGGACAGATGCCATACTGGGCAATGCCTGCCAGATGTTTCTGGGAGCCGTAACCCTTATTGGAAGCAAAATCGTAATGAGGATAAATTTCCGCCATGCCTTCCATCATGGCATCTCTGGTAACCTTTGCCACAATGCTGGCGGCGCCGATGGAAATGCTTTTGGCATCCCCTTTGATGATGCCTTTCTGGGGTGTGGATACCTTGGGAATGGTCACCGCGTCCGCAAGGATAAAGTCCGGCTGTACTTCCAGTTTGGAAAGGGCTTCCCGCATGGCTTCATAAGTTGCCTGCAAAATATTGATTTCGTCAATGCGTTCGTTGGAAACCACGCCCACTGCCCAAGCCACTGCTTGTTCCTTGATGATTTGGCAAAGCTCCTCCCGTTTCTGGGCAGAAAGTTTTTTGGAGTCATTGACACCGGGAATCTTACAGTTTTTTGGCAGAATTACCGCTGCTGCCACTACAGGACCGGCAAGGGGTCCTCTGCCCACTTCGTCGATGCCTGCCACCAGTTCAAAGCCCTTTTCGTAGCACTCCCGTTCGTAAGTGAGCAATGTTTCCAGTCGTTCCAGTTCTGCCAGATAAGCGTCGTATTTCTTCTGGAAACGGGTCACAAGGCTCTGTACGCCTTTGCGGCTGTCGGCGGCAAATTCCGGCAAAACTTCCGGCAGTTTTTCCACGGGACAGCTGCTTAATATTTCTTTGATTTCCCCAACGGACTGCATGGTTCTTCTCTCCTTTTGCAAAAAAGCCCCCGACTGGAAACCAATCGGGGGTCTTATGTTTAATTAAAATTCATGATCATTTCGTTTGTAGTTACGTCATCCCAATCGTCATGGTTATATACACGGAATACTACACTAATATTATAGATCTTGTCAATACCGGCGCTTTTCAAATCGCTGTCCTCAATGGTCAGACGATCTGTTTCGCTTCTGTCACCCAGTATCTTTGTATAAAGGCTGCCTTCTACATCCTTATTGTTGACTTTCAGGCTATCCAGCCAAACAGTCTGTTCAAAGTCACTGTTATTGGTAAATTTGAAATCCACTTCAATACCGTCGATATATCCAGCGGATTCTCTCACACCGGTACACTGGATTTTCATATTATTGACATTGGTGCTGGGTTTGCTGGAAAGTTTCCCCAATCTGCTGTCATCGTCAGAAGTGGTTTCTTTCGGCTGTTCCGGTTCTTTTTCCTGTTCTTTCTGTTCTGTTTCCCCTAAGATAACGGTTTTGGAAGCAGCGTCCCATGTGACGTTTTTCCCTGCAGCTTCCCCAACGGCACGAACAGGCAGATATGTAGTTCCTTCGTAGATAAAAGGTTCTTTGTCTGTTTTCAGTTCTTTCCCGTCTACAACGATTTTAATGTTGTTAAACATAACAGGAATGTCCATGTTTGCCACCTTGGCGTAAGCGGCAGGCGCTGCACCCATAACAAGAGCAGCCACCGTTGCCCCTAAACATACATCTTTCATTCTTTGGAATTTCATGTCAAAAGCCCCCTTTAGATGGTTCTTATTTTTATGATACCTAAAAGATAACACAATTCTCCCCTATTTTGGGGGAAATTCCAAAAAATTCCTGTGATATTCTAAAAAAAGCCTATTTGTCCTCTGCGCCAGGGAAAAAGAAAGAAACCGGTACATCTAATATGCCGGCGATTTTGATCAATTCATAATCGGCAATAAACCGCTCGCCTTTTTCCATGCGGCAAATGGAATAACGGTCGATGGTGATGCCTTCCAACTGCAAAGCCCGGGACAGCGCTGCCTGTGACATCTTTTTTTCCATACGAATTTTTCGGATTTGTTCCCCACAGATATTTTTCTTCCCGTCGTATTCGTATATTTTCATGGCTCACAGTCCCCCTCATTTTTTTCTTGACATTACCATGTGTCCTGCCTTATGATGTTGCTAAAGATGCAACATTATGTATTTCGTATCAAAAGGAGAGGAAATCTATGGAAACACCAAAAACAAAAAAATGTAAATTCTGTCAGAGTGAAATCCCCCAAAAAGCATCTGTATGCCCCCAGTGCGGCAAAAAACAAGGCGGCAAGGCAAAATGGGTCATTGCAGTCATTGTTGTGCTGCTGATCTTTTCCGCACTGATGGGCGGCGAGGAAAAGCCTGCATCTTCCTCTGGAGGAAACGCGCCTGTAGCGGAAAACAATACCGCCACAGAACCCAGCAACACAGAAGCAGAAGAAACCGCTCCTGTGGAAATCATGGAAATTTCCCCGGCGGAACTGCTTTCCTCCTATGAAGCCAACGAAGTCAAAGGGGATGCCCTTTATGACGGAAAAACCATGCGGCTCAGCGGCACCGTCGGTTCCATTGGCAAAGACATTGTAGATGATGTTTACATCACTTTTGCCGGAGAAGAGTTTGCCATCACCTCTGTGCAGTGTTATTTCTCTGATGAAGCCCAGATTGAAAAAGTCATGGAATTGCAGGAAGGAGACGCCATCACATTGGTTGGTGTCTGTGACGGCAAATTTGGCAACGTGCTCATCAAAGATTGTGTGTTTGAATAATCCCTGATATACAAAAAGTCGGACATTCTTTTCAGACATCTTCATAAGAAAGCAAAGAAAGCTGAAATCCTTATCGAGAAAGGATTTCAGCTTTCTTATTTTTATCCGGTATATTTTCTTCTGAAGATTGTCGTCGCAATTCCTCTTACGAAGAACTTACTTTTCAGAATTTCCGACTTTTTATTTCTTTACACTTCCATGATGATAGGCAGAATCATAGGGCTTCTCTTTGTTTTCTGCCAGATATAGTTTTTCAAAGTATCTTTGATGAGGTTCTTGATATAGTTCCAGCTGGTGATGTTCTTTTCTTCGCATTCCTGCAGGGCTTTCATGACAACTTCTCTTGCGCCGTCCATAAGACCTTCGGATTCACGAACATAAACAAAACCACGGGAAATGATGTCGGGACCTGCCACGATCTGACCGGTTTCTTCTTCCATGGAAACCACAACCACCATCAAGCCGTCTTCGGACAGGTGCTTTCTGTCACGAAGTACGATGTTCCCAACGTCGCCAACACCCAGACCGTCTACCATAACCTGACCGGTCGGTACAGTGCCTGTGACTTTGGCTTCATTTTTGGACAGTTCCAGCACATCCCCCAGTTTATTAACGAAGATGTTTTTCTTATCCATGCCCATGCTGATGGCAAGATCTCTATGGCTGGACAGGTGCATATATTCCCCATGAACAGGCATGAAGAATTTGGGTTTTGTCAGAGCAAGCATGAGTTTCAGTTCTTCCTGACGGGCGTGACCGGAAACGTGGATGTCCTCAATGCCGCCGTATACCACATCTGCGCCTTTTTTCAGCAGTTCATTGACCACGCGGATCACATTCTTTTCGTTGCCGGGGATAGCGGATGCACTAATGATGATTTTATCATCGGGTTTGACGCTGACCTGTTTATGTTCACTGTTGGCAATACGGGACAGAGCGGACATGGTTTCGCCCTGGCTGCCTGTGGTGATGATAACCAGCTGTTCATCCCGATAATTCTTGATTTCGTTGATATCAATAAGGGTACGGGGCGGAACCCACAGATAATCCAGTTCAGATGCTGTTTTTACGGCGTTTACCATACTTCTGCCGATAATGGCAACCTTTCTGCCGTACATATAGGCCGCGTTGATGATCTGCTGGATACGGTGAATATTAGAGGAGAATGTGGCAACCATGATACGGTTTCTGGGGGTTTCCTCAAAAATCCGTTCAAACACCTTACCTACATTCTTTTCAGACATGGTAAAGCCTTTACGTTCCGCGTTGGTACTGTCGCTCATGAGGAGCAGTACGCCCTGACTGCCCAGTTCCGCAAAACGCTGCAAGTCGATGATATCCCCGTCAATGGGTGTATAGTCCACCTTAAAGTCCCCAGTATGGATAACCATACCCACAGGAGTCTGGATTGCCAGCGCCACAGAATCGGCGATGGAATGGTTTGTGTGGATGAATTCCACCACCATTTCTCCCAGCTTCACTTTTTCGCCGGGCACAACGGTGTGCAGTGTGGTCTTATCCAGCATTTTATGCTCTCTGAGTTTGTTTTCCAACAGACCCAGTGTCAGCAGTGTGCCGAATACAGGCACTTTCAATTGTTTCAGTACATAAGGCAGTGCGCCGATATGGTCTTCGTGACCGTGAGTCAGCACGATGCCTCTGATTTTTTCTACGTTCTTTGCCAAATAGGTAATGTCTGGAATGACCAGGTCAATGCCCAGCATATCGTCCTCGGGGAACGCCAGGCCACAGTCGATGATGATGATATCGTTGCCGTATTCCAGTACGGTCATATTCTTCCCGATCTCTTCCAGACCGCCCAAAGCGATGACTTTCAGCCTTGTTTTGGGCTTGGATCTTCTGTTTGCCAAAAAACACACCTCCTTTTTATCGTTTTATGTAATCCATTTCTAAAAGTTAGTATGGCGTAAAAAAGTCTGCTTTAAACACAAAAACAAAACCTGTCTATTTCTCCTTTTTCAGACAAGCACAAAAAGAGCAGGCAATCCTGTCCTTCCCCGAAAAACAATTCACGTCCCATTTTTCTCCAAAGACAGGTTTCTGCTTTTTCGTTTCTGTTCGCTTTTTTATCCGCACATATATTGAAAAGGGTGTCGGTCAGCCGTCCACCCTATCCATTCTAAAATCAGTCGTCGATGGAAACTTCGTAGTCTTCGCCTTTCTGGGCAAAAAGTTCTGCCACACGGTCAAATTCCGCGTCGTCTTCCACCATTTCATATGTGATGTCGTTGGCGTCAATAGCCACTTCTTTGAGGATCAAAGCCTGTGTTTCGTCTTCGTCCATTTTTTCTGTTTCTACTACCAGCAGGTAACGGTCTGTGCCGCTGGCTACGTTGTCAATAATGGAAAATTCCACATCTGTGCCATCCTCGTCGGTCATGGTCACGATTTCAAATTCCAGTTCGCCTGCTTCTTCAAAAATATCGCTCATGTTCTTCTCCGTTTCTTTCTGGGGGCTTACTGCTTGCTGTCCAGATACCCCTGCAAAATGTGTACTGCTGCCATTTTGTCAACGACGCTCTTTCTTTTATCGTGGCTCAGGTCTGCCATGCGCAGGGCACGTTCCGCCGCAATGGTGCTGAAACGCTCGTCCCAGAGCACCACAGGGATTTTGGGGAATCTGCCTTTGATTTTCGCCTCAAAGACCTTTGTTTTCTCGCACCGTTCCCCTTCGGAGTTATCCAGATTTTTGGGATAGCCCAAAACGATGGTATCCACCTGATACTGTTCGATGATCTCTGCCAGACGGCGCATGCATTTTTTAAATTCCTGAGGATTTTCTCTTTTGATGATTTCCACGCCCTGCGCTGTCCAGCCCAAGGGGTCACTCACTGCCACGCCGATGGTCTTATCACCGAAGTCCAAACCTAATATACGCAAATTGATGCCTCTTTCTTACTCGTTTCTGTCCAGATAATCTTTTACCAGTTCTTCCAGCAGTTCATCACGTTCCAGTTTACGAATCATGGCTCTGGCGTTGAGATAGCTGGTGATATAAGTGGGGTCACCGGAAAGGATATAGCCCACAATCTGGTTGACAGGGTTGTAGCCCTTCTCCCGCAGTGCCGTGCTGACGGAAATCAGGATTCTTTTTGCTTCATTTTCGGGTTCCTTGCCCGTTCTGCCGAAATATTGTGTTTCATTGATGTTATTGCTCATGTGTATCACGCTCCGTTCCACAGCACATGCTTGCTGTCTCCAAACAAATTCTATTCTTCCATGATAATATAAACCAGAACGGATTGCAACCGTTCTTTCCTTACATAAATATTACAAAAAATGGGATTTATGCTTCCACTTCGCCAAAAGCCATTTCTTCCGCCACGGAGAGGATTTTTGTATCCGCAATGACGTTAGACAGGTCTTTTGTGCTTCTTGCGTGGACTTTCATATAGTTTGTGGTATGTCCCTCATAGACATCGTCCCCAACGCACCGCTCAAAGAGAACAGGCATGACCTTGCCCACATGCTTCTGCAAAAAGGCGTCTGTCATGCGGTCGCTGACGGTAATCAGGTCGTGGCTTCGCGCCTGTTTCACAGCATTTTGCAGCTGGTCTTTTCTTGCCGCCGCAGGGGTGCCTTTCTTGGGGGAATAAGGGAATACATGGATTTTGGAAAAGCCGATTTCTTCCGCGAAAGCACGGCTTGCCTGATAATCTTCCTCTGTTTCCCCGGGGAAGCCCACGATAATATCCGTGGTGATTGCTACATCCGGCAGATATTTCCGCAGGAGGGCTGCCGCCTGACGATATTTTTCTGTATCGTATTTGCGGTTCATTTCCTTCAAAGTCTTGTCACAGCCGCTCTGGAGAGACAGATGGAAATGGTCGCAAACCTTGGGCAATTCCGCCATAGCTGCCGCAAATTCCTCTGTCACCACATTGGGTTCAATGGAACTGAAACGGATGCGTTCAATGCCTTCTACTTCATGTACCTGACGGATGATGTCTGTGAGGGTGATGGTTTTCAAATCCTTGCCGTAACTTGCCACATGGATGCCTGTGAGCACCACTTCTTTGAAGCCGTTTTCTGCCAGACGTTTTACTTCTGCGATCACGTCCTCGGGCTGACGGCTGCGGATGGGACCGCGGGCATAAGGAATGATGCAGTAGGAACAGAACTGGCTGCATCCGTCCTGAATTTTCAGATAAGCTCTGGTGCGGTTTGCCAGTTTCTTGATTTCCAGTGGTTCAAAAACACGTTCGTGCATAATGTCTGTCACATAATTCTGCACGCCCTGTTCTGCCTGATAGTCTTCCACCAATTCCACAATTTTACTCTTATCCTTGGTGCCGATAACCAAATTTACGCCGTGCACTGCCGCCAGTTCTTCCGGCGCAGTCTGGGCATAACAGCCCACAACGGCAACAATGGCGTTCTCGTTCTGGCGTTTCACCTTACGGATGAGCTGACGGGATTTCTTATCCCCGAAATTTGTCACCGTACAGGTGTTGATGATATATACATCTGCCTCGTCGTCTACGGAAACCACTTCATAGCCCTTTTCCGCAAAGAGTTCGGCGATGGCTTCGCTTTCATACTGATTGACTTTACACCCTAAGGCGTAGCTTGCTATCTTTTTCATAGTTCTCCTTCTATGGTCAGACCCGTCAGTCGGCAAATGGTGTCGACAACGGCGCCGTTGTTATTATTTCCTGCCACAAAACGGGCTCTTTCTTTCACGCCGTCCATAGCGTTTTCCATGGCATAGCTGTAATAAGCCTGATCGAACATTTCCACATCGTTGAACTGGTCGCCGAATACCAATGTTTCTTCCGGCGAAATGCCCCACATTTCCTGCAAAGCTGCCAAGGCACTGCCTTTTGTGACCCCTTTGATGCCTGTATCCAGACAAGCGTCACCGGAAATCACCAGCGTCATTTCCTCCGGCAACTGGGGATACATAGCGTCATAGCAGGACTGTGTGGTGCTGTTTCCATAAACCATGAGGGAAACCTTTGTAACGCCATCTGTCATTTTATACAGGTCGTCCACCAATTCACAGTCATAATGAAATTTCGGGCTGGCAAGGAGGTCGTGTACCTCCTGACTTGTGGTATAACAGCAGTATTTCGCACAGACCAGTCCTTCTGTTTCCGGTAATGTTTCGATAATATCCAGACTATGGGCAATCTGTTTCTCGTTCATGCCTTTGAAATACAGTTCTTTCCCATCCTGCACCACAAAGGCACCGTTTTCCGCAATGACGGTGATTTCCGGCAAATGCTCCTGAAAATCCCTTGCCAGGGAAGGGTACTGTCTGCCGCTTGCCACTACAAAGCGGATGCCTTCTTCCCGCATTTTGGGCAAAAGGTCATAAATGCGTTTATCTATCTGTTTCTCGTCGTTCAATAACGTGCCGTCCATATCGGACACAATGAGTTTGATCATACTTCCTGCCTCTTTGTGATAATATCGTTGATGCGGAAAAACAGGGGCAGAATCTCCATGGCAACATCAGCTTCTTTGCCGGAAACCCAGATGAGGTATTCCCTGAGGGATTCCCATTTTTTGCTTCTTGGAACCACCTGGGCACAAATTTCTTCCATTTCGTCCAGCTTCATCATGATTTCTTCTTTTTCCCTTGCGGGCAGGTTCGCCATGCCAAGAGAGATGCGCACAGAGGTAAAGTCCGCGCTGTAATCGATGTCTTTCTGCTCCTTGCGGATATAGTATTCCATGAGTCCTTCATTGGAATAGCCGTTGTCCCGAAAGGCTTCCAGCCGTTCCAGGAGGTGACAGATATTTTTCCGGTAGACTTCTGCCATATCGGCACAGTCTTCCCTGTCCTGAATGACCCATAAATCCTCGTCAAAGCCGTCTATTTTTCCGTCGTAGTGCTGCAGCAGCAGTTGAAACAATTCGCCCAGTTTTTCCTTGTCATGGGAATAGGATTCCCAAATTTCCTGACTATGCTGCAGATCTTCTTCGATCAACGTCCGCATGTCTTTCTCTTCGTTCATACTGCCACCGCCCTTCTTACAAAAAACAATATGCTTCCAGTATTCAGTATAACAAATGGCGAAAGCCTTTGCAAGCAAGGGGTCTGCCAAAAAATCCTACGGTTTTCCTATTTTTTCTCGCAAATTGCCTGTAAAAATAGCCGTACAAAAGAAAAAACCGGAAATTCCCCTTTGTAACAGGGAAATTCCGGTTTTGCTTTTCAGACTTATTCTTCGTCTTCGTCGTCATCGTCGATGATAACGACCATGCCGCCCATACGTTTATTCAGTTCTTTTCTTGTGATTTTGATGATGTTGGGTACTACGCCGTCGGGCTGTTCGTCGATGTAGTAAGGACCTTCTTTATCGCAGTCGTTTTCATCCATCCAGCCGCTGAAGAAGGAAATGATGGAGCGCATGATTTCTACGCTGTGACCCCAGTAATCCAGATCCAGGAAGATCAGACGTTTCTTTTCGCCTGTCTTGGAGAATTTACGGCTCTTGTAAATCATGGAGAACAGACGTCTTTCTTCGCCCTTATAAGTGAAGTAAACAGCCATTTCATTGCTTTCACCGAAACGGTTTTCATAACGGTTTACCTTTGCTTCGGGATCGAAATATCTCAGGATAAAACGGTAAATCTGTTCCAGTTCGATTTCTTTTGTGATGTAACCATGTGTCTTTGCTGTCATGGAAATGCCACCCTTTCTTTTCGCTGTTTATCTAAATTTGTTTGTATACAAAATATTTCCTTTCCCTTGCATTATACATAACTCCCAGCCCTCTGACAATAGGTATACATCCAGAAATAACATAGAAATTCTTCCCTGTTTTTTGTTCATTTTTTAACGCTTTGTCCCATTGTACGGATAGAAAAACAAAAAGGAAAAGTTCTTCCAAAAAGAAAGACTTCTCCCCCTGATTTTATAGGAAAATTTAGTTTTTCATGGCTGCGATCATGGTTTCTGTCAGCAGGCTGCTGCGCTGTGCTGCCATGACGCAGAATTCATCGAAGGACATGCCTGCATCCTCATTGGCACTGTCAGAAATGGCGCGGATGATGAGGAAAGGAATCCGGTTCAGCCAGCAGGCATGGGCAATGGCAGCCCCTTCCATTTCCGCACAGTCCCCTTTGACGGTTTTGCGGATTTTCTCTCTGGCTTCCTGGGTAGCGATGAACTGATCGCCGCTTGCCACACGTCCGGTGATGATACGGCAGTCCAGACCGCATGTTTTTGCCGCTTCCTGTGCCAGTTCCACAAGGGCTTCATCGGCTTTGAAATAGCTTTCTGCCATACGTGGGATGACGCCGATGGGGTCGCCAAAAGCGGATGTATCCATATCATGCTGTACCGCGTCTACGGAAATGAGGATGTCCCCCACATGCAGTTCGGGAGAAAGACCACCTGCCACGCCTGTGTTGATGATATAGTCCACGCCGAAATGGTCGATCATTGCCTGTGTGCAGACTGCGGCGTTGACTTTGCCGATACCGCTTTTGACCAGTACCACATTATTCCCTTCGTAACGTCCCACATAATAAGTCAGACCAACCACGCTTTTAGTGGTAACGATATCCATTTTTTCCCGCAGGAAAGAAATTTCTTCTTCCATAGCACCAATGATGCCGATAGTTCTCATGTATATCCACTCCTATTCTGATTTTCTTACCAAATCATAGACATTTTTTTCATCATACCATACATTTCCGACATAATTCAAGAACCCCCTTTTTATCCTTCTGACTTTTTTTGCTTTTTTCTGACAAGTTTTTCTGATACTTCTGTCAGTTGCAAAACACGCCCGCCTTTTGTATACTGTAAAAGAACAGAGAAAGGGTGTGACATGATGAAAAAACCCATTATCGGCATTACGCCGGACTATTCCTATGAAAAAACAAGATTCAAAATCAGTGAAGACTATACCAATGCGCTGCTGAAAGCCGGCGGCGTTCCTGTGCTTCTGTTCCCCGGGGAAGATTTTCCCGACTTTTTGGACGGCATCCTCTTTACCGGCGGCGGAGATATTGACCCTCTGCGCTTTGGGGAAGAACCCATCCGGCAGAATGGACAGATTTCGCCCCTGCGGGACGAATATGAGCTTTCCCTCTGCAAAGAAGCTATGAAACGAGATCTGCCTCTTTTCGGTGTTTGCCGCGGCATGCAGATTATGAACATTGCCGCAGGCGGGGGCATCTATCAGGATATCGAAGTACAGACGGGCACTACCCTCAAGCACAGCCAGCAGGCACCCCGTCCCTACGCCACCCACAGCATTACCATCATTCCAGGCAGTCAGCTGGAAAAACTCTGGCGGACTTCAAAGATTGCTGTCAATTCCCTGCACCATCAGGCAGTATCCTTTCTGGGAAAAGGCTTCCACGTCTGTGCCCGCAGTGCCGACGGCTTGACGGAAGCCATGGAAATGCCGGAAAAAGACTTTGTACTGGGTGTCCAGTGGCATCCCGAATCTATGCATACAAAAGAACAGGAAGCGCTGTTCAGCCACTTTGTCCAGGCGGCTTCCCGTTACCATGAAAGGAGGACTGCACCATGATTTCACATCTTCCTTCCATCCTGCTCCAGGCATCCACGGTAACAGATGCCGTTGATTTAGAAGAACAGGTGGAAAAAACACTGACAGCCACAGAAAAATTATTAGAAGCAGCCACGGAGGCTGGCTTCGTTCTCTTAAAAGTTGTGGCTACGTTTGTCATCTGCTGGTTCCTCATCCGCATCATCAACCATCTTATGCGGAAATTCTTCGCGGCACAGACCAAAAAACAGCGTCTTGCCATGACCCAGCGGAAAGCAAAAACACTGAACTCCATCACATCCAGTGTAGTAAAATACGTCATTTACTTCATCGGTATCTTCACCGCCCTCACATTCATCGGCGTAGACCCCAAATCCATGCTGGTGGTTGCCAGTGCCGGCTCTGTTGCCATTGGTCTGGGTGCCCAGAGCGTGGTAACGGATATGCTGGAAGGGTTCTTCATCCTTTTTGAAGACCACTACGCTGTAGGGGACATCGTCACCATCCAGAACATCACCGGCACCGTGGAAAGCGTTACCCTGCGTTCCACCAAAATCCGCGACCCCCAGGGCAGTGTCCATATCATCCCCAACGGTTCCGTGGGCACCGTTACCAACATGTGTCGGGATTTCATCAACGCCGTTGTCACTGTAGGCGTTTCCTATGACGCCAGCATCGACCATGTGCTGGAAATCCTCCGGGACGAAATGGAACAGACAAAAGACATGCCGGATATTCTGGAAACTCCTGTTATCGTAGGTGTGACCGGGCTGGATGATTCTGCCGTTACCGTAAAAATCGTGGCAAAATGTCATGTAAAAACAAATATTTCCGTAGAAGCAGAGCTGCGCCGCCGTATCAAAAACCGGCTGGACAAAGAAGGCATCGAAATCCCCTTCCCTCAGCGCACCCTGCATATCGTACAGCAAAAGGAGGGATAAACCATGCAGTTTTCTGTTGGCGATATCGTACAAATGAAAAAAGACCATCCCTGCGGCTCCAACCAGTGGGAAATCCTGCGGACGGGCATTGATTTCCGTATCAAATGCTGTGGCTGCGGACACATGGTCATGCTGCCCCGTGTGAAGTTTGAAAAAAATGTGAAAAAAGTCATTACCCTCGCAAAACCGGAGGAATAAAAAAACAGACAGCTTGCTGAAAGCTGATTCCCCTTAAGAAAACATTGCATTCCTTTTTGTTGATTTCTTAAGGGGAATTGCGACGGCTATCTTCAGAAGAAAACATATCAAATAAAATCTCAATATCATAAGAAAGCCGGAATCCTTTATCATCATAAGGATTTCGGCTTTCTTTGTTTTCTTATGAAGATGCCCCTAATAGAAAGCTGTCTTTTTTTGCGTAAAACCGCTGTTTTCCGCCATATTCCGGCAATGAGAAATGAAACCGTTACATTCTGTCACAGACTGTTCTTTTTCTTCCACAAAGCTGTATTTTTATTTAATAAAAATGTAAGGATTCTTTTCGTGTAATGTAAAAATTGAAGCATATACTGTTTACACAAAACAGTTTTTGAGGTGACATAATATGAAAAATATGAAATTATATATGCTCTGTGGTGTACTGGTTCTGGGGCTTGCAGCCTGTCAGGCACAAAAAGAACCTGTTACGCCCCTGCCCACAGGAGAAGCCGCTGTTGAAGCCCAGGCATCCGTTTTCCAGTCCCTGCGTATGGCCAATGGAAATGCCCTTGCCGTCAGTCTGGAAGCTACCCCCACGGAAACAGAAACGCCCTTTTTCTACATAGAAGCCGCAAGGGATACGGAAGTGACTTTGTACTATAACTTCACCAAAGAAGCCGGCGACGCCCAAATCGGCTGTTATGCGGAAATCAGCAAAGAAAAAATGTCTGTGCCTTTGGATTCCTCTGCCGTAACGGAAGAAGTCAACAACGAAATGACCATTTCCCTGCAAAAAGGTATGAACGTGTTCTATATCACCGGGGATGGCTGCGCCTGCAATCTGAGCTGTGAAATCAGCGGCATCGATGGAAAAGACATTTACTATGCCGACACAAAACCCAAAGATATTGCTCCCTGATGACAGATACGGGGCATCTTCATGAGGAAATAAGAAAAGCTGAAACCTTTGCCATACAAGGGATTTCAGCTTTTTTTATTGCATCCATATTTTATTGGGTTTCTTCCAGTTTTCCCTCAGAAATCAAGAAAGAGAAAAAACACTTTTTTCTTGGGAGAAACTTTCGGTTTATTTCTTCCGCATGGCGTTGAGAATTGCCAGCACGGCTACGCCTACATCGGCAAACACTGCCATCCACATGGTTGCCATACCCAATGCACTGAGGAGAAGCACCAGAATTTTGATACCCAAGGCAAAAACGATATTCTGCATCACAATTTTTCTTGTGTTCTTTGCAATGCGCAGACCCACGGAGATTTTCCGCAAATCATCATCCATAAGCACCACATCTGCCGCTTCCATGGCAGCATCGGAGCCCATAGCCCCCATGGCAATGCCCACATCAGCCCCTGCCAATACAGGCGCATCGTTGATGCCATCCCCTACAAAAGCCGTTTTGGCACCTTCTTCCATTTGGGGCATATTTTCCAGAATATGCAGCTTATCCGCCGGCAGCAGTTCCGCATAGATGCGGTGGATGCCAAGGGTATTGCCCACTTTTTCCGCCGCTGCTTTGCCGTCGCCAGTAAGCATGACTGTTTCTGTGACGCCATAAGGTTGCAGCGCCGCCAATGCATCTGCCGCACCGTCTTTGATGGTGTCATCCACCACCAGATAGCCCTCATAAACACCGTCTTTTGCCACATAAACCACAGAACCGGTTCCCACAGCTTCGGGACAGGAAACCCCTTCTTTTTCCATCAAACGGCGGTTCCCCAAAGCCAGATGGGCACCCTTCCACTGACAGGTGATACCCATGCCGCCCTGTTCCGCGTAATCTGTTACCCCTTCCGGCTGTCTGCCTGTTTCCGTTTCAAAGTGTTTCGCAATGGCACGGGCAACGGGATGGTTTGAAAGGCTTTCCCCTGCCGCTGCCATTTCCAGCAGAGCTGCCGGATTTTCGCCTTCGATTTTTGTGACAGTAAACTGACCTTTTGTGAGGGTGCCTGTTTTGTCAAATACGATACGTTTTGTATGGCACAGAGTATCCAGCACATTACCGCCTTTGATGAGGATGCCGTTCTTAGATGCGGCACCAATGCCAGCAAAATAACTCAATGGCACAGACAATACCAGCGCACAAGGACAGGATACAACCAGGAAAATCAGCGCACGCCCAATCCACTGGGAAAAAGCACCCTGACCCAGAATAGGCGGTACCACTGCCAAAAGCACTGCCAGACCTACCACCGCAGGTGTGTATACCCGCGCAAAACGTGTGATGAATTTTTCTGTCTTGGATTTTCGTCCGGCAGCGTTTTCCACCAGTTCCAGAATCTTCATGACAGTGGATTCTCCGAAAGGTTTTGTCACTTCCACATGAAGTAAGCCATCCCGGTTGATGCATCCGCTGAGGACAGTGCTGCCTGCTTCCACTTCTCTGGGCAGAGATTCCCCGGTGAGGGCTGCCGTATCCAGCAAGGCACTGCCTTCTACCACCGTACCGTCCAGGGGGATTTTCTCCCCTGCTTTTACCACAATCACGTCACCGATTGCCACCTGTTCCGGCGAAACTTTCTGCAAACTGCCGTCATCTGTGAGCACATGGGCAAAATCCGGTCGGATATCCATAAGCGCCGTAATGGAGCGGCGGGAACGACGGACAGCATAGTCCTGGAAGGCTTCCCCCACCTGATAAAAGAGCATAACGAAAACAGCTTCGCTCATTTCACCAATGACCATAGCACCTACCGTAGAAAGGGACATAAGGAAGTTTTCGTCAAAAACCTGCCCTTTGGAAATATTCTTCAATGCCTGCAAAATGACATCATAACCAAAGATGGCATAAGAAATCAAAAACAGTGCTGTCTGCCCCTGTTTCTGCCAAAGACAAGCTGCCACAAAGAACGCCAGCCCCACACCAAAGCGGAGAATCAGCTTTTTGCCTGCCGTTTCTCCATGGGAATGTGTATGTCCGCAGCAATCCCCATCACAATGTCCATGGGCAATGCTGCAGCTCTGTCCCTGTTCCGCCAAAGACACTTCTACATCTTTTTCGTACTTGTGTACGATTTCTGTTACTTTATCAAGCAACTTTGTCCGGTCTGCTTCCGCCGCAGGTACCAGTCGCATTTCCTGTTTCAGCAGATTGATTTCCGCTTCTTTTGTTTCCGGCATTTCTCCCACGGCTTTTTCGATTTTTCCTGCACAGTTGGCACAGGTCAAGCCTTTCAGGGAAATGGTCATTTCTCCTTGGGGCTTTTTCTTTTCTACAAGGGATACTTCCACGTCACTTTCGTATTTGTGTACGGTTTCTGTTACTTTTTCCAGCAGTTTTGTCCGGTCTGCTTCTGCCGCAGGCACCAGTCGCATTTCCTGCTTCATCAGATTGATTTCCGCTTCTTTTGTTTCCGGCATTTCTCCCACGGCTTTTTCGATTTTTCCCGCACAGTTGGCACAGGTCAAGCCCTTCAGTGAAATGGTCATTTCTCCTTGGGGCTTTTTCTTTTCCACAAGGGATACTTCCACATCACTTTCGTATTTGTGTACGGTTTCTGTTATTTTTTCCAGAAGCTTTGTCTGGTCTGCTTCTGCCGCTGGCACCAGCCGCATCTCTTGTTTCAGCAGATTGATTTCCGCTTCTTTCGTTTCCGGCATTTCTCCCACGGCTTTTTCAATTTTCCCCGCGCAGTTGGCACAGGTCAGCCCTTTCAGGGATATGGTCATTTCTCCTTGAGGCTTCTTCTTTTCCACAAGGGATACTTCCACATCACTTTCGTATTTGTGTACGGCTTCTGTTACTTTTTCCAGCAGTTTTGTCTGATCTGTTTCCGCCGCTGGCACCAGTCGCATTTCCTGCTTCAGCAGATTGATTTCTGCTTCTTTTGTTTCTGGCATTTCTCCCACGGCTTTTTCGATTTTCCCCGCGCAGTTGGCACAGGTCAGCCCTTTCAGGGATATGGTCATTTCTTTCATGGTTCACACCTCTGATCTGATTATATTTGATTATATGAGTAGTTATTCATGTATTGCTTAAAAATTTTTGCGGGCGAAAGCGTTCTTCCGCCGCAAATTTAATCTTCTTCATAGCCATATTTATGGCGAATATGGGTGGTACCCTGTTCCAGAACCGTCCGCACATGGTCGTCGTCCAGAGAATAATAAACGGTTTTTCCTTCCTTCCGGTACCGCACCAGACCATTCTGCCGCAATACGCGAAGCTGATGGGACACTGCCGATTGGGTCATATCCAGGGCATCAGCCAGTTCTCCCACATTCTGCTCCTGATCCATCAAAAGGCGCAGGATGCGGATACGGGTGGCATCGCCAAAGATTTTGAAAAATTCCGCCAGATCTTTGACAAAATCATTGTCCAGCTCCCGAATCATATCCACTTCTTCTCTATGCTGTTCCATGGAGCTTCTGCCTCCCTTCATTTGAATATCTGCTCATATATTAACATTTCGATTCTCATTTGTCAATGTCATTTTTATCCAAACCCATTAGTTCCACAAATCCCCGGAGGGCATGGGGCATGGCAACTTCTTTCAGCCGCACCATACCAATCTGGCGTTTGGGCACCGGCGGCACCAAAGGGATTTCATAAAGTCCCCCTGACGAGAGGGCTTCTTCCGTAAATTCCCGAATGACAAAGGTCAGCCCCAGATTGATTTTCGCAAAGCTTACCAGCAAATCACTGCTGCCCAGTTCCAGAATGGGATTCAGTTCCACGCCGTTTTCTCTGGCGTATTTGTCCAGACAGCGGCGGGAATTGCTCAAATCCTCCAACAGCAACAGGGGATACTTAGGCAGACTGCGCACATCCATCCCCACCTGTGCCAAAGGGCGATACCGCTCACCGCCGATGAGCACATCCTGAATATCCATGCAAGGGATTACGTCCAAATCCCCATCCCCTTCAATGGGCAGATTCACAAAACACACATCCACACTGCCATTCCGCAGCAGGCGCAGAGATTCATAAGTAGTTTTATTGGTGACTTTGATGCTGATATCCGGGAAGTGCTTATGGTACTGCTCCAGATAAGGCAGCAAAAAGTGAGCGATAACGGAATCACTGGCACCGATCTTCAATTCCCCTGTTTCCATATGGAGCATCTGGAAATACTTATCCTCTGCCGCCTGAATAAGCCCCATGGCTTGTGACAGATAAGTATAAAGTGTTTTTCCTTCCGCCGTGGGATAAACGCCCCGTGCCGTCCGCACCAGCAATTCTCCGCCCATCCGTTCCTCTAACTGCCGCACTGCCATGCTCACTGCCGGCTGGGAAATATAAAGCTCCTTTGCCGCCCGGGACATGTTCCCCGTCCGCACCACGGCACAGAAAATACGGTATAAATCCAGTGAAATATCTGCCCTCATTATTTTCTTCCTCTCTGCCTTTGACATTTTTCCTATGATAACCATTTCGCCGGAAAAATGTTTTTTCCTGCAAACAAACACAGAAAAAGAAAAAGTGCGAAACCCCTCATGAAAAAGAGATTCCGCACTGATACGTTTATTGACCTACAGGCACCAGAGCCGGCTGCTCGGTTGCAAAGGTATCATCACGCACCAAAACATCGGCAGACTGCTCTGCAAAAAGGCTCATGCCGCTGCCTTCTTCCTGGGCTGTTTCATAATACATATCGCCATTCTGGAGGGTGTACATCTCCACCGCATCCATACCATTTTGTTTGAGGTGATAAAGTTCTTCACCGTATTTTACCACATCTTCCGCAATCAAATTCGTTGTCACATGCCCCTTGATGGCATCCATCACTGCCGGAATTTCTTTCAGATAAGCAGGGTTACATTTCTGACGGAACAGTTCCAGCAAAAATGCCTGCTGTACTTCGATGCGCTTCAAATCCCCCTCGGGATAGCCTTTCCGATACCGCAGCAGTCCAACAGCGTCTTTCCCGGACAATGTCTGTTCTCCTGCCTGCAAATGAATGGAAAGATTCTGATAGGGGTCGTCATAGTCCATATCTTGGGACACCGTAAAGGTGACGCCGCCCAAAGCGTCTATGACTGCCTCCACTGCCGTCAAATCCATCCGCACATAATCCTTTACCGGTCGTCCTGTGATTTCCGAAACCGCCTCAATGAGCTTTTCATCCCCATTTTCCTGAACCAGCAAATAGGGAATCTTCATGTTTTCTGTAACAAAAGTATCTCTGGGTATGGAATAGATGGTTGCCTTTCCTTCTTCGGACATTTCGTAGGTGAAAATGGTATCGGCTCTGCCGCCTTCGTCTACGCCTACAAACAGCAGACTGCCTTCTTCCGCCAGACCGCCGATTTCATCAGCCGTTTCCACCTTCTGTTCTTTTGTCACATAAGTTTCCCTGAGGGTACAGCCTGTCAGCCATGCTGCCCCCAAAAGCGCTGTCCCCACACAGACACTCAACAGTAATTTTTTCATCCCCACAGGTTTTTGATTGCGAATCATGGTAAACCTCCTTTGTAATTGTTTCTTCTCACTTGCCATTTGTGTAGTCAAAATCTGTTTTTTTGCCATTGCCTCCGCCAAAAGCTCCAGAATCACCCGCATGTAGTCATCCCGTTTTGCCTGTTCCATAGACCGTACCACACACCAGTCACAGGAAATCTCACAGGCTTCCTGCATTTGCGCTGCTGCCACATAAACCATAGGATTGAACCAATGGATAGACGTTGCCAGAACTGCCAGCCACCGCCAAAAAATATCCCCACGGCGATAATGAACCAGTTCATGACGCAGCACATAAGGCAGGCGGCTTTCTGTCAGAGCTGTTTCCGGCAGAATCAGCACAGGTCTTATCATTCCCATGACCATAGGCGAAACTGCCGCCGATGTTTTGCAGACCCGCAGACGTTTTGGCACGCCTGCCAACTCCATGGGCTTTCCTGTGCGGCGGATATGCCTGCTGAAACGAAAATAGCCTGTCAGTCGGTATCCAAGGCTCCCCAAAGCCCCCAATACCCAAAGGACTGCCAGCACATCCCACCAAGAAATGGGCGGCAAAGCTGTTTCTTCCGTAAAAGGCAGGATTTCCCCCGCTGGTGCTTCAACGGTATCCACAGACGCTGGCTGTTCTGTCATAGTCTGTTCCGCTGGAAGCGGTACTGTCTGCACCACTTGTTTTTCCTGTAGGGGCTGCACAAGGGCAGGCACTTTCACGGAAACAGGCACCACCATCACCAGCAGAACACCTACCCAAAGCACATATTGCCATGTGGGCGAAAACTGCTTTCCTGTCCATCTCTTCAGTGCCAGCAAAATGCCCGCAAGGAAACTTCCTGCCACAGAAAGCACCAAAAAGGTCTGAAACCATTCCATCACCTTCATTCCCTCCTTTCTTCAGAAATCACAAATCAAACATTTTCCGAATGTCCTCCAAGTCCTCTTTGGTCATGTTCCCCCCTTGGAACAAGGACACCGCCAGTTCTTTGGCGGAGCCGTGATAGAGTCTGTCAATGAGCGTTTCCGTCTGTTCCTTCTGATAGGCTTCCCGCTCCCAGACTGGGCGGTAGTAAATAATGCGGTTTTTCTTTTCCGACACCACCGCGCCTTTTTCCGCCATGCGCAGAAGCAGTGTACCTACGGTGTTGTACTTCCATTTCTTATTTTCCAAACGGTCGCAGACATCCTGTATTTTCAAGGGCTCCTCCGCATCCCAAAGCACCTGCAATACTTCCAGTTCCGCTTCGCTGATTTTCATTTTTTCCTCCATGTTGGTTTTCCCTCCTTTCTCTCTTACGTTTGTAGTTTAATTATAACTTACAACTGTAAGAGCGTTTTGTCAACCTGTTTTTCCTATTTTAGAAAAATGTAAGAATTTTAAGCGCAAAAAAAGAGCCTAGAACAGGCTCTTCTTTGATTCATGCTTTTTTGATAAAGGCAATGCCAACGATACCGGGACCGGCATGGGCGCCTACCACACAGCCGATATCCCCATAAAGCTGGGTTCTGCCTTCAATGAGGTCACCGCAGGCTTCCTTGAATTTTTCATAGTTTTCCATGGACTGGGCATGACCAAGGAGGACGGGATAATCATCGTCAATGCCTTCTTCCTCCACCATCTGCTTCAACTGGGCATACATTTTTTTATTGCCTCTGGCTTTGCCCAACATGAGCACCTTCCCATCCAGAATCCCCATCAAAGGGCGGATATTCAGCATAGTCCCCAGCGCCGCCGCTGTGCCGGAAAGTCTGCCGCCTTTTTTCAGATATTCCAATGTTTCGATACCGGCGCAGATGCGCACACGGCTGGTGAGTCCTTCCAATTCCGTCATGATTTCTGCCGCCGTTTTGCCTTCTTTGGCTCTCTGGGCAGCGATTTCCACCAAAAGCCCCAGAGAAAGGCATGTGGTGCGGGAATCCAGAATATGGATTTCCTCCCGTTCCATGGTGTTTTTGGCGATATTGGCAGACTGCACTGTACCGCTCAATTCCGAAGAAATCAGCAGGCACACCACTTCGTCCGCTTCTTCCAGCGCCGCCGTAAACACTTCCTCAAAAGTATGGGGTGTGGGCTGTGCTGTGGTGGGGAAAGATTTTTCCGTCCGCAGCTTTTCGTAAAATTCCGCTTTACTCAAATCCACGCCATCCAAATAGATGTCATTGCCGATGTGCACCGTCAAAGGCACACAAGTGACACCAATTTCCTCCATGCGTTCCTTTGTCAGGTCGCAGGTGCTGTCTGTAATGATTTTTACCATGGGGATTTCCCTCCTCATCTATATACAAAACCAGTTTTTTACACCATTCAAAAATATATCTAACTCTAATTATAATGGTTTCGAAAACTACGTCAATAGATTCTCCAAAAATACAGAGAATCTTTCTAGGATTTTCAAAGAAATGTAAGATTTTGCGCAAAAAAATAGCCGGAACCCTTTTTTTCAAGGATTCCGGCTTTTTTATATTACCAGTTCAGATATCCCAATGCTTCCCACGCTTCCAGTGTAAACTGGGCTGCTGCCATCATCATGGCAAAAAGCCCAAGGAGAATCATCATCACAATGGCGCCTTTGTCATAGACCCATTTGGTTTCCGACTGCCGCAGGCTCAGGAGTGTTTCCGCCCCCAGAGAAATCAGCAGCAATGGCCAGAACCGCAGAATCAGCCCATAGGACAGACCGTCCCAGAAGGTATGCACCAGAAAGAGGATGCCGAATACCATCAGACCGCCGCCCAAGGTAACAGAACCAATCCGACGTGTTGCCATTTCTTACACCTCCTCGTCTTCGTCCTCGTCCTCCACATCTTCTTTTTTCACAGGAGTTCCCCGGAGCATCCGCACGCCTGCGTAAAGAATCAGAACCGCAATGGCCAGACGAGGCAGCAGGTTTTGCAGACTCCACAAAATCTCTCTGAAGAAGTCCGGCAAAATCCAGCCAAACAAATCCAGCACACTATTCCACAGCAGGATGACGCCAACCACTACCAGCACCACCGCAATGGCTTTTTTGCGGTTTTCTGTCAATGTGCCCAGCTGAAAATCACGGTCATCGAAGAACAGGATTTTATCTTCCAGGGCATGAAATTCTTCCGGCGGCAGACTCCGCAGGTGATGCACATGGAAGAAGCTATAGAACCAAATCAAAGGCAGCAAAATCATCAGCTCTTCTATGCCCAGAAAAGAAGCTACAATACTGACAATTGCACACAGCCCCATAAGGCTCAAGCCCTGCTTGAAAAAGCCCATATACATTTCCCCCGCGCCGGGGATTAATGAAAATATAAATGTCCAAAATCCGTTTTTCTTATTTGCCATAATCCAATACCTCCGTAATCTGTTTCATTGCGAAATCGGAAAAGCCCGTGACACCGTCGCTGAGGATTTTCGTCCCCTGCTGCATATAGTCCAGCAGGCTTTCCTTTTCTTCTTCCTCCTGTACCATCTGCTGTGCTTTGCCGTAAGGGGATTCCTCATAGGAGCCATGCCCCATTGGCAGTGCCAGCAGCACCAAAGACGCTGCCATTGCCGCGCCGATTTTCAATTGATAAAAAATCCGTTTCGTTTTAGAAGAAAACCGGATATCCGCCTGATTTTCTTCCTCCAATCTGGCGATTTTCTCCATAACGCCCCGTTCCAGTGACGGTGGCGCCTGCAGCAGACCGCCCTGCTCCAGTTGTATAATCATTTGTTCTAATTGTTCCTCTGTGAAACGCTGTCCCATGGCATCTGCTCCTTTCCGTATATTTTCTGTAATCTGGCACGGGCACGGTAAATCTGTGTCTGTACCGTTTTGATGTTTTTGTTCTGCTCTGTGGCAATCTCTTCGGGGCTTTTCTCCTGACAGAAATACGCCACAGCAATGTCCCGATAAGGCGGTTTCAGACTTTCGCATGCCTTTTGCAGTTCCGCCTGCACTTCCTCTGCCAGCACTTTGTTTTCCACATTTTCTCCGTCTGCCAGTTCCATAAAGACGTTTTCATCCTGAGGGATGGCGCCCCGACGGTTCTTCCTCTGGAAATCCAGACATTTATTCATGGCAATGCGGCATAGCCACGCCTTTTCGTGCTGACCATCAAAAGAGTCCAGATGTTCATAGGCTGCCACGAACGTTTCCTGTGCCAGATCCTCTGCTTCAAAATAATTCTGCGTCATTTGATAGCAGAGGGAAAAGATCAAATTTTGATAATCGCTGAGCAGTATGGCGATTTTCTTTGCCCTGTCGATACGCTCACCCCCTTTTTCTTCTGTGTATTTTCTTTTCATACTCTAAAACGATGGTACTTTCATTTTTTCTTCAACTTTTTGCAACCTTAAAGAAATCTTAAAAGACTGGTGGAAAATGGCTGAAAAAAAGGACGAACCTATCCTCTTAAGAATGGTCGTCCTTTTCCATTTATGATTTAGTCCAAAAACCGTTCGATTTCCGCCCAAAGTTCCTGTACGCCTGTTTTCTTTTCGCCGCTGAAAGGAATCAGCACATCGTCAGGTCCCAGACCCAATGTTTTGCGGATGACAGACAGATGCTTCTGAATCTGGCTGCGGTTGATCTTATCGGATTTGGTAGCGGCAATGATGATATCATAGCCGTAGTGTTTCAGCCAGTCATACATCATGATGTCGTTTTTTCCAGGCTCATGGCGGATGTCAATGAGGAGGATGATGGCGCGGAGTTCTTCTCGTTTCTGGAGATATTCCTCAATCATCATACCCCATTTGGCGATTTCCGTTTTCGGTGCCTTCGCATAGCCGTAGCCGGGCAAGTCTACCACATACATGCAGTCGTTCACGTCATAAAAATTGATGGTTCTTGTTTTGCCGGGCTGGGAGCTGGTACGGGCCAAAGCTTTTCTGCCCAGCATGGCATTGATGAGCGTAGATTTGCCTACGTTGGATTTGCCCGCAAAGGCAATTTCCACTTTGCCGTCAGTGGGATACTGGGAGAATTTCGTTCCCACTGCCGCCAGCGATGACTGTTTTACTTCCATACGCTTTCCCCTTTCGCCAGTGCGTGTTTCAGCACATCGTCCATTTCTTTTGCCAGAACAAATTCCAGCCCTTCTTTGATTTCATCAGAAATTTCCTGCAAATCTTTTTCGTTCTGTTTCGGCAGGATCACGGTTTTTACGCCGGCTTTTTTCGCCGCCAGCACTTTTTCCCGCAAACCGCCGATGGCAAGGACACGACCGCGAATGGTCACTTCACCGGTCATTGCCACATCGTTCCGCACTTTCGCACCTGTCAGAGCGGAAAGCATAGCGGTGGTCATAGTGACACCGGCGGAAGGACCGTCCTTGGGGGTTGCCCCTTCGGGAATATGGATATGCAGGTCCTGCTTTTTATAGAAATCCGGTTCCACTTTGAAACGGTCGCTCTGGGAGCGGATGTAGCTGATAGCCGCTTCTGCGGATTCCTTCATGACCTTCCCCAGATTGCCAGTCAGGCGGAATTTGCCGTCACCGGGCATGGTATTCACTTCCACGGAAAGGGTGGTGCCGCCTACGGCTGTCCACGCCAGTCCACGAACGATACCCACCTGCGGTTCTTCGTAAATGCGGTCTTCTGTAAATCTGGGTTTGCCCAGAATTTCTTCCAGATTTTTCGCTGTGACAGTCATGGATTTCTTTTCGCCGCTGATAATGGCTTTCACCGCCTTCCGGCATACCTGACCGATGGTGCGTTCCAGCTGACGAACGCCCGCTTCTCTTGTGTAGCCGTCGATAATCATTTCCACAGCTTCCGGGCGAATCTTCAGCTGACTGCCTTTGAGCCCATGGCGTTTCATCTGTTTTTTCACCAGATGTTCCATGGCAATATGCTGTTTTTCTGTTGCGGTGTAGCTGCCCAGTTCGATGATTTCCATTCTGTCACGAAGAGGACCGGGAATGGGTTCCAGACTGTTTGCAGTACACATGAACAGTACCTTAGACAGGTCATAGGGCATTTCCACATAGTGGTCACGGAACGTGAAATTCTGTTCCCCATCCAGCACTTCCAGCAGCGCCGCCGCAGGGTCGCCGTTATAGGATACCCCCAGCTTGTCCACTTCATCCAGCAGCATCAAAGGATTGATGGTGCCTACCTGTTTCATGGCGTTCATGATACGCCCGGGCATAGCACCGATGTATGTTCTGCGGTGACCGCGGATTTCCGCTTCGTCTTTCACGCCGCCCAAAGACATGCGCACATATTTCCGGTTCAGTGCCTTTGCCACAGAACGGGCAATGGATGTTTTGCCGACGCCGGGAGGACCCACCAGACAAAGGATGGTGGCTTTTTCCTCGGGAGCATTTTTCCGCACTGCCAGATATTCCAAAATACGTTCTTTTACTTTTTCCAGACCGTAATGGTCTTCGTCCAAAATCTCCGCTGCCTGTTTCAGGTCGAAGGTTTCTTCGGTCATTTCATTCCAGGGCAGGTTCAGCAATGTATCAATATAACTGCGGGACACGTTGGATTCGGGAGAAGTTACGGGAATCTTCATCATACGGTCGATTTCCTTTTCTACGGTTTTCCGCACTTCTTCAGGAGGGTTCTTTTCCTCCAGACGACGACGAAATTCCGCAGCGTCAGCGCCGATGCCGTCTTTGTCCCCCAGTTCTTCCTGAATGACTTTCAGTTCTTCCCTGAGGAAATATTCCCGCTGGTTTTTGTCGATGGCATCTTTTGTTTTGGCTTCGATTTCCCGTTTTACCCGCAGCACCTGCTGTTCATAGCGCATAATATCCATGACTGCCTGCAAACGGTCATAAGGATTCAGGATTTCCAGAATCTTCTGCTTCCGGTCAAAGGAAATTTCCAGCCCTGCCGCAATGACATCTGCCAGTTTGCCGGGCTTGCCTGCCGCCAGCACATTGGGCAGCAAATCCACTGCTGTGGTATTGGGCACAAACTTTGCATATTCTTCATACAAATCCTGAGCAATGCGCATTTCCGCCGCTGTATGTACCTCTGGCAGTTCCGGGAAGTCCTGGGCAATGGTGGTGATTTCCGCATACTCGCATTTGCGCTTATGCTGTATGGTCGCCAATCTGCCGCGGATGACACCTTCCACAATGACATGGGTCATGTTGCCGGGAAGTTTCAAAATCTGTTTGATGGTAGCCACGGTACCGAATTCGTAGAGCCCCATCTGTTCGGGACTTGCGTCCTCCGGGTCACGCTGTGCCACCAGAAAAATACGCTTGTCGCCTTCATCTGCCGCTTCCAGCGCATCCAGAGATTTCTGTCTGCCTACAGGGAAGCTGATTGCCATATTGGGAAATACCGTCAGACCTCTGAGGGCCATCATGGGTAATTGTATTCTCTCTTTTGTTTCTATCATCTATTTCACCTCTATCTCATAGGCTTATTGCCTAATTAAGCTATTATACAACAGAACTGGCTTTCGGTCAATTCCTACCAACGTGCAAGGTTATATTTTTTCTGAAAAATATAACCTTTCTTTGACCTTCCATACATTAACAATCCATTTTATTCCATCTAAAATAAAACCAATTCATCACAAAAGAAAAAAATGTATTTAGGGAGGAAGTACAAACGATTGGATTAGGAACACTCATCAACGTCGGCGGCATATGATTGGGCGGTCTACTGGGCGCCCTTTTCGGAAAAGCCATCAACGTCAGAATACAGGAAACCCTCATGAAAGCCACTGGGCTTTGCGTCATTTTCCTGGGCATTGGCGGCGCCATTGAAAAAATGATGACGGTCACAGAAACAGGACTCACCAGCGGCGGCACCATGATGATCATTGGTTCTTTTGCCATTGGCTCTCTCATTGGGGAAATATGGAACATCGAAAAGCATCTGGAACACTTCGGCGAATGGCTGAAGGAAAAGACCAAAAACGACCGTGACACCAAATTTGTAGACGGTTTTGTGAACACTTCTCTGACGGTATGTATCGGTGCCATGGCAGTGGTCGGCGCCATTCAGGACGGCATTGCCGGGGATTACTCCATACTGGCGGCAAAAGCAGTCTTAGACATGATCATCGTCATCATCATGACCACATCCATGGGGAAAGGCTGTATTTTCTCTGTCATTCCTGTGGCACTCTTTCAGGGATGCATCACCATACTATCCCGCTTCATCGAGCCTTGGATGACAGAACAGGCATTGGCCAACCTGTCCCTTACCGGCTCCATGCTCATTTTCTGTGTAGGTGTCAATCTGATCTGGGAGAAAAAGTTCAAAGTTGCCAATATGCTCCCCACCATCGTCATTGCAGTCATTTGGGCACTGCTTCCTTTTGGGGCATAACAGAATATATAAAAGGCGTGAAATCTAAGATTTCACGCCTTTTTCTATTTTTGCAGCCCTTCCGCCGTCAAAATGCCTCTTTGGGGCATGCCTGCCTGCTTTTCTTCTTTCTTGGCAAAAACCATTTCCAAGAGTTCCTCTATTTTCTCCACGGGAACCACTTCCAGTCCCAGCCGCTCATATCTTCCCTGCCAATTTGCCTTGGGAATATAAGCACGGGTTACGCCGGCTTCTTCTGCCGCCTGCAATTTCTCCGTAACACCGCCCACAGGCAGTATGTTTCCTGTCAGGGAAATTTCTCCTGTCAGTGCCACATCTCCCGGCACTGCCGCTCCCGTAAAAGCGGAATATGCCGCAAGAAACATGGCTGTGCCTGCCGAAGGGCCATCCACAGGCATGCCGCCGGGGAAATTGATATGGACGGCATACTGGCTTCGGTCAAAGCCGAATCCTTCCAGCACCGTCAGCACATTTTCCGCGGAACTGCGGGCATTGCTTTTTCTCTTGCTGACGCCATGGGGGCTGCGGATTTCTTCTTCCTCCACAATACCCGTCACCTGCAAATGAGGTGCTGTGCTTTTCTGCATCTTCACTTCCACTGTCAGCACAGCGCCGCCCATGCCGCCTGTGACAGCCAGACCATTTACCACGCCCACACGGGGCACAGCCGTCACCTTCTGACGGGGATAAGGCTGATAATGACCTGCTTCTGCCACCCATTCCAAGTCCGCACTGCCTACCCAGTTGCGCCCCTTCATTTCCGCCAGAGAGGCTAAGGACTGCACCAGACGCACTGTATCCCTGCCGCCGCCGGCATAAAGGGCAATTTTTCCACAAAGGCCATCTTCGTACTGAAGTCCTACTCGTTCCATACTATCCGCAGCAATCTGTTCCACGGCTTCGGGACGCAGACCGTCAAAGAAAATCTCTGTACATCTGGAACGCAGTGCTGCCGGCAATTCCGAAGGGCTGCGGGTGGTGGCACCAATGAGCCGAAAATCTGCCGGCAGACCTTTCTGGAAAATTTCGTGGATATAAGGGGGAATCCGCTTATTTTCCCGACTGTAATAACTGCTCTGGAACTTTGCCACACGGTCTTCCAGCACCTTCAGCAGACGATTCATCTGGATGGGATGCAATTCCCCGATTTCGTCGATGAACAGCACGCCGCCGTTGGCTTCGCTGACAGCGCCAGGCTGAGGACGAGGAATCCCCATCTGCCCGAAAGCCCCTGCCCCCTGATAAATTGGGTCATGGACAGAACCAAGCAAAGGGTCTGCAATGCTCCGCTCGTCAAACTGCAATGTGGTAGCGTCCACCTCCACAAATTTCGCATTGATGGAAAAAGGGGAATTTCGCCGTCCTTTGGCTTCCTCCAGCACCAGCCTTGCCGCTGCCGTTTTGCCTACGCCGGGGGGACCGTAAATAATGATATGCTGGGGGTTGGGACCGCAAAGAGCCGCACGAAGGGCGCGAATGCCCCGCTCCTGCCCCACAATTTCTCCCAAGGACTTGGGACGGGTCTGTTCCGTCAAGGGTTCTGTCAATCCCACCTGCCGCATAGCATCCAGCTTTTCCATTTCCCGCTCGTTCTCCTCCATGGAAATGCTATCCCGTCCACCTTTCCGCCGGGAGCCGCTCCGCAGGAAATACCACGCCCCCAACAGGAAAAACAATATCTGTGCAAAAAATAAAAACCATCCGCTCACATCCACGCCTCCTTTTTATAGAGGTAGTATGTGCCGAATGGTTTTCTTTCATACGTTTGAAATGGTAATATCGTACAGTTCCAGATCTTCCACAGGTGCGTCGCCTTCGGTGATGGAATACATAAAATCGTTTGTGCTGTCCGGCGTATATACATACTCATCATAGTATTCCCAGTCGTTCCTATACGGATTGCCATAATGCTCATATGTGTGATACTGCTGATACTGCACCGCATTGGCGAAAATACCAACGAAAAACAGTACCGCACTGATGGACAGGACAATGCCGATGGCAATATAAACGAGAGCTGCCCGTGAGAAATTCCGGCGGTTCACATTGCCGTTTTTCCCGAATGCCCACAAAAGCAGTACCACCAGATTCACCACTGGAATACACATAACCAGAAACATAATCAGATAACCGCCCACGGTAATGGGTTCCCTATCCAATTCTTCTTTCTTTTGACTTTCCGCATGGGGTGCTTTGGGCTGTTCTGCCCCACCCTCCGCTGTAATGGGCTTGCCGCAGACCGTACAGAACCGATCTTCCTCGCCTACAGACGCGCCGCAATGGTTGCAAAATTTTGACATATGCTTCTCCCCCTTCCCTTTTCCCGGATTTTTTTATAGTATATCACATTTTACAGCCGCAATCTTTCATTTTTTCTTACAAAACTTTTTTTATTTTCGATTGTAAACCATTTTATTTATAATCAGTTGACTTTCAAAAGCAAAAAGCGTATCCTCCTTACAGAAAGAAAAGGAGGCATCTGCCATGACCAAAACACGCACACTGACCATGACTGCCCTGATGACAGCCGTCATTTGCATATTCGCGCCCATATCCATTCCCATCCCCGTCAGCCCTGTCGCACTGACATTGGGTACATTTGCCATGTATCTGACAGCCTATGTATTGCCGCCCAGACAAGCACTGGCTGCCATTGGGCTGTATCTGCTTTTAGGTGCTGCGGGACTGCCTGTTTTTTCCGGCTACACCGCAGGGCTTTCCCGTTTTGCCGCTCCCGGCGGCGGGTATCTCATCGGATTTCTGTTTCTGACGGGCATCAGCAGCCTGTTTATTTCCCGTTTTCCCAAGAATATTCCGGCACAGATGGGCGGATTATTTCTGGCAACCATCATCAATTATATGCTGGGCACCGCATGGATGGCATACCTGACAAACACCACATTTTTACAATCCCTGCCCATGGGAGCGCTGGTGTTCCTGCCCTTGGATATTGTAAAAATCATCATCGCCTGCCTGCTGGGCAACCGCATCCGTGCATATCTTCATATGTAAACAAAAAAGAGAGAATTCCGAAACGAAAGGAGTTCTCTCTTTTTTTACAGTACAAGCCACTGTGCCACATTGAAGAAAATCACCAGCGCCACAGCATCCACCACCGTGGTAATCAATGGACCAGCCATGATGGCAGGGTCTAATTTACAAACTTTTGCGCCAATAGGCAGAACACAGCCCATGGCTTTTGCCACAACAACCACAAAGCCCATGCTGACAGAAACGGTCAAGTCCACCATAATGTCCGTGGAAGGGCTGAAAATGGTCTGTTTGATGAAGTTCAGCGCTGCCAGAAGGACACCGCAAATCATCCCCACCTGCACTTCTTTCCCCATGACACGCAGAATATCTCTGGGGCGAATGTCCCCTAAGGACATCCCACGAATGATGGTGGCAGAGGTCTGGGAGCCGGCATTGCCCCCGGTACCTGTCAGCACAGGGATAAATGCTGCCAACTGCACCGCCTGACTGAGAATGGCGTCATAGCCGGAAATGATGGCACTGCTGAGGGTACCGGAAATCATCAGTACACACAGCCACACAATACGGTTTCGTGCCAGTTTTGTTACAGGTGTTTTCAGATATTCTTCATCGGAAGGCAGCAACGCCGCCATTTTTTCCATATCTTCTGTGGTTTCTTCGTCGATAACGTCCACGATATCGTCTACGGTGATGATGCCCACCAGACGGTTTTCCCCGTCTACTACAGGCAAGGCGATAAAGCTGTATTTACGGAACAGATTTGCCGCTTCTTCCTGGTCGTCCAAAGTGGCAATGGAGATCACATCTTCCTCCATCAGTTCCTCCACCAGTTTATCTTCATCGGCAAAAAGCAGCGTTCTAAGGGGCAATACCCCCACCAGATGTTTTTTGTCGTCAATGACATAACAGGTGTAAATGGTTTCCTTATCCAGACCGTTTTTGCGGATGATTTCCATGGCGCGCTTTGCCGTCATGGTTTTGGAAAGGTGCACAAACTCGACGGTCATCAAGCTTCCGGCGGAGTTTTCGGGATAATGCAGGAAACGGTTGATAAGGGCGCGGGTTTCTCTATCGGTGTTCCGCAGGACTTTGCTTACCAGATTGGCAGGAGCTTCCTCCAGAAAGTCCACCGTATCGTCCAGATACATATTATCTACGATGTTCCGTACTTCCGTATCCGTAATGGATGTGACCAGCATTTCCTGAGTATCATTATCCAGGAAAGAGAATGCTTCTGCCGCCATATCCTTAGACAGCAGACGGAAAAGGAACAATTGCTTATCTGCCGGCAGTTCTTCCAGAAATTCCGCCACGTTGGCAGGGTTTTCTTCATTCAGTTCTTCACGGAGCTGCACATAATGTCCTTTTTCCATGAGTTCCTGCCACTTTTCCACCGTTTCATTCCATTCTTCCATGTCACACCTCCTTCAAAATCCAGATTCTTATTTACATCAGCAATACGGTCGCAATGCTGAAATACAAAATCAATGCCACAGCGTCCACCAGTGTGGAAATCAAGGGACCTGCCATCATAGCCGGGTCTACCTTCAAAATCTTTGCCAGAATAGGCAGGGTACAACCGATGGTCTTAGAAAGCACTACAACAGCTGCCATACTGATGGAAACGGTAAAGTCTACCAAAAAGCCCGTGCTTGGGCTGAAAAATGTCATACGCACCATATTGACTGCCCCCAGGGCAATGCCGCAGAGAGCGCCGACCCGAACTTCTTTCCAGACAACCCGGAGCACGTCTTTCACTTCGATTTCTCCCAGGGCCATACCACGAATGATCATGGTGGAAGCCTGAGAGCCTGCGTTCCCCCCGGTACCAGTAATGATGGTGATGAAGCTGGAAAGCGCCATAACCGTTGCCAACAACGTCTGATAATGGCTGATAACCAAGGAACTGAGGGTACCGGATACCATCAGTACGCACAGCCACACAATACGGTTTCGTGCCAGCTTCAGCACGGGGGTTTTCAGATATTCTTCATCGGAAGGCAGCAATGCCGCCATTTTTTCCATATCTTCCGTGGTTTCCTGTTCGATAACGTCCACGATATCGTCCACGGTGATGATGCCTACCAGACGGTTTTCCAAGTCCGTCACAGGCAGCGCCATCCAGTTATATTTCTTGAAGATTTGTGCAACTTCTTCCTGGTCGTCGGTGGTGTGTACAGATACCACGTCTTCTTCCATCAAATCCTGCACCAGTTCTTCATCCTTGGCGCAAATCAGTGTCCGCAGAGGTACAACGCCGATAAGCTTTCGTTGTCCGTCGATGACATAACAGGTATAGATGGTTTCTTTATCCATGCCTGTCCGCTTGATCTGCTTCATTGCCACATCTACGGTCATACCGCCTCTGAGTTTCACAAACTCGATGGTCATCAAGCTGCCGGCGGAATTTTCCGGGTAGTTCAAAAAGCGGTTGATGAGGGCGCGGGTTTCCGCGTCGGTGTTGCGCAGCACCTTTTTTACCAGATTGGCAGGTGCTTCTTCCAGAAAGTCCACCGTATCGTCCAGGAACATTTCGTCTACGATGTTGCGCACTTCTTTATCTGTAATGGAATGAACGATATGCTCCTGGGTGTCGCTGTCCATATAGGAAAATACTTCCGCTGCCATGTCTTTGGTCAGCAGACGGAAAATGAAAAGCTGTTTTTCCGCGGACAGTTCCTCGAAGTATTCCGCCAGGTCGGCGGCGTTTTCCTCGTTCAATTCCTGTTTTAACTGTATATATGCCCCTTTGTCCATGAGTTCATTGAAATGGTCAAAGAGCGTCTGCATTTCCTCCACTGTTTTTCACCTCGTTTTTCAGACAATAAAAAAAACACCATTGTCTTTGCAAAAGTGTCAGCAGAAAATGTCGTCATACAATTTTCCGAAAAACGCGCACAGAAAAGCAAGCCCCTATTTCACCATAGGAAAAAAGGAACCAAAAGGATGCGACATTTCCGCTGTGATATTCAAATACCATCGTTCAGGACCCAAAGGGATACTCTCGCTACTGCCGTCCATTCGGTTCACCTCCGTCATTACTTTCTTGCCTGTCATTTTTCTCCACCATTAGTATATGCTTTCCCAAAATCAACGTCAACCCCCACTTCTCCAATCCACGGAAAAAATTACAAAACAATAAGAAAACCCCGGAATGACTGGAAATTCCTTCCATTCAAACCGAGGTTTTTCGCTTCATTTTTTAGAATTTTTTCAGGAAATTGCCAAATTTGGTATACTGTCCCATCCAAGTCAAATCGACGGTACCCGTCGGGCCGTTACGCTGTTTGGCAATGATGAGTTCCGCCTGATTTTTCTTTTCCGTATCGGGGAAATAATACTCATCACGATAGAGGAAAGCCACCACATCGGCGTCCTGTTCGATGGCGCCGGATTCTCTCAGGTCGGAGAGCATAGGTCTATGGTCCGCACGCTGTTCGCAGGCACGGGACAGCTGAGAAAGGGCAATAACTGGCGCTTCCATTTCTCTGGCGATGGCCTTGAGGGAACGGGAGATTTCGGAAATCTCCTGCTGTCTGGAATCGTTCCGGCTGTTGCCGCTCATAAGCTGCAAGTAGTCGATAACGATGAGCCCAAGTCCTTTTTCCACCTTCAGGCGGCGGCATTTGGAACGGACCTCCATGGGGGTAACCCCGGGGGTATCGTCAATGTAAATAGGCGCCTGAGAAAGAGGACCCATAGCCTGAATCAAATCTGCCCAGTCGCTGTCTGTCAGTTCCCCTGTACGGAGCCTTTGGGCATCCAGCATGGCTTCGGAACACAGCATACGGTTTACCAGCTGTTCCCGGCTCATTTCCAGAGAAAATACCGCTGTGGGCACATTGCTGCGGATGGCGGCATTCTGGATGATGTTCAGGGCAAAGGCCGTTTTCCCCATGGAAGGACGGGCTGCCAGCAAAATCAGGTCAGATTTCTGAAGTCCCGCTGTTTTCTGGTCGAAGTCCACAAAACCTGTCGGTACGCCAGTCAGTTTCCCTTTGGAACGGTAGATATCCTCGATTTTCTCGATGGAATCCACGGCAATGTCCCGGATATGGTGGAACTGGTCGGAATGGCGGTTCTGCATGATGTCGAAAATACCTTTTTCCGCCGTATCCATAATGGCGTTGACGTCAGTTTTGCCTTCGTAACTCATCTGGGAAATATTATTTGCCGTACGGATGAGCCGACGCAATACGGATTTTTCCTCCACAATGGCAGCGTAATGGCGCATATTCGCAGAACTGCCCACGGAAGTGGAGATATTGGCAAGGAAAGGCAGACCGCCGATCTGTTCAAAGACCTGCTTTTCCTCCAGTTTATTCTTCACGGTAATCATGTCGATGGGCACACCGCTGTGGTAAAGTTCTTCTGCCGCTTCAAAGACCTGTCTGTGGTCAGGGCGGTAGAAATCCTCACCTGTCAGCATTTCCAATGCCAAAGACGCCGCTTCTCTGTCCAAGAACATGGCACCCAGCACTGCCAGCTCTGCCGCATCGTCATGGGGCGGTACATTCTGGAAGATTTCCGCCTGACCGGATGTATTTTGTTGTTCCATATTTCCCGCCTCCTTTTATGTTTGCATCAATTAGGCTTCTACGATTTTTACAGTCACTTCTGCTGTTACCTTAGGATGCAGTTTGATGACTGCTGTTCTTTCGCCCAGCATTTTGATGGAATCGCCAATGGATACTTTCTTTTTATCCAGATCCATGCCTGTCTGTTTGATGATTTCTTCTGCAACTTCTTTGTTTGTTACGGAACCAAACAGTTTGCCGTTGCTGCCAGTTTTTACTTTGATGACAACAACTTTTTCATCCAGCTGTTTTTTCATTTCCTGCGCTTTTTCCAGTTCTTCCTGTTTGCGTTTTGCTTCGGCTTTCTGCTTCAGTTCATAGTCATTCAGATTGGATTTTGTAGCTTCTACTGCCAGTTTTTTAGGCAGCAGGAAATTTTTTGCATAGCCTTCGCTGGCATTGATCAGGTCGCCTTTTTTGCCGACACTTTTTACATCCTGTAATAAAATCAGTTTCATTATGCTTCCTCCTCCAAATATTCTTCAATGGCTGCGCGGACTTTTTCCTTGGCTTCCTCTACGGTGCAGTCCTGAAGCTGCGCACCGGAAACCGTCAGATGGCCGCCGCCACCCAGTTTTTCCATGATTCTCTGCACATTGATCTCCCCAAAGCTGCGGGCGGAAATATAGACTGTATCTTCCACCTTGCAGCAGACAAAGGATGCCTGAATGCCTGTGACGTTCATCAAATCGTCTGCCGCCTGTGCCGCTGTCAGTGTGGAATTTTCCACATCGGAAGGGCAGACGGAAATGGCAATATGATCCCGGAACAGTTCCGCATCCCGGACAGCCGTAGCTTTCGCCTTGTAAGCGTCCATGTCGTTTTGGAACAACAACCGTACCCGAATACTGTCAGCACCGTTTCTACGGAGGAACGCCGCAGACTCAAAGGTCATGGCGCCGGTTTTCACGCAGAAGTTTTTGGTGTCTACGGTGATACCTGCCAGCAGGGCATCGGCTTCGATCTGATGCAGTTTTACTTTTTTGTCCATATGCTGAATCATTTCGGTAATGAGTTCAGATGTGGACGAAGCGTAAGGCTCATGATAAATGAGCACCGCCTGTTCGATGAAATCGGTACTCTTGCGGTGGTGGTCGAAAACGACGATTTTCTTCGCCGCCATAAGCACCTGTCTGCTGTCTACCATGGATTCTCTGTGGGTATCCACAATAACCAGCAGTGTTTTGTCATTGATCATACGCATAGCGTCTACGCCATCCACAATGACACCGCCGAATTTGCCGCTTTCATCCATTTTATCGCAAAGGCGTTTGACGCCTACGCTGACTTTGTCCATGACGATGTTGCATTTTTTCCCAATGCTCTTTGCCATGGCGCAGATACCGATACAAGCGCCTAAGCTGTCCAGATCGGCATTCTTATGCCCCATGACCAGAATGTCAGAAGCATCCCCCATAAGTTCCATAAGGGCATCCGCTTTGACACGGGCACGAATACGGGCATTGCGGTGGATTTCGCCGCTCTTGCCGCCGAAGAACAGGTATTTTTCCCCGTCTTTGATGAGCACCTGATCGCCGCCTCGGCCCAGAGCCAAGTCCATAGCCGCTTTTGCGTTTGCCATGGCGTCCTCCAGAGAGCCGCCGCCGATACCGATCCCCATGCTGAGGGTCACAGGAATGTGTTCCCCTACGGAGATTTCCTTGATCTCGTTAAAAGGCTCGAATTTCTTTTCTTTCAGCCGCTCCAGACTGCCCTTAGAGAGCAGGAAAATGTAGCGGTCTTTCTCCAGTTTTTTGATAACGGCGTCTGCCGCCTGTGCCAGCTGATTGAACTTTCTATCAATCAGTGCGGAAAGGATGGGCAGTCGGTTTTCGTCGATGCTGTCCAGCACATCGTCGTAGTTGTCCAAAAGGATCATACCTACAACGGTTTCCTGTTCCTCCAATTCTTTCTCCAGCTGACAGGTTTTGGTGATATCCACCATGATGAGGGTAAGGACTGCCCCCACAGCGCCGCTTTTGTCCACCACATCGCAGTGGTTCAGAGCAGCTTTGTAAGAACGGTCGCCTACGGTGACTCTCTGAGGTTCTCCGGCGCCGCTGGTTTTCCGCAGCACTTCAATGACAGATTTTGCGTCCTCACTATTGGGGAACACTGCCGCGAAAGGCTCATTATACATCATGACCCTGCCACGAATATCCAGCACAGCGTAAGGAATGGGCAGATTTTGGGGAATGGAGAAATTTTCCCGAAGCACTGCCGTATCCAGAAAACGGTTTTCCTCAGGCTCCTCTTGGGGTTCATCCGTAAAGAGGTCTTTGAGCAGCGGACGCAGAAAACTGCCTGCCACGATCCCCACCAATGCCCCTACGCCAATGCGTACATCCAGCATCAAGCAAAGGATCACCACCAGCACAGCCACTGCCATCCCGATGAGCAGCCGTCCTTCCTTTCCTTTCTTTGTTTCTTCTTTTTTTTCTTCCATGTTGCAGCCTCCAAGCTGTTTGGCTTTTTCAAAAGCCTTTCTGTGACTGTTTATGTTTCTTCCAGTTCATGCAAAACGGTCAGCAGATCACTTTTCCATGCAGATACATCTTCCTGCACCAACGCCGCCTTCAAAGTCATCGCCGCTTTCCGGCTCAGTCCATCCTGAGAGATGCCCAGCCGTCCTGCCAGAAGCCGCAGACTGATCTCCAGCTTTGCCAGAAGCTCTGTCTGTTCCGCTTTTGAGGCATTGTTGTGCATGGCTGTAAACAGATCCGCCACCTGAGAGAGCATTTGGCACTGCAGCTCCTGGGTCATACGGATATTTCTTGCCACATCGAATGATTTTTCCGGCACAGTATCGCCTTCCTTTCTGCCTGTTTTCTGTTTATGCAGTAATATAGTATACCACAGAACCATGATTTTCTCAACAGTTATCTGCATTTGGCCCCTCTTGACAAAGGGAAAAGCCCCTGCTAAAATGATTAGGTAATCTTAATTATTAGGCAATCTTAACCATTTTTATCATAGGAGGCGGTAACAGATGGGCATTGGAGAAGCCATCACAAAATTTTTTCACGACATGGGTATTTTAGAGCTGCGCATCCGCAATGAACACCCGGCATACGCCAAACTGAGCTACAACAGCAGTCTGTATCTGGACATCATATCCGCCCATCAGGGAGAATATACCCCTTCCAAGCTGGCAGATATGCTCCACATCGCAAGACCTTCTGTCACCCAGAAAATCAATGTGCTGGAAAAGGCTGGCTATGTGACCCGAAAACAGAATCCCGCCGACAAACGGGAATACTTCCTGTATTTCAACGCAGATTCTTTTGACGCGGATACCCAGTCTATTTACACAAAACTCACCAACCAAATCAGTGAGTCCATAGAACAACGCTATTCAAAGGAGGAAATCGAGAAATTCTCCGAAATGCTTTCCTATATCGGAGAAATTTGTCTTGATGAACGCTTATGAACGAAGTACAATTCGCAACACTGCCTACCAGAAAGATATTTTTCCGCTGTGCCCTGCCGGGGCTTTTAGCCATGGTGGTTTCGTCCATCTATATGATGATCGACGGCATTTTCGTAGGACGATACATCGGCAGTCACGCACTGGCGGCAGTAAACCTTGCCTTTCCTGTCATTATGATTCTCTTTGCCGTAGGGGATATGGTGGCGGTAGGCTCTTCTGTGAAAATCGCCCTTTTATTGGGGCAAGGAAAAAATAAAGAAGCCAACGGACTATTTTCCGCGGCTTTCTGCATGATTCTGGGCATTGGTGTCCTGTTCTCCCTAGTGGGATTTCTTGCGGCACCAAGACTTATCACCCTTTTGATCAAAGATACCACTTTGGCGGAAGTGGCATGGGACTACACAAGGATATTCCTTTATTTCATGCCTGCCATCATGCCCCTGTTTGCCGTTGACAACTATCTGCGTATTTGCGGCAAAGCCAATTTCAGTATGTGGATGAACATTTCCGTGGCAGTGCTGAACATCTTTTTGGACTGGTTCTTCTTGGCATATCTGCGGCTGGACATCCGTTTTGCCGCCCTTGCCACATCCGTCAGCATGACGCTGGGGGTACTCATTGCCCTGACACCTATTGTCCTTAGGAAACTGACACTGCGCTTCACCCGCCCGCGGATTTCCCTTTCCACCACATTGGGCATTTTCCATAACGGCAGTTCGGAATTTTTCAACAACATTTCCGGTTCCTTCATGTCCACAGTGGTCAACGCTTTCCTGCTCCATCTAGGCGGCGGTACAGCCGTTGCCGCTTATGGTATCGTCATGTATCTGGACAGCCTGCTCCTCATGGCACTCTATGGGATTCTGGACTCCCTCCAACCGCCAGTCAGTTACAACATCGGCGCAGGCAATCACCAGAAAGCAAGGGAATTTTTCCGTTTGAGCTGCAAAGTCACGGCGACCATTTCTATGGTCTGTCTGCTGGCTATGGTATGCTTCCCCAAAGAACTGGCGTCCCTATTCTTACAGGAAAATTCCGAAGAAGTGCTGGAAATGACTGTCACTGCCCTGCGTCTGTACGCACCGGCATATCTGTTCCTTTGGCTGAATATGGTCATCAGCTCCTTCCTCACCGCCATGGACCGGGCAAGGGATTCGTTGACCATCATGCTGTTCCGGGCACTGATTTTCCCTGCCCTCTCTCTGGCAGTCTTTCCGCAGATTTTGGGCGTTACGGGGATTTTTATCACGCCTGCCATCTCCGGCGCATTGACGGTAATCATTTCCACTACCATCTGGCGCAGACTTGGCAAACAACAGCCTCAAGAGGCGTAAAAAAAGACGATTCTTTTTTAAGAATCGTCTTTTTTGTGTTATCCAAATAATTCTGTCAGAACTTTGATGAAGAAAATCACCAGTACCACCAGTATAAAAGGCTTCACAAATTTCGTGCCTTTTTCCGTAAAAATCCGTGTGCCCACATAATTTCCGGCAATGCTGAACAGCCCAGCCACAATGCCCAAAGGCAGCATCACTACCCCATTGAGGAGGAATACCACCAATGCGGAAATATTGGTGCTGAGATTGATGACCTTTGTGGTGCCTGCCGCTTCTGTCAGACCGATATGCGCCAATCCTGTCAGCAGCAGCAAAAGGAATGTTCCTGTGCCGGGACCGTAGAAGCCATCATAAATGCCGATACAGAAGGAAATCAGCACACTGAGCAAAACGGTTCTGCCATAGCTGTAGGGTACCCGTTCCGCGTCCAGACTGCGGCCTCTCAGCACATACAGGGCAGTCACAGGCAGAATAAACAGCATGAGAATCTGGATGCTGCGTTCTGACAACAGCAAAGTGATTCTTGCGCCGATATAAGAGCCGCCCAAAGCGAATACCACACAAGGCAGCGCACGCTTCCAGTGAATGAAACCGCTTTTTCCATAACGATAAGTTGCCGCCACCGTACCCATAGCCGCACTCATTTTATTGGTGGCAATGGCGCCATGAACGGGCACACCGGCAATCATATAAGCCGGCAGGGAAATCAGTCCGCCGCCGCCAGCCACTGCGTCTATGAGCCCCGCCATAAAAGCCATGGGGCATACGATCAAATAAGCCAAAAACGTATCCATAACTGCTCCTTTTCTTTTGTTACACTTCTTTTTCAAAACTCGTTCCATTATATCCGTTTTTCTTTGGCGGCGCAACATGGATTTTGATAAAATTGATGATACAAAAAAGCCGAAAACTTCTATCAAGAACTTCATAGAAATTTTCGGCTTAATCTCAATCTGTAATGCCTGCAATATGGCGGATGACTTCCCCAGCCAGCAGCAGCCCAGCCACCGGCGGCACAAAGGAAAGGCTGCCGGGAATCTGGCGTTTGCCTGTTTCTGTGGATGCCGCTGGCTTTTGGGGTTCTTCTTTGGAATACACCACTTTCACGTTTTTGATGCCTCGTACTTTCAGTTCTTTCCGCATGACTTTTGCCAGAGGGCATACAGAGGTTTTGGAAATATCCGTCACTTCAAAGCGTTCGGGATGGAATTTATTCCCCGTTCCCATGCAGCTGATGACAGGCACCCCTGCTTTTTTGGCTTCTTCAATGAGAATCAGCTTACTGGTAACGGTATCGATGGCGTCAATGACGTAATCATAAGTGGAAAAATCCAGCAAATCCCGATTTTCCGCCCCATAGACCACGGGATAAGTTTCCACTTCTGTTTCCGGCGAAATATCAGCGATACGCTCTGCCATGACTGCGGTTTTTTCTTTGCCTACTGTGGAATGAAGGGCAATCAATTGGCGGTTGATGTTGGTGATGCTCACCGTATCCCCATCCACCAAAGTGATATGTCCCACGCCGCCTCTTGCCAGGGCTTCCGCCGCGAAAGAGCCTACGCCGCCAATGCCAAAGAGTGCCACACGGGCAGAACGGAGTTTTTCCAAAGCTTCTTCCCCCAGCAGCAGTTCCGCCCGGGAAAATATATTCAAGTCTTGTGTCATTTTTTCTGTTCTCCTTTTTCTTTTCTGCGTCTGGGCGGGATTTTCTCCCAAGGCAGTGGTTCATACAAATGCAAAATGGTCCGCACCACGCCGTCCCCATGGTGTCCCCGGAGCTGATAATCGGCAACAGCCTTTGCCTCCGGTGTTGCGTCTGCGGTAGCATAAGACAAGTCTGCCCAGTTCATAAGGGAAATATCGTTTTTATTACTGCCGAAAGCGACGACTTTTCGGTTACCCATACCGCTGACGCTTTCCAGCAACCGACGCACCATATATTCCTTGGTGGCGTTTTTGTGATAAATCTTCAAATGGCAGTAATCCGGCGGTGTTTCCGAGCGGTCACGCAAAAACAGCAATTCTTCCGCCCCTTCCATCTGCCGCAATTCCTGTTCCACCTCGTCTGCATCCTCATTTTTCAGCACCAGCAGAAAATAAACGGGAATCCCTTCTTCTGGCACATCGCCGTATACATAATTCCGATAAGGGGATTTTCTCGCCCGTTCATAGAGTTTTCGTTCTTCTTCATTATGGAAATCCCGGTAATAAATGAGGAGCACATCTTGCAGTACCACATTCAGAAAATAGTGAAAATCTTTCTCTTGCAGGTATTCACAGATTTTCTTTGTCATTTCCTTAGACAGACCATTACAAGCCAGATACCGTTTTTCATTCAGGTCGTAAAGCACCGCCCCATCCATGGCAATGACAGGCAGTTTCAGATGCAGACCGCCGATTTCCGACATAAGGGTTGCGGGGGTACGTTCTGTTGCAATGGTAAATTTGATGCCATCATTCAATAATTGATTCAGTTCAAAAACGCTGTAGGGTGTCAAATGGCGTTTTTCATCATATAAAGCACCGTCAAAGCCCGTCACAAAGAAAAATTCCTCTCGTTTCTGTCTGGGCAGGTGCACCGCATTGACCCCCAGAGAAACCAGAATCCCTACGATGGTTTCAAAGGAACGGTTGAAGGCATCCACCATAGGCGGATAATTCCCAGTGGAAAGGGTTACCCCCAACAGTACCACCCCAGCCATGGCAGAGGCACCAGTCTTTTTCAGCAGCACCGTAATATACATAGCAGGGATCACAGCTGCGGAAATAATCAAATACTGCAAAAATTCGTATTTCTGAGGGATTTCCCGAATGAAATAAGACACCAAAATCCCCATGGCTGCCCCTGTCAACGTACCGATGATACGGTTAAAGGCAACGGTCTTACTATTTTCTACATAAGGCTGCATACAGATCATGGCTGCAATGGTAGAAAATACAGGCACGCCCTGTTTCCCACGCAGCAGATAAATCAGCAGACAAATGGCAACGGCAATGGATGTTTTGATCATACGCATTCCGATTTTAGGCAACGCGCCTCACCTCCTCTGGTTCCATTCCCATTTCTTTGTTTCAAAAATGTATACACAGTATAGTTTCTGCATGGGATTCTGTCAAGATGCACCGGCAGTCTTGTCAGACTTTCTTTTTCGGCAGTGCGTTCATTTTTTCCCGAAAAAAAGAAAAAACGGCAGGGGAAAAAATTCCCCCGCCGTGCATAATGGCTTAAGTCAAATTATGCTTCTTTTTTCTTGTTGTATTCTTCCAGTTCCAGAATAGCAGCTTTGATCATGTCCTGAGTGATCTTGTAAGGAGAGTAGTCCAGGTCATATTTCTTAACAGCTTCGTCCAGAACGGGACCCAGTTCGTCAACGGATACTTCGATGTCAGCCAGTTTTGTAGGCAGTTTCATTTCTTTGTAGAAATCGAAGAATCTATCCAGTTTGTCGTACTGTTTGTCCATTGTCAGCAGAACCAGTGTGCCGTAGGAAACAACTTCGCCGTGACGATGTCTTTCTTCTACCTGAGGCAGGATTGTCATGCTGTTGAACAGAGCGTGTGCCAGGTTGGTGTTGTATTTGTGAGAGTCAACCATGTTGGAAACCATACCTGTGTTGATGAAGATATCCAGTGCAACCATTTCGATTGCTTTGGAAGCGCGGTTGTTTCTGCAGTCTTCCATAGCCTGAACACCATATTTCAGCAGGGGTTCTGTGCAGCAGCCGCTCAGAGCTACACCAGCCTGTTCGGACAGTGTCAGTTCGTCTTCTTTGCCTCTTGCGGAGAATTTAACTTCGATTTCTTTACTCATACCGTCGCCGATACCAGCCCACAGGAAGGATGCAGGTGCTTCTGCGATAACCTTTGTGGAAATGAAGATGTGTACGGGAGGTCTGTCTACACGGAAGAATGTACGGAATACATGGTTCGGATAGTAGTAGATACCCAGTGCGGAGTTACATGCGCATGTGGAAGCGATTGTAGGGAATGTGAAGTAAGGTTTTTTCAGGTTGTGAGCAACCAGTTTACCTGTATCGATTGCTTTACCACCGCCCAGGCAGAAGATCATGTCTGCGTTCTTTACAGCGTCTGTCTGCTGCAGTTCTTCTGCATATTCGAATGCAGCTTCACCGGGGAACAGAATGTATTCGATGCTGAAATCTGTGCCTGCGATTGCTTCATCCAGATATTTCTTTGTAGCGTTGATGGAAATTTCATCGCTGATTACAACTGCTTTGTTGCCGTAAGGGCTGCAAACAGATGTGATTTCTTTGTAAGCGTCTTCGCCAGCGCTATAACCCGGGAAAAATACAGAATAGTTATCCATTTTCATTCTCCTCCTGTTTGATTAAAAAAATTGGTTTATATTTTGATGTTTACATCTTCAAAAATTAGTTTGTAGCTTTGCTTGCTTTGTATTTTCTGATAGCATCAGCCAGTTTAGGCAGGATCTGTTTTACGTCACCTACGATACCCAGGTCAGATACTTCGAAAATAGGAGCTGTGTCGTTTT
>OFLZ01000097.1_pt1 | contig 76607 bp, 75 predicted proteins | sample 1541321 | NCBI WGS metagenome assembly OFLZ01 (sample SAMN04209223, study PRJEB22552) | human gut metagenome | biome: gut; material: feces | host: Homo sapiens | place: USA: Oklahoma | reverse complement strand
TCCACCCAGTCTTATCATAGAAGAATCTTATTTACAGACTTTTCTTCATACCCTCCTTTTGATTTATTGGAGATAATTAAACATGATTTACATATTCCACCAAACTATCCCTCGTGATTCTCCACCGATTCCCAATCCGAAACCCTTCCAGTTTTCCAGAGTGCAGCAAATCCAGCAGTGTGTTTTTTCCCACTCTTAATATCTTTTGACATTCAGAGAACGTCATAATCACAGGAATATCGTATGTTGTCATAATGAAAAAACCTCCTTTTCAAATATAAAAACGGTTTGTATTGGTTCTTTTCTGTTTATAACTATGTTCCTTAGGCTTGACTCCTTTGTATGCGTAACTTGCCTATCTGTGATGATATATTATCTCTTTAGCAACAAAGAAAAAGCTATATAGTTACACAAACAAAAAGGAGGATAAAAAATGAGAGCAGCAAGAAAATTTATTTTGGCAGTTTCCAATGTATTGGCAGCAGAAGTGGTGGTTTGGCTTGTAAACCATTTGACAGATGAAAGAAAGGGGAGATGAATATGCCTGCGCTGGTAGAAACAATGTTCAGTGTCAGAGAAAAACCTTGGCATGGTCTTGGTACCATTGTCGCAGAAGCGCCCGATTCTCAAGAGGCACTGCGCCTTGCAGGTCTGGACTGGAATGTGGTGCAAAAGGATATTGTCACAGCAGATGGACGAGATTATATTCCTGGATTCAAAGCGAATGTCAGAGATAGGGACAATAGCGTTCTGGGAATTGTGACAGATCGGTATAAAGTGGTGCAAAACAAAGAGGCATTTGCTTTTACAGATGCTTTGCTGGGAGAAGGTGTTCGCTATGAAACGGCAGGCAGCTTGCAGTCCGGCAGAAGAACATGGATTTTGGCAAGACTTCCTCATCAATATATCATCAATGGCGAGGAGATCACGCCTTATCTGGTGTTTATGAATAGTCATGATGGCAGTTCAGCTATCAAGGTAGCAATGACACCTGTCCGGGTTGTCTGCAACAATACTTTGAATCTGGCATTATCTACGGCAAAAAGAAGCTGGAGCTGTCATCACACAGGAGATATTCAGGGAAAAATGGAAGATGCGAGAAATACATTGCTGTACGCAGGACAATATATGGCTGAACTTGGAAAAAGTTTTGAGACATTACAGCAAATGAAACTGCGGGATCAAAAAGTGATGGAATATATAGAAATGCTGCTTCCTGTTCGGGAAGACGCAACACCATTGCAGAGGAAGAATATACAGAAATTGCGGGATGATATGAAACAGAGATATTTTGACGCACCAGATCTGATGCATACAGAAAAGAGTGCCTATCGCTTTATCAATGCGGTATCAGATTTTGCAACACATACAAAACCGTTACGGGAGCGTGCAAATTATAAAGAGAATCTGTTTGCAAAAACAGTAGATGGAAATCCGCTCATTGACCGTGCGTATCAAATGGTATTGGCAGCAGCATAAGTTTTTACAAGGGATAGATGGTTCTATCCCTTTATTTTTTAGGAGGGTATTATGAGAGTTTTGGTAAAAACAAAAGGTCTGAGCCATGAAGAATGGCTGAAATATCGTACACAAGGTATTGGAGGTTCGGATGTATCTGTCTTAGCGGGATTGAATCCCTATAAATCTGTCTATCAGCTTTGGCGGGAAAAGACAGGACAGGCTGAACCAGTAGAAACGGATAGTGAATATGCCCATTTCGGAACTGTTTTGGAACCAGTGGTACGGAAAGAGTTTATGAAGCGTACAGGCATCAAAGTGAGAGCCAGAAATATGCTGCTGCAAAGCAGTGAACACCCATTCATGTTGGCAAATTTGGATGGGGTTATTAAAGAAAAGGATGAAATGGTGATTTTTGAAGCAAAGACAGCTTCTGCCTATAAACAGAAAATTTGGGAGGAAGGCGTTCCTCCGGAATATCTTCTGCAGATACAGCACTATATGGCAGTAACAGGTGCCAGAAAAACATATATTGCGGCGTTGGTAGGCGGCAATCATTTTTATTTTCATGAGGTGTTCAGAGATGAGAAGTTGATCGCACAGATCATTGCCATGGAAGAACATTTCTGGAAAGTGCATGTGATTGGTGGAAAAGAACCCATTCCAGATGGCTCTCAGGCAACAACGATACAAATGAACGAAAGGTTTTCCGTATCTAATGGAAAGCCAATACAGTTGCCGGAAGAAGCTTTGTCCATTTGCAGTCGATACGATACTTTGTCGGAACAGATCCGAAAACTGGAAGAAGAGAAAGCTGCAGCAGTCAATCAACTGAAAAATTATATGCGAGAGTACGAAATAGGAATTGTTGGAAACCGCAAAATTACATGGAAGATGGTCTCTAAGAGTTCTGTAGATACCAAACGTTTGAAAGAAGAACAGCCAGAAATTTATGAAGCGTATTTGTCAGAAAGTCAGTATCGGAAATTTACAGTTGCGTAAGGGGGACGAAAGCGTATGGAACAGATTCGGCTGTTAAAGCCAAGCGAAATCGAATGTAGAATTGGTACCATAGGAGAAAAAGGGCTGACATTGCTTCTATATAAAGATGCCAGAGTGGACATGAAGATATTGGATGAGGTATATGGTCCTTTGAATTGGCAGAGAACTCATGTAATGATTGGCAATCATCTGTATTGCAAGGTCAGTGTTTGGGATGAGGCGAAACAACAGTGGATTTCCAAAATGGATGTGGGAACAGAAAGTTATGCGGAAAAGGAGAAAGGACAAGCCAGCGATAGTTTCAAAAGAGCCTGTGTATCTTTGGGTATTGGAAGAGAACTGTATAAAGCTCCTTTTATTTGGGTTCCAGCGGGGAAAACCAATATTCAGAAAAAGGGAGAGCGGTATATCACTTATGACAAGTTTCAGGTAAAAGAAATACATTATAATCAAGAAAGAGAAATGGTGGGGCTTCTGATCTGCAATCAGGAAGGAAAACTGATCTATGAAATGCAGGCAGAAATGACAGCGATAGATGTGATCCAGAGAGAATTGCAGCGTACAGGGGTAGCATTGGAAACGGTATTGCAGAGATACGGCTTACATAGTCTGGAAGAGGCACCGGAAGAAGTCCGGCAGAGAATCATCAATAGTCTGAAAAAGACAAAATCAAAGGGATGCGCTGCGTAGAATGAGAATGACGGTTCTTTGAACCGTCATTCTTTTTTTCTGTGGGAAAGATATAGTATAATGCTGAATATAAGGAGGGGATTAGAGTGGGAGAAATAACCAAAAAATCTTTAGTTCAATGGTCAAGAGAATATTATGAGAAGGAATTTGGAAAGTATGATCCGCAATATATGAAAACCATATATAAAGATAATCAAGCTTATGATTTATATGAAAAAGTGGTAAAACGGATCAATCTGGTATTAGGCACCAATTTACCGTTAAATTGCAGAACGTTTATAAGGTATTTTACAAGTGAGGATTTGGGTGAATCTAATACCCCTGATGATATGATTCTTGCAATTAATGCTTTTACAGAAGAAGAAATTAGTTTTTTTGAATTTTTGTTAAAGGTTATTCCACCTGATAAAACTGAGATAAAGAAACAGCGAGTTGTAAAGAAACAGGAAACTATAGATGGAAAAAGTGAACAAGAGAACATAGTCGTTGAGAATGTAAGAAGAGATATGTTTCGTTTATTGAAAAACGATTGCTGGGAAGAATTATGTCAGGAGGTTAGAGAAGAATTATATGATAGAATAGAAAGTTTGTTAGAAAAGTCGAGAGAAGAAAGTATTTTAGTTGAGGCGTTATATCAGTGCCAAGGTGATTTTGTGGATTTGGCAAAAGTTGCATACAAGTTGCACTGTCCTATGGAATACCGAATTTTGAATCGAATGAGTGAAATTGCAAATTTTATCAGTTCAATGGATAAAGAATGTTCTAAAGAAGATAAAGAAATGCTTTTGTCATATTTGGATAAGAAAACGAAGCCGATTTTTAATAAAATGATAACGGTAAGGGACAAAGAAGAAATTATCATTAACAGGTTGTATAGAACATACTTTGGACGTGAAAGCGTAAAGTTTGATGGCGAAAAATATATGAAGTTATCTGATCTTTGGGATGCCGCACTTGATATGCAAAAGAAAGGTGAAAAAGTCATAAAGGATATACAGGAAATAGAAAAATTAAAGAGGATTAAACAGCAAAAAGTTAAAAAGAAAGGGCAGGTAAAAGAAAATCTTTGTATTAGAAAAGAACAGCTAAGTAAAAAAACGAAGGTAAAACGCACAGAAGAAGTTACCAAAGATAAAATTATAGAGAAGCGGAAGGCAAGAGTCAGAAAGTTTGCCGGAGTTATTCGAAGAGATCCGGAGATGCGAAGATTAATGAAAGAGCGGGCAGAGTCAGAAAGTTTGGTAGACCAGCAGATTCAAATGCAGATAGAAATGAGTTTACAGGGATGTGAACAGTAGGATGTTTAGATAATTAAGAGAAGCAGTCATTGTAATGGCTGCTTTTTTATATCATGTTTTTGTACAGGCTTAACAGGCATAAACGATTTTTTATTTTGGAGAGTGGAACGCAAGGACCTATTTTTTATGCTTTGCGTTCCACTACTTTTTTTGTACTGGTTTCGTTAAAATGAAGGAGGAATCGATTCTGAGATAATTACAATTACAATGAAGAAAGGAGGTCGAGTCACAGGTCAAATGTAACATCAAAAATTAAAAAATTGGCAAAAGCCCGTTTGACCTGTGACGTAAAAATGTCAAAAAAAATCATTTTGCGAAATCAGGAATATCCTAAGAGACTATTGCGACAATTTGTTTTAAATCAAGATAAAGCCCTGTTTTTGAAAGCGAAAGAGGTGGTGGGCTTTTCTTGTGGTGTCGCTATGGTAGAAACAGAAAAAGGAAGAAAGTTTTATCATGTGGGAGGAACAGATATGTCTGAATTAAATTTTATTTTTTATAATGGCAAAGTGGAGGAACAAAGATTGATGTTCAGAGAATCTTCTTTGAGTGAAATGTGGAAAAGTGTTTTGCTGTATTTTTTTGATGAAGATGGGGCGCTTTTGTTTCTGGCTAATCGTAAGCATTTGAATGAAAGTGGAGCGTTTTTTTGGAACAGCGGGGCCGCAGGAATGCAAGATGTTGAGCAGCTGGCACGGAACATTATGTGCCATATTGATGAAAAATTGTTGGATTTACTTTGGCAACAACAGTTTTCTGTGAAAGACCGCGTGAATTTGATGGGGGTGGATAAGATTTGAATGAACGAAATATTCGCAACGAGGGTAGCTTTAATAGGGAAATGGAGTATGAGGCATGTTTTGAAGGGGAGCCCAGAGGTTTTCGCAATAATATGGAGAAGATTGAAAGGAATCTCAGAAAAATGAATGACCCATCAGAATCTCAGTATGCATCTGAATACTGCTTCTATTCAAGTGATCAGGCAAAGGAAGTCGATGAGAGAATGTTTTTACAGAGTGGTGACAATAAGCTGTCGGCGTCTGAGTGGGCAGAGATTTTACAGCACCGCAATGATTTCGCTGTATGGAATGGACGGCTCCACATCTACATTGAAAAATTTGGATATTGGAGGCAGGTGAAATCTACAAATGACAATCGGGAGATTCGTCAGCTTTTTACTTCAGATGAGCGACGCTATATAAATAAAAATATGCTAAAGGAGATATCTGAATGGCTAATTTTGGATTCATCGCCAATGCCAGATGCAAGAGGAGAGAGTAGGTACTATTTGAATCTGCGTGATTGTGCTATAGATTGGCGAAAGACGGAAGATGCGGTGGTTTATAATCGCAAAAATATGTTTTTCAGATACTATTTGAATGTAACTCGTCAAGATATCGATCTCACAAGCACTGGTGCATTTGAGAGTTTTATGCTGGATGTTTTCGGGACGCACGAAAAAACAAAGAGGCAATTTTGCAAATTTTTGGGGCTTTGCATGAGCGATATCCGTGATTTGAAAATCGCAGCTTTTTTGTATGGACCAAGTAATACGGGAAAATCTGTAATGCTCAATCTGTTGAAAAAGCTGATTGGCTCTGAATTTACTGCGTCCGTTTCATTTTCGCAGCTTGGCAATGAGTTTGCTATCAGCCGATTGGTGGGTAAAAGATTAAATGTTTCAGGCGAAGTTAGCGGGACAACGAATAAGCGCTTGGACATTTTCAAGAGTCTGACTGGAAATGATGAGATTGAAGTTTGTAATAAATATGAGGATTTTGCAGCCTTTGCAAACGAGGCATTGCTAGTTTTTGCTTGCAACAATTTCCCGCCAGTTCAGTCAGTGCCAGAGTTGGAGTCTTTTTTATCAAGGGTAATAATTTTCCCTTTTGAAAATCAAAAGCCCAGAGATCAGTGGATTCCTGAATTGGAAAGCGTTCTTGTGGAAGATGCTACGGGTATTTTGGATGCAGCTATAGAAGGACTACGACAGCTAGAGGAGGATGATTTTTCGATGAAAGAAACCAATCCGATGCAAAATGCAAAAAGGGAATTTGTACGTTTGTACGACAATTTCTCTCTATTTGCTGATGAATATCTGATTGAAAATCCACAGAGTAGGATAGCTACGCGAGAAATAGGTAGAGCCTATGGGATGTTTTGTATGCGAGAGGGATTGATACCTTTGGCAGAAAATATCTGGGTTCAGCGGCTGAAGCAAAAGTTTGTTTGTGAATCAACAACTGTTAGCGTGGATGGCGGACGCATTCGGGGATTCCAAGGGATTGAACTGCGTATGGAGTAGAAGGCGTTGAAGACGTATGTTGATGCGTATCATTGATATATTATTCTGTTGAGGAGGAGAAATATGAAAAAAGAGGTTGCAATTTGCGAAAAATATTTGTTGACATTAGAGGAGGCTGCCTTGTATACAGGGATCGGCATCAATAAGCTGCGTGAAATGAGCAACGATGAGAACTGTGATTTTGTTGTTTGGAATGGCAGTCGACGTATGCTGAAGCGGAAGAAGTTAGAAGAATTTCTGAATGCAGTGTATTCGATCTAAATGTTTGGGGCTGTGGCATATTGCGACAGCCCTTTGTTTGTAAAGGAGGAAAGTAAGTGGCAAAAAGATATGATAAGAAGCATCGTTTGTTGAAAACAGGAGAAACTGAACGAGCAGATGGGTATTATGTTTATCGCTGGACTGGGCAGGATGGAAAGCGTCGGAGTGTGACAGCCGGAACTTTGGAAGATCTCAGAAGAAAGGAGGAAGAAATTCAAAAGGATATTTCGGATGGTATCCGGATGGATGCGCGAACGGTTACGGTAAATGATTTGTTTCAACTGTGGAAACAGCTGAAACGGGGGATCAAAGATAATACATTGCAAAATTACTGTTATATGTATACACAGTTTGTGGCTGAGGACATTGGAATGATGCCGGTAGGGAAGTTGAAGCGATCTGATGTGAAACACTTCTATAATAAAATGGCAGAAGATCGTGGGTTGAAAATTGCGACTATTGACAATATCCACTCTGTTTTACATCAGGTTTTGCAAATGGCAGTAGAGGACAGTTATGTTCGAACCAATGTTTCGGATAATCTTTTGAAAGAATTGAAACAGACATATCATGCCAAAGAAAAAAGAAAAGAAGCATTGACGATGCCAGAACAGGAGATTTTTCTGGATTTTCTTGCATCAGAAAAGACACCATACCATCATTGGTATCCTATTTTTACAGTGATGGTTGGAACAGGTATGCGAGTTGGGGAGATCTGTGCTCTGCGTTGGGAAGATATTGACTTGGAGAAAGGTGTTATTTCTGTCAATCATACGTTGGTGTATTATGACCATCGAGATGGGAATGGCTGTTATTATAACATACATACGCCAAAGACAAGAGCGGGGCAACGGAAGATTCCTATGACAGATGAGGTGAAGGATGCTTTTTTGGCAGAAAAGGCTTATCAGGAATATAATCATCTTCATTGTAAGGTTGTCGTGGATGGATTCACAAATTTTATTTTTATCAATCGGTTTGGAGGTGTGCAGAGACAAGGAACATTAAATAAAGCATTGCGGCGGATCATCAGAGATTGTAATGAGATGCAGTTGGCAAAAGGGTTAGGAGAACCAGTACTGTTGCCTAATTTTTCCTGTCATACATTGCGTCATACATTTACAACACGCTTGGTAGAGGCGGGTGTAAATATTAAAGTGATTCAGGAGCTATGCGGACATGCAAGATCAGATGTGACACTGGATGTGTACACAACAGTGACAAAAGAATTGAAAGAAAGAGAGTTTCAGCATTTTCAGGAGAAGATGAAGGAGCGGAGGGGAAGGTAGTGGGAAAATCCTAGATCGTAATTTTATTGCGATCTAGGATTTTATTTTTTTTGTTTATTAATTAACGGATTTTGAGTTGCAAATTTAGTCGTAGACGAACAATTAATAATTAAACGATAAAGAAATTTGCGTATGCTGCGAATTTTGATACAAATCGCTGTGAAAATGGAGACAATTTAACAACGAACGAAATATGTAAAGGAGAGAAAAGTGTTGGAAAAATGTGCGAGTGATGATATAATCAAAGCAGAATAGGAAGGAGGCGAACGGTGTTATGGATTTGACGAATTTTAGGGTGTTTGACTTTAACGAAGGGCTGCCATATGTATCTATTACAAGTAATGGACTTACATTTAATAAGTCGGTTATTATGAAGATGAATTACCCTGCCTACGTTAGATTGTTGATTAATGAGACAGATAAGCAGATGGCGATTCAGATTTGTGGCGAAAATGATGCTAGAGCGGTACAATTTTACAAGCAAAATCCTAGAAACATATTATCAGTTAGATTCAATTCAAAGGATTTGATCAATACCATTGAAAGGATCTGTGAATGGAATTTGGAAAATACATCGTATCGTGTCAATGGAGTCATTGTACCAGAAGCAGATTTGATGCTGTTTAACTTATCAGATGCTACGCCAATGACTTAAATTAAAACTTCCGAGTTCTACAAAAAAAGCCTACATGAGGGCTCAATCTCACATAGGCTTTTCGTAATGTAGCAGAGACAATGGTCACCTACTAAATTACCTAGCACAAATAATTTAGCATTTGTCTCTGCTCATTTCCACAGTTTTACGGATTCGTCTGTAAAAAATCTGCGTAAAGGAGGGATTTTCATGACAAATGAAAAACAAGAAGAACTTGTTTTTACACCTTACATAACATTGAAAAATGGGCATCGGATATATGCTCGTCAATATGGGAAAAAGGTGTTTTGCTTTCCTAAAAAACGTGAAAAAACAGATGGAAGCAATTAAGATATTTTAAGACTACATTGTTGGGATGTTTGGTGACCGCATCCTTTCTTTATAAAGAAAGGCGGGATTTACTATGAATAAAAAAAGAAGTAGCAAAAATATGGCTACATGTGCTTCAGAAGTATTACGTTCAAATGAAAGTTCTAAGATTCAAAAGTCTTTAGCAGCAAGTGTTTTATCTCAAAGTGATCCTAATAAGGTTACTGGAAGTGCGATGGAATCTAAAGCTGCTAAGGTACTTAACAGTGATAAGTATTCTGAAACGACAAAAAGTTTAGCAGCGAGCGTATTGTCGCAGTCAGATAAAAAAAGATAACTCATTTTGAAATAAAGGTGATTAACAATAAATTGTTAATCACCTTTATTTATTTTTCAAATAAAAATAAGAGGTTAGTATGGAAATACGGTTGTTTTTTATTATAAAGATCAAATAGATATAATAAAAAGTGTTTTTAAACCTGTGGGGAGTGAGAGGATGTGTTTGTACCCTCTCTGTACCAATTTTGTACCATCCCCAAAAAGGTTTACAGACTGAACCATACAAAATCAAAAATCTCAAAATAGAAAAAGTCCCGAAATACACAGGATTGAGAAGAAGCGTACAAAATCATTTGGAAATATCTTTACAATCCCCACAATGAAACCCCTGGACATGCCTAAGAAAGCAGAAACAAAAGCTCCTGCTGCTGTAGCTGCTCCCGTTGCAGAAAAAATCGACTTCTCCAACGTAAAGGTAGAACCTCTCTTTGAAGAATTCGTGGACTTCGATACATTTGCGAAATCCGACTATAGAGCCGTAAAAGTAAAAGCATGTGAAGCAGTGCCTAAGAGCAAAAAACTGCTGAAATTCGTGCTGGATGACGGCAGCGGCACAGACCGTGTGATCCTGAGCGGTATCCACGATTACTATGAACCCGAAGAACTGGTAGGCAAGACCTGCATCGCTATCACAAACCTGCCTCCTCGTAACATGATGGGCATTGATTCTTGCGGTATGCTGATCTCCGCTGTACATGAAGTGGATGGTCACGAAGGTCTGAACCTGCTGATGGTGGATGATAGAATCCCCGCAGGTGCAAAACTGTACTAATTATAAGTAGAAATGCAGAAGGCGTTTTCTCGTAAGAGGAAACGCCTTTTTTGCACTTATATGCTTTCTTCAGGAAAAATACGGTTAAAATATTCATTCAAGACAGAATAATTATTTTGTTGACTTATGTGCATGTTTTGCACAAGAAAACTTCTGCGTTTCATAAAATGATAAGATGTCAGGAGGCATTTTCTCATACTTGCCTCTTTGTGTCTTTCTTGGTGAAACAGTTGATTTTTTGGCTTTTATATGCAATGAAAAAACAAGAAAATGCCAAAAAATCGTTGATTTCTGTCGTTACATAGTGTACTATTAAATGAATCAAAGTAAATATTCAGAATAAAATTTCTGAAAGAACCTTTGGGGAATATATCGTGATAAGAGCAAACCATCTTCGAAATTGAGGGGTGGTTTTTATTTTACGAAAGTTGACAATGTGTCTTCATTTTGCATTTTTGGAGTGAACTTGCTTGGGAACTAGAGTTGATGCGCTTATCAAATGGATTCTTGGCGCAAAAATATCACATGCAGATTTTGTGGAAAAATCTGTATCGAGCAATCAGATTGCTCTTCGGATCGGATCGGCGTTCGGTGTCCTTTTTGAACTGTGTAATATATGCAGAGTGTTATTTTTCAGCAATATGGGGTATGCGATGGTAAATCGTTTGATTTATCTGAGATTTTATCTGATTTATTTGGTATGCTGCGCTGCATTTTTGATCATTGATTTTTTCTGTAGTTTGTCAGTTATGGTAAGATATCGGTTTTACATGATCAGCGTTGGTATGATTTTGTTTTGGCATCTGCTGTTTAATATGTACAATGTGTATCTGTCTGGTGCTATGGCGTACTTTACCATCGTCACGGCGATTTTTTTCTTTTCCGGTTTTTTGATGTTCAAACCTTTTTATACCATCATTAGTTTGGGCGTATGCTACCTGACGTATATCTGGTTTATCAACCCTATATTCAGTGTGGGTGAGATCGTCAATTTTTCTGTGACCATCTGCTTGTGTATCTTGATGTATCTCATCCGGTATAAGCACCTGCGCATTGAAATCAGTCAGGCAAACCAGATGCGGGAAGTACAGCAGGAACTGACAGATGCCCAGCGGGATTTTCGTCTGACCATTGAGCAGTATGAAATGATTCGTGAGCAGGAAAGCTCCATCACCTTTGAATGGGACATTCAGGAAGACTGGATTCGCTTTTCCAAGGAGTGGAAGCATTACTTCGATCATCCAGAAAGTATCCCTCAATTTTATGATTTTATCAAAAATCTGGAACAGCTGTCCTCATCACATAAAGAGATCCTGCTTACCTGTATGCGGAATATCAAAAAGGGTGTCCCTTATCAAAAGTATGAGTTTATGCTGCCTGTCAAAAACGGCGGAAACAGATGGTTTGAAATCCGCGTGATTACCCAGACCAATAAGCAGAGTGAGCCTGTTTTGGGTATTGGGATTCTTTCGGATATTACAGACCGAAAGGACAGGATCAGTCAGCTGGAAAAAGAAATCCAAATGGATCTTTTCACCGGTCTATTGAACAAAGCCTCCATCGAGCGTTACGGCAAACGAAAACTGTCTGAACTGCGGGAAGGAGAAAAACTGGCTGCTTTGATTGTGGATATGGATGACTTTAAGGACATCAACGACCAATATGGGCATCCCATAGGGGATTATGTGCTCAAAGAAGCCGCTGACATCCTGCGTCATCATGCCCCTGTGGGAGCAAGGATTGGCAGAATCGGTGGGGATGAGTTTATGGTATTGCTGATCGGTTGTAACATATCCTGTATGGAAACATATGCGGAAGAAGTCATCAGCAAAATTCTGAGGATACATTGGAACGGCATAGAGGTTTCTCCCAGCTGTAGTATGGGGCTGGCAGTGGCATCCACGCCCAATGTGAGCTATGATGAGCTTTACCGCAAAGCCGATGAAGCATTGTATCACGCAAAACAGCTGGGCAAAAACCGGCTTTACACCACATTTTCTGAGCAGACAGAAAACAATTGAATCCTTTGGCAAAATCGTTGAAAAACGATGACGCAAAGCTATGAGTCTACGGCAGAGAACTGCTATGATCGTCAAGCTGCAAAAATGACTGGCATCCCTGTGTCTGATTTTTTGCAGCTTTTTCTTTTGGGAGGGATGTTATTTGAATGAGGTATATCGTCAGGAAAAGAAGTATTTCATGACACTTTTTGATATGAAAAAACTTTCCGGTCAGCTGGATCAGGTCATGATACAGGATGCCCATAACGGCGCAAACGGCTACAATATCCGCTCCCTGTATTTTGATACCATCAACGAGCGGGATTATGAGACGAAAATAGATGGTCTGGAGCTGCGGCGGAAAATCCGTCTTAGGATTTACGACCCTGCCGCCGATTTTGCCATGCTGGAAATGAAACAGAAGGAAGGCAGCTACCAGAAAAAGCGTTCCCTGCGGGTTTCCCGGGAAGATGCCATAGAGCTGACAAAAGGCAGGTATCACAGCCTGCTGAAATATACGGACCCTTTCGCGGCAGAGTGCTACGGGCTCATGCACATGGCGTGTTATCGCCCCAAAACCATTGTGGAATATAAGCGAAAAGCCTATATCGCCAAGGAAAATAAAATCCGCATCACTTTTGACCACCAGATTCAGGCAACAGAAAGCTGTATGGAGTTGTTTTCACCGGATTTGAACATGTGTCCGGTGTTGGATCCGTTCAATGGTGTGCTGGAAGTGAAATATAACGGCTTTCTGCTCAGTTATATCAAGGAACTGGTCAACGAAGCCAATCGTTCGGAATTATCAGTGAGCAAATATTGTCTGGCGCGGAGCGCCACCATGAAATTTGCGTTATAGGAGGGATGTCGTATGAGAAAAGTATTACTGGAGTTTTTAGAAAGCACGGGGCAATTGGATTTACAGACCATCATCCTGCGTATGGCGGTGGCAACATTGGTGGGTTTTTTGATTTACCTGTCCTACATGCTTTCCCATGAAGGAAGCATTTACAGCCGAAAATTCAATGTTTCCCTTATGGCGCTGACGGTCATCACAACGGCAGTCATGATCGTCATTGGCAATAACATTGCGTTGTCCCTTGGTATGGTGGGCGCCCTGTCCATCGTCCGTTTCCGTACTGCCATCAAGGATTCCCGTGACACCGTTTATATTTTCTGGACCATTGTCACAGGTATCTGCTGCGGTTCCGGCGATTTCCTCATTGCTGGTATCGGCGGGGCATTTACGTTTTTGATTTTGCTTATTTTCGGACGTATCAAAAATGACAATCGTGTGTTGTTCATCATTCGTACCGCAAGGGTCAATGAGGCGCGGATCGAAGCGCTCATGTTCCAGTATTTTGCCAGAAAAGCAAATCTGCGGGTAAAGAACACCACAGAAAACAGTGTGGAATTTATTTATGAAATCAGCAAACGCCTGCTGGATAAAGCCGGCAATGCCGCAAAAGGAAATATGAAAGGAAAAAGCATCACCGATGCCATCTATGAAATCGGCAATATCGAATACTGCAACATGGTGATGCAGAACGACGAAATCAGCAGCTAATGGGAGGGGAGGAAAATGAAATATCGTATTGCAGGGATTGCTGCAATGGTGCTGGTACTGCTTGCGGTATTTCTTGCCGACAACGTAGATACCGAAAACCCGGAAAAACGGGTCCATCAGCATCTCACTGCCCGTCAGCCAGACGCCGGATGCGACTGCGACGGCACCACCCTTTGTACCCATCTGCCTTTGCTGGTCATTGATACAGGCGGCGTGGTCATTCCCGGTGAGCCCATCCTCAATGACCAATCAGAAACAATTGGCTACACCACCGCAGCTGACGGAAACACCATGATTTCTGCCACACTGTCTGTTATGAGCAATGAGGAACAGAACCATCATCCCACAGATACCCCGGACATGGAAAGCAATATCATGATTCGTATTCGAGGCAACTCCTCCCGCCATTTCAATAAAAAGAGCTATCGTGTGAAGTTGGTGGAGGATACGGAGGGACTGGTCAATCGGGACCTGCCGCTTTTGGGCATGAGCAAAGAAAATGATTGGGCACTCCATGGACCATTTCTGGATAAAACCCTCATCCGAAACTATATGTGGATGAATATCTCCGCGGAAATCATGGGTTATGCGCCGGAAGTACGTTTCTGTGAAGTCATCCTCAATGGAGAATATCAGGGGGTCTATGTCCTGATGGAAACCATCAAGGAAGACGATTATCGGGTGAACCTCAGCAACTACGAGGAAGGCAGTGACCAAACCAGCTATTTGGTGCTGCTGGATGACCCTGATGGAAACAGAATCCTCAATAACTACACCCAGTATACATACGAAATGGAATTTTCCACCAAGGAGGACGATCCGAAACAGGTGACTTCCTCCACAGGCATACAAGTGCTGTATCCCCAGGAGGAATACCAGAGCCCTGGCGTTCTGAATTATATCCAGCGGGACATCAGCCGCATCGAGCGGGGACTCTATTCCTCGGATATGGTTTCCGGGCAGTATGACTATGAGAAAGAACTGGATGTGGATTCCTTCGTGGATTATTATGTGCTTCAGGAATTTTTGCTGAACAACGATATGTTCTCCCGTTCTACCTATTTTTATCGGGATGTGCGAGGAAAACTGACGGTGGGTCCTGTCTGGGACTATAACAATATGCTGGATAACTATATCCGCACCTTTGCCAGTGGTCGTTTGTATCTGGCAAACAGAGGATGGTATGGTGCTCTCATGAAAGATGAGGACTTTGTGGAGCGGGTGCTGAATCGGTATCAAGAATTACGGCAAACATACCTTTCTGACGAATATCTGACTAATTATATGGAAGAAACCATTGCTTACCTTGGACCTGCCATTGCCCGCAATGACGCGGTGTGGGGCTTCAGTTATGACGCTACGAACCTGACCTCTTTGCAGCGGCGCAGACCGGAGGAAGGGCAGACCTTAGAAGAGGTAAACCCTTCCAGTTACACTCAGGCAGTGGAATGGATGGAAGGTTTCATGCTCAGACGGGGCGCATGGCTGGATGAAAATATCGAAAGCCTGCGGCAGTATTGTCACCAGTCCAAGACAGCAACCCAATGGGTGGAATAGGAGGTATGTGAAATGATGAAACGATTCATTCTCGCTTCTCTGGCAGTCGTCCTCCTTTTGGCAGGGATAGGATACCTGGTGTACTATCGGGGAATCTATGTGGATTTCAAGCCGGAGGTATCCGTCACAACCCATTTCCGCACCCAGGGAAAAGAGATACAGTATTTGGATGGGGACACATGGAAAACCATGGAGATACGGGGTGTGGATTTATCCTCCAACATCCCCGGTGAAGCCATGCTGGACTTTGTGCCCGCTTATGAAGATTATAGCCGTTGGCTGGAACAGATTGGTGAGATGGGTGCCAATACCATTCGGGTCCATACAGTCATGGACGATGATTTTTATGAGGCGTTTTATGACTATAACACCACAAAAGAAAAGCCCTTGTATCTGTTACAGGGGTTGTCGGTGCCTGACCGCGCCAATTATGGAGCGGAGGACATTTATCAGGAGGAATTTGTGGATCTCCTGCTGGAAAATGCCACCAAAGCCGTGGATGTCATCCATGGCAACAGAGCCATCGAGCTGGGGAATTTTACAGGCACTGGCTGGTATCAGTGGGATGTTTCCCCTTGGACACTGGGCTATCTGCTGGGGCACGAATGGGACAGCGGCATCATTGCCTATACCAATAACAGCACATTAGGAGAAACTTCCTATCAGGGCACTTATTTCTACACCAAACCGGAAGCTTCACGTTTTGAAACAGCCATGGCAAAGCTCATGGATCGGGTGACCGCTTACGAAAGCGATAAATACAAAGAACAGCGGCTCATTTCCTTTGTCAATTCCCCTTGGGATGACCCCTTTGTGTATGACACGCTGTATAACGCCCGCTTTGACACATACAATCAGGTGGATATGGAGCATATCGGCGCTTCTGCGGAATTGTTGTCCGGGTATTTCGCTTCTTATCGTCTGGAAACCCTTTGCCCGGACTATCAGAAGTATTTCACCCGCGAACAGAAGGCGAAGCTGGGAGAACTGCTCACGGGACTGGAAACGGGGGATTTATACAGCGGCTATCTGACTTTGCTCAATCGGTATTATACGGTGCCCATAATGGCAACAGGCTTTGGTTTCTCCACTGCCAGAATGCCTGTGGTGGAAAATCATTCCCCTTTGAACGAACAGCAGCAGGGAGAAGCCCTTGTGGAGCTGTGGCAGAAAATGCGAAGTGCCGGCTGGACAGGAGGCTTTGTGTCCACATGGCAGGATGTGTGGGACAGAAACACTTGGAATACGGTCTATGCCAATTACAGCTTTGGCGTGGATAACTGGCAGGATGTACAGACAGACGGGCAGAATTATGGCTTGATGGAGTTTTGGCTGGGCAGCGGCGAAAGGGTCTGCACCGTGGACGGCAACGCTGCGGAATGGCAGGGCAAAGAGCCTGTCTGGTCATCAGATGCCATGGATGTGTATATGGATTATGACGAAAGGTATCTGTATTTCTATGTGGATGGATTTTCGCCGGAAACAGACGTTTTGTACCTTCCCATTGATACGACGCCTAAAACAGGCAGTACTTACTGGGAGGAAAAGAAGATTTCCTTTGAAAGAGGCTGCGACTTTGTGGTGACCATCGACGGCAAGGATAACAGCCGTGTGCTGGTGCAGGAGCGTTACGAGAGCCTTTGGGCCATGTATGCTTATGAAACGGATTATAAAAATCCTTATGCGAAGGAATATTGGCGGGAAAAGGATTCCCCTGTGTTCCGTCCCATCCGTTCCATTATGGAACGGGAGGGCGTCAATGCGGGGAACCGTTGGGTTGCCATGCCCACTTACGAAACGGGAAAACTGCGCTACGGCAATGCGGACCCCGATTCTCCTGCCTTTGATTCTCTGGCGGATTTCTGTTTTGCGGCAGATGGTGTAGAAATAAGGATTCCTTGGGGGCTGCTGAATTTCTCCAATCCTGCTGAAAGAATGATACACGATGATTACTATGAACATTATGGTGTGGAATACATACAGATTGACGAAATGTTCGTAGGCGCGGCTGTGGAAAGTGATATCAAAGGACGTATCCCCATGGCGTCTTTCCCTCTGGAAGGCTGGGGAGAATACGAGGAATATCAGGAACGTCTGAAAAAATCTTATGATGTTTTGCAGGCGGCTTGGAGTGGTCGCTGATATATACCAAAAGAAAGGAGCAGATATATGAAAGTTGAATTTATGATCTATATCTACGGCGCAGTTTGTGCCAGCATGATCGTCTTTAACATCATTTATAATTTGCTCCTGAAAGGCAGCGAATCTCGTATGCAGAATCGGTGCCAGAAGATGCGGAGCAAAATCAATGCTCAGATCTCCCGTCTGGCAGCAGGCAAAAATGTGGAGGAAGCCCATTTGCAGGAACTGCGGCGGAAACTTTCCCATATCAATCATTTGATGGCATTCCATCAGGTTTTGCAGGAGGATATGGAGAAAAAACCCGATTTGTATCGGGAGTATCGCCATCAGATGCGACCGGTGGTCATTTATATGGCGGCAGTTTATCGGGATAAGGAGAATATGCAGGCAGGGTATTTTGCTTACTTCCTTTCCTGTTATACGGCGGATAAACAGATGGTCATGGACTCTTTGCAGGATATCCTGCTGGATTATGTGCAGAAAAGCAATCTCTACTGCCGTTTCAATGCCCTGCAAGCCCTGTACCATTTCGGAACACCGGAAACCGTGGCAAAAGCCCTTCGCATTGCCGATGACGGCAGTGTGTTCCTCCATGAAAAACTCATTACCGAAGGGCTTCTTTCCTATACGGGAGATTATCACGCCCTCATTGAGGAGCTGTGGAAGAAAATTGCCCAGTATTCTCCCCATACCCAGCTTGCCATACTGAATTATATCCGGTTCCGCTCCGGCGAGTATCAGCGGGAAATGTACGAAATCATGATGGATAAAAAAGCGGATAAAGAGCTGCGTCTGGCGGCAATCCGGTACTGCGGCAAATATCCCTATGAACCGGCTTATGGACCTTTGCTGGCGTTTGTGGAGGATAAAGACGATACAAAATGGGAGTTTGCCACAGTGGCAGCGTCCTCTCTGGCGTCTTATGAAGGGGCAGCAGTGATAGATGCACTGAAGGGAGCCCTTCACAGCAGCAATTGGTATGTGCGCTATGCTGCTGCCCAAAGTCTGGAGCATCTCCATGTGAATTACGGTGATGTGGTGGATATTACCGCAGGCAGTGACCGCTATGCCAGAGAAATGCTCATGTATCGGCTGGAATCCCGCAAACTGCAAAGTCTGGAGGTGTAAAGAGACATGATGGATGCGTTTAAAGAATTTTTTGATATTGTGGGTGTCTTTTTCGTCCTCTATATGATTGGTTATGCCAGTTTTCTGTTTCTGGCAGTGACTGTGGGCACTTCCGAACTGTATCAAATGAAGCGGCGGAACCAGCTGAAAAACGAATTGCTGGGGGAATACTATGTTCCCGTCACCATTGTGGTGCCTGCCTATAACGAGGAAGTGACCATTGAAGCAAACATCCGTTCTTTGCTTGCTTTGGACTATAAACTGTATGAGATTGTCGTTGTGGATGACGGTTCCAGCGACGATACTTCCAAAGTGGTGCGGGATGCCTTTCATATGCAGCAGATCAGCCGCCCCATACAGCGGAAGATCCCCTGCCAGGCAGAAGAAGTCATTTATGAAAGCTACGAATGGAAGGTGCCCATCACCCTCATCCGCAAGAAAAACGGCGGTAAGGCAGATGCTTTGAATATGGGCATCAATGCGGCAAAATATCCTTATTTTATCTGTATGGATGCCGATTCTGTGCTCCAGTATGATTCTCTGGAAAAAATCGTCCGCCCTGTGCTGGAGGACAGCAGCGTGGTGGCAGTGGGCGGCGTTGTTCGTCCCTGCAATGGTACGGAAATCCATGATGGACATGTGGTGTCTTACCGTATGCCTGACCAGATTGTCCCTTGTATGCAGGTGTTGGAATATGACCGTTCTTTTCTGGCGGCAAGGATACTTTTTGACCGGTTCAATGGCAGCATCATCATTTCCGGCGCCTTTGGGCTGTTTCATAAAAATACCGTTGTGGAAGCAGGGGGATATGACCCCGGCACCATTGGTGAGGATATGGAATTGGTGGTAAAACTCCATGTGTATTGCAGGGAAAATGGCATCCCTTATCGTATCCGCTATGCCACCGATGCTGTCTGCTGGACACAGGCGCCGGAGAAACTGGGAGACTTGTGCAAACAGCGCAGACGTTGGCATATTGGGCTGTTTCAGAGCATGATGCGCCACAGACGGATTTTCCTGAATCCGAAATATGGTCTTGTGGGATTGATTTCCTATCTGTATTTTCTGGTCTATGAGCTGCTTTCGCCTTATATCGAGGTCTTTGGGATTCTCACCATTGTACTGGCATTTGCCGTAGACCTGATCAATGTGCCATTTATGATACTGTTTTTCGGTATTTATGTGGTGTATTCTGCGATCCTGTCGCTGACGGCATTTTTTGCCCGCATTTATACGGTAGACTTGAAGCTGTCCTTCTCCGATGTGCTCAAAGCCATTGGGCTTTGCGTGGTGGAGGTTTCCTGTCTGCGCTTGGTGCTGGCATGGGTGCGGGCAACGGCACTGATTGGTTACCGCAGAAGAAAACACGCTTGGGGCAGAATCGAACGGAAAAAGATACGGTTCAAATAAAAAGGAGGTTTTCATATGAAATTGGATCAACTGAAAAAAGGCTTTTGGGGCTACAAAAAAGCCAGCGTTTACGAATATATCACCATGATGGAAGAAGAATTTTCTGAAAAACTGGCGGAAAAAGTCACGGAACAGAAGAAGCAGGAGGAAGAATACCGCACACAGATCACCTCTCTGGAGGAAGAACTCAGTCGCGTGAGAAAAGAACTGGAGGAGCAGAAGCAGGAGCAGATGAATGTTGCTGCTGCCCTCATGGAGGCTGTGCGGTATAAGGACGAACTCCAGCAGGAAGCCCAGGAAAAAATGCAGGAAGAGCGTGCGGCATGGGAGAAAAAACTGGAAGAAGGGGCAAAAGAGCTGAATGGGTACCAGAAACAGATTGCGAAAGTCCGTGAAATGGTCCAAGGTCTGCTCCAGTCCATGGATGCCAAGTCTGAGGAAGTGGAGATGCAGATTCAGACAGTGAAGGCTGCCTGCCCCCGTCATAATATGACTTTGTTTGAAAGGAACCAGACGGAAGAAGCGTAAAGACTGAGGTGCTGACTGTGGAAGAAAAGACTTTGATTTATGTTGCGGGAAATCCTGACGCCTATCCTTTGGAGTATTTTGACAAAGATACCCAGACCTATGCAGGGGTCATCCCCGAACTGTTGGCGGAATTTTCTGACCAAAGTACATATGAAATCGTATATTATGAGGCAGATGGCACAGACCACCGGGAGGAACTAGCCCAGCAGAAGCAGGTAGACCTGTTTTCTGGCTATGAAGCAGAGGAGGAACAGCTGGATCATGCCCATGAACTCCCCCTTTTTTCTGGAGAAAATGCCTATACGCTCTATTTTACAGAGGCTGCTCCTGCCGCCTTTCGGTCGGATTTGCAGGCTTATCTGGCGGAAGTATCCCCGGCAGAGATGACAGGGCTTTTGATGGCTTCCGTGGAAACGCCGCCCAGCTCTCAGGGATTGTACTGGACAATGGGAGCCATGGGCGCTGCCCTTTTGGTCATGGCAGTGGTGCTGCTTCTGACGGTGCGCCGATACCGCAGGAAATTGAAAGAAAGCCAGCGGAATGTGGAAACGGACGAAACCACAGGTCTGGGGAATATGGAATATCTGGAACGGTATTATAAACAATATATCAATGATAAAAATCGGATACTGTATCAGGCTGTGTATTTCTATGTGGATACAGACCGCCTGCGCAGACTGGGCAGTGGACAGGAAACCGATGAATTCCTTCGTTACTGCGCTGTGATTTTGGGAGAATATACAGAAGACAGTGATATTCTGGCAAGGGTATCAGAACAAGGCTTTTTGATGCTGCGCCTTGGGGGCAGCGCAGAACAAACGGATACATGGCTTTGCACCTTGCTGGAGAGAGTCCGCGACTATGCGAAGCGCTACGGCAAGCCTTATGATACCAATCTTTATGCGGGCATTTATCCGCTGAAAAGTCAGGACAGAGATTTGAATGAAATCGTTTTTCAGGCGTCTCAGGGAGCTTATCAGGCGGAAAAAGAAGAAGTGCCGTATCTGTTCTGCTCTCAGGCAATGATTCAGAAATCCCTCCAGGAGCGGCAGCTTCAGGCGAGCATCGATCAGGCTTTTGCTCAAAAAGAATTCCAATTGTATATCCAGTTTTATGTGGATGCCCAGACCCTTAAAGTGGTCGGCGGGGAAGCCTTGTCCCGCTGGAAACATCCGCAAAAGGGGATCTTGCTGCCAAGCGTATTTATTCCGCTGCTGGAACGGGAAAAAATGATCAGCCGACTTGACTATTACTGCCTAAAAGAGGTATGCTTCTTCTTAGAGAGCCTTTTGAAGGCAGGCGTGGATACCTTTTTCGTATCCTGCAATTTCTCCCGTGAAACCTTTGCGGCAGCGGACTTTGCCCAAAAGGTACAGGAGATTTTGAATGGATTCACATTTCCAAGAGAACTGCTGATTCTGGAGATCACCGAAAGCGTTTCTGTCAGAAACGCCGCCCAGATACGACAGAATGTCATTGCATTGAAAAAGTACGGCGTCAGAGTGGCATTGGACGACTTTGGCGAAGGCTTTACCTCTTTTTATGATCTGCAAAAATACCCCATTGACGGCATCAAACTGGATAAAGGTCTGGTGGATCATGTGACGACGCCCATTGGTACAGCTATACTCAAGGCTATGATACAGGTGGGACATGAGCTGAATATGACCATCCTTGCCGAAGGGGTAGAAACAGATGCGCAGGTGAAGGCGCTGCAGGAAATCCACTGCGATGTCATCCAGGGCTTTCGTTTCTGCCATCCACTGCCACAGTGGGAGGCAACAGAGCAGATCATTCAGAACAGACGAACATAAGAAAAAGACAAGCTGTGCCTAATTGCCTTTCTGGAAAAAAAGACAAAGACACAACAGAAGGTTTACAGGGTAGGAGGCAAGTATGGACGAGAAGAAATTGACAAAACAATTGCGCCGCATTACCATCATTACCATCATCGGCAGCTTGCTGCTCAGTGCCATTGGTTTTGGTATTTTTACCTATATCATGAAATCTGCCCATGAAGCGGAACATGAACAGCTCAAGGCGGAAACAGAAGAATATCGTGGACGTTTGGTCAGACAGATGGATAAAAATTTGCAGATTCTGACAACGCTGTCCAAGGCATATGAAGTCAGTACCATTACCGATGAACCTGAATGTCTTGGAAAGAGTTTGATGGAAACCAATACTGCCGACGGCTTTCTCAGTATGGTATATATGCGCCAAGATGGTACAGGTCTTATGCATACGACAATTTCTGGCGAGGTAGCGGCAATCACCATGGATGACCTGCATCCTTATGCCGTTGAGGTGGTGGAGTCCGCACTGCAAGGGAAAAATGCCGTTTCCAAGATCTTCAGGAGCGATGTGCTGGATGAGAAGCTGTTTGTATACGCTGTTCCTGTATATGAAAACGGGGAAGTCGTTGGTGCGCTGGCAGCTGGTGATACCCTTGATATTTTTACAGAGGCTACTGACGGCAAAACGGTCATGGGCGGGGCAGGGTATCTGCACCTGATTGCCGATAACGGGAGGTTTTTGGTACGGTCGGAAAATACGTTGGTAGATGAGGAAATGAAATACCTTTATGAAGGGGATATCCTTTCAGAACAGACCAAGGCGAAGGTGCAGGCTGCACTGGAAAAAGGCGAAGATGTCTGCGAGGAATTTAGCTACGAAGGCAATCGTATGCATTTTTATATGGTGCCTTTGGATATCAATGGATGGTATTTGTACTGCGCCAATAAGGTGTGGGGTTCTTCCTCCTCATTGGGCGATGCTTTGACCATCTTTGGCGTACTGATGGTGCTGATGCTGATTCTCATGAATATATTGCTTTACAGTGGACGTCGTGTCTTTAGCCAAAATATCAAAAGCCTGATCCGTCTGGCTTATGAGGACCCCATCACTGGGGCAAAAAATACAGCCTACTTTGACGAAAATTTCCAGCGGATATTGGAAACAAAACAGCCTTTCAGCACAGCGGCTTTGAACGTCCATAACTTCAAAGGTATCAACGACCTGTTTGGCAGAATGCGCGGGGATCGCGTGCTGTGTTATATGGAAAATGTGCTGGATCATAACCTGAAAGAAGGCGAGTTTTTCTGCCGTGACACAGCAGACCTGTTTTACCTGCTGCTGTTGGATACAGACCAGGAATCTATCAAAAAACGTTTGGCTGTCATCATTGAGCAGATCAGAGCATCTTCTTTGGAATACGGCGAGTTTAGTTATGACCTTTCCCTCTATGCCGGCGTTGCCATAGGGGAAGACAGGGAGAAAGCTTTGCTGGCTATGCAGAGCATCGAACATACCCACCATACGGATATTGCCTTTTACAATCACGACATGCACAATGCCGTGCGGAAGAAAAACAGCATCGAAAGCCAGATGTACCCGGCTTTGCAGAATAAAGAGTTCAAACTGTTTTTACAGCCGAAGTTTGGCATGAAAAATGAAGGTCTGGTGGGGGCAGAAGCTTTGGTGCGCTGGCAGAATCCAGACGGCTCTTACCGCTATCCAAATGAATTTATCCCGCTCTTTGAGGAAAATGGATTTTGTCTGAAACTGGATCTTTATATGGTGGAACGAGCATGTGAGCAGATCAAAGCATGGAAGGACGCGGGTCTGACCCCTGTGCCCATTTCTGTAAACCAGTCTAAGATGCTGTTTTCTGACCTGCATTATCCAGACAACCTGATGCAGATACTGAATCGGTATGATGTTTCTCCTTCTTTGATCACGCTGGAGATACTGGAAGGGGTTGCTACGGATAATCTGGAACTGCTGAACCATCAGATTGAGGCGCTCCATGCCCTGGGCTTCCGCATTTCCATGGATGACTTTGGCAATGGATATTCTTCTTTGAATATGCTGTATCAGCTGAACATCGACGAATTGAAGCTGGATCGGGGCTTCTTGCGGCAGGTTTCCAAAGAGGACGAAGAACGGCGCTATATCATATTGGAGCAGATCGTTAGCTTTGCACGGAAACTGGGCATTGCCACCGTTGCGGAGGGCATTGAAACCCAGGAGGATGAGGAACTGATACAGGCGCTCAAATGTAATTTCGGACAGGGCTATTTCTATGATAAACCCATGAGCGCCAAGGAATTCAGTCAGCGTTATATGAAAAAAGACGAAAAATGACACGTTGCTGTCATAGATCAAAATAAGAAATCACACCCCGTTTGTTGGACAGAATGTCCTGCGGGGTGTTTTCATGTCCAAAGAGCAGGCATTTGGAAAGGGAGGAGCTTTCCCTCCTGTTTTCTCTGATAAAAAAATATCATAAATTTTTTTGAATTTTACAAGAGAACCACACTTTTGTTCTACTTTATGATATACTGATACTGTATCGGCTTTTTGGAACCAATTTTTATTAGAATCAGAAGAATCGGGTGTGATACAATGGATTTTTTGAACAGCTTTTTCAGTGGTCTGGGCATCACAGAATTTGTACGTCCGTCCATTGGCATAACGGATGTGCTGGATATCCTGATTGTGGCATATATCATCTATAAAGTCATTTTCTGGATCAAAGAAACCCGTGCCTGGGTCCTTTTCAAAGGGATACTGGTGATCTTTGCCTTTGCGGCAGTGGCAGCCCTTTTGAAATTACATACCATCATTTTCGTTCTTTCCAACACCATCAATATGGGCATCATTGCACTGCTCATCGTTTTCCAGCCGGAAATGCGAAAGGCTTTGGAACAGCTGGGCAAAGGAAAGATCTTTTCTTACTTCACCCGCGGCGAAGATGCCGGGGATGAAAAAGCCGCAGCCCGCACTGTAAACGAAATCGTCAAAGCGGCGGACAAAATGGGTGCGGCAAAAACAGGCGCCCTGATCCTCATGGAACAGGAAGTGCCTCTGGGCGATCTGGAAAGAACAGGCATCCCCATCGACGCCATCGTGTCCAGTCAGCTCCTCATCAATATTTTTGAACACAACACCCCCCTCCATGACGGGGCGGTGATCATCCGGCGGAACCGTGTGGCAGCGGCCACCTGTTTCCTGCCATTGACAGACAGCAACGAAGTCAGCATGGAACTGGGTACCAGACACCGGGCAGCCATCGGTGCCAGCGAGGTTTCTGACGCCCATGTTATCGTCGTTTCTGAAGAAACAGGGAAGATTTCCGTGGCAAGAGGCGGCGTTTTGTATCGGGACTTGACGCCAGAACAATTGAAAAACATGATCTCCGAACAGGATCATCAATCCGCCAAAAAGAAACTGGCGATTTGGAAAGGAAGGCAGGATAAATGAAACGATTTCAGAAATTGCTCATGAAAGACCTGGGCTGGAAACTGCTTTCCGTGGCCATTGCTACCACCATGTGGTTTATGGTCATCAGCATCAATCAGCCCATTGATACAAGATCATACAGCACCACCCTCCAATTGGTAGGGGAGGAAACATTGACTGCCCGTGGCCTTACGGTAGCCAATCGGGAAGATTTGACCAATACAAAGGTCAGCATCAAAGTCAAAGCCCAGCGAACGGCCCTGGATCGGCTCAGTCAGCGGCAGGCGGATTTGATTTCTGCCAGTGTGGATCTGTCAGATTTGACGTATGCTCAGGATGGTGATACCATCACACTGCCTGTAGATACTTCCGTTGGCGGCGGCGCTACGGGATATACCGTTGAGAGCAAAGTCCCCGGCAGCGTGGAGATTCAGGTAGAAACTCTGGCAGCAAAGGAATTCCCGCTGGAAGTTTCCCTGAATGGGGAAGTTACAGAAGGCACCCACCTGTCAACACCCAAGTTGATTCCAGAAACCATTATGGTCAAAGGGGCAAAATCCGCTGTGGACAGCGTTGTGGCAGTGCGCCTGTCTGTCAATGCGGCAGATGCGGTGCAGCAGATGGATTTGCAGGTGAAACCCGTCGCTTATGACAAAGACGGCAATACCGTAAACGGCGTGACATTCTCCGTGGATACGGTCACCGTTTCTTATAGCCTGAATGAGGCAAAACAGGTGCCTGTTCAGGTTTCCGTAACAGGCAGCCTGGCAGACGGCTATCATTTAGGGGAAATCACATGCACTCCCAAAACCGTTTCCGTCATTGGGGCAAAAGAAGATCTGGATAAACTGAATGTGATTTCTCTGGATCAGATTGACGTTAGTGGAGCAACCAGCTCCATCAGCCATACCTTCCAGCTTTCTGATTATCTGCCAGAAGGGGTAAAACTGGAAGAAGGCAGCAGTGCTGTGGTTCAGGTCTTTGTCCATGTGGACAGAGGGGAAGAAAAGACCGTAACGGTTTCTTCTGACCAGATTCACCTGACCAATGGGCAGGATGGATATCAGTATCATCTGCCGGACAGCATTTCCGTTTCCATCAACGGCGAAGCAAGCCAGCTGGCAGCAGTGGAAGGCAGCGACCTGTCAGGTCAGGTGGATGTTTCCGCACTGACAGAGGGCGAGCATACCGTTTCCATCGATTGGAACCTGCCAAGCGGCATTACGGCAGACAGCAGCACCGTTACCATAGAAGTGACGGCTGCCGGCAGCGATGAATCAGATACAGAATCATAAACAATATGAGAAAATAAGAATAAGGAGTTTGAACAGAATATGGGTAGATTATTTGGTACGGACGGCGTCCGCGGTGTAGCGAATACGGAACTGACAGGGGAAATGGCGTTCCAGCTGGGACGTGCAGGCGCTTATGTACTGACAAAAGAAACAAAACACGCACCTCGCATTTTGGTGGGGATGGATACCCGCATCAGCGGTGATATGCTGGAAGCGGCTCTGGTAGCAGGCATCTGCTCCGTAGGCGCTCATGCAGTGCTGGCAGGCATCGTGCCCACACCTGCAGTGGCTTATCTGGTACGGAAATATCGTCTGGATGCAGGCGTAGTCATTTCCGCATCCCATAACCCCGTGGAATACAACGGCATCAAGTTTTTTAACAGCCAGGGCTATAAACTCAGCGATAATCTGGAAGACGAAATCGAAAACATCATCCTGAGCCATCCCGAAATCCTGCCTTCTCCCACAGGGGCAGCCATCGGTACCCATACCGTAGCGGAAGACGCGCTGGATGATTACATTGCATTCCTTGGCAGCACCACAAAGGAAAAATTCGGCGGCATCAAAGTGGCTTTGGACTGTGCCAACGGCGCATCCTACAAAGCGGCTCCTATCACACTGCTGAATCTGGGTGCAAGCCTTTGTATCATCCATAATGAACCTGACGGCACAAACATCAACGAACGCTGCGGTTCCACCCATATGGAAGACCTGAAAGCATTTGTAAAAGAAAATAACGCAGACATCGGTTTCGCTTTCGACGGCGACGCAGACCGTTGTCTGGCTGTAGACGAAAACGGCGAACTCATCGACGGCGATAAAATCCTTGCCATCTGCGGTTTGGATATGAAGGAAAAAGGCACACTGAAAAACGACACCATCGTTGGTACCGTTATGTCTAACCTGGGTCTGACCATGATGGGCAGAGAAAAAGGCATTGCCATTGAACAGGCAGGCGTTGGTGACCGTTACGTTCTGGAACGCATGATCGAAGCGGAACGCAATCTGGGCGGTGAACAGTCCGGTCATATCATTTTCCTGGATCATAACACCACAGGTGACGGCATTCTCACAGCTATCCAGCTGCTGTCCGTTATGAAACGCACAGGCAAAAAGGCATCCGAACTGGCAAAAGCCATGGAAGTGATGCCTCAGGTGCTGGTAAATGCCCGTGTCAATAACGCAAAGAAAAACACTTATATGGAAGTACCTGCTATCCGCCATGCCATTGCAAAACTGGAAGAAGAATTTTCCGCAGATGGGCGTGTGCTCATCCGTACTTCCGGTACAGAACCTCTTATCCGTGTTATGATTGAAGGCAAAGACATGGAACGCATGGAAAAAGCGGCAAAAGAACTGGCAGCATTTATCGAAAAGACATTGCAGTAATAAAGGAGAAGCGAAATGAAAAAAGGAATTGCGGTTTTATTGGCATTGTTGTGTATGGTGGCATTTGCCGGATGCAGCGGCGATCCGGAAACTCAGTTTGCCACAGTCAACGAAATGGAAGGCGTGACACTGGAACTGAAAGAAGATACCCTGAAAGCCACCAGCGGTACATTCCTGCTGACCAATGGCACAGATGCGGAAATCAGCTATCGTGACGCGTATCACATGGAAAAGAAAGACGCGGACGGTCATTGGAAAGAATTTGTAGGCACTGCCAATGCCCAGTGGGGTGAAGAAACCGTTGCAGTACCTGCCGGAGAAACGGTAGAACTGCCTATCAATTGGAAAAACCTCTGTGGCAGTATCGGCACTGGTGAATTCCGTCTGATTATTGAAGTAGACGGCAATCCCATTGCGGCAGAGTTCACAAGAGAATAAAATATGGAAAATAAAAAGACATTAGGGGCATCTTCATAAGAAAACAAAGAAAGCCGAAATCCTTATTATGACAAAGGATTTCGGCTTTCTTATTATATTGAGATTTTATTTGATATGTTTTCTTCTGAAGATAGCCGTTGCAATTCCCCTTAAGAAATCAAGTGGAAAGAAAATCAATGTTTTCTTAAGGGGAAGTTGCTTTTTGTCTGGTTTTTTTGATGCTTAAAACAGCAGATCCACCATGGTTTTGGCTTTTTCGATGTCCTCCAGAATGGATTTCTGCTTTTCTTCAAAGAGCAGCTCTTTGTTGTAGCTGTAGTATTTTTCGCAGCCGTTTTCGCTGATGAATTTCACGCTGTAATAGTTGGCAGTCAGTTCTGTGATGAAAATGACCATTTCCTGTCCAGCGCCGAAGGCTTCTTCTAAGAAGGCAAAGGCGTTGTCCAGTGCTTCGGAAGCGTGGGAGATGGCGTTTTCTCTATCTTCCACCACATCTGCGAATTTCTCTTTCATCATGCCGAATACATCGTCTTTTTCCCGAAGTCCTGCGGCTTTGGCTGCCTGTACATAGCCTTCCATGGTCTGGATGGTGGCAAGGTATGCCTGTGCGCTGTGTTTGTCCAGCAGTCCGGCTTTCTTTTCTCTGTGGTACTTGCTCTGGATTTCTTCCATGTAGGATTCTGTGAGGGTTTCCCAAGGGGTTTCGGCGCAGTAAGGGCTTGCGAAACGTTCCTTGATTTCTTTCAGCACCCCGTGAAGCTGTACGGTCTGCAAATCTTTGTCATAAGCCGCGGTAAAGTCTTCTGTCAGGCGGCTCAGCAGCAGACCCATGACGCTGAGACGTTCGTCGAAAGGCGCATCTTGCAATTTTTCCACGGCGCCTTTGGTGTAGTTCCCAGCCAGAATGTCTCCCACACGGTAATCTGTGCGGTATTTTTCGTAAAGGTCTAAATAGTTGGCAAAATCCTTAGCGATTTTCTTGTGCTGCAAATACTGAACGATGAGGGTTTCGTCAGCAGCAATGCCCAGTTCCTCATAGACCTGTAACATATTGGACAGGTCTTCCCAACCTCTGGCGGTGGCAAAACGTTTGCCGTCTACCGTGGTTTCCATGGCGTAGAAATGGTTTTTCTTGATTTCCAGATAGGACAGTACAGCCCCGTGAAGCCCCTGTTTCCATGCGTATTCCTTCCATGCGGCAAAATCAGGCTCTACGTCGATTTTCTTCACACGGTCTAAGGTTACTACGTCAAATTCCCGTACGCTCTTGTTGTATTCGGGGGGATTGCCTGCCGCTACGATGATCCAGCCTTCGGGCACCTTGTGGGAGCCGAATGTTTTTGCCTGCAAAAATTGCAGCATGGCAGGCGCCAGTGTTTCGGATACGCAGTTGATTTCGTCGATGAACAGGATGCCTTCTTTCAGCCCTGTTTCTTCCATTTTGTCATATACTGCCCCGATGATTTCACTCATGGTGTATTCTGTGACAGCATATTCCTTGCCGCCGTAGTTTTTGTGGCTGATGAAGGGCAGCCCCATGGCGCTCTGACGGGTGTGGTGGGTGATGCTGTATGCCACCAGCCCAACGCCGCATTCCCTTGCCACCTGTTCCATGATGGCAGTTTTGCCGATACCCGGCGCCCCCATGAGCAGCAGGGGACGCTGCCGCACCACAGGGATTTTATATTCTCCGTAAGCGTCCTTTGCCAGATAAGCGGCAATGGCATGCTTGATTTCTTCCTTTGCCTGTTTGATATTCATAGCATTACTCCTTGTTATACGAAATTTCCAAATCTTCTTTGCCCAAAATGACTTTCATTGCCCAAGGGGGTACTTCCCGTTCGTTGTATATGCCCTCGTCAAAAAAGACGAATGCCGTTTCGTAGGGCGGGCGGCGTTTGGGGAACTGCCCCCAGCCGTCGGTGAAGTAAATGAGCCCTTTCAGATTGCGAAAGACTTTTTCTTCAATCAATTTAGATACATAGGTGAATACGGGACGGAAGTCCGTGCCGCCGTTTCCCCGCAGGTCAAAATTCTCCATGTATGCCGCCATCTCCTCAGCGGAGGTGATGACTTTATCCTGCTGGATGACCGTATCACACTGTATGATGTGGATGTGGAAGGTATGGAAAAAGCTCTCGTTCTGCCGCAGAATGGCGTAAGTTTCTTCTAAGAATTTACGCACCACTTCGCCCTCGCAGGATTCCGAGGTGTCAATGGCAATGACGATTTCTTCTACCTTTTTCACTTCCTTGTATTCCAAAGCCTCGATGAGGGGCAGGTTGCCGTAGAGCTGCAAACCATAAGTATAGAAAATATAGTCGTAGCTGTCGTCGTCCACCTGCATGTCCTCTTTGAGGGTCACAAATTTCTCCAGAAAACGGCGGTAGTCATACCGCTCCCGGTTTTCCACTTTCAGGTATTGCAGCAGGTCGCCGGCTTCTTCCCCGGCTTCCTTGGAGAAGGTTTCCAGATTGGTCTGCATCTTTTCGCTGATGTCACGCCACTTTTCCTCTAACTCCTGCCTGCGCTGCTGTTCCTGCTCGTCGTTCTGGTCGTTTTGGTTCTGGTTGTTGTTGTCGTCTTGGTTTTCGTCCTGATTCTGGTCGTCGTCCTTTTTCTTTTCCCAGAAAACATGGTCGTCTACCCAGAATTCCAATTGCAGTTTGCCGAAGTCCTGTATGGATAGTTTTTCCCTTTGCAGCACTTCGTAAATGCCTTCGGCGGAAAGGACTTTCAGCTCTCGCCGCAGTTTGTCATACCATTCATTCCGTCGGTCGGATACCACCAGACGCACTGACTTGAAGGGCAGGGCATCCACCATGGATTCTACGGCAATGTCACACGCCAGATTCCAGTATTCCTCGTCCCGGTCGCCCTGATGGAAGGGGTGGCGGAACAGGCAGTGGAGCAGCATGTGCAGATACGCCCGATTCACCAGCACCCGGTCAGACAGATACCGCTGGATGAGGTAACGGGGGTTGAACAGTATTTTCTCCCCGTCGGTCCCTACGTAGAGGGAGGACAGGTTCATTTCATAACGCAGAGAACTGAGGGCAACGTCCAGAAACCGCATGGATAAATAAAGCTCATTGCGTGAGGCGCTCAATATGCGGCTGCCGATTTGTATGAGCTGCTGATGGGTTTCGTTCATGGTTTTCCCCCTTTACAGATCAAATGATTTTTTCTTTTTCGCGAAATGGGCGTGCTGGTATTCCAGCAAAAAGCCCGTGATTTCTGTTTTTTTGGCTTCTCCTGCCATTTCCAGCAGGGAATCGATATTTTCCGCCGTAATCAGCCCCCACTGGGCGAACAGGCGGATTTTTTCTAAATCGCCACGGTTCAAATAGTACCCAAAGGCAGTGGAAAAATGGTCTTTCAGATATTGCAGATAGTCCTGTCTGCGGTTTTCCTGCAATCGGTAGGGATATTCCAGACGGTACATGGTCAGAAGCAGTACCATTAACGCCCCGTCCTCTCGCTTGGTCAGGTAAAACAGCTCGTCGAACCGGCGGAAATCAATGTCCGAATTGCCGATGCACTGACGGAACAGATGCCCCGTGCCGTAGTTCACCTGATGGAACTGACGGGCAGGGGTGTCCTCGATATATTCATACTGGAAATCGGGAATGAGCAGTTTTGCCCGGTTTCCGTCGTCAAAATCCATGGTCAGATGGAGTTCGTGGTTGAGCACTGCCACCAAGTCCGCAATGTGACGGCATCTGCCAAAGGAAATGGATGTAAGCTTGTCGCAGTTCAAAAACAGCCCTGTGCCAAGGTCAGTGGTTTCTCTGGGGATGTTGATTTCCTCCATTTTCCGGCAGTTGTAGCAGGCATAAGCCCCGATTTTCTGTACTGTTTCGGGAATCCGCAGCTTTTCCAGACTGCGGCAGTCGTAAAAGGCATAGCCCTCAATGACGGAAAGCTGGGGCGGCAGGGCAATCTGTTTCAGAGAAATGCATCCTGCAAAAACATGGTTAGGCAATACCGCCAGATGTTCCGGCAGGTGGATGACCTCCAAAGCGGAACATCCCCCAAAGGCATAAGCCCCCATTTCCCGAATGGTGTCCGGCAGATACAGCCGTTTCAAGGCTTCCCCGGTGACTTCTTTCAGAGGGGCTTTTCTGGGCATGTCCTCTCCTTCCACAAAGGAAAGCTGGGCAGGCGTTTCTGTTTCACTTGCTTCTGCCTCCGTCTGCACCGCAAAGGCATAGGGGGCAATGGCAATGACAGGCAAGCCGTCGATGTGGTCGGGAATGCGGATTTCCGCCGCCCGTCCTGTGACGCCGATGATTTTTACCCCTTCGGCGTAGGGGGTGTATGTTATGGTAATGGGAATCATAGTTTTTCCTCGTTTTCTATACAAAATCCTGTTTCAATCATATATTATACTGCCTGCGGAGGAAGGCTGTCAAAGGAAATCCCCATTGGAATAGTAGAAAATACAAGGGAAAAGCACTCTTGACGAAACGGGGGAACGTGATAAAATAGAAAAGTAATGTGTCCCTATAGCTCAGTTGGATAGAGCGACCGCCTCCTAAGCGGTAGGCCGGAGGTTCAAATCCTCTTAGGGACGGCGCCGAAGCCTGCGGGTTTCGGCTTTTTTCTTATTTTTCGGAGGTGAAAGCATTGCGGACAGAACAGGAAATGATGGATTTGATTCTGGAAACGGCAAGACGGGACAGTCGGGTGCTGGCGGCGTATCTGAAAGGTTCCCGTGCCAATGAAAATGTGCCAAAAGATGTCTATCAGGATTTTGACATCATGTACGTGGTGAAGGAAGTGGCGCCTTTTCGGGAAGATACTGCATGGCTGGACGTGTTCGGCGAAGTCATATTGAAACAGGAGCAGGACGACGATTTCGGCTATGGAGAACGGTTCGGCATTCGTGGGGATTATGACAAAAGCTATTCCTGGCTGCTGCTTTTTGCCGATGGCAACCGCATCGACATTGGCGTGGAAACCCTGGAAACCATGGAGCAGGGGAAGAACCGCAATCGCCTATTTGTGCCCCTTTTGGATAAAATCGGCTGTCTGCCCCAATTTCCCCCGACAGATGAGGAATTTTGGGTGCAAAAGCCTACGGAAAACCGATTTATGGGCTGCTGCAACACCTTTTACTGGAATCTGTGCGATGTGGTGAAAGGTCTGGCGCGGCAGGAGATGCCCTTTGCCATGACAACCTATCATACACTGGTGCGCCCTATGCTGGAACAGATGCTCCAGTGGCAAGTGGGGACACAGACAGATTTTGGGGTATCCTGCGGCAAATTGGGAAAATATCTGAAAAATTATCTGCCCAAAGAACAGTATGACCTGTATCTGGAAACACTGCCCGATGGTGATTTTTCCCATTTCTGGAAAGCTATCGAAAAAGCGTGCATCCTTTTTCGGCAGACCGCAGAAAAAACGGCGGAAGCACTCGGTTTTGTTTTTCCCGAAAAAGAGGAAAAAGGCTTTCGGCAGTATGCGGATATGGTAAAAGAAGAAATGAAAAAATAAAAAAATAAAACCACCCCTAAAGCAACTTCCCCTTAAGAAAACATTGATTTTCGTTTCCTTAATTTCTTAAGGGAAATTGCAACGGCTGTCTTCATAAGAAAACATATCGAATAAAATCTCAATATCATAAGAAAGCCGAAATCCTTTATCATGATAAGGATTTCGGCTTTCTTTGTTTTCTTATGAAGATGCCCCTAAAGGGTGGTTTTTGTATTTAAGATTCTTTGCAGGCGTTGCCCCTGATTCTCTGGGAAACCAGTTTCTGGAACAGGAAGGTAAATACCAATGCGAAAAGCACGCCCAGAATGGTGTCTGTGATACGGAGCACAACGGCATTTCCCAGACCATAGATGCCCGTTGCCAGCATCAGTGCGCCAAAGCAGTTGAAAGCGGTTTTATAACGATAATCCCGGCAGAAGCCAAGGCACAGACCGCCTAAAGGCCCCAGCAGGAAATGGAGGGAATCAGGCGTGATAAGGTAAATGACCAGATACGCGCCGGAGCCTGCGAAAACCCCAACGATACGCTGCCAGAACCTCGTGGTGAAGCTGTCAGAATAAGGATATTCACACAGCAGGGAGGCACAGGCAAAGCCCATCCACATAAACCGTTCCACGCCGAAGTATCGTCCCGCAGTCAGCACCAGACTAACGCCCAAAGCCATGCGGAACTGCCACAGATGAACGATGTTGCGCAGGTCGAACCGCTGGAGTATATGGTGGAAACGAACTTCCCCGTGGGCATGGCGATGTTTCCGGTACAGGATGATGGCGCAGAGGAGATAACCTACCACTGCCATCATGGTTCTTCTTGCCAATGCTTCGCCGAAAACAGGGTTGCCTGTCAGGTATACATAGGCAAAGCTGTAAAGACCGCCGTTGCCCAGTTCGGGCTTTTGCGTGGTCATATAGAGCAGCAGGAAAAAGCTCACAAAATGCAGGGGAATGGCAAGATAAGGGGGTGCCACTGCCACAGCGGTGGGGGTGAACAGCAAAATCGCCAGAGCCGCTGCCAAAGTCACCAGAGAATCCCCCATACAATATTCAAAATTTACAAAGCGAATCCCCAAAAGGATACAGAACAGCGCCACTGCCAAAGGGGTGTTGTCCTGACCGAATACTTTTGCAAGACCACTGATGAACACCACCGCAAAGCCTACAATGAGCAGGGAACGCAGTGCCATGGCAATCCAGTAAAACCGTTTTTCTGCCGCTGTATCACACTGGGCGATTTTCGCTTTCAATATCGCCGGGTCCATTTGTAACGCATTATAAAAAGTCATGGGCATCACTCCTGTTCTTCCTTTTTGATATGGGAAACAATTTTGTCTGTATACTGCAAAAACGCCTCAAAATCTTCTCCTGTGCTTCTCCACAGGTCATAAAAGGGCTGCAATATGATTTTGTAGCCTTTTTGCAGTTCTTCCACGCCGGTGTCTGTCAGATAGATTTTGTAGCTTCTTTCGTCATGAGGCTGTTTTTCCTTGCGGATGCAGTTTTTTTCCAAAAGGCTTTTCAAACAGCGGCTGACAGCTTCTTTTTTCATGCCGCTGCGCTGGCTCAGCAGAACAGGGGTATTTTGTTCCGGCTCCTGATACAGCCATGCCAGCAGCTCACATTCGCTGACGGTGAGATTGGTTTGTTTTGCGGGCAGAAGCAGACGTGTCAGTTTTTGTACTTGCTTCTGGTAATATACCATATCCATCCAATCCATCTCCATTTCTGCACCTCCATACACTTAACAAAGTTAATTAACAGTGTTAATGATATCGCGGGAAGGCTGGAATGTCAAGGGGAGAAGCAAATCTTTGTAAAATCCCCATAAAAATAAAACAGCCGGAGCCCTTTGTGTTGTCAGGATTCCGGCTGTGAAACGAAAAAAGCTGGAATCCTCTGTGATGATAGAGATTTCAGCCTTTTTGTTTTCTGATATGTGTTTATTTGATGGGGATTTCTCCATGTTCCTTTTCGAATTTCTGGATGCAGTCCCGAATGAGGATGTTGACCTGACTGTTGGCAGAACGACCTTCGTAGTCGGCAACGAAATGGAGTTTGTGCAGCATGGTTTCGTCAATGCGGATAGAAACGCTTTTAATTCCCATATTCTCACCTCAAAATAAGTTTATAATGCATTTATTTTATATCTAAAATGTGGTATTATGTTCAAAATAGATATTGTTCATAGCTACAGTATATCTAAATCATATCTGAAAGAGGTGATAATCATGCAGGGAAAAATCTGCTGTTTCTTCGGTCATCGGGATGCTCCCGACACCCTTGCCGATGATTTGTACACTGCCGCCGAGGAGATGGTGCTGCTGGAAGGTGTCACCACCTTTCTGGTAGGGGGACACGGCAATTTTGATTTTCTGGCAGCCCAAACCGTACGGCAATTGCGGATGGTCTATCCTCATATCCGTTTGGTGTTGGTGGCAGCTTACGCCTCTGCCCTCCGCAGTCCCAGGGTGAGGGAAGGGGGATTTGATGGGGCTTTTGTGCCGGATACGCTGGCAAAGGTGCCTTTCAAAGCTGCCATTGTCTGCCGCAACCGCTGGATGGTCCAGCAGACGGATTTTGTCATTGCGTATGTCATCCGAGCAGAAGGCGGCGCCTATACCGCCGTGGAATATGCCCGGAAAAAAGGGAAAAAAGTCTGTTTGATATAGCAAAACAAAAAGGTATGGAACTTAGGGGCATCTTCATAAGAAAACAAAGAAAGCCAAAACCCTTATGATTACAAAGGATTTTGGCTTTCTTATTTTTTATTAAGATTTTTTGATATGTTTTCTTATGAAAACAGCCGTCGCAATTCCCCTTAAGAAATCAAGAAAAAACAATGTTTTCTGAAGAGGAATTTGCTTTTTTCCATACCTTTTTATAATACGCTTTTCGCTTTATGCCGCGAAGAACTTGGAATAGTACCCCATAACGAAGATGAACAGTACAATCAGGGGCAGTACCCATTTGATGTAGATGCGCAGGCAGTTGGGGAATTTCAGCCCTTTGCCCGCATTGGCCTCTGCCAGGAAGTTGTCCCAGCCCCAGCCCATTTTCCAGCTGCAGAACAGGACGAAGATCAGGCTGCCCAGAGGCAGGATGTTCTGGCTGACGATGAAGTCTTCCAGATCCAGCACTGCGGTATCAGGACCGAAGGGCTGGAAGCCGCTCCACAGGTTATAGCCCAGTACACAAGGCATGGACAGCAGAATGATGGCAATGACATTGATGATGATAACTTTCTTTCTGCTGGCGTTGGTCAGGTCTGTGGCAAAGGAAATGATGTTCTGGAACACGGCAATGACGGTGGAGAAAGACGCAAAGCACATGAACAGGAAGAATAAAGAGCCCCAGAGTCTGCCGCTGGGCATGTTGTTGAACACGTTAGGCAGTGTCACGAAGATCAGGGAAGGACCCTGACCGGGGTTTACGCCGTAAGCGAAGCATGCAGGGAAGATGATCATACCAGCCATGAACGCTACGAAGGTGTCCAGAATGGTGATGAGGATGGCTTCCCCTGTGAGAGAACGGGATTTGTCGATGTAACTGCCGAAGATGGCAATGGCACCGATACCGATACTCAGTGTGAAGAATGCCTGACCCAGTGCCGCGAAAAGCACTTCCAACAGACCGTATTCTTTCAGTGCGCCAAAGTTGGGTTTCAGGTAGAATTCCAGACCAGCTTCGCCGCCTTCCAGCAATGCGGAACGCACTGCCAGCACGATCATCAGAAGCAGAAGCATCAGCATCATGACTTTGGTGATCTTTTCTACGCCAGCCTGTAAGCCCTGTGCGCAGATGGCAAAGCAAATGAGAACAACCACTACCATAAATCCAGTCATCAGACCGGGTCTGCCCAGCATGGTGTTGAAGGCTGCGCCGATGCCTTCTGCATCCAGCCCGTCAAAACCGCCGGCAGCTGTTTTAAAGAAATAGTAAAGCATCCAGCCGGCTACTGTGGTGTAGAACATCATCAGGATGTAGTTGCCGGCCATGCCGAGATATTTATACCAATGCCATTTGGTGCCTTTCGGCTCCAATACGTCCATGGCGCGGGCGATACTGCGCTGGCTGCCACGGCCAACAGAAAGTTCCGCCACCAGAATGGGAATCCCCATCAAAATCAGAAAGGCGATGTAAATCAGCACAAAGGCTGCGCCGCCATACTGTCCGGTGATGTAGGGAAATTTCCACACGTTCCCCAGCCCGATTGCGCAGCCTGCGGAAATGAGGATGAAGCCCAGTCGGGAGGAGAACCTTTCTCTTTTTTGTTCCATAAATGATACCCTCCTACTTGTGAAACAATCATATTGTATAAAAATAAGTGCACATATTTGGCAAAAATACCAGATGCGGTGAGGTCTATTATAGTAGGGTGTATAGAAAAAAACAATGGAGTGGGGCAAAATGCACGATATATTATCAGACATCATGGCAGAATCGCCGAAAAATAAGGAAAAGCGGTAAGACAAGAAATCCATAGCTTTTGCAAAAGGAAAAGGGGTTCTCTCTGGCATTTTGCGGAAAATCATGTTACCCTGTTTAAAGAGAAATACAAGGGAGGAATATGCTATGAGAGAATTGACAGCGTTATTGAAAAAGGAAATCAGCCCCGCTTTGGGTGTCACAGAAGTAGGTGCCATTGCACTGGCATCTGCAAGAGCGGCAGCGGCGGCTGAAGGGAATATCAAGAAAATCCACGTGGAAATGAACGGCGGCATGTATAAAAACGCATTTTCCTGCGCCATCCCCGGCACAAAGGAACTGGGCTGCGAAATGGCTGCCCTGCTGGGGGCTGTCTGCGGTGACTGGACATTGGGACTGGAATGTCTGAAACCTGTCACAGAAGCCGACGCAGACCGCGTGAAAGGTATGGGCATTGACGTAACCACTGCCGTAGACAAATCCAAAGAAGAAATCTACATTCTGGCAGAAGTGGAAACAGACAAAGGCACAGGCAAAGCCCTCATCGAAGCAAAACACAGCAACATCACAAAGGTTTGGAAAGACGATGAAGTGATTTTTGAAGCGGAAACAAAGGCAGCGGAAGCGGAAAAGCCTTTTCCTTTCGATACGGTGACCGTAGCGGATTTCGTGGATTATGTAAAAACAGTCCCTTCTGAAGAAATCGCCTTTGTGCAGGATATGATTGACATGAACTGCGCTCTTTCCGCAGAAGGTGCAAAAGGCGCAGGGCTTTCCATCGGCGCTACACTGGATGCCTTCCGTGCAAAAGGTGTTTTGGGAGATGATATGATTTCCCGTGCACAGCACCTGACCACAGCGGCTATGGATGCCCGTCTGGCTGGTCTGCCTTTTCCTGCCATGAGCATTGTTGGCAGCGGTTCCCACGGTATCCTGTGCTCCATGCCTGTGGTTTCTTACGGCAGAAGCATCGGCGCAGACGCAGACACTATCCGCAGAGCCGTAGCTCTCAGCGGTCTGATTACCATTTACAGCAAACATTACACCGGCAGACTGTCTGCTCTTTGTGGCTGCGTACTGGGCGGCGGCAGTGGTGCGGCAGCTGGTATCGTCCTGCTTATGGGCGGCGGCGCAGCAGAAGTGGCAGCGGCTATGGACCATATGGCAGCAAACCTGACAGGTATGATTTGCGACGGCGGCAGCACCGGATGTGCCCTGAAAGCTTATGCAGGGGTACATGCGGCATTCCTTTCCGCAATGCTTGCCATGAATGGCACAGCAATCCCTCATAACTTCGGTGTCATCGGTTCCACAGCGGAACAGACAGCCAAAAATCTGGGACGTATCAGCATGGAAGGCATGGCACCTATGGACAGCACCATCATTTCCGTTATGCAGGAAAAACGATAAGACGGTAATACGGGGAGAAAACGGGAGAGTTTCACATGAAAGAAGTATTCGATGCCGTCAATCAGGTTTTTGACTTTGTGGTACCCACTGCGGATTTTCTGTGGGGGTTCCCAACCAATTTTGATTGGTATGCATCCATTCCCATTTTGGGGAATTTGTCCTTTGCCATTGTCCTCCTCATTGGCTCTGGTATCTTTTTCAGCATTAAGACAGGATTTATCCAGGTGACCCATTTCCGTAAGGGTCTGCGGATTCTCATTGACCGAAAAACAGCGACCGTAGGCATTACGCCTCTGGCGGTCTTCTTCCTCAGCTCTGCCATGCGTGTGGGACCGGGGAATATCATGGGTGTGACAGGCGCCATTGCCGTTGGCGGTCCCGGTGCCTTGTTCTGGATGTGGGTCAGTGCCTTTTTCGGCATGGCAACGGCATTTATGGAAGCCACACTGGCGCAGATTTTCAAAGAAAGAAAAGGCGATGAACTGGTAGGCGGTCTGCCCTTCTATGGCAAAAAAATCATGGGCAACCGGGCGTGGGTAGGCGTTTTGCTTTCCTGTATCTTCATTTTGTACGCCATGTTTTGTCTGCCTGCACAGACCTTCAACGTGTTTTCCTCTGTAGGCTCTGTGGCGGAAATCGTCACAGGGGAAATATTCTCACGGACATCGATGCTGTACTGTATCACAGGTATCCTCCTCATTGGCGGCACCACATTTTTTGCCTTTGGCGGTATCCATAAAATCACAGCGGTGACAGATAAAATGGTACCTGTCATGGCAGTGATTTACTGCGGTACGGTACTGCTTATCGCTCTTTTGAATATTGGCACCATTCCGTATTTCTTTGGTGCGGTATTTGGCGGCGCATTCAAACCGGAAGCCGTATTTGGCGGTTTCTTCGGCACAGCTCTTGCACAGGGGGTAAAACGTGGGCTCATGTCTAATGAAGCAGGTCAGGGGACGATCACCATGTCCGCAGCTGCTTCTGACGCGGAACATCCCTGTGAACAGGGCGTGGTGCAGGCACTGGGCGTTTTTCTGGATACCATGGTAGTTTGCACACTGTCCGGCTTCATCGTTGTTATGGCTTACCTGTGGAGCGCAGACCCGGCAGCTTGGGAAGGGCTGAAAACCCAGCAGCTGCCTTTGTATCTGGCGTCCATCACCTCTTTGACACCGGGCAGCGGCGCTGATAGTCTGGTGACATTGCTCATCAGTGTGTGCTATGGGCTTTTTGCCTATACCTGTATTGTAGGCTTCATCATTTTTGCGGAGATTGCCGCAAACCGCATCAGCCGTAAACGTCCCTTCATTTATTTTGTGCGGATTCTGGGGGCGCTGGTGTTCATTCCCTTTGGTGTTCTGTCCGTTATGGCAGGGCTGGAACTGGGGAATTTGTGGTATATCTCAGACCTTGGCAATATCATCATCGTGTACTGTAACTTGCCTGTGTTGTTCGTGGGGGCAAAATATGCCTTCCGTGCCACACGGCATTTCAAGAAAAAAGACGGTACACCCTTTACCTCTGATGTTGTGGGCATTACCTGCGATTATTGGGATGAAAAGGCAAAACAAAAAAGCTGATTTGCAAAACAGAGAAACCCTAAGCGTTTTTTCATAAGAAAAGAAAGATAGCCGGAATCATTGTGAACGGAAGATTCCGGCTATTTTATTTTTATGAGGATTGTTTTCTGAAGGGGAATTTGCTTTGTTTTCCACCTTTTTGTTCTTCGCAGAAAGAAAAAAATGAAATTTTGTATTTTTTTTTGAAATTTGGTGTTGACAGAACTGCAAATCTGCGTTACAATGTACAAGCATCAAAGATGCGATGTGCCCAGATAGCTCAGTTGGTAGAGCAGAGGACTGAAAATCCTCGTGTCACTGGTTCGATTCCGGTTCTGGGCATTTTTTTATGTACTACAATAATAAATCCTACTACTACTGGAAAAAGGAAGCACGTGCTTCCTTTTTTTCCTAATATTTGAAAAAAAGAAATAGAAAGTGGTGGAGAGATGAAACGCCTGGATTTGATTTTGATTGCAGGGGTATTGGTTTTAGCGGGGATTATCTATCTGGTGTTTTTGGGCAGCGCCGAAGACGGCGGCAAAGCGGTCATCACCGTGGACGGACAGGTGGTGCAGGAACTGCCTTTGGACGAAGATACCACCTATCAGGTGGATACACCGGAAGGATATAATATAGTAGAAATCAAAGATGGCTGGGCGGATGTCATCGAAGCGGACTGCCGGGACGGTCTTTGTGCCGACCAGAAGCGGATTCACAAAATAGGAGAAACCATTGTCTGCCTGCCTCATAAAATGGTGGTCACCATTGAAGCAGGTACGGAAAATACAGTAGATGCGGTGGTGGGATGATATGAGAAGCAGTAAAGTAGCACAATACGGACTTTTTGCGGCGTTGGCCATCCTCATGGGCTATGTGGAAATGCTCATTCCTCTGCCTTTGCTGGTGCCCGGCATGAAGCTGGGTCTGGCAAACGTCATCATCGTCATTGTCCTGTATCATATGGATACCAAGTCAGCCTTTTTTATTTCCCTGGTGCGTGTCCTCATGTCAGGATTGCTGTTCCAGGGCTTTGCGGGACTGCTGTACTCTCTGGCAGGCGCTCTCCTTTCTCTGGCTGTCATGGCTCTTTTGAAGAAAACAGGGAAGGTCAGCATCACTGGCGTCAGCGTCATGGGCGGTGTGTTCCATAACGTGGGGCAGATCATCGTGGCGGCGGCTGTGGTGGAAAATATCAAAATGGCGTATTATCTGCCGTTCTTGCTGGTGACCGGCGTGGTGACCGGCTTTGTCATTGGCGCCGTAGCCCGTTTGGCATTGGGCTATCTGCAAAGAAGAACCTAAGAAAGTCGCCTTTTTGCAGGCAAAAAATGACGAATTTTCACAAAATCAAAAAAAATGTCTCTGCCCCCTTGAACAGGGGGCTTTTTAGTGCTAAAATCGTATGCAATACAAGGACAACGGCATGTTGTATACACAAAAGAGAAATCAGAAACGGAAAAAAGAAATTTTGGTAAAATTGTAAGGTAGGAAAAGAACAGAAAAACGCGCTTTTCCTCTTTTTTTATCCAAGAAACCCAAAAGCCTCCGGGCTTTTATGATAGTCAACCATCACCCAGTATTTGAAAAGGAGAGAAGAAAATGGCAACTTACTTTACAGAACCTTCCAGAACTTTCAGCGAATACCTGCTGGTACCCGGGTATTCTTCCAAAGAATGTATGGTAGATAGCGTGAGCCTGAAAACACCCGTGGTAAAATTCAAAAAAGGGGAAGAACCCGCTTTGACCATGAACATTCCACTGGTTTCCGCTGTTATGCAGGCAGTATCTGACGACAAAATGGCAGTGGCTCTGGCAAAAGAAGGCGGCATTTCCTTCATTTTCGGCTCTCAGTCCATCGAAAGCCAGGCAGCCATGGTGGCAAGAGCAAAGGCTTACAAAGCTGGTTTCGTGATCAGTGATTCCAACATCAGCCCCGAAAGCACACTGCAGGATATCCTGAACCTGAAAGAAAGAACAGGTCACTCCACAGTAGCTGTTACCACAGATGGTACTGCACAGGGCAAACTGGTAGGTATGGTAACAAGCAGAGACTACCGTGTGAGCCGTCTGGACAAAGACGTGAAAGTAAAAGACTTCATGACTCCTCTGGATCAGCTGATTTATGCCCCTGCTGGCACAACACTGAAAGAAGCAAACGACATCATCTGGGACAACAAGATCAACCAGCTGCCCATCGTAGACGATGAAGGCAGACTGCAGTATCTGGTATTCCGTAAAGACTACGACAGCCATAAAGAAAACAAAAACGAACTGCTGGACGCACAGAAACGTTATGTGGTAGGCGCTGGTATCAACACTCGTGACTACAAAGAACGTGTGCCCGCACTGGTAGAAGCAGGCGTTGACATCCTGTGCATCGACTCCTCCGAAGGTTATTCCGAATGGCAGAAAATGACTCTGGACTGGGTAAGAGAAACATACGGCGATACCGTTAAAATCGGCGCTGGTAACGTTGTAGACGCAGAAGGCTTCCGTTTCCTGGCTGAATGTGGCGCGGACTTCGTTAAAGTTGGTATCGGCGGCGGCTCCATCTGTATCACAAGAGAACAGAAAGGTATCGGTCGTGGTCAGGCTTCCGCAGTCATCGAAGTAGCACAGGCAAGAGATGAATACTACAGAGCAACAGGCATCTATATCCCCATCTGCTCCGACGGCGGTATCGTTTACGACTACCACATGACACTGGCACTGGCTATGGGTGCAGACTTTATCATGCTGGGCAGATACTTCGCTCGTTTCGACGAAAGCCCTACAAACAAAGTAAACATCAACGGCAGCTACATGAAAGAATACTGGGGCGAAGGTTCCTCCAGAGCAAGAAACTGGCAGCGTTACGACATGGGCGGCGATGCAAAACTGTCCTTCGAAGAAGGCGTTGACTCCTACGTTCCTTACGCAGGCAGCCTCCACGACAACGTAAACCTGTCTCTGAAGAAAGTAAAATCCACCATGTGCAACTGCGGCGTTCTGTCCATCCCCGAACTGCAGGAAAAAGCAAAGATCACTGTGATTTCCACAACCAGCTTGGTAGAAGGCGGCGCACATGACGTACTGCTGAAAGACTCCAGCAAAAACTACAAATAAGATATTTTTGGGCAGAGAAGTCAAATTCTCTGCCTTTTTTTCTTCTATATAATAAGAAGAAAACCAAAAGAAAAAGCCATTTTCTGTAAAGCAGTTTCCCCTTAAGAAAACATTGGTTTTTTGTTTCTGATTTCTTAAGGGGAACTGCGACGGCTGTCTTCAGAAGAAAACATCTCTGATAAAATGATGATAAAAATAAGAAAGCTGAAAATCTTTGTGATACAAAGACTTTCAGCTTTCTTTGTTTTCTGATGAAGATGCCCCTAAGGAAAATGTCTTTTTTTATGTCGTTTTTATGGAGTTTGGAACAGGGGAATCACCATGTTTTCCCCATCATCATGGCAATGTCCATGAGTTCTGTCACCATGGCGTATGTTTCGTCGGGGTCTTTCAGACGTTCTCTGGTTTCCTCGTCGCTGTCAAAGCTGGCAACCAGCTCTCCGTAGATGTTGCAGAAATCTGCCCGCCACTCCTCTTTGACGTTTTTGTATTTGCTGAGGTGATAGCACACCTCGCTTAAATCCTGAAAGGTATAAGTATCGTGAATCATGGCTTTCGCTCCTTTCGTTTCTCTGGCATTAGTATACCAAAAAAAAGCGGGAGTGGAAAAGAAAAATTCAAGTGATATGATACATTTTTCAGAACGCGGAAGGGTTTGGGAAACAAAGAGCTTCCCAAATGGAATCCCAAGGGGAAAAGCGGGAGTTTCAATGCTTTTGAGCAGATGGATATTCTGCACCCCGAAGAAAACGGGGGCAGCAAAGCTGACTTTGCGGAGCAAAGTGCTTGACCCAACTGCTTTATACTTCTGTCTAATCGTCAAAGGCCCCCATGAAATGAGCCTTTGACGAAAGGTGTTCGACTTCGTCGACACCTTTGAATTACATCTTTCTTGCCAGATCCACCATTTCGATGGCGGAGCATGCCACGTCATAGCCTTTGTTGCCTGCTTTTGTGCCTGCACGTTCAATAGCCTGTTCGATGGTGTCTGTGGTCAGTACGCCGAACATCACAGGTACGCCTGTTTCCAGAGCGATGTGTGCTGTGCCTTTGGAAACTTCGTTGCAAACGTAGTCATAATGGCTGGTTGCGCCGCGGATGACTGCGCCCAGACACAGGATTGCGTCATATTTGCCGCTTTTTGCCATTTTCTGTGCGATGGTGGGGATTTCAAAAGCCCCGGGCACCCATGCAATAGAAATGTCGTCGCCGTCTACGCCGTGACGCACCAGAGCGTCTTCTGCGCCGCTGACCAGTTTGCTTACGATAAATTCGTTAAATCTTGCGGCAACAATGCCGATTTTCATACCCTTGCCGTTTAAATATCCTTCTAAAACTTTCATTGCTGTATCCTCCTAACTTTGTTTTTATAAAATGTGAGAGAAAATGTGACCCATTTTCTGCTGTTTTGTCTGCAAATAGAATTCATCGTCAGCCTGGGGTTCGATTTCGATGGGCACACGTTCCACAATGGAAACGCCGAAGCCGTCCAGACCATAAACCTTTGTGGGGTTGTTTGTGAGGAGCCGCAGTTCTTTTGCGCCCAGGTCCTGCAAAATCTGTGCACCAATCCAGTATTCCCGCAGGTCAGGTGCAAAGCCCAGTTCCAGGTTGGCTTCTACGGTATCTCTGCCTCTTTCCTGCAGTTCGTAGGCTTTCAGTTTGTTGATCAGGCCGATGCCTCTGCCTTCCTGACGCATGTACAGCAGGATGCCTCTGCCTTCTTTTTCGATCTGTGCCATGGCTGCCGCAAGCTGCTGTCCGCAGTCGCAGCGGCGGGAACCGAATACGTCACCAGTCAGGCATTCAGAGTGTACACGGCACAGCAGGTTTTTGCCGTCGCCGATGTCGCCTTTTACCAGTGCAACGTGGTGTTCGCCAGTCAGGTCGTTCACATAACCAAAAATGCGGAATTCGCCGTATTTTGTGGGCATTTTTGCTTCTGCTTCCCGAATGACGTGTTTTTCGTTGCGGCGGCAGTAGTTCTGCAAATCGTGGATGGTGATGAATTTCAGGTTGTATTTGTCAGCCAGTTCCCACAGGGAAGGGGTACGCATCATGGTGCCGTCGTCTGCCATGATTTCGCAGCACAGACCGCACTGTTTCAGCCCAGCCAGACGCAGCAGGTCAACAGTAGCTTCTGTGTGTCCTTCTCTGGTGAGCACGCCGCCTCTGCGGGCAATGAGCGGGAACATGTGACCGGGACGACGGAAATCCTGGGGTTTTGCGTCGTCTTCCACGCATTTTCTTGCGGTGTAGCCACGTTCTTCGGCGGAAATGCCTGTGGTGGTGTCTACATGGTCAATGGAAACGGTGAAAGCGGTGCAGTGGTTGTCTGTGTTGTCAGAAACCATCTGGGGCAGCATGAGCTTTTTGCCCAGTTCTTCGCTCATGGGCATGCAGATGAGCCCTTTGCCGTGGGTTGCCATAAAGTTTACGTTTTCTGTGGTGGCAAATTCTGCCGCACAAATCAAATCCCCTTCGTTTTCTCTGTCGGGGTCGTCAGTCACCAGAATCATACGACCCTGACGCAGTTCTTCCAATGCTTCTTCAATGGTGTTATATTCACGCATAACGTTATCCTCCTATGTTTAAAATCCGTTTTCCCGGAGGAAATCCATGGTCAATGTGGATTTCTTGGGAGTGGATTCTGTGTTCTTTGCTAAAAATTTCTGAATGTATTTGCCGATGACGTCTGTTTCCAGATTGCAGGCATAGCCTTTGGGACGGTCTAAAAGGGCTGTATGTCCGCCGGTGTGGGGGATGATGCCCACACGGAAGCTGTCTTTGCCCACATCCATCACTGTCAGGCTGGTGCCGTCAATGGCAATAGAGCCTTTTTCCACAATGCCCGAAAGGATTTCCGGGTCTGCGCCGATGGTGAGGACAACAGCCTGCCCCTCCGGTTTCTGGGAAAGGAAAGTGCCTTGCCCATCAATGTGCCCCGTGACCATATGCCCGCCAAAACGCCCGTCTGCCGCCATGGCTCTTTCCAGATGTACCACGCTGCCCCGTTTCAGGCTGCCCAGATTGGTGCGGCGCAGGCTTTCCGCCATGACAAAGGCTGTAAAGCCGTCTTTTTCCAGTTTCGTCACCGTCAGACAGGTACCGTTGACGGCAATGCTGTCCCCCAGCTTTGTGCCGCCCAGTACGGTGGTGGCGTCAATTTGCAGCTCGCCGCCGTCTTTGGTGAGGGAAACACCCCGAATGGTGCCCAGTTCCTCAATGATGCCTGTGAACATTTACTTCGCCTCCTGTTTCGGGAAATCATAAACGCAGAGTACATCGTTTCCAAAGGTCTGTACTTCTGCCAGATGCAGGTCAGCCGCTTCCGATGGAAGGGATATGCCGCCTCCTGCAATGGGTGATTTTGCTGCTGCGCCCCCAAATACTTTTGCCCCAATGTATACATACGCCCGTTGTATCAGGTTTTCTGCCAGAAAAGCTGCGTTCAGTGTGGCGCCGCCTTCCAGCAGGATGCCGCTGATTTGTTTTTCCCCCAGTCTGTCCATAAGGGCAGGGAGGGGAACTTTTTCCCCGTCAAATACCAGCACTTCTGCACCTTTTGCTGTCAGAGCTGCCTGTTTTTCTTCGTCCTTGGAACAGGTTGCCACAATGAGGGGAATGTCCTTTGCTGTCTGCACCAGTTTGCTTTCCAGGGGAATTTGCAGTTTGCTGTCACAGATGATGCGGATGGGATTCCGTGCCTCATCACCCAGTCGGCAGTTCAGCATGGGGTCGTCTGCAAGAACGGTGCCGATGCCTGCCAGTATGGCTGGATACCGCCGCCGCAGGGCATGGACATGATAGCGGCTGGCTTCGTTGGTAATCCACTGGGATGCACCGGTGACTGTGGCAATTTTTCCGTCGGCAGTCATGGCGTATTTCATTGCCACATAAGGACGTTTCGTGGTGATGTAGTGAAAGAAAGGACCGTTGAGGGCGTCACATTCCTCCCGGAGGAAATCTTCTTCCACTTCCACGCCTGCTTCCCGGAGGATGGCTGCTCCTTTGCCTGCCACCTTGGGATTGGGGTCACGGGAACCAATGACCACTTTGGCAATGCCTGCTTCCAACAGGGCTTCTGTGCAGGGAGGTGTTTTGCCGTAGTGACAGCAGGGCTCCAGTGTCACGTAGATAGTGGCGCCTTTGGGTGAGGTGCGGCAGTTTGCCAGCGCGTTGCGCTCCGCGTGGAGTCCGCCAAAGCGTGCGTGCCAGCCTTCCCCGATGATCTCGCCGTCCTTGACAATGACCGCGCCCACCAGTGGGTTGGGGTCAACGGCGCCGATGCCATTTTTGGCAAGGGCAATGGCGTGCCGCATAAAATCCTGTTTTTCCATTTTCGCCACTTCCTTTTCTGCAAAAAAATAACCCTGAACAGACGGGAAACCGTCCACTCAGGGCTTTGAAATCCATGAAAAAAATACGCATATCCAAAACAAAGGGTACCACAAACACACCCCTTTTTGGTATACACAAAAGAACAGAACAAAAACAGAAAAATCTGCCTTGTACTGTCATGATCTTCTTCCATCCAGACTATACTGTCGGTTTTGGAATCTCACCAAATCCTGACTTGAACCTATGCCAAATCCTACGCATCGCTGCGCTCGCGGACTATACCGCCGATCGGGAATTTCACCCTGCCCTGAAGATACTGCCGTATGTAGTTGACGCATTTATCATAGACCCATGTTAAGAAAAAAACAAGCCCCTTTTTTGAAAAAAATTGCATGGATTTGCATACAAAATTTCGTTATATTTGCATAATGACAGGAAAATGCAAATGCAGACTGCCAAAAAAACAGAACGGGCGCTTTTGGGAAAAAAGAGGGAAAAATCAGGGGCTTTGGGGCAAAATAACAGGGGCAAAAAGAAAATTGCAATTTGTATGAATTTTTCTCTTGCCTTTTGTGCAAAAGTATGGTAGAGTCATTGTAATAAAAGGGAGTAGCTTGTGCGGCAAGCCGCATCGTCAGCGTTCGTCATCTCGGTGTTATTACCCGGGCGCGACTAAAAGAACATTTTCTTGAAAAGCAAGACTTTTATTGCATAACGAGAGGATTCGGTGCAATAAAAGTCTTTTTTATTTGCACGGGACACAGAGAAAGGGGAATTTCTATGGATAAACAATGGAAATTATCGCAGGAAGAACTCCTGCAGGAACTGAACAGCTCCATGAACGGGCTGACAGCGGAAGAAGCAAAGAAACGGCTGGAACAGTACGGCTACAACAAATTGCAGGAAGGCAAGCGCAAAGGCGTTTTGCAGGTATTTGCGGAACAGTTTGCTGACCTTTTGGTAATCATTCTGATTATCGCAGCCATCATTTCCGCTCTGACAGGCGGTCTGGAAGGCACCATCGTTATTCTAGCAGTGCTCATCCTCAATGCCATTTTGGGTACGGTGCAGCACTTCAAAGCCCAGAAATCTCTGGACAGCCTGAAGGCTATGGCAGCACCCAATGCCCGTGTCATTCGTGACGGTCAGAAAATGGAAGTGCCTGCGGCAGAACTGGTGCCCGGGGACATCCTGCTCTTGGAAGCAGGGGACGTGACCGCAGCAGACGGTCGTGTATTGCAGAACTTCTCCTTGCAGGTCAGCGAAAGTGCACTGACAGGGGAATCTGAAAACGTAAATAAAATCGACACACCCATTGATCAGGATGAACTGCCTTTGGGTGACAGATTGAATATGGTATACAGCAGCTCTCTGGTATCCTACGGTCGTGCGGTGGTACTGGTCACAGGCACAGGGATGCAGACAGAAATCGGTAAGATTGCCGACCTGATGGAATCCGCACAGGAAAAGGCAACACCCCTCCAGCGCAGTCTGGACGATTTCTCCAAGAAACTGTCCATCATCATCATGGTCATCTGTGCCATCGTCTTTGGTCTGGGTGTATGGCGGAACATGGGTCTGGCGGAATCTCTGATGTTTGCTGTGGCTCTGGCAGTAGCTGCCATTCCCGAAGCCCTCAGCTCCATCGTGACCATCGGTCTTGCCATTGGTACTCAGAAAATGGCAAAAGAAAACGCCATCATCAAAAACCTCCGTGCCGTGGAAGGTCTGGGCTGTGTATCCGTGATCTGTTCCGATAAAACAGGTACACTGACACAGAACCGTATGACTGTAAAGAAAGCTTATGCCAACGGCAAAGTTTGGGAACCTGAAGAAGCAAAAGGCAATGATAAAGCCGTGAACGGTCTGGTGGCAGAAAGTGTATTGTGTAATGACGGCGCCATCAACGGCGAAACAGCGGTAGGCGACCCTACAGAAACCGCTCTGCTGTCCTTCTGCCGTACCATCGGCGGCGATGAAAATAAAGTCAGAGAAGAATTCCCTCGTTTGCAGGAAATTCCTTTTGACTCCGACAGAAAACTCATGTCTACTCTGCATTTCAGAAATAACCGTTATGAAATGCTCATCAAAGGCGCGCCGGACGTACTGCTGGCAAGATGTACTTCTGTGGAACAGAACGGCGAAGTCCTGCCTTTGACAGACGAAATCCGCAGCGCCATTGTAGACCAGAACAGAGATTTCTCCTCTCAGGGTCTGCGTGTACTGGCATTTGCCAAAAAAGTGCTTTCTGAAAACCGCCCTCTGACATTGGAGGACGAAACCGACCTGATCTTCACTGGTTTGATTGCCATGATGGACCCTCCTCGTGTGGAATCCGCGCCTGCTGTTGCGGACTGCCGCAGAGCCGGTATCCGTCCTGTTATGATTACTGGTGACCATAAGATCACCGCTTCTGCCATCGCAAGAGAAATCGGTATCCTGCAGGATGGCGACAGAGCTGTAGAAGGCAGCGAGCTGGAAAAAATGACAGACGAAGAACTTCGCAACGAAGTTGAACATATTTCCGTTTATGCCCGTGTATCTCCCGAGCATAAAATCCGTATCGTAAGAGCATGGCAGGATAGAGGTCATGTGGCAGCTATGACAGGTGACGGCGTCAACGACGCGCCCGCACTGAAACAGGCTGACATCGGTATTGCCATGGGTATCACCGGTACAGAAGTATCCAAGGACGCAGCGTCCATGATTCTGACAGACGATAACTTCGCAACCATCGTCAAAGCCGTAGCCAACGGCAGAAACGTATACACCAACATCAAGAACTCCATCAAGTTCCTGCTTTCCGGTAACCTGGCTGGTATTCTGGTGGTTATGATCACATCCCTCTTTGGTCTGCCTCTGCCTTTCACAGCAGTACAGCTTCTGTTCATCAACCTTTTGACAGACAGCTTGCCCGCACTGGCAGTGAACATGGAAAAACCCACTGGCGACCTGCTGAACCAGAAACCCAGAAGCCCCAAAGAAGGCATTCTGACAAAAGACTTCTTGCAGACACTGGGTATTCAGGGTGCCCTCATTGCAGTGGTAACCATGGCAGCTTTCTATCTGGGTATGCAGATCAACAACGGCATGGCTTGCACCATGGCTTTCGCAACACTTTGTATGGCACGTCTGTTCCACGGTTTCAACTGCCGCGGCTCCCGTTCCATCTTCCGTCTGCCTTCCAATCCTTACAGCGTAGGTGCTTTCTTCGTAGGCACACTGCTGCTGATGCTGGTACTGTTTGTGCCCGCACTCCATGGATTGTTTGACATCGACAACGCTCTGACACTGACAAACATCGGTCAGATTGTAGGTCTGGCTTTCGCGCCTACCTTCCTGATCCAGCTGTCCAGAATCGTCAGAGGCAAATAAGATTACGTCACCCTATGGGGTTATGTGCAGTATAACCCCATAGCGATTTTTGATATCCCCGTATTTCCCTCCCAAAAAAATACGGGGTATTTTTTTGGAATAAGAGGGAAAAGAGATAACATGCGCAGGATATCTTTGCTTTGGAAAGTTGTTCGTATCACCCATGCGGAACGGTTTGCCGTTGGCTATGTACTGCTGTTGTTTCTGGTGGCAGTGGCAGTCTGGCTGGCAGAGCCGTCCATCACCACATTGGCGGACAGTCTTTGGTACTGTTTTGCGGCGTCTACCACCATTGGCTTTGGAGATTTTGTGGCAGTGACATGGGGCGGCAGAATTTTGACGGTACTTTTGGCGCTTTACGGCATTTTTGTGGTGGCATTGGTGCCGGGGGTCATGGTGAATTATTTCATTGAGTTCAATAAGATTCGCTATAACGAAAGTCTTGTGCTGTTCATGGATCAATTGGAACATCTGGATACCCTGTCCAAAGAAGAACTCCGGGAAATTTCCGCCAAAGTCCGCAATTTCCGCAGAAAATAAAAAAACAGAGCATTTCTTTTTGGGGCATCTTCATAAGAAAACAAAGCAAGCTGAAATCCTTATGATACACAGGATTTCAGCTTGCTTATTTTTTATTTGGTATGTTTTCTTCTGAAGACAGCCGTCGCAATTCCCCTTAAGAAATCAAGAAAAAGGAAAACCAATGTTTTCTTAAGGGGAAGTTGCTTTTGAGAAATGCTCTGTTTTTATTTGTGGGCAAGTTCTTTTTTCTTAAAAATCAGGGTGTTGCTTGCTATCTGACTGTACAACGACCGCAGGTGTCCACTGTTGCGCATGTACTGGGTCAGCACGTAAGTCAGGTCTTTATCCCGAAAATCCCGGTGAAGGGCAATGGAAGGCGTTGTGGGCTGGGGCGGGAAGATTTCCCTTTGCAGCTGCATGGTCAAATCCATGAGGGCAGGATATTCTTCTCGTTCCGCCGAGCCTGTCTGCATGAGGTATGCCGTCTGTTCCAGCTCGGAGAATGTTTTCCAGAGGGTCACCAGCAGCTCATGATACACCGTGCCCGTTTCTCCCGGCAGTTCTTTCTGTATGTATTCCCTGCACTGGGCGTAAATCATGTGGAACTCTGTCAGCAGTTCATTGTACTCATGTAAATCCACGTTTTGTGACAAACTGCGACGAGCAATTTCCCAGTAGGAAGCGTGGAGCTGGAATAGTCTGCGGATGTTCAGGGCAAACTGCTTTTCTTTTGTGGTAGGGAAGAAAAACAGGTTGATGACGGAAACCAGCAGTACCGCCGTGATGACATAGGCAATACGCAGCCAGATCAACGTATTGTCCTGTATGGACATGGACGCCAGAATCAGGGCAAAGCTGGTGGAGAAAATGGGCTGCACCCATGTGCCGGGGGTGGAGCAGTACATGAAGAACATCATGAGAAAAGCAAAGGCAAACTGCATGGGCACCGTGGGCAGGAAAGGCTCAACCAGTGCCACCACCAAACAGCCCAAAGCCGTACCAATGGGACGAGTCACCAAACGATGCTCGCTGTCCTCAAAGCTAGGCTGGAGCAGCAAAAAGGCATTCAAAGGGAACCAGTATACATGGTTTGCGTGGGAGATTGCCATGGCGCCGCAGCTGATGGTCAGCACCACGGAAAGCCGGAGGGCAAAACGAGTTTCGATGGAATGGCGGGAAATGCGCCGCCGGAATTTCAGCCATGTTTCCTGCCAGTCCACGCCGAACCACTGGAGATTCTGCTTCTTTGTGGCAGGGTAAGTATGGCAGATCAGTATGAGCATGTGCAGACAACTCCGGTAAAAGATGCGCACCCGTCCTTCGGGCATTTCTCTTTGCTCCAAGAGAGTACGGGCTTTGGCAATGAGTTCTGTGTTGTCTGTTTCGTTGAGGGTCTGGGAAGCTTCTTCTGCCAATTCCGCCACCTCTGTCAAACGGGGCAGGGCATTTTGCTGGACTTCGTCCTGCTGCCAGGCTTTGTCCCGCACCAGATAAAAACTCCGCTGGAACATGACTGCCAGCATATCAAAGCATTTTTTGCCGTGGTCGCCTTTTTGGAACACCGTTTGCATCTGGTATGCCATGCGGTGGTAAGTGTCCTCTAATTTGTAGAGTTCTTTGGAAAAATCGTCGTCTGTTTCCCCGTCAGCAATGCGGGTGAGCATTTGAGAAAGCTGTTTCAGTCCGGTATGCAACGTCTGAACCGTAGGTTTTGCCTGCTTTTTGCCACGCTGTAAATAGGGATACAGCTTCAGTACAATGGCAAGGAATACCCAGCAGACCAGCACCACTTCCAGCTGTACGCCAAAGTCCTTTGGTTCCGGCGGCATGAATTGCAGGAATACGAATATCATGGCGCTGGCAAAATATCCTTTTGGCACGAATTGTGAAGATTGCAGGAAAACCAATGCAAAGGGAATGGTGAAATTCAAGAGCAGAGAAAGGGGCATATCCAACGTGGCAATCATGGCGAAAAGGGCAAGGGCTTCGCAGATGACCAGCTGACGGAACAGATACCCCCAGGAGTTGTATCGAGCATGGCGGATCTGGAACAGTACCGTGATGACAGAGGCTGTCATGACAAACTGCAGACCAAAAAACACTGCCACAATCAGGAAAGATGCGCCAAAGAAAAGCACCACCGGCAGTGCGCCCCGCCAGTTGGGTCGAAATTTGGGCAGATATTTTTTGATTTTTTCCATGGATACACCTCCTTTTTTCTTTGGTGTTAAGATTTTGTATATTTTTTATCATAGCGCAGTTTGGAGGCATTGAAAATATGGCAGGGGATTTTTGCGTGAGAATGAGGGCGGAAAAATCCTTATGTTACGGATATTACGATTTGTTTAAGGCTTTCTTACGAATGGCGGAAAACAGTTGTTTCTTAAGGAAAAACAGAGTACAGTAGCATTAGAAGAGGATAAAAATTCCATGAAAAGTTTTTCATTGATATGGGGGTGTAATTTATGAAGAAGAAACATGCGATTACCATTACAGCTGTGCTGGCGGCTTCTATGGCTATGAGCGTCACCGCTTTTGGTGCGCCCACAGACATTCAGGGGCACTGGGCACAGAATACCATCAATAAGTGGGTGGATAAAGGAGATATCAGCGGTTATCCCGATGGAACTTTCCGCCCGAACAACATGATTACAAGAGCGGAATTTGTAGTGCTGGTGAATAACGCCATGGGCTACACAAAGAGCGGCTACGCTTATTTCTCCGACGTACCCAGCCATTACTGGGGTAAAAATGCCATCCAGACTGGTGTGGCAGCAGGCTATATTTCCGGCGACGGCAACGGCATTTTCCGTCCCAATGACCCTGTTACCAGACAGGAAGCGGCAGCTATGATTTCCCGTATTCTGGATTTGAAACAGAATGAAAGTCGGGCATATCGCTACACCGATTCCTACGCTATTTCCAATTGGGCAAAAGGCGTGGTGGGCGCTGTCAGCGAAGCAGGCATCATGGCAGGCTATCCCGATGGCTCTTTCGGTCCCAACAAAGTGCTGACCAGAGCGGAAGCCGTTCTGGCACTGGATAAGACCGTGAACTACAAGCCTGGCGACAAGGAAGAAGATAAAGAAGAAACCCAAAAAGAAGATATGCTTCTGACCCAGTCTAAACTGGAAGATACCACCATCACTGGTGACCTGACCATTTCTGACCGTCTTGGCACAAAGACCATCACACTGGAAGATGTGACGGTAAAAGGCAAACTCATCGTAGATGGCGGCGGTGAAATCATTCTGAAAGATTGTGACATCAAAGAAATGGTGATGGATCAGAAGGATACCACAGTGAAAGCCAGCGGCAAGACCACCGTGGAAAAAACCACATTTAAGAAAATCGGCAAACTGACCGGCGGCGATTATACAGACGTTATCGTGGATAAAGAGCTGTCTGGTTATATCACCATCGACGCAAAAGTACGTAATCTGACACTGGATGCAGAAACAGACCTGAAACTGGGTTCTGATGCCAGAATCAAAAATATGGAAATCACCAAAAACGCCGATAAGGCTACCATCGACTTTTCCAAGGGGAAAGTGGAAGATATGACCGTAAAGGATAAAGTGACCATCAAAGGCAGCGGCGACATCGACACCATGACCGTTTATGTCAGCGGCGTTACCAGCAGTATCCGTCCCGATACGGTGAAAACAAAGGATAATGCAAGCAAACCGGATTATACGGACGACGATGATGATTGGTGGACACCCAGCAGACGGAAAAGCATCACTGTGACAGATGACCGTACCGGCGGCACATACCGCAATGTGACAGTGGCGGCAAACGGCGTGGATCTGAAAGATATGACAGTATTGGATCATCTGTATATTGATGAAAAAGTAGGAAACGGCACCGCAACACTGACAAATATGAACATCTCCGGTGATGTTTATGTGAAAGGCGGCGGGAATAATTCCGTTGTATTTGAAAACTGCTCCATCAGCGGCAATATCTATGCCCAGAAAACAAGCGGCGAACAGGTTGCTCTGAAATTTGATAAAAATACAGCTGATAAACTCAAAGGCAGTGTCATTGTTGAAGGAAACGGCGCACTGCTGAAAAATAAAGACGCTGGCAGTACCGCAACTCTGAAAAAAGTTGTGGTAAAAACAGAAAAACCTGTGACCGTGGATGCCAATGTAACAGATATGCAGGTAACAACAGCCAATACAGCGCTGACAGTCAACGGCACTGTGGATACATTGCAGGCAGATGCCAATGTGACAGTTAGCGGCAATGGTCATATCAATGAAAAGACCGGCAGTGGACAGATTAGCGTGAGTGTGGCAGGCGTGAGTCTGGACAAAACAGAAATTGTACTGGTTGAGGGCAGCAATCAAACACTGACAGCAACCGTAGAACCTACAAATGCAACTAATAAAAATGTGACATGGAGCAGTGATCACGAAGCTGTTGCCACAGTAGACCAGAATGGTACTGTAACAGCAAGGAGAGGAGGTCAAGCTATCATCACAGTAACAACAGCGGACGGCAGCAAGACAGCCACATGTACAGTGAGAGTCAGAATACAGATCGGCGAACCTGTACAGAGTGTTGGACTGAATAAAACAGAATTGGCACTGGAAGTGGGAAAAACAGGAACACTGGAAGCAAAGGTAGAACCCAGTGATGCAACCAATAAGAATGTAACATGGAGCAGCAGCAATTCTGAAGTTGCGACAGTGGACAACGGTGTTGTTACCGCAGTGAGTGCAGGCGAAGCCATCATCACAGTAACAACAGAAGACGGCGCCAAGACAGCTACATGTAAAGTGACAGTCAATGCGCCCCAGACAGTACCCGTAACAGGGGTAACATTGGATAAAGCCGAATTGACGCTGGAAAAAGGCAGCACAGGAACACTGAAAGCAACCGTAGAACCTCAAAACGCTACCAACAATACTGTAACATGGAGCAGCAGCAACGAAGAAGTTGCGACTGTAGACCAGCATGGTACTGTAACAGCAGTCAGGGCAGGCACAGCTACAATTACAGTAACAACAGAAGACGGCGTCAAGACAGCTACATGTAAAGTGACAGTCAATGCGCCTCAGACAGTACCCGTAACAGGGGTAACATTGGATAAAGCCGAATTGATGCTGAAAGAAGGCAGCACAGGAACCCTGACAGCAACCGTAGAACCTCAAAACGCTACCAACAATACTGTAACATGGAGTAGCAGCAATCCTGAATTTGTGACAGTTGCAAATGGTACTGTAACTGCAGTGAGCGCAGGCACAGCTACTATTACAGTAACAACAGCAGATGGTAATCATAAAGCAACATGCACCGTGACCGTAACCCCGAAAACAGTACCGGTAAGCGGTATTCAGGTGCAGGGTTCAGCGTCTGTTTACGTGGGAGGCAGTACAAAACTGACAGCAACAGTAACACCCACAAATGCTACGAACCAGAAAGTGACATGGAGCAGCAATAACGAATCTGTTGCAACAGTAGGAACAGATGGCACAGTCACAGCAGTGAGTGCAGGCACAGCCACCATCACCGTTACCACAGAGGATGGTCAGAAAACTGCAGCCTGTACCGTAACGGTTCTGTCTGTTGATAGGACAAAACTGTTTGCTCTCCTGCAGGGCAGCGGTGTTCTGTTGGCAACACCGACTTCTGCTGATGGCAGTGAGTTCTCTTCTGATCAGAAATGGGTAACAGTAGCCGAGAAACAAGCTTTGCAGACAGTTGCGGATAGCGCAAAAACAGTTTATGATAGTTCCACTGCAGACAAGGATACTGTGGATACCGCATACCGTAATCTGCAAACAGCTGTTACCACATTCCAGAAAGCCATGAAACCTGGCACCAAGACAGAAACCCCAGCAGCTGCTTCCTTCTGGAATTTCTGGTAAATGATACACATCATAAAGATTCTTTCCGGCGGCAGGCAACTGCCGCCTTTTTTCTGTCCCAACAAAAAAACATCCCCTCTGAAAGCAACTTCCCCTTAAGAAAACATTGATTTTTATTTTCCTTGATTTCTTAAGGGGAATTGCGATGGCTGTCTTCATCAGAAAACATAACAAAAATCTTAATAAAAAAAATAAGAAAGCTAAAATCCTTTGTCATGATAAGGATTTTAGCTTTCTTTGTTTTCTTATGAAGATGCCCCTGAGAGAGGGGATGTTTTGCTTTCCAGAAAGTCTTATTTTCTCAGGTCTTCCATGAGCTGTGTTTTGCCTTCTGTCTTTTCGTCTTTCATTTTGATGACTTTGGCAGGGGAACCAGCTACAACAGCGCCAGCAGGTACGTCTTCTGTTACCACTGCGCCTGCTGCAACAACAGCGTTAGCGCCGATGCGTACGCCTTCCAGTACCACTGCGTTAGCGCCGATCATTACGCCGTCTTCTACGATAACGGGTGTTGCGCTGGGGGGTTCCAGAACGCCTGCCAGCACTGCGCCTGCGCCAACGTGTACGTTTTTGCCTACAGTTGCTCTTGCGCCCAGAACAGCGTTCATGTCAACCATGGAGCCTTCGCCGATTTCAGCGCCGATGTTGATCACAGCGCCCATCATGACAACAGCGTTTTTGCCGATGCTTACCCGGTCACGGATGAATGCGCCGGGTTCGATGCGTGCTTCCACGCCAGTGATGTCCAGCATGGGAACAGCGGAGTTTCTTCTGTCGTATTCCATAGCGCAGTCAACAATGGCGTCTTTTTTGCTGTCCAGCAGAGCCTGTACGGCAGCGTGGTCGCCCATGAGGATCCAGAAATCCCCCTGACCGAATACTTTCACGCCTTCTGCGGATGCGCCGCTCAGGTCGCCTTTTACATATACTTTGACAGGTGTTGCCTTTTTGGCTTCCTTGATGTATTTCGCAATTTCATAGGGATTGGTCATATCATAATCCATGGGTAAATCTCTCCTTTATCTTTTGATTTTTGTATTTGCCTTTTATTATATACGAAATTGGGCAGATTTTCCACAGAATTTGTATCCTTTCCAAAGAAAGATGTCTGTGATACAATGAGAACAATCAGAACAAAGGAGGAAAGCCAATGGAAGCGTATTTTCAAAACATGGTAGAAGAACTGCGGCAGATGCGCCGCGATTTGCATAAAATCCCCGAACTGGGGCTGAAGGAATACAAAACCTCCGCCTATATTCGGGAAAAACTGGAGGGCTTCGGCATCACAGAGCTGGAAACTTGGCTGGAAACAGGTGTCGTGGCAGTGATTCGGGGCAAAGGTAAGAAAGAAGCGGTGGCATTCCGCGCGGATATGGATGCCCTGCCGGTAACAGAACAGACAGGCTGCGACTTCACTTCGGAGCATGTGGGCTGTATGCATGCCTGCGGTCACGATGGACATGTGACAGTATTGCTGGGCTTTGCCAAATATTTGCAGGAACACAAGGACGAACTGGAAAACGACGTTGTCCTTATCTTCCAGCCAGCAGAAGAAGGTCCCGGCGGCGCACAGCTTCTGGTGGATGCAGGACTTTTTGAAAAACATCCCGTTCGCTGTATCATCGGCTGTCATATTTTCCCTCAGGTACCTCAGGGGAAAGTGGCTTGCCGCAAAGGCGCTATGATGGCAAGAAACGGGGAAGTGGATGTGCATATTTACGGGGAAAGTGCTCACGGCGCGCAGCCCCAGCTGGGGCATGACGCGGTACTGGCAGCAGGGGCAGTCATTACAGGACTGCATACCATCCTTTCCCGGAATGTATCCCCCTTGGACAGCGGCGTATTGACATTCGGTGCCATCTACGGCGGCGAAGCCTGCAACATCATTGCTAAGGAAGTGAAGCTGGAAGGCACCATGCGTGCCTTCAGTGATGAAGCCTACGAAACCATGACAAAACGTGTGCAGGAAGCAGCGGCAGGCATTGCGGCAGGCTATGGCTGCAAAGGAGAAGCGGTGTTCCGTCACATGTATCGCGTGGTGGATAACGACCCCAAACTGGTGGAGCTTTTGCAGGAAGTGGCAGGGGATGCTTACGAAGAAACACCCCCTTATATGCTGGCGGAGGATTTCTCCCTGTATCTGCAAAAAGTGCCGGGCATGTTCTTTTTCTTAGGCAGTGGCAACGCGGAAAAAGGCTACACCCATTCTCTTCATAGTGCACAGTTCCAGTTTGATGAGGAAATTTTGGCGTTGGGCGTGGAAACCTATGCCAAACTGCTGAAAAAACTGGCGGAATAAAAAACTTTATAAGCAAACAAAAAGCTGGAATCTTTGCGGTAAAAAAGGATTCCAGCTTGTTTATTTTATAGGATTTTATCAGACATGTTTTCTGAAAGGGCTCCTTTTTGTATGCTTATTTTTCCAATAATCCTTTCAGTATCATCAGGTCTTGCTGATAAGTTTCGGACAATGCCAGATTGTAAATGATGGCAGCGGGGTGGTAGAGAGGGAACAGGATTTTGCCGTCCTCCAGCGTAAAAGGCTTGCCATGCCAGTCCCCAATGACGGCTTTGGCGTCTCCTGTCACTGCTTTTAGTGGCACATTGCCCAATGTGACAATCCATTGGGGATTCACCACTTTGATTTCTTCCTGTAAAAAAGGAAGGAAAAAAGCGATTTCATCCTTGGAAGGAGGACGGTTTACCGCTTTTCCCGTTTTGGGGCTTTCCTTGGTGGGGCGCAGCTTTACCACATTGGAGATGTAGATTTCTTCCCGTTTCAAGCCGATAGTTTCCAGAAATGCAGACAGGTTTTTCCCTGCTTTGCCCACAAAGGGACGACCCTGCTTTTCTTCATCGCCGCCGGGGGCTTCGCCGATCATCATCAGTCGGGGATTCTGGCAGCCGTCACCGAACACCAGTTTTTTTTCTGCGTAGGGGGAAGCGGATGCGGCTTCCTGCAATCTGGCACATAATTGTGTCAAATGGTCCATTTTTCTATCCTTCCTTTCCGGTTATCCACATGGTTTTTGGGTTATCCACAGAAAAAGTGTGGATAACATGGGTTGCCTGTGGACTATATCTTGTTTTTTCAAATTTATTTGGTGGAATATATTGAAAATTTGGTGTGGTTTTTGTTACATTTTCACCTTTTCCCACTTATTGTATCCTATTCTGTGTATAAATGGCAAGTTATCCCCAAAAAAAGACGTGGAAAACCTGTGGGGAAAAGTGGTCGGTTTTGTGCAAAAAAAGACGGTCGCTCCCACCTTGTCAAGAGGGAACAACCGTCCGCAGGGCTCATTCTTTGGCACGGAACATGAGGAAGAACACCAGCGCGCCGGAGAGGAAACCTCCCAGATGTGCCCAGTTGTCCACACCCACATCCAGAAAGCCCATGGCAAGGGCTGTGAATGCCAGCAATATCATGGTGGCGTAGTTCATGCCTGTATAACGGGAACCTTTCTCCCGTGTGAGGATGAGCATGGCGCCCAAAAGTCCGAAGATGGCACCAGATGCGCCAATGGAGGCATAATGCCCCAGAAAAATGCTGCATAGTCCGCCGCAGATACCGGAAATGAGATATAGGATCACATAGCGAACTTTGCCCAGCAGCAGTTCTGCCCGACTGCCGAAGTAAAAGAGGTAAATGCTGTTGGCGGCAAGGTGCATGATACTGCCGTGGAAGAACATGGCAGTGATGAGGCGGTAATACTGCCCCTGCCCCAATACGGTTTCCCGGCTGACGCTGAAACGCTCCCAGAGAAATTCGTTCTGTCCCGTTACCATGCCGTAAAGGAGCAGGGCAGCGCAGATGGCAAAAATAGTGAAAGTTACCACGGGGCGTTTTCCGGCGGTGTCTTTCCGCAGGGTGTCCTTGGGCAGTTCTTCGCCGGTGGCTGCCATCCGCAGCAGTTTTTCAATGCCCATGAGCTTGTCCGGGCTGCCGTCGGCTGTCTGCAAGGTTTGTGTGTCCGTGGCGTAATGCCAAGCGATGTGGTGCAGATTGCCCATGCGGTCTGTGTCTGCCAGAGGATGTACTTCCGCCAAAGACTCCGCGCCGATGGTCAGATACAGACAGATGAGCTGGGTACATTGGATCTGAGGAAGCTGTTTTTGCAGTCCTTCCACAAAGGCAGCCACATCTTCCCGATGTTCGGCAGTGTCATGGGGTTGTACTGCCAGCACACAGCAAACAGGGTTTTCAATGCGTATGTACAGATCAAATGCAGGCGTGTCCTCGGGCTGCTGTACAAGGCGAAAGTCCTTCTGTAAAAGCAGGCTTTTCAGATCCGTTGCCAGTTGTTCAGGTGTCATAGAAAGACTCCTTTCTGAAAAAAATGGGGAAAAATGAAAAAAGCCATCGGATTGGGGGACCCGATGGTTCTTTTCGGCAAGTGATAAGAAAAATGGGGGTATTCTTATCATAAAAGAAGACTTTGTTTCCGATAAAACCAGCGTTTCCGATACTGATCTTATCTGTGGATATCATATCACAAATCATGGTGTGCTGTCAATTTGCCCCAATGATTTTTCTGCCATTTCTTCTCGACAGGAGTTTACAAAAACCTACATTTTCTCAAAGAAAATGGCTCAGCACCACAAGGCCTGCCACCCCCGGCATCCCCAACAGCCCTGTTACCACAAAGGTGACAGCATTGACGCCTACGGCAAAGCCCAGTCTGCTCAAAAGAAACAGCAGGGCAGAGCCCAAAATCCCTGAAAGCAGAAAGCGAAAAAGCCCCTGCAGGGGCTTTGCCAGCGCCACCAGCACCACGATCACCAGACAGGTGATGACCATGGCAGATAAAACGGTGGTAGAACTCATATTTCTTCCCCCTTTATTTGTATCAGCTGATTTTCGCGCATCCTGCGGCAGCCAGCCCTAATTCCTTTGCCCGCCGCAGGTAATATTCGTATTTTTTATGCAGAGAGATGATCTCGTAAATGTAGCTGTCAATGAGGGCTTCGTCGGTTTCATCCTGAAAGCCTGCCTGTGCCCGCCGCAGCTCTAACTGGATGGCGTAAATGGCAGCCAGAACTTTTTCGCCCTCGGTGGCTTTTTTTCTTTTGTGCATCCAAAAACCCCTCCTTTCGCCGGATGTACGACCTTTGTAGATAATATAGGCGAAAAAACTGGGTTTTATTCCTGTTTTTGTCCAAAAGGACAGGGCAGGGGAAGGAAAAATGAGCAGAAAAAAACTGAGCTATCTTCATAAGAAAACATACATCATCCATTCAGTCAAAATAAAAAAGCTGAAATCCTTTTTTAAGAATTTCAGCTTTCCTTGTTTTCTTATGAAGATGCCCCCAAAGGGAAATCTTGTGTTTGTAAAAAATCGAGCGGTATCTTAGTCCTGTGTGTAGGGCATCAGGGATACGTGTCTTGCTCTCTTGATTGCTGTTGTCAGCGCTCTCTGATGTTTTGCGCAGTTGCCTGTGATTCTTCTGGGAAGGATTTTACCTCTTTCGGAAACGTATCTTCTCAGTTTGCTTACATCTTTGTAATCGATTGTTGTCACTTTATCTGCACAGCACTGGCATACGCGTTTTTTTCTGCGACCACGTTTTTTCTGAATCATGTTCCGAGCCTCCTTTTCGATGAATTAGAAGGGCAAATCGTCGTCTTCGATGCTTTCGTCGATGGGGTAGAAACCGTCAGCGCCACCGCTTGTCTGCTTGGGAGCAGCGGGTGCGGGAGCAGCAGGGGCATAGTCACCACGGCTGCTGTTGCTTTCGAAGGACGCTCTGCTTTCTGCAAAGTGCTGTTCTTCTACGACAACTTCTGTTGTCCAGTGTCTTTTCCCTTCGTTGTCGTCCCAGGAACGAACCTGTAATCTGCCGACAACGCCGACCATTTGACCTTTTTTGAAATATTTTTCTGCAAACTCGCCAGCTTTGCCGAATGCAACGCATCCGATAAAGTCAGCGTCCTGCTCGCCTTGTCGTTTGAAACGGCGGTTTACTGCCAAAGTGTATCTGGCTACTGCAAGGGGTTCACTGCCCTGCGCATAACGCACCTCGGGGTCCTTTGTCAGTCTGCCCATCAAAATCACTTTGTTCATAGAAAACCCTCCTTTTTCTTACGCTTCTTTGCGGATGATGAGATAACGCAGAACGTTTTCCATAATACGCATACGAGCTTCGATTTCTGCAGGTGCAGAAGCGGGTGCTTCGAAAGTTGTGAAGCTGTAGAAACCTTCGTTTACTTTCTGGATTTCGTAAGCGAGTTTTCTTTTGCCCCAATCATCAACTTTTTCGATTTTTGCGCCGAATCTTTCCAGGACAGCCTGTACTTTGGCAACTTCAGCCGCTCTGCCTTCATCGTCAAGTGCGGGACTCAATACCAACGCCAATTCGTATTTGTTCATGTTAGGTTACACCTCCTTTTGGACTAATGGCCCTTTCCCGAAGAAAGAGCAAGGATTTACTTCTAGATGGACGTATGCGCCCATACCCAAACAGCATAGCATACCCAAAAGAAAAAGGCAAGGATTTTTTTCGGAAAATTTGCATTTTTTCAGGATTTTTCCGCAAGGAGGGCGTCGTAGGTGGTTTGGAGCACATCCCGAATGGCACGAAGCTGGACGGCGGAGATGTGCTGAATGCCCCGTTCGATTTTCACCAGAGATTCTCTGGTCAGGGGAACGCCCAGAAGCTGGATTTGCCGGACAAGCTCTGTCTGTCCCATGCCCTTTTCCAGACGGATGCGGCGGATGTTTTCCCCAATGGGGATGGTGGGGGATTGTTTGATTTTTGGTTCCATGGGTACCTCCTTGTGGACTGAAACAAGTTCTTTTTTTGCTTCATTCTAGGAAATCCCTATGGTATAATGGGACTAGAATTAGTCCACATTGGAAGGATGGTGAAAAAATGGATTTATATACGGAAATGTTGGTGGAAATTTTAGCAAAACAGAAAATAGAAATACATTTTCCAGAATTATCTTTTTCGGTGGAAGAATTGTTGGAAATGCGATGTTATGAAGCGTTGCGGAAAATTAAGGCTGTTTTGGAGGATGAAAGCCTGACAGATGCGGCATGTTTTCAGAAAATAGAGGAGATTATAAATATTTTTGAGGAAATCGGAAGCGATGGCGGTAGCCGCCATGATTTCTAGACATACATCGTGCAGATTGTCTGCTGTCTACACTGGTTTTTCGTGGATTTGTCCGAGGAAAACTTGTCAGACCTGTGGTATCATAAAAGAAGATAAATGATTGAAAGGCAGAGGGGGGATGTTCCATGACAGAAGACGAAAAAATCCTGCAAGCGGAATTTGAAAAACGATGGAAACGCAGTCCCCAGAAAGACGGTTGCCTGTTCAGCGGCTTCATTGCCCTGTGTCTGGCGCAGACCCTTTTCGCCCCGGATTTTCCTTTTAGGGGACTGAACTTAGGGGATGGTGCTTCTGCCCTTGGCGCCTGTCTGGTGGTGGATGTGCTGGTGGGTATGAAGCGAAAAGGGATTCCTGTGCATGCCTTCGGGCTTTTGCTGGTGGGCTATGGCGTTGTGGTGACAGTGCTGGGATTTGCAGTGACTGTGCCCGGCTTGGCGTTTTCTCTGACAAATCAGACTTTTTGGCTGCAAGTGCTGTTGGGATTGTCTCTTGTGATTTTTGCTCTGTCTCTCATTCGCCTTTGCAGGCGGTGGAATTTAGATTGAATGAAAAACCGTGGTACAAAGTACCACGGTTTTTTAATCCTCATCGTCATATTCTTTTTCCAGCTTTTCCTGTCTGCGTTTGCCCATGTGGTACATGCCGAACTGCACCACCAGAAATACCACTACGAAGGTGCCCAGCATGGTGAAGATTTCCGCAGGCTGTTTTGCTTCTGTCTGCATGGCAAAGCAGATGCCTACCGCAACCATGCCCCCTACCAGAGAAGCCACCAGCCGTTTGGGATTGGGCTTTGCCACTACATTCAGCACAACGCCCATCTGTCTGGCACGAATCATCTGATAAATGGGTGTCAGAATCAAAATCACATATTCCAAAGTGCAGTCCTGCAAACTCTGGTGCAGGAACAGGATTTTTACCACAAAGGACAATACCGCAATAAAATACAGAATCTGCATCATTTCTGCCCAGATTTTGTTCCTTGCCTGTTCAATACGTTCGTCTTTGATCATACCTCATTCCTCCTCGTTCCAGAATAATTCATCCAGTGTTTTTCCCAGTGCCTTGCAGATGGCAATGCACAGGTTCAGGGTAGGGTTGTACTTCCCAGCCTCGATCATGCCGATGGTCTGCCGGGTGACGCCTACCAATTGTGCCAATTGCTCTTGGGAAAGGTCTTTCGCCGCCCGGGCGGCTTTCAGCTTCAGATTTTTCAAGGATGTTCCCCCTTCCTGTGTCTTCATTTTCATCTCTTACTTTATTTATATACTATATCTTTCTAAATGTCAAGCATATATTACATTATGAAAAATAAAAATGGAATTTTTATAAAAAAACGGGACAGACCAAACAGCTTCTCCTTGAGAAAACATTGTTTTTTGTTTTCTGATAAAGATGCCCCAAAGGAAATGGTTTCCTGCAAAAAATCTGCATTTTGCTCAAAGCAAATGAGAAATACCATAGAAAAACCGTCTGATTTCCGCCTTGTATGCCACTGTCTGATTGTTTTATAATAAATGCAGTTTGAAAAAGAGAAAGGAACACAACTATGCTGACAAAGATATATGAAAACCCCGCCGTTTATCGGGTGGATGTGCCTCTGCCGGACAACCCCCTGAAAAACCTGAACTGCTATGTCATTCAGGACAGCGGCGAAACACTGATTATAGATACTGGATTCAATCGGAAAGAATGTCTGGATGCCCTTCTGGAAGGGCTGGCAGAACTGGACGCGGACTGGGAAAAGACAAACCTGTTTTTGACCCATCTTCACGCAGACCATACCGGTCTGGCGCCTACCCTTATGAAGGACAAGCCCGGCAAAATGTACATGAGCCGTGTGGATTATGCCGTTTTGGAAGGGCTGATGGTGGGAGAAGTCTGGAAAGTTTCCGATGCCAATTTCATTGCCGAAGGCTTTACACAGGAACAGATCAATATCCTCCACAGCGGCAATCCTGCCAGAGGTTTTGAGCCGGAATGCTTTTTCGATGTGGAAGAGCTGGAGGACGGGGACGTGATCACCGTAGGGAAATGGAAATTTCAGTGCATTCTGGTGCCCGGACACACACCGGGGCAGATGCTTCTCTACCAGAGAGAGGAACAGCTCCTCTTTACGGCAGACCATATCCTTTTTGACATCACCCCTAACATCACCTGTTGGGTAGGTACAGCGGATTCTCTGGGGAATTATCTGGATTCCCTGGTGAAAACAAGGGACATCCCCATTCGGACAGCCCTGCCTGCCCATCGGAAAAACGATATGAACGTCTATGAACGTATGGACGAAATCGTGGAGCATCATTTGAAACGAATGAAAGAAACGGTAGACGCCATCCAGCAGTTCCCCGGCAGTCATGCCACAAAGATTGCCGCTTGCCTGCGCTGGTCCATGCGCGGGAAAACATGGGAGGAATTCCCTCTGTCCCAGCGTTGGTTCGCCGTAGGGGAAACCATTGCCCATCTGGATTATCTGGTGTGCAGAGGTTATGCGGAGCGGAAAGTGGTAGACGGCAAAAACGCTTACTGGCTCACCATGGATGGGGCTTTGTGCAAATCCAAACTGGACTGCATCTGGAAAAACTACCGCGCGAAATAAAGGAAAAAATATCTGAAAATATGGTTGGAATCCTTAGGGTTCCAGCTGTTGTATTTTTACGGGGATTGTTTTCATTCCGCGTTTTGTATGCGGAAAAACAGTTTTTTTGTAAAAGGAAGGGAGAAAATTTTTTCGGCACCTGTCCATTTTGTATGCTAAAATGGAAAAAGAGATATTTTTTTGGAGAAAGGAAACACATCTATGGATATTTTGAAACAGTTACAGATAGAACTGGGCATCAAGGCTTCCCAGGTGGAAAACACCGTGAAACTGCTGGATGAAGGGAACACCGTGCCTTTCATTGCCCGTTATCGTAAGGAAGTCACCGGCTCTCTGGATGACCAGATTATCCGTCAGCTGGCGGAACGGCTCACAGCTCTCAGAAATCTGGAAGAAAAACGGGAAATGGTGCGCAATGCCATTACGGAACAGGGCGCCATGACCGACGAACTTTCCGCAAAACTGGAAGGGGCAATGACCCAGACAGAAATCGAGGATATTTACCGTCCTTACCGCCCCAAACGTCGCACCCGTGCGTCCATTGCTAAGGAAAAAGGTCTTGCGCCTCTGGCGGAATATATTTTCGGACAGGCATTTCTGGTGCCGCTGGAAGAATACGCCGCCGCTTTTGTAGACGCGGAAAAAGGCGTGGAATCTGTGGAAGACGCCATCAACGGCGCAAAAGATATTCTGGCGGAACAGTTCTCCGATGACGCGGACCTGCGGAAAATGCTCCGGGAAGAAACCATGAAGTTTGGTCAGCTGGTGACAAAGGCAGCAAAAGAACAGACAGAACCTACCGTCTATGAAATGTACTACGATTACAGCGAACCTCTGCAGAAAGCCGCAGGACATCGCATCCTTGCGGTAAACCGTGGGGAAAAAGAAGGCATCCTGACAGTGAAGCTGGAAGGGGACGAAGAAAGACTCCTGCAAAAACTGGAACGGAAACTTATCCGCAAAAACAGTCCTGCGGTTGAATTGTTGCAGGAAGTCATTGCCGACAGTTATAAACGGCTCATTGCACCTTCTCTGGAACGGGAAATCCGTAATGATTTGACAGAGAAAGCCGAAGAATCCGCCATGGGTGTATTCCGGGAAAACCTGAAACAGCTTCTCTTGCAGCCACCCATCAAAGGGAAAACCGTGCTGGCATTAGACCCTGCTTATCGTACTGGCTGTAAAATCGCCGTCATTGACGAAACGGGCAAACCCCTGGAAACCACCGTGGTCTATCCCACACCCCCTCAGAACAAGACCGCCGAAGCGGAAAAGAAACTGACGGCTCTTATCAAAAAATACGATGTAGACCTGATTTCCATCGGCAACGGCACCGCTTCCAGAGAATCCGAGCAGTTTGTGGCGGAGATGCTGAAAAAACTGGATAAAAAAGTTTATTACATCATTGCCAACGAAGCAGGGGCTTCTGTGTATTCCGCTTCCAAACTGGGTGCGGAGGAATTCCCGGATTATGACGTTGCCCTGCGTTCTGCCGTTTCCATTGGCAGACGTATCCAAGACCCTCTGGCGGAACTGGTAAAAATCGACCCCAAATCCATCGGCGTTGGTCAGTATCAGCATGACATGAACCAGAAACGTCTGGGCGAAACATTAGGCGGCGTGGTAGAGGACTGTGTAAACAGCGTCGGCGTTGATTTGAACACTGCAAGTCCTGCTCTGCTTTCTTATGTAGCAGGCATCAACAACACCGTTGCGAAAAATATTCTCACATATCGTGAAGAAAACGGTCTGTTCCATAACCGGAAAGAACTGAAAAAAGTGCCCAAACTGGGTCCCAAAGCCTTTGAACAGTGTGCTGGTTTCCTGCGCATTGCCGAAAGCGATATGCCTTTGGATAAGACTGGCGTCCATCCCGAAAGCTATAAGGCGGCGGAAGCATTGCTGAAACTCTGCGGTTATTCTCTGGATGATGTGGTATCTGGTCAGGTGAAAGGTCTGGCAAACAAAGTCAGCATGACAGAAGAAACAGCGGAAAAACTGGGAATCGGTCTGCCCACCTTGCAGGATATCGTCAAGGAACTGGAAAAACCCGGTCGTGACCCCCGTGACGAAGCTCCGGCCCCTGTCCTTCGCAGTGACGTACTGACCATGGAGGACTTGAAAGAAGGCATGGTCCTGAAAGGCACTGTCCGCAATGTCATTGACTTCGGCGTGTTTGTGGACATCGGCGTCCATCAGGATGGTCTGGTACATATTTCTCAGATTTGCGACCGATTCATCAAACATCCCTTAGAAGCGGTGAAACTGGGGGATATCGTGACAGTGAAAGTATTGAGTGTGGATTTGCAGCGCAAACGCATTTCTCTGACCATGCGGGGTGTGGAATAATTGTTATGGTTTTGTCAAAGATTCTTTACAGAAATGTAATGTTTTTGTGCCATACTATTTGATATACTGAAAAAAAGACCAAAAGTACCTATTGGAAGGGAGAGAGGATTATGAAACGGATGATGGCATATATGCTGGCTGGAGTTTTGACATTGGGCTGCGGCGCGACAGCCTTTGGCGAGGAAAAAACGTCTGCTGTCATGAAGGTGAAGGATACAGTTGTAGAACAGCCTTTGTATGAAAATAAAGATCATGCCCAGATGGTTCCTGTGCGGGAAGTGAGCAGTCTGCTGGGCTATACAGTCACATGGGACGCAAAGACACGTTCTGTCGTGGTTTCTGATGGCACCACATCCCTGTCCTTTGCTCCCGGTACTGACGCATATACTGTCGGTGGCGTGACAGAACAGATTGGCGCTGCACCGGAACTGAAAGATGGTGTGCTGTATGCGCCAAGCCGTATTTTCTCACTGTATTTCCCTGTTGCCCTGCAGTATGACGGGGCTGGACAGATTGTTGCCACAGACCTGAAGGCAGATGGCGTGGAACAGGTGACCGGCACCATCGTGGATGCCACGATGTATAATCTGGTGCTCCGTCAGGAAGATGGTATGCTGCGGATTTTCACCAAAGAAAATGCGGATGTGAACCTGAGTGATGGTCTGCTCATTGACAGCCTTGTGACCGTATATTACAGCAGCGCAAATCCCAAAGCTGCCATCAAACTGGTACAAAGCACAAATGGACAGCCCGTAAGCAGCACAGTGACAACAGAATAAAACAGCAATGGCAGCGGAATCCTCTGTTTTCAGGGGATTTCGCTTTTTTCTGAGACAACTGGATAAATGGTGGTGGTTTTGCATAGAATAAAGCCTATTTTTTTGATAGTATTTTCTAATAAAAAATCTTGACAGTTTTTTCACAGCTGATATAATGAACTTGTAAATGAAATATGAAATTCTTCAGGGCAGGGTGAAATTCCCGATCGGCAGTAAAGTCTGCGAGCGCTTTGGCGCAGGATTCGGTGCGATTCCGAAACCGACAGTATAGTCTGGATGGGAGAAGAATAAAAGTTTGGTGCGTTTTTCGCGCGGATGCGAAAAAGCCCAACCTTTATTTTGCTTGTTTAGCCTGAAGATTTTCAGGCTTTTTCTTTTGCCAAAAGAGAAAAAGTTCGTCACAAAGCTTGGCGGAAGCCTGAAAATTCTAAACAAAAAATGGCGGAAGAAAAATCATGGAAAACGCAGTAAAAACAACAGCGGTAAAAAGAAAACAGAATGTAAGAAAACTGACAGCTCTGGGTATGCTGGGCGCCATCTCTCTGATTCTGGTGGCAACGGTACATTTCCCCATCATTCCCGCGGCACCTTTTTTGGAATATGATCCTGCGGACGTGCCCATTCTCATTGGTACCTTTGCATTCGGTCCTGTGGCTGGTTTCCTGCTGACCGTAGTGGTATCCATCATTCAGGGTATGACTGTCAGCGCAGCAAGCGGCGGTCCCATCGGCATCATCATGCACATCTTCGCAACTGGCAGCTGCGTACTGATTGCCGGCAACATCTACCGCAGAAATAAAACAAGAAAAACAGCAGCCATCGCCCTCATCGTAGGCGCGCTGGTTATGACAGGCGCTATGGTACTGATGAATCTGGTACTGACACCCATTTTCCTGGGCACATCTATGGAAGAAGTTATCCCCATGCTGCTGCCTGCCATCATTCCTTTCAACCTGATCAAAGCAGGTCTGAACTGCGCCATCACATTTGTACTGTATAAATCCATTTCCCATCTGCTGAAAGGGGAATGATTTCCCAAAAACAACCCATCTGTTATGTGATATGAGAGAATCAAAGCACAAAATCTTTCCCTTGCAAGAGATTTTGTGCTTTCTCTTTTGTGTGGAAAGTTTTTATAAAAAAATATAAAATAATAGAAAAATCTAACCGTCTGAACTGCACCCCACTTGTTATTCAGTATATCATACTGTCTAACAAATGGGGTGCAGTTCATTTTAAGGGCTCTGGCTATTTTTGTTTTTATGAAAAAGTCCCTAAAAGCTGTCTTTTTTTTATGCACGGAAAAACTCCCTGCCGCATATACTGTATAGGAATTGCAGCCTCTTTGGAGGCAGAAGAAAAGAGGGAATCCCTATGAGGAAATTGACGGTGGTGGTGCTTTTTGGGGGACAGTCCTCGGAACATGAGGTTTCCTGTGTGTGGGCAGCGGATATGATTGCCGTATTGGATGAGGAGAAATATGACGTTTTGCCTGTGGGCATCACAAAGAACGGAAACTGGCGTATCTGCCATGGCTCCGTGGATGCCATACGGGAGGGGCGTTGGGAGAAATACAGCGTGGATGCCATCTTAAGCCCCGATGCCTCCAGAAAATCCTTGCTGAAACTGGTAGGGGGCAAGTATAAGGAAATCCCTGTGGATGTGGCAATTTCTGCTCTCCATGGGGCAGGCGGCGCGGTGCAGGGGTTGCTGGAAATGGCAAAAATCCCTTATGTGGGCTGTGGTGTTCTGCCTTCTGCCCTTTCTATGAATCGGATTTGTATCAGGCGTATTGCCAGGGCGGAAAAAATCCCCATGGCGAAATTTCTCTGGTGTGACGGGGAAGCTCTGGCAGAAAAAAAGGAAAAAATCATGCGTCAGGCAGAGAAAAAACTGGGTTATCCCTGTTTCGTCAAACCTGCCAATGCCGGCGCCTCTGTGGGGGCTTCTAAGGCCAAAAACAGAGAAGAACTGGAAAAAGCCTTGTGTTATGCCGCAAAATATGATAGAAAAGTAATTATGGAAGAAGCCATTGACGGTGGCAGATTCGCATGTGCCATGCTGAAAAAGGGCAAACTGCACATCAGCAGCATCGGAGAAATCGTTACTAGGGCAGAATCTTGCGATGATGCCAAGAAGGATGCGCATATCATCATTCCTGCGAAAGTGCCGGAAGAAGCCTTGGCGCAGATGCGAAAAATTTCCGAAAAAATGTATCATGCAGTTGACGGGAAAGGCATTGCTCGTGTAGACTTCTTTATGGAGAAAAGCGGTCGCGTGCTTTTCCACGAACTCCATACCATGCCTGATGCCATGTATCCCATGGCTTGGGAGGAAGAAGGCATGTCAAAAACAGAATGGATGGATATTCTCATTTCTCTCGCTTTGAAAGGGGACATCCACGGATAGGAAGAAGGACAAAACATTTATGGATACAAGACCAATCGGCGTATTTGATTCCGGGGTAGGCGGTTTGACTGTGGTCAAACAGGTCATGAAAGTCATGCCCCATGAAAATATTGTATACTTCGGGGATACGGCAAGGGTGCCTTACGGCAGCAAATCCAAAGAAGCCGTCACCAAATTTTCTTTGCAGAATGTGCGTTTTCTGGAAACAAAAGACGTAAAAGCCATCATCGTGGCATGCAACACTGCCAGCTCCAACAGTCTGGATGCCATGCGTGCGGCGACAGACACACCCATTTTTGGTGTGGTTGTGCCCGGCGTGGAAGCGGCAGTCCGTGCCACCAAAAACCATAAGGTGGGCATCATCGGCACAGCGGCAACAGTCCGTTCCGGTGCATACGAAACCATGATTCGTGCGGAAAATCCTGACATTCAGGTCTTTTCCAAGGCGTGCCCTCTTTTCGTGCCTCTGGCAGAAGAAGGCTGGACAGATAACGAGGTTTCCCGCCTGACAGCCCAGAGTTATTTGCAGGAATTGCTGACAAAGGGCATTGACTCTCTGGTACTGGGCTGTACCCATTATCCTCTGTTGAAACGGTGCATCGGTACCACCGTAGGGGATGCGGTGAAGCTGGTAGACCCGGCAAAAGCCACCGCAAGACAGGTGAAGGAATTTCTGGCGGAGCGTGATCAGCTCAACGAAAACGAGGAAGAAGGCGTGCGTCGGTTCTATCTCAGCGACACCACAAACACTTTCGGCTTCCTGTGTCAGAAAGCACTGAAACATCCCTATGAAGCGGAAATCATCGACATCGAAAAATATTAAAAAAATCCTTACGTCCCTCTGTTTTTTGTGGTATGCTGAAAGCAGAGCAAAAGTAAATCATTGACGAAATCAAGCAGCGTGCAGGTAAAACATAAGTCCAGTTGTTTTCCCGCAGGCTGCTTTTTTTCATGGAAGAAAAGGATTGGATGTTATGCCGGAAACAAGATTGCAGGAAGTGGTCTTTGCCCTGCTCATGTCATTTTTTATGGTGCTGGGCATGGAGTTTTATAATGGCTCCATACAGATGGGAGAATGGACAAGGGCTGTTTTTCCCGTTATGTTTGGAGAGATGCGGTTCATGCTGCCCCTGTGTTTTGTCACCAGTTACTTTGTTATGGATAAAATCGCCCAGAAGCTGATGTTTCGTCTGGTAACGCCGGGGCAGGATAAGCCCATTCTGGTGGTGCTGGTGCGCTCCGGCATCACCGTAAGTTTGATGTGCCCTGCCATGAGTTTTTGGGCTACCCTCATTTTCCATGGCATCAGCTTGGATTTTGTGAATCAGTGGTTCGGCACCGTCATCCGTAATTTTCCCATGGCGTTTTTCTGGCAGATTTTTTACTGCGGTCCTCTGGTGCGGTTCCTGTTCCGGCGGATTTTCTTTGGCAGAAGGGGAAAAGTGGCATAAAAAGCATTTGGCAAAATCTCCAAACCTCTGTTATTCTGTTATGATGAGAAAAAGGAGGCGATGTGCCATGAAATGTCCTTATTGCGGAAAAGAAATGACATTGGGATATATCCAGAATCGGGACGGCGTGTACTGGACGGAAAAGAAACTGCCTGTTCCGGCTTTGCCTTTGGGCGGCGGCGAAACATTGGCTGTAGGCAGGGAACAGTCCTGCGGTTACACCAATCAACGGGTGGAAGCATGGAATTGCTGGACCTGCAAAAAGATTCTCATTGATTACGATGGCGAAAGCCAGTCGGAAATACATACAGAACAGAAATGAAGAAAAAGAAGTGTGAATTGCCTGTGTTTGAACTGAACCCAAAAAGTTAGACAATATTTTCAAATTAAAATTGTTCAAGAAGCCAGAAGGGCTTGTTGTCTGTAAATCGCAGGCGGCAAGCCCTTTAGTTTTGCTTTGATTCGATGGTTATTATAATAATCCAAATATTCCACCAATTCTTGTTTGAAGTGTTCCATGGATTGAAACTTTTGGAGATAGAGAAGTTCACTCTTGAGCAGTCCAAAGAAATTTTCCATGACAGCATTGTCCAGACAGTTACCCTTTCGGCTCATACTTTGCCGGATTCCTTTTTGTTTGAGCATTTGGCGGTAATATTTGTTTTGGTACTGCCATCCTTGATCGGAATGGAGAATCAAACCTGT
>OFLZ01000094.1_pt1 | contig 78925 bp, 93 predicted proteins | sample 1541321 | NCBI WGS metagenome assembly OFLZ01 (sample SAMN04209223, study PRJEB22552) | human gut metagenome | biome: gut; material: feces | host: Homo sapiens | place: USA: Oklahoma | reverse complement strand
GGAAAAGCGTTTTCAAGAATACACCGCCCAGCAGGATATGTTTCATCTTTGTTTGGCGCCCGCCGGTCCAAGTCCACAATGACATTAGAGCCGTACTTGTCCCGGCCAATGAAAAAACCGTGGGGGTCCGTCTTGCCGGAGTAGCTCAGGAAAAAGAGATTTGCCGCGCTGGAGGCGGGCAGGACCCGCTCCGCAAATGTCCCCAGAGTGTTTCGGCCAGCTGGGTTGGATGATAAAAAGCCGTCCCGCTGCCGCAGGAGCAGAGGATCTTTGGACAGCTTGCCGCGCAGGAGGATAGCGCTGACGCTGTCCCGCAGGCGCTGCAGTTCCTCCATAGTCCTGGCGGTCAGCTCCAGGAATACGGAGGTATGCAGCAGCGGCTCACGGTCCCGCCGCATACCCAGGATCAGGGAGGCGGTGTCCTGGAGCTTTGCCTCTGCGGTAACGCTTTGCTTCACATTGCTGACGTTGCTCCGCTCCATGAGGCTCTTGTTGGTGGCGGCATGGAGGATGGCGTCCTCCTCCGCGGAAGAAACTTTTCGGACGGCCAGATGCACGGTCACACCTTCCATTTCCCCCAGCTGCCGCAGCAAAGCCTGTTCTTCCGTCGTGGGAGGATATCCGCGCAGCATCATCACAGTGCGATAAGTATTTCCAAAAACAAAATAGTCCGTATTGAACTGGATGGCACCAGGTGCGATCAGGTCCAGGAACTCTTTTGGCCGCTGGACTGTTGGCGGTTTCGGCGCCGCCCGCTTCTTTTTCTTCTTAGCCATGGAACACCACCCTCTCTCCATCCACGTCTTCCAATGACTCCGGGTCTGCATCATGGAGGTAGTAGGATACCAGCAGCCGCTTCATGTCTTGCGCATCCGCCATGCGCACAGAGATGCCGTGGTCGCACAGGGCCTTCTCTTTCTGCCGCAGGCTGCCCTCATCTAGCGCGGCCTGCTCCTCCATACGAAGCACCAGGACAAATTCCCGGGACGAGGCAGAAGCGGTCTGGATCTCGTCCAAATATGAGATATCCTTTTGGAGCAGCTCCCGGATCTTGGGAGTCGTTTCCTCTTCCAGCCGGGTCTGATAATACGCCTCGTTCTGCTGAAACGACTCTCTGGAATCCAATCCCAGAATCTCTACCTGTTCCTCCGCTCGAAACAGGTTGCTCAGAGCCGTTACCCTTTGCCGGATACCCTCTGCGGAGAGAACCGAGAGATTATCTGGGCGGATCAGGAAGAACACCAGACTGCCGTCCGGCATCGCCACGCCGTGGGGCAGGATCTTCCGAATGCCCATGAGCTGTCGGGTGGATTGACGCTGCTTCAGCCGTTTGCGATCTTTCCATTTCTGAAGCCACTTCAAGGGTCCAGCCTCCATTCGTATCTCTGCTGCTGGAAGATCAAGAAGCAGGCCGCCCGACGGAGAAAATCCAGAATACTGGACCCATCCACCTGAATGGAGAGAAAGGCATACAGAACGGTCACCACCAGCGGCACCATTCCGATTCCCTGCACCAGAGACAGGACGGAGATCAGCGCAGTCACACCGATAACGGCAATATCACGCAGAAGCCACAGCCACAGCATGGGCTTGGCTTTCAGGTTTTCGGGATAGATGTACATGATTACAAGCCCCCCTTATTAGAAATCAAAACGCGGTGCCGCCGGGTATATCCCCGACGGCGCCGTCTGTAGTTTTTACAACTCTTCGCTTGTATGATTCTCTTCTTCCTCATCTACATCCGTGGATACCTCATGCGGTCTCTCTGCTTCATCCGCCAGCGCCCGCTGGATGCAGTCCAGGAAGAATGCTTTCTGCTTGACATGATGTCGATCCAGATAAACCTTGAATTGCTCGAACAGGTCTGCCGGCACCTGGAATGCAACGGTTCTGGATTCTGTACTGCTCATCTGTTTTTCCACCTCTGTCTGATAAAATGTTGTGATCAGCCAAGTCATGTATTCGCCCAGGCTCTTCCCGGACTCTTCCTGATGTTCCCGGACCTGTCGGTGCAGGTCTATCGGGATTTGCGCACACAGATTTTTTGTGTCTGCCACATCTGTGTCCTCCTCTCTAGTTAGTAAAGCAAACATACTCCAATGAAGGTCATAAAGCCATATCCAAAGCCACTAAAGAAAACCTTGAAAGCCAAGCACAAAGCCTAAGAAAAATAACCCGGCAGCATGAGTCTGCAGGTCAGCACACAAAATTTACAGTGGTCCGCACTCCTGCGTTCATGTATAATGGACCTATCTTAAAGTATGGAGGCCATCAATATGATGAGATGCCGTTGGGCTGACCCGCGTTCCGATCTCTACGTCGCCTACCACGACCACGAGTGGGGGCAGCCGGAACACGATGACCGAAAACTCTTCGAGATGCTGATTTTGGAAGGGTTTCAGGCGGGACTCTCCTGGCTGACGATTTTGAATAAGCGGGAGGCATTCCGCACTGCCTTTGACTACTTTGAACCTGTCGTGGTCGCCCAGTACGGCCCAGAAAAAGTCGAGGCACTGATGGAGGACACGGGGATCGTCCGCAACCGGCGCAAAATTCTAGCCGCGATCCAGAATGCCAAGGTCTTTCTCTCCATTCAAGAGGAGTTCGGCTTTTTTGACAGCTATCTCTGGGGCTTTACCGGAGGCCAGGTCATTTTGAATACAGATGATACTCCGCACACGCACACAGAGCTGTCCGACCGCATCTCCAAGGACCTGAAGCGCCGGGGCATGAATTTCGTGGGCACGACCATTATCTATTCGTTTCTCCAGGCAACGGGCGTGGTCAACGACCACGAGCTGGCTTGCTTCTGTCATCCGGGGAATTGGTCAATCCCCCAAAACAATAACGAGGTCCCATCAATGGAACCTCGTTAAAAGAACGCTATGCTATATTCTTTTTCCTGTGTTAATTTGATCTATATTTCCGACTAATTAGAATCCCTCATGTATTATAACTCACCTGCAACTCCCCCCCTAACGGTGTGTGTTTCTTTGGAAAGCTCTCTGGAATAGCAATTTGTTTTTCATAACACAGCGCATACTTCTTGAGTTCAAATGCCCGTTTTGAATACGAAAAACCATTGTTAGTTTCGTAAAGCAGCCCTAATGCTCTGTAATCGGCTACATAATCGTTTTCTCCGGAAACATTACGCTGGTCGATATTTTCGCTTAAGAATAATAGGTCTTCTTCTGTTAGATTTCGTATACATCGACTCAGTTGAAAAAATTTTTGAGTATCGATTTGCTTAGAAAGTAAAGCCCTCGTTAAGGAAGCTATGTAGCGTGCTTTTTGTTTGGTACCGCAATCATCAATCAATTTAATAAGTCGCTTAGCATACTCGTTCAACTTATCTGGTCGGCCTTCGTAATTGGCCTCTGTATTAGGACTTGCATCAGCTAAAGCCTCTGCAAGTGACTGCAAATTTTCCGATTCAAATTGATTTGTTTCTTCATTATACCTATAGGAATATAAAATATATGTTTCAAGGCATTCAAAAAAAATTCCGTCTCTAATCGTGGATGACAGCTTTTTTACATCTTCTAGCATAGACCATGCTGCATTAGGGTCATACATCAATATTCCAATTATATCTTTAAACAAGGTCTTTCCAGAGGCCTTTACAGTATCAGATCTTGCGACTTTAAGAGCTTTATCAAGCATATTTTCCATCAGGAATGCCCCTTTTTAAATTATTTTAACATGACATGAGCACCTATTCGCTTATTACCGTCTAGGAAGGGATGATTCATCACAATGCCATAGCAAAGCCGTACTGCTTTCTGTTGGAGCGACGGATACAGCGGCTGATCGTTGAAGGTCTGGAAGGGAGCTGTAAGGGCAGTCTCAAGCAGGTTCTCATCTCGAAACCCATGGATGCCTCCAGTCTCTTGGATTAGCTCTTCGTGGAGCAGCAATACCTGCTGCATATTCAGCCGAATCATTTAGCTAACTCCTCATAGGCCGCATGATTTCTTGCAATCAGCCGCCGGGATATCTCGCGGACGTCTTCATCGGATGCAGTCTGCTCCTGTTCTGCCTGTGAAAATTCAATCACCAAATAACGGGGAACGTTATTTTTAAGGATGATCGCTTGCCCCTCCTGATCTACCATTCGGGCAACCTTGGAAAAATTCTGATTTGCTTCACTCATGGAAATCATCTGCTCCGTGTTGATCAGCATGGTATTCACCTCCTGCTTTTTAGTATATCTAAAAAGTAGGATAAATTCAACCTATATTCCATAGTCCATAAAAAATTCCTTCTCGATGAGATACATCTGTCTACGCTCGTTTTCAATCAGTTATAACCGCCTATTCCTATTTTAGCACTGTCCCAGCAATCGTCCTGGTGGTGTTGATTGCCGCCTGGGCGGTGTAGACCGCGCTCATGATATTCGCCCGGGTGGTGGTGTCCAGCCCAAAGGTTCCGGCGATCCTGGGGACCTCTCCTGCGGAGAGCATAAGCCCCAGTCCCAGCAGGGCATGGTCCTTGAACACCATAAGTCCCGCCACCAGGATAGTAGATTGGAGGAAGGCTGTCAGGCACAGGCCGATGACCTGCTTCATCCACTGGACGAAGCCGTCGATGTATCCTCGCGGAATAGAGAACATATAGAGACTTCCCACGGCGATCTGAATCAACAGGATACCGCCCCGCTTCAGGTTGGCGAAGAACACCTTAATCACCGCGTAAGCCATAAGGATGACGCAGAACAGGATCATGAGGGGGCTGGTGATGACACCAAGGCCGAAGTAGCTGTTGTCGATCATGTCCGCCAGGGAGTCGATTTCACTGAGGTCCGTAATGATCTGCTGCCCTACCTCTCCGATGGTGGTGTCCGAACCGGTCAGTCCTACAGAAAGAGTTCCTTGGAGGGATACTGACAGGGCGTACAGCCGGACGGGAACCGTGGTGAACAGGGACACGGCAAAGAAGCCCTTGATCATGTCCAGAGCTGTTTGCTGTAGATTGGCCCGGCCGCTGGCGTACTCAATGCCGCACTCGAATGCTCGTACCACTAGGCTCACAGCGAACAGAGCCCAAGCTAGTTTGGAGAAAAACAAAATCACAGCCTGCACCCATTCCAGGTCAAACAGTTCCACGCCCATATTACCCATTTGGGCAAAGAAATTCCCCAAAAAGCCCACCAGTTGGCCATAGAACCAGTCGATGAGATCATCCATGACCGTAGACGCTACAAAGTCCCAGATAAACAATGAAAAAAATTCCTCCGTTCTATATACAAATAATCTGCACCAAAAGTGAAGCACAGCACAAGCGGCGCATCTAGAATTGGGGTTGAAAAAACAAAAGCGGACACAGTTTCTGTGTCCGCTTCTGAAACCCATCAGGAATTGCTGCCTTTGTATTATCCCATGTGTTGCTCAAACTTCCGTTTTGCTTCTGTTACCGCTTTAATGTCTTGTGAGATATGTGGATCCAGTCTCTGTAAAACGAATTCGCGGATCTTCCTGCATTCCCGCAGTGCGCAGTTCATGTCAGACTCATCCAGCTCCATATGGGACGGATACCGCACCTGTACACCATAGGGGGTCAGTTCCACGCAGGCGTCTGCCAACTGCTCAAACTGCGGGTCCCGCTCCATACAGAGCTTGCAGAGCTGAATCAAATCATGTGTCTTGGGCGGTTCCATGCCAAATTGCGCCAGTGTTCCTTTCAGCATTTTCTCAGCTGCCTGTTCGCAGTGATAGCAGATGATCTCCACAGGTACTGGACGCATCCCAAGCAAGTATTCCGCAGCGCCAAGGTCCATTTCCGCCAAGTCAAGCCATTCGCTGCTCCATGTCTCTTGGCCGTTCATACAGGACCACCCCCTCTCTCGCAATTTTTCGTTCCAGGGAGGGCTGTGCTTGCCTCTGCCGAAAGACTCCGGTATGATACACGATCACATCCAGCGGCGTGTCCTGGACCATGAACAGGGCGCGGCGAATTCGTTTGACCGCGTCTGCAGGACGCAATGCCATATCAGAGACGAGAACACACAGATCATAGTCACTATCCCGACTCGGGGTGCCGTAGGCATAGGAGCCAAACAGGTATATTTTTTCAGCATCCACTGTTTCCGCAATGATTTGGCAGATATGGGACAATTCCTCTTTCACTTTAACCGTCATCCTCAGCACCTCCTCGCTGAATTTATTATACCCTGCGGTAGGACATTAAGCAATCTGATTTTCATGATTCCCGAGCCGCGGCATTCCGGTAACCCAAGTTACCTCCCCATGGTCTGCTGGAACTTCTGTCCGGAATCCCAGGTCTTATCCTGTGTCTCAACTTTTGCGGCCTGATAGGCGCCGGATGCCTCTCCGGCAGACTCCATGTAGTCGATAGCCCTGGTGATGGCATCTGGGTCCAGATGCTCCAGAAAAATGCCGCTCCTTGCCAACGCTGGGAGATCCTCCGGCTGCCCGCCAAGAGCCAGGTAATCGGCAGCGTTCTGAATCTCCGTCGGAAGGATGACAGAGTGGACGTCATATAAATGTTGGGCGATTGCTGTCCCATGGCGGCGCTCCACCTCCCGAAATGCCTGACAGATGTCATCCACTACTTTTGAATAGGGCTCTTCAAAATCTTCATTCAACTCGTATGTGGCTTGCAGCCACGCTCCAAAGCCTCCCGCCTGGCCACCAAGGGTTTGTTCCAGGGCGAAAAACTGAAGGGCCCCCTCCGCCAGTTCCCCTGAAAACCGCCTCCTATTTTCCAGGCGTGCCCGCTCTCCCTGGTTCGTATCCATCTTCTGTGTCTGGGCCCTCTCCGAAAATTCCTCTCTCTGCATTACCATTCTCCTTATCCTCCGATGATGCCCCAGATGTAGTTGGGGGCCAGCAGGACGAAGATCAGGCAGACGAACAGGATGGCCGGGCCCGTCCACTCAAATTGTCCGTGCTTCCGATACTCAAAATACGTCAGCGCCAGCTTCACAAAAAACGCAATGGCCAGCACCATGCTCAACGCCGGAAACACTACGCTGTCCACTACAGCCTTGATCTGCTCTGAGGCGTCGCCCCAAGTCTGTTCCACCGCATCCGCCACACTGCCGACCGCCAGGGCTGGGGTGCAGAACAGAGCCGCCAGCAGGTAGAATGCTGTCAGCATAGGCAGGAATCTCTTACGGTTCATCGTTGTTCCTCCTATCGAAAATGGGAGAGCCGACCCAAATCGGGGCGGCTCTCCAGTTTCTGATGCTTCTCAATATCCGGTTCTGGGCAGGGGTTCAGCAGGCTTATAGACCTTGGTCGCCCACCGGGAGGTGGCCATGATCCACTGCCCATCGTGGATGCCGCCCACATCTGTCTGGTTGACGATCTGGCTGCCGCCGGTGAGCCACTGGCTGGCGGTGCAGTACACCACGGGCGCCTCCACCTGCCGGAAGTTGGCCGGCACGATCCCGAACACCACCATGAACTCCGTTGCCTTCTCCCCGGAGGCGAGGCCCAGGGCCGCTGGCGAGGCATCCAGCACATAGTTCTGCTGGGTGCTGAGATTGTCCGCCAGGACCCGGTAGGTATCTCCGCTGAGCGTGGTCTTATAGACGATCTTGTAGCTGCCGGGGACGTTCCAGGTGCCGGTGACGATTTTCTGCAAGTGCGCGAAAGCAGGCAGGCGCTCCCTCCAGTAGAAAGACTCGAGGGATGTGGTGGAGTTGTTGGCGATGTCGGTGAAGTCGTAGCGTAGGGTCTGGCCGGGCATGACCTCCACATAGCCGGTCTTCTTGATGGAGACGTTGGTGTAGAGGCTCTTGTTGGTCATGGCGGCTTTCACGATCTGCCCGGCGTACTCGATCTCCACCTCGATGGGAGTCTTGTCCAGGCCATAGAAATCCGCGGCTTTGGATTCGATCACTTCGTAGCGCGCCAAAGGCAAGGGCTTGGAGACGGCGACACCATTTTTGTCCGTGCGGATGGTATCTACCAGCTTGCCGGTCCGGGCGTTATAAATCTCGAACTCCGTGTTGGGGATGGGCGTCCCGGCGGGCCAGCCATTCATACTGTTATAGTCTGCCGAGGTTTTCGTGATCTGAATCTGACCGGTGATGGGGGTATTCTTCCAGGTGATCTCCGTGGTCTCCCCAGACTTTACATAGACGGTCTTTTTCTCCGTGTCTACGATATAACCTTCGTTTTCCAATTCACGCAAATAAAAGCGGCCACTCTCCAACCCCTCAATGCAAACATAGCCTCGGTCATCCGAGGTGTACTGGCCAATGGGGGTGTTGGTATCATCGTAGAGCAGGAAGGTGACGCCATAAATTCCATCCCCAGTGGCGCTGTCCACCTTATGGAGCAGAATGCCGGAGACGGCCTCATTTTCAATGACCTCCTGGGTGACCTCGCCATCCTTGACGGTGAAATAGTGCCGGGTAGAGTCCAGCTTGAATCCGGAGGGGCTTTCCAGTTCCAGAGCATAATAATCGCCCTCATCAAGCGGGGCAAAGACAGTTCCGGTGTCCCCGGTGGTGACGGTGTCCATTAGGGCGTCATCTGATGCCCTGCGGATTTCAAAAACAGCGTCAGAGAGGCGCTCCGTCTTGTCGGCGGAGCTGACCTTGACGATCTCCACGCCGCCCTCTCTGGAATTCCAGAAAGTTAAAGTCTGGACCTGACCTTCCTGGATGAGAATACTCTGGGGGCTGCCGTCCAGGACGAATCCATCTACGGTCCGGGTCTCCCTTGTGGTGATGGTGGTGCCGGGAGTGAGGCCGGTGATGACCGCACGGCCATCCTCCCCGGTGATGTAGACGCCGTTGTTGGGTCCAACGACGGCGCCGCTGGAGTCGGTGACCAGGAACTCCACTCCGGCCAGCGGCTCGTTGTCTGTGCCTTTGATGAACTTTTCCAGGACGAGGGTCGTCTCTGGCTCATTGTACACATACAGCGTCTGGGTGTCATTGGGGTGGACCACAACCGTCTGGGTCCGGGTGGCCTCGTCGATGGTATAGCCTGGAATCGAGGCCGTTTCCGTTACCACGACGGTGCCCACCACCCCGGAAATGGTAATCTTGCCCTCCCGGTCCGTATAGTAGAGGCCGTTGGAGGAGAGCTGGCCGTTTTCATCCGGGACATAGGACCCATCCGCATAGGTGATCTTGAACTCCACACCCTCCAGCGGCTCATGGGTGCCGGAGCTGCTCCGCTTGACGATGACCAGATTGCCTGCGGGAGCATTTCTAAATTCGAGGCCAACGGTTTCGCCGCTGCGGATTAGGGCGTACTGGGGGCTGTCGTCCAGCAGATAGCCAGGCTTGGCCCGTACCTCCCGCGCAACCACTGTGGTTCCAGGGGTGAGGCCCTCCACCAGAATCTCGCCCGCGCTGTTGGTCACATACCGGCCGTTGTTGGTGCCGATGAAGTTTCCGCTGCTGTCCGTCAGCAGGAACTCGACGTCAGAGAGCGGCTCCCGTTTCTCATCATCCGAGACCTTCGTAATAAGCAAAGACCCCAACGGCGCGTTGCCGAACCGCAGGGTGACCACATCCTGCTCTTTGCCAGAGATATAGACAGTCTGGGGTTCCGAGTCGATGAGGTGGCCGTCCGGGCTTTCCAGTTCCTGACAGATATAGGTGCCCTCTTTTAGCCCCGTGACCGTGAAGGACCCATTTTTCGAGGTCACATATTCGCCAATGACCGTCCCCTCTGTGCCGGAGGTCTCGCCGCTGAGGTAACGCAGCTCGAATCGTGCGCCCTCCAGCGGCAGCTTCGTCGCACTATCGTATTTGTAGACAACAAGCGCACTGAGAGGCGTGTTGTCCACGACCAACTCACGGCTGACGCCGGCCTCCAGGTAGAACTCATAGACGCCGTCATCCTGGATGGAGAATCCTGTCGGACTCTCCTCCTCGACGACCTTGTACCAGCCCCTGTTGACATTGGTGAGCACGATGCGCCCCGAGGAGTCCGTGTAGTACGTCCCCAGGTCATTGATCTCGCCGGTTTCCGTGTTGTCGCTGGCATAATAGATATGGAACTTGGCGTTCTCAAGTGGATCTTTTGTGATGGAATTGCGTTTGATAACTGTGAGCGATGGTTTGACTGCGTTAAAGAAGCGCACCGTCCGGGTGACGCCCGGCTCCAGGAAAATGGTCTGGGGAATCTCGCTGATAATGACGTTGGACGGTACGTTGACCTCCGAAATTTCGTAGCTGCCGGGGGCCACTTCGAGAAATGCTTTGCCGCTGGAATCGGTCTCTACGGTGTCCAGGAAATCCCCGTCGATCTGCCGGACCTGGTAGGTGACTCCCTCAATGGGAGATCTGTCGGCAATATTCCGCTTGACGATCTCCAATCCGGGCCGGGTGTAATCCTCAAACCGTGCCTCGCTGATTTTGCCGGGCCGGAGGGCGATGGTCTGCTCGCTGGCAGTCCGCACGAACGGCTCCGGAACGGACTCCTCACGGACGATATAAACGCCGGCGGGGAGGTCCTCCACCAGGGCGCTCCCATCCGGTCCGGTGGAGACGGAGGTGCTGAAGGCGCAAGTGACGCCCTCGATAGAATAGACGGCGTTTTCCACGGGAGAGCCATCGACAGCCGAGGTCTTGATGACCTTGATGCCGGGCAACTCCTCGTCTCCAACGGTGACGGTGTACTGCTTATCGCCGTCGGTAACGCTGACGTAGACGCTGTGGGGCGTCGGGTCCAAGGCATAGCCCGCCGGGGCCTCCTGCTCTACAAAGGACCACAGGCCCTCGGTGACATCGTGGACCTCGATGTATCCCCCTCCGGAGGTCACATCGCTGCCAACGATTTGGCCGTCCAGGTAGATGTTATAGACGGCCCCGTCCAGGCCCTTGTCGGTACCGGCGATGACCTTCTGGAAGGTGATGTCGCCATCGCCAGCGGGAGGAGGATCATCGTCATCCTGCGGTTCATCATCTGCGATAACCTTACGGCCGCTGTGGTAGGCGAAGAAGGACTGCCGCCCGGAGACACTGGAGGTGGCCAGCACCGCCCACTTGGAACTCTCGTCCTCCACGATGGAGGCGTGGATGCCCTGGGCGGCGTATTCCTCGATCTGCCGCTGGAATTCGGCATCCTCATTGGCCTTCTGGCCCAGCAGCCAGTTGTAATACTCTACATATTGGTCGTAGGTATCAGCGTTGGCGAAGCCGCCAGCGTCGATGTCGCCGCTGGGATCGCCGCCCGCACTCTTATCGCTCTGATTGTCCCAGATGTAGGTCTGAAGTGCCATGAACAGGCTGCCGGGGATTTCACCGGTGTAGTCCGTAATGTAGCTCATCATCCATTTGACGTTCTCTTTGGTGATGGCGTCCATCTCGCCCAGGCCGGTCTCGGCAACAGCGTCATTCCACAGGGCGTCCGCATCCGCTCCGGTGGCGGAGCGGTACATGTAGGATTGGAGAAACGACTCCGTGCCAGAACGGTAAGAGTAGCCCAGGTCCATGCAGTAGAGCTGCCGCCCCGCCGCCGTGGGCGGGCGGTAGGAATAGGTCTGCCCCTGGGAGTTGAGCCGGGTGGTCCAGAGGTTGGGGTCCGTCACCGGCGTAATCCCCACGCCAGTGGATTCTGCCGCCATCGCCACCGTTGGCAGGAGCGAGAGCACTGTCAGCAGAGTCAGAAGCAATGTGACGATTCTCTTTTTCATAAAACCCTTTCTGACCGTGAAAGGTGGGGCAGCCCACTCGAAAGGCCGCTGCGGTTGCCTCCTTTCACGGCCTCATATTTAGATTTCGAGTGTAGATGGGCACAAAAAAAGCAGGCCGTCCATGTAGGACGGCCTGCCCTTGCCTATGCAAGCAGCACAGACTGGTCGTTGTATTTTGAGCTGTGGTATGCTAGAATAATGTCGATTTTTGCGATGAGAGAGGAAAGAAAGGAACTGCCATGTTTTCGCTCAACCCCATGAAGGAACTGTATGAAAGCCCGCTGCCACCTATGGCCCTGACGCACTATGAGGCATTTTCCAAATTCTTAAATCAGGCTTTGCACCGCTGCCACGAGACCGGGCGGGATTTCAATGTCTATCTGGACTGGGCCATCCGTGCTCTGGCCTCCAGCATGGCCGCGGACAGCGCCGCCAGGATCTTCCTGCCAAAGACCAGAACAGCTCCGTTTTCCTTGGACGATTTGATCCCACTGTCTGAGATCCCCTCCAAGGGGACCGTGCGGGTAGATTTGACGAAGAGCTATGTGGTGGCTCCAATCTGGAACAACACGGATCTTGTGGATGCCGTAAAGGCTTTCTCCGACAGCGGCTTTGAGAATGCGCAGATCGACCAGGTCTTTGGCGGGGCGTACATCCAGGAGCTGAAGCTGGCCATCATCGACTCACCTTCTGATGTGGATGTTCCGTACATTCTCTCCCAGTGGGATCGAGGCAGTATCCAAATGAATGCCTATTCGCTCAAGGACCTCACCAAGGTCCTCTCCACGGACGGAGAGAAGTGGTATCTGCAGGAAGAGGACGGCGAAACAGAATTGCCGGTCCTGGAGCCCCGTATGGCGATCCTCTACAACTGCGGTGCCAGGAGGTTCTGCAAAGATTGATCGAACAAAAAGCAGGCGGCTGCCTGCTTTCTGTTTTATTCTACAGGGTTGTCCACCCAAGTGACGTGATACCCTTCATAAGCGAATATCTGAACGCAGTACCAGCAATCTTCTCCAGCGGCATTCATACCTCGGGCAAGGCCCACGCCAATCTCGGACAGCCCATCATTGAGAATGTTCTTCAGATGTCCGCTGGATGCCGCCCAGTCATCCACAACCACTTCCGCCAGTCCTTTGCCCAACTCCGCCAGCCGGCGGTCCGCGATCCTGTGAATGTTCTCTGCGGTATAGGGACAGTTGCTGACGGTTGACCGGTCAGAGCCATCAGGCCGGATGTGGGAGTAGGTGCCGGTGGCAGCCATTTCATCAGCTCGGACCTGGGCCGCCTGTGTCAGCATGACGTCGGTTTCCAAGTCCGCTAGGCCAGCCTCCTGACGGAGCTGGTTGGTTCTATCAACGATTTCCTGCCGCATGGATGAGATATCCGAGGCAGGTACCGATTGCTCGTCGCGTGTCGGCGCCACGCCGGTGTAGGGGGCGCCCGTGTCCACCTGGACGCCGTTGTCCCAATAGACGTTGAATCCCACCTGCCTGCCGGCGTCCCGCAGCTTCACATAGTTGGACCCATTGATGTTGTATGCCTCCATCTTCACCTGCTGTCCATCCACATAGATGGGCTGCCTGGTGGGCACCGCAACGATACCCGCTGCCGCAGCGCCGCCGCAGAACGTCGCACCCAATGCCATGCCGGTGAGCAGCAGTCCCATCTTCTTTCCTCTGTTGTTCATAGCGATATCCCCCTCTTCAGCTTTGGCCAATAGCGTACCGGTTTTTGCAACTTCGGATCATGGGCCGCGGATACCCGCCACAGACTGCGGGTCTGATGGGTCAGATAGACCACCTGGTTCAGCAGATCCTCCGCCTGCATATATTGGGCGTCCTGTACGCCGGTCTTGCAGACGATCACCGGTCGGCCTCCCAGCAGGCGCTGGACCTGTCCGTGATCCAGCAGGACACGGCCCTCCGGCACCTGCAGGTCCACATCCTCATCCGGATGGATTTCGAGGAACTCTTCCACGGTCATGGGGAGTCCCTCTTGCCTGTGGCACCATGATACGCCAAGAAAATGTGGAAAGCTATTGACCAAAACGCAGAAGGAATCGCTCGATCATACAGCAGTTTGTCCATCACGCCTCCACCGCCTGGACGCACCAGCGGTAGGTACGCTGATCCCGGACGCAGGTGTACAGGGTCAGGCGGTTCTCCGCGGAGGGGGATAGCTCGCTCCGATCCGTCTCGCTGATCTTCTCCACGGAGACCACCTTGTAGGTCCGGGTCCCCAGTTTGGTGGCCAGTGTGATTCGGTCTCCGATATCCAGGGTATGGATCTCACCGAAGTAGTCGTTGGTACCCCTATTGTGGGCCGCCAGGGCTATGTTGCCGTTCCAGATGCTGGTTTCCTCAAAGTGCCCCACCCCGCGGGCCAGAGTTTTGCTGCCCGTGCCCTGGTACACCTTGACGTTCAGGTCGACAGCTGGGATCTTGAGGGTCGCCAGATATCCGCCGCTGTAGTAGAGATCACTTGTCACTTCCGTGAAGCCGGTGGACGAAGATACCGTGGACCCGCTGCTGGAGGCGGAGGTCCCCGGTGTCACCACCGCGGCAGAACCGCCGTTGATGACCGCCCCGGTGACTGCCTGTCCTCCCGGTGCCAGGTTGGGGGTGAGGTACGTGCCAGTGTTCAGCGCGTAAGCGCTGGGACTGCCAAAGGCCGGTGGGATCCGGGCAGCGTTCTTGCTGCGGTCCTCATTTTTTGACGCGCCGCCGTCTGCCGTGATGACAGGTTCGATGGAAGTGGGATCTCCGTACTCCGGATCGCCCGGCGCGGCGATGGTATAGTCCAGGGCTCCTGCGGGGAATGCCAGACAGGCGGCCAGACAAAGGCTCACAAGACTTGTAATGACTCGTTTCATGAAAACTCCTCCTCGCATATTTCCCATGCTTTCTTCTCACACTTCATTCTCCTCCACCGGCTCGTGTTCCCGGCGGTGCCGGATGAACAGCGCCGCCCCGGCCACGGCACCCACCAGGGCCACCATGCCGATGGGCACCAGCAGCACAGCCCAGCTGAAGGCCGCCGCTGCGGGCACTTCCTCCACCGGCTGGAGGGGTGTCCCCTCGAAGATGGCCACATAGCGGACACGGTCCAGATTGATTTTGCCAACAGTGCCGGTATAGTCGGCGGTGACGGTGTAACCCTTCACATAGCTGCTGGTAGCACTGCCGGTGTAGGTGGCCACGGCAGTAAAGCGGTCACCCAGGGCGTAGCCGTCCAGGGTTGCGGTGTTGTCCGTCTGCCAGTTGATGGTCTGGAGGGTCAGGGTCCGTCCATTGTCCTGAATGGTCTTGGGGATGTTGGCAGTGTCCTGATTGGCCAGGTTGGGATAGGACCTGGTGGCGGAGACCTCCCGGGTGCTGCTGCCGTAGCCGGAGACTTCCACCTGGACTGTGTCCAGCTGGAGAGACAGGGTGCCCATGTAGCCGTCCTCCGTGATGAACTCCTTCTCCTGAGGCAGCAGTGCCAGGATGGAGGCCATGTCCTTATTGGCGCTCTGGAGGCTGATTGTCTCCGTGTGCTGCCGTTCGTCATGCTCCGGCAGCTCCTGCCGCAGCAGGTCTGTCAGGGTGTAGTGGAAACCATCCTGTTCGAAATCGGACCGGGGGATGCCCGTGGGGTCGTCCTCCGGCCCCAGGTCGTAGAGCTTCCGCATCTCGGTGCCATCCTCACTCTGGGTGATAGCAGTAGGGTAGCAGACCTCCACCTCGTCTGTTCCTGCGGCCAGGGCTGTGGGGGCCAGTGTCATCGTCAGGCACAACATAGCGGCGCATAGCATCATTGCTCGTCTCATCTTCGTTCTCCTCTCCATTGTTTCATTTCTCCCAGCCCGCCTATCTTGGGGCCGGATTGTACTTGCTGCTCCGCTTTGGGCAGGTAGGTCCTGGTATTGAGCTGCATAGAACTCTGTTCATGACTGTATTCTATACGTTCTGCCTCTCTTTCTCGCTGTTCCAATGTGCGGCGCATCAATACGTCGTATTCCCAGGGCAGTGTCTCCAGTAGGATATAAGCGCCCTGTTCCGTGAGTCCATCTGCCTGACAGCGAAGCACCAGGGGATGTCCAGTCCTCTTCCACTGGCGTAAAAAGGCCGGCTGTTTCCAGCCGGCGCCAACGATATACACCCAGCGGAGCGCGGTCTCCTGTCCGCTCTCGCCACTCAACCACAGATACTTGTCCCGCAGGTCCCGCCGCAGTCTATCTCTGGATGGGACGGGTGTCACCACGCTCCCGGAGAGCTGATAGCGAAGGTTCAAAGCGGAGATACAGTCTTCTGCCGCAGCCGTCGCCTCTGGTATCTCCGCCCATAGCGGCAGCAGTTCCGGTCTGGCCGCCTGAACGTCCTCCCATGCTGTCTCCGCGGGGTATATCAGGACGTGCCGTGCCAGCTCCAGAACATGGATACCATCTGTCATCCCTAGGCTCTTTGCCTGGCGGGAGGGGAGCGCACGGTACCTGGCCAGCGCCTCCTGCAGCGATGGAAACCGCTCCATGGTCCACCCTTTGTGAAAAGTACGCTTGGGCGCGAGGCGCAGGTCATCAATGATGTAATACTGCATCGCAATCTCCTGTCACTTCATGGACATTCCGCCTTGGCTAGGCGTCTTGATTTCCTGACTCTCCTGCAGCTCTTTTTGAAGGCATCGGATCGCATCGTTCACCTGTTCCATTTGATCCGCCTCCTGCTCCTGGGCCAGATGGTCCCGCATCTGGTCCAGCGGGTCAAACAGGGAGAGTAGAAATATCAACTGTTCATCTGAATACAGCTCCATATCCTTGAGCAGAGCATCCCGACACATCCACACTGCGGACACATCCGCTATCTGGTCGATGACTTCAGAGACGGAAAGCGTTTGGAGCGACATCTCATATCTGTCCCATGCAAGGTTGATCCGCATGGCAAGGGCTTGCTCCTTTTCGGAGCGACTCATCTGCTGTAATTTGTTCAGTTTCAGTTCCTGAAGTTTTTCCCTTGCCCAGTCTGGCAGAAACTCTTCCTTCAGCACACCAGTGAAGTCGGTCCGGTTCCAGCGGGCCATTTCTTCATCATTCAGGCAGGTGCAGCGGATAGATCTTCCAATGGCGGTGGGGCTGCACCCAAAGCCGTCATGGGCGTACCAGAGCTGATTTTCGGGCTTCCAGCAGGACTCTTTCAGAGTATCCGGAGAAAGCACCAGCACCTTTCCCTCGTAGTCCAGTTTCTCGAAAGAGTCTGGCTCACATTGATTAGGGCTGAAGAGCCCCAAAGCCTGATACGCGGCACGGTACTGATCTACCACACCATTCAGCACAGCGGAACGGATTGGCACCACAAAGTTGAGATTGTGGGATTTGTCTGGTGGGATATAGATTCGACTGGCCCACTCTTTATTCTCAGAACTGTACTGGCCACCCCATTCCAACTGCTGTATCGTGTTAGCCAGCACCCAAGCTGTTCGTTTATAGCCGAACTCCTGGATAACTTTGGCCAGACAGTCTCCGTCCAGATGGGCACCGTCGTAATGCTGCCAGACGGCTTTCCGAATGGCATCCTTGCAGTCCATGTTGCTCAGGTAACTGGCCCGCCATAGAGACTCTTCTCCCCGTTGGCGGGCATACTCTGCGGAATATGGGTAGAGATATGCTTCATTCATCTCTGCCATCCTCCATAGCAAGGAGGCTCCGGAGGCCCTCCAAGTTGATACAAAAGTCCTCCAGAGTGTCGATCTCATCCTCGTCGAATGCATTCAGAGGATCATCTTCCTCTTGCAGGCTGGCCATCTCGTCGCTTTTTTTCGCCAGTTGTTCCGCCATGGACGTGACGATCTCATCCAGGAAAGCAATCACCTTGACAACTTCCCTGGTGGAGAGCGTGTCACGTGCCAGAAGAATACAGCCCTCTTCCGCACGAAGCACCAACTCCTCTGCGCCTGCGAGACCGGCAATTTGCATAGCAGGGAAGGGAATCTTCTGGGCTTTGCTGTCTGGGTTACGGCGCAGTGTGAATTTCATAGTATAACTACCTCCTGAAATTGAAATGGATCAAACAGCAGCCGGTATATGGATTAATTCGTAGCGCAATTCCTCCTCATCGTTTTCGTTCTCAAGGGAGAACAGAGTGAACTGGTGGCTGCCTCTTTCTGATTTCCTGGGATCATAATTGGTCATAACCAACTCCTCATAGGTGCTGCCTGCGGTTTGCGACATGTTGTTGGGCCGAACTGTGCGGAAAATATAGAATTCTTTATAAAGCTCCAGAATATAGGGGCAGCAGTTATAGGACACCATCACATGGCCCTTGCACTTTAGAAGCACATCGTGGAGCCGCTGGTGATCTTGTTTTGGAAACTCCACCGCATAGCAGTCCTCCGCCTCATAATAGGGAGGATCACAGTAAAAAAAGGCGTTCTCCCGATCATATTGGTCGATCAACTCTTCGAAATCCTTGTTTTCAATGACCACATTGGCCAGTCTGCGGGAACACTCCCAAATCAGATAGAAGAAACGTCGGATATCGCAAGGACGCCCAGCGAACGACTTTCCACCTCCGCTGAAACTGTAGCGGATCAGTTTGAAGTAGTCTGCCGCACGGCGGGTATTGCCGCGAGGAGACCTCTCCAGCATCAGTTTCCGAATGGCTTCCAGTTCTGGAGGAGCCAGATAGACCTGGGTCAGCTCCAATTCCTCTTTTAAATAGTCATCGGTGAATTCATCTCTGGAAAAGAATTTATAGAGGACACTGTAGTCGTCCCTAGAGTTCAGAGGAAGAAAACCAAGTTCCTTCAGAAGAGCCATGGGGCGATTTTTCACACAGCAGAACAGGTTTGTCAGATTGCTGTTGTAATCATTGTAAACTTCCAGGCAGCCCTTTCGGATAGGGCGCCCAAGGGTGACCGTTCCACTGCCGCCGAATACGTCGATAAAGCGAGGGTACCATGGAGGTGCCAGCTTCTGGATCAGACGAAGAAGCTTTCCTTTACCGCCTACCCACGGGATAAATGGCTTGGCAATGTTGCTTCACCTACCCTTCGGGAAGCTGTCCAGTGAGTGTTCCAAACCTCGGACTGCCGCACCCAAACCTGCCTGCATCTTCTTCAGATTTTGAATGGTCACATAGATCTCACCAGCAGTCTCCGCGTAGAAGTAGCCATTTTGGCTGCTGCCGATGGGATGTCCTTCTTGCCGCAGATGATTCACCATCTCATGCAGTCTGGATTCGCTGATGCCCAGGATGTCCCTGAGTTTCCTGCCCCGCGCCACATACTGCCGGCCTGGACAGGAACTTTTCAAGTATGCCAGAAGCTGTTCTTCTTTTCGCATGATCGCTCCCTTCCGGGGCCCGCTTTCCCGAAAATGGGCGCAAAAAAAGAAGGGGCCGCTGTCCCTTTCAGGAAAACGGCCCCTAGTTTGTATATAGACTCTTATTTCATGGTCATGTCCCACCCCTGTTTGGGCTGGGTTCGCAGGTGTTGAAACTCCCGGTCATTCCGCCGGATGTAGGTGGTCTCCGCTGCATTGAGTCGGTATCCCCGCTGCTCCAGCAGGGCTTCCCCGAACCCGGCCGCATCGATGCAGTCTTGCAGGGTGGATGTAAACAGACAAGATAACTGAGAAATGCGGGAAAGGGCGGGATGTGACGGGAGGAAGTGGGAAAAGTGAGGATTTGCAAGGGATTCAGGCGGTACGAGGTGGGACGCCAGCGGCGAATTTCTCAAAAAACATGAGAAAAACGAGACTACTTTTTCAGCGTCGGGGATCCGGCGCTTTTTTCGTGCCCAGGATGCGGCGGCGAGCGGCGGAGCGCAAAAAAGGAACAAGCCCGGATCCCTTAGAGCAGAAAGGGATTTAGACTTGTTCCTCCGACAGTAGGCGGGGCGGGCGAAGTTAAACACATTAGAAGGAAATGTGAATGGAAGGCAACGCCGCCCCATGAAAATAGTATAACAGCAGTCCGGCAGAAAAGCAAGGGGGCGGAGCGTGCTAACGGTGCGTTACAGCGTGCAAAAACGCGCGGCGGCCGCCAGCGGGAAACGCCGACACGCCAAGGGATTGCGGCCATGCACGGCCGTTTTTCCCAGCGTGCGCGGAGCGTGCAAGACATGGCGCAGAACAGCAGAAAAACACTCGTTCACAATTCTTCATTTTTGAAAAAATCGCAATTGTTGAAGAATTGTTACTCTCCCAATGGTTTCAGCGCCTAAATAACTAGCGTTCTGCACATTTGCAATTCTTCAAAAAATGATTTAGAACTAAACAGAAACAGCGAAAAAAATTAGGCGGTTTCGGTGTGGGCATTCCGGCCCTCACCGGGGCCGCTTTGTATTGCCGCTCCCTCCTCGGTATAAGCGGAGGAGAAAAAGCCCCTTTCCCCTTCTACATGCCGCTGGTATTTGAAAAAGACATAGTCATAGACTTCATGACGGTGCATAGGCGGGAGTAACCGATACATCGCAACCACATCGGCCTCCTCGTCGGTCAATGGCGATCCGTCGCAGATAAGTCCTTGCTCTTCTTTTATGCGTTTTAGCGAGGGAATGCCCGCTCCATTTGGAGAGCTATCTGTTTGGAGAACTCCGAATGCTATATAGTCAAGAGATACATTAAGGTATTCTGCAACTTTTATTAGCTTATCAAGTCGTGGGCTTTGCTCTTTCCAGCGTTTAATTGTGCCGTTTCCAAAACCCAACTCATGTTCTACACGATTAAAGGTGAGCTTTTTCTCTTTAAGTGTAACTTCGATTCTGTCAACAAGATCGGACAAACTGCACTCCTCCAGTATATCCGAAAGGAGAGATATAATGCGAAAGCCTCTCTATTTAGATAGTTTTTTCTTGACATCTCTCCGATTGGATAGTATAGTGTAATTACGATTTAACCATAAATCAAAAAAAATATACCACACCGAGAGCAAAAAGGAAAGAGCAGAAGGGGGATAGGTATAGAAGGAAGCTGCGGTAGAGTAAAAGCGAGCGGCGAGGGCTTTCACCCCCTTTCAATTATTTAGTTTGATGGTCAAGAACCGGCTCTATGTGGCCGCGATCGGCCTGGGGTCCCCATTCCCAACGGAGACCGAACACTACGCCCGCATCCGTGGGCCGGGAGAGAAACTCAGCCCGGGAGACCACCCCCTCGACCGAGGCGGAGAGGAACTCCCAAGTCAAGTGCCCTTGCGGCATGAGGACCTGCCGCACATTATCCAAGAGCTGGCTGGTGGCACAGCCACTCTTGAGTTTGTCCAGAGAATCGAAATACTTTTTTTCTTTCATAGTAGGCAGCCCTCGCCGCCCGCTTTTACTCTACCACACCTTCCGCCGGATGAAAAGCAGCAGATCAAGCGCAGAAGCGCGGGAACAAGTACATACAAGCGTCATGGGGCGTGAGCCAGCGGCGGGGCGTTTTCAGAAAAGGAGACGCACCAATGGATAAGATCACCAAGATCCTGCTGGACTACACCAGCGGGAAGACCACCCTGGAAGAGACCAATCACGCGCTGGAGGACGCCGGCTCCAATATCCGGCTGAACCCGGCAAAGAACCTGTTCACGCCGGAGGAGCTTCTGGCGACGCACACCGGCGAGACGCCGGAGGAGGCGGAAGGCTACGGCCTGCTGGACACCGGAACCGGGAGCATGGAAAAGGTCCATGTGACGGCGGGCGTGCTGGACAGCGCCGTCAACGAGGTCCTGCCCGACGGCGGGACGAACATGACAGCCTACGTGCTGATCGGCGGGCAGAGGTACGAGGTGAAGGGCGCCGCCCTGACCGCGTGCTGACCCCGGCCGCCAGCGGCGGCAGAGCTTAGAAACCATACACAGCTCCGCCGCTGGCTCACGCCCCATGACGCGGGAAGAGGAGGCAGGCATGAGACACGGAAAGAAGCCGACCAGGAAGCAGAAGATCCGGCTGGGCCGGGTGGGCCTCTCGCCGGAGAACTGGCTGATCGTGCGGGAGAAGCCCAGCGGGGAGCTGGTGATCCTGCACAAGCACACGAACCGGATCCGGGTGATTCCGGCCGGGGTGGGCTGAAAGAGAGTTCACATAAGCCGAAACGCCCTCCGGGGCGTCATCGGGGGGAGCCCTCCCCCGGTCTGAAGATGGCAGGGCACGAAGAAAGGAAGGCACAGGAGCATGAGAAAGGTCAAGAAAATCAACGGGTATCTGGTGGTCCGGTTCAACGACCGGGAGAAGCAGGGATACCCTCAGCTGGGCAGCTTCGGCGTCATTGACGCAGAGATGTACACGGGATGCATCGACACAGACCTGGGGGCAATGGAATATGAGGACGCCGACACGCTGGAGGTTGCCGTGGAGCAGGCCCGGGGCCTGGAGTCGGAGCAGGATTACAGCGGCGATCCGCCGGTCTGCACGCTCATCGTGGAGACCGCAGACGAGACAACGGAAGAGGAAGTGGACCCGCAGCTGATGATCGCCGGCTTTGAGAACAGCCTGCAGGAGCAGGCGGCGCACGGCTGCAGGGATGTGGACGCACGGACGGCGGCGCACGAGCTGTACGGCTACAAGGCCGCACTTCGGGACCTGGGGCTGCTGGGGCCGGAGGAGGTACAGGCGCACATCTGCGACCACGTGTGCCCGGCGCCCCAGGAGGCCCGGGATCAGGAGGACCTGGACGCCGTGTGCGGGAGCTGCACTGCATTCGGCCTGCCTCAGAATCATTTCCAAGAGACTACCGCAGAGCCGCAGGGCACCTTCCGGCACCTGGACCCAGCCCTGCGGGGCGCCCCGCCCGTGCGGGCCGCGTACCGTCTGGGACTGGCACTGGAGCGGGACTGCCCGGACAATGACTGCCGGGTCTACCGCAACATCTTCCGCACAGCCCGGGAGCTGGACACGGCGCTGGACGGGCTGGATGAGGACGGCACCCCGGCACTGTACCTGCGGAAAGCCCTGCGGGAGCGGGTGTCCGAGCTAAAGGAGATGTACACGGAGAACTATGCGGTCCGCAAATATCGCGGAGCGTGTACTGGAGGGGACGCATTATGACTGGACTAGAGCTGCTGAGGACCACTGACACCACGGTGGAAGAGATCGCGGACATCATCTCCGAGCACTGCCCTCCCGTCACCCCCGGCAACTGCGACCAGCTCTCCTGCCGGGCCTGCTGGCTGGCGTGGCTGACCGCAGGAGATCCGCCAAAAGAAAAGGGGCCGTCCGACAAGCGAACGGCCCCGGGCGAGGAAGGGCTGCATCCCAACCTCACCGAGTACCTGCGAATGGAGAGGCGGACCCAGCGCGAAACCAAGCAAATCCTCAATCGGCTTGCTCGACATGAACCTGGGTCACAATGTCCACATACTCCTCAAGACGGCGAAGCAGGAACTCCTTGAATTTCTCACGGTCGAGAACGCCATTCTCAGCGAGAAAATCAACGAGCGCCCAAAATTCCGGGGAGTTTGTGAGCCGCTTCTCAAGCACAGCATCGGCAAAGTCGTTGCCGGATCTCAGCTTGAAATCATCCATCACAGTCACCCCCTCTCCGGGCCGGCAGGCCCTAGCTCCATTATACAGGACGGGAGCGGGGATGAAAAGAGCGCAGCAGGGACAAGGAAAATGAGAAAGAGAGGCCCGGGCGCCCGGGCAGGAGGAGAGACATGAGACAACAGAACAAGCGGCTCACCCCCTTCGGGCGGCTGGTAAGCAAGGCGCTGATCGACCGGGATATGACGCGGAGGGCGCTGGCGGCGGCAGTGGGGATCAGTCCGCAGTATCTGAGCTACATTCTGAACGGGACGCGGTCCGGGAAGCGGTACATCGAGGCCATCGCGCGGGTGCTGGAGCTGGACCAGAAGCAGGTCGGGAAGACCACGGCGGCCTGACGGCAAGGGGGGAGACAGGTGCAGGAGACATATATCACATTGGAAGAAGCCGCCCGCTTTGAGGGGATATCCTATAAAGGACTAACTTCTCGCATATCACGCAATCCGGCGCGGTACAAGACGCGGACGGAGGCCCGGGAGGGCGGCGGGAAGGAGCTTGTGCTCCTGTCCACAGCGAGCCTGAGCCAGAAGGGGCGGCGGGCCTACCGGGCGCAGATCCGGGCCATGGCGGAGCCGGAGGAAGCGGGAGAGACGGCGCCCTGGTACGTGGAAGCGGACCTGGGCAGCTACATCGAGCAGCACAAGCGGGCGTACTACGAGGCGGTGGAGCTGGCGCGGCGGGTGCAGGACTTCTTGAACTACACCGGACCGAACAGGACGGAATACGCGGAGCGGCTGGCGGTAGGGCTGGGCGTGAGTCCGCAAACCCTGTACCGCTACACGCAGAGCGTGCAGGAGGCCGGCGTCTGGGCACGGAAGCTGGAAGAGGCGGACGGGCACGGCCGGGACTACTTCCGGGCGCTGGCGCTGTGCCGGAAGCCCCGGGAGAAGGCCACGTTCCCCAGCCTGACGGAGGAGCAGAAAGCCATCATCCAGAACATCTGGTTCGACCGGGACTTCGCGGACAACGGCTGCACGGTGGAGATGCTGTACGAGGCGTTCCAGCAGCAGGGCGCGGCCCGCGGCTGGGAAAGCGTGCCGAGCTGCAAGACAGTGGGGCGGTATGTGCGGCACCTGATGGAGCTGCCCGCGGCGGAGAGCGCCCGGTATCTGGCGGCGAACGGGCTGCGGGAGTGGAAGAACAAGAAGGAGATCAAGGGCAAGCGGGACAGCAGCACGCTGGAGGTGATGGAGTATCTGGTGGCGGACGCGCACACGTTCGACGTATGGGTATCGTACACGACGCCCAACGGGAAGCAGAAGGCCATCCGGCCTGTGCTGGTAGCCTGGGAGGACATGAAGACGCGGCGGCTGCTGGGCCCGATCCTGTGCGAGCACTCCAACACGCAGATCGTGAAGGAGTCGTTCATCAAGGCGTGTTACGACGGGGGCGCAGTCCCCAAGCATGTACACACGGACAACGGCAAGGACTTCGCCAACCTGGAGACGCTGGGGCAGGACCGGAGCATCCGGGCCATGGACCGGGCGGCCATGGACGCGGAGATGAAGGGCTTCTATCTGGCAATGGGGGCGAAGGACTGGTCCCGCTCCCTCCCCTTCCAGCCCTGGGACAAGCTGATCGAGCGGGCGTTCGGAACGTTCTGCAAGCGGTATTCCCGGAAATTCAAGGCGTACACGGGGACCCTGACGGGGAGCCGGACGGACGCGAAGCGGAAGAAGGACATCGACGGGATGCTGGAGCGGGGCGAGCTGCTGACCCTGGAGGAATTCTATGACCTGCTGGTGGAGTTCCTGGAGACATGGTACGACAGGCACGAGCACCAGGGGCTGAAGGCGGCGGGAGAGCGGTGGACCAAGCCGGCGGAGCTGTGGGAGCACGCTCCGCACTATGAAAAGGCCGTGCCGCCCCGGGAGTACGCCCTGATGCTGCTGATGAAGCCGGGGCGCGCGAAGGTAAACAGCCAGGGCATCCGGCGGAACAACCTGCTCTATACGGCGGACGAGCTGTGCCACTATGTAGACAAGTGGGTGAACATCCGCTGGGACCCGGAGGACGTGACGCGGCTGTACGTGTACGACAAGGAAGGCCGGCGGATCTGCGAGGCGCGGACGGCGGAGCTGCTGGAATTTGGAGACCGTGTATCCGAGGAGGCGCTGGAGGCGCTGCACAAGCGGAAAAAGCGGCAGCTGCGCGGGACCCGGGAGTTTCTGGAAGAGATGCAGGCCCCGCCGGAGGCGCGGGGGCTGTGCGGGCCGCAGGCCACGGCCGGCAAGCTGGACCTGACAATCGGCCACACGGCGCGGCCGAAAGTGGTGAGCCTGCCGGTGGACAAGGAGTTCCGTGGGGCGATGACCCCGAAGAAGCAGAAGGCGGGCGGCAGCGGCGGCGCGTTCCTGGACGCGAAGGCCGGGGCGGCGCTGAAGCGGCTGAAAGCCATGAACGAATGACAGGAGGAGCAATATGGAAGGCAGAGAGCAGACCGGGCGTGTGAACCACGCACTGGCGGAACGGATCAATCAGTACATTCTGGAGCAGAAGAGCAGCATCGCGGCAATCTCCAAGGAGATCGGCTACAGCCGCACATCGGTCAGCCGGTATTTGAGCGGGAAATATGATTCCTGCGCGAGTACGATGGAGGAGAAGCTGGCGGAGTTCCTGGCGGCGCACACCGGCGAGACAGTGGAGGCCCCGGCCGCCCCGGCCCGGAGCGGGAAGCGGCCCAGCTTCTATGAGAGCAAGGACGCCCGGTCCATTCTGGGCGTGTGCCAGAGCTGCCAGGAGTACACAGGGCTGGGGATCGTGGTGGCGAAGAGCGGGTTCGGCAAGACCTACGCCCTGCGGCAGTACGCGAAGCTGGGGCGTGTGGCGTACATCGAATGCGACGACACCATGAGCAGCCGGGATCTGGTGGAGGCCATCGAGCGGAGAGTGGGAATCCCCAGCGGGTACGGGACCATCTGGAAGCGGGTGAACGGGATTCGGGAATTTTTCAACGCGAACCGCGGGTATCTGCTCATTATCGACGAGGCGGACAAGCTGGTGAGCAAGTACACGCAGAAGAAGATGGAGGTGCTGCGGGGGATCTTCGATCAGAGCGACGTGGGTCTGGTGATCGCCGGGGAGCCGAAGCTGGAGGCGGCGATCAAGACCTACCTCACACGGATGGCGAACCGGGTGGACTTCTACACGCAGCTGGGCGGCCTGTCGCCGTCCGAGGTGGAGGGATATGTGTCCGACCTGGATGTGACGCCGGAGGCGATGGTGGAGCTGAAATCCCGGGCCTGCAATCCGCAGACAGGATGCTTCCGCCTGCTGGACCGGACGCTATCCAACGCGCAGCGCATCCTGGCAGAGACACAGACGGCGACGATCACGCCGAAGATCATCCAGCAGGCGTCGGCGATGATGATGCTGTGACGGGAGGCCGGGACAATGAACATGAGAAAGCAGAGGCTCATGGGCGCGGGACTGCTGGCGATCTCAGCGGCCATGGCGGCCCTGGCCTGGATGGGAAGTACCCCGGAGGAACGGGACATCACGGCGGCCGTGCTGCTGGCCCCGCTGGGGGTGTGGCTGCTGGTAACAAAAGAGTATGTCCTCTATGACAGCGGGACGGCGCCGGACGCCACCCGCTATCGTGGACGCAGAAGCAAACGCAAGAAAGGAGCATGGATCACATGGCAAGGAAACGGGTTATTGAAGCGCAGAGCCTCAAAAGCTGGGAGGATGTAAACGACGCCCTGCGGCAGATCGCGGAGGCACAGATCGCCCTGGGCGACATCGAAAGCGACATGCAGAAGCAGATCGTGGGGGCGAAGAAGGTGGCGGAGGACCAGAGCAAGCCGTACAAGGACGCCATCGCGCGGCTGGAGCATGAGCTGAAGGAGTTCGTGTCCGAGCATCGCACGGACATGGGCAAGACGAAGACCATGACCCTCACCTTCGGGGAGGTGGGCTTCCGGCTCTCCACGTCGGTCTCCCTGCCCAAGGCGAAGGAGAAGCTGGCGGAGATCATCCGGCGGCTGAAGGCGCGGCAGATGACGGACTGCATCGTGGTGGAGGAGAAGATCAGCAAAGATGCGCTGAAGAAGTACGGCGAGGACACGGTGAACGCGGTGGGCGCCGTGTGGAAGCAGAAGGACGAGTTCGGCTACGAGGTCAACCTGGAGAAGCTGGAGCAGATCAAGGCAGGACAATGAGGAAGGGAGCGGCAGTATGGCGGGAATGAGCGCGGAGCGGAAGCCCCCCTCCATCCGCACGGTCTGGGGGATCGCCAAGTCCCCGGAGCTGCGGCTGGAGGACGAGGACCTGTACGCGGTGGTCTACCGGGAGACAGGCAAGGAGAGCCTGCGGAAGCTGACGGCGGGAGAGCTCTCCCGTGTGATCCGGGCGCTGCAGGAGATGAAGGACAGCGCCCGGCAGAACGCGGGCCGGAAGCGGACGGACGAGGGCGGAGACCCCCGGACGGTGGAGCAGCGGCGGAAGCTGTACAAGGAGATGCGGGACCTGGGCTGGAGCGAAGCGCAGGTGAACGGGCTGGCCCGGAGGATGTTCCAGGTGGAGCGGATCGAATGGCTGGGGCCGGCACAATGCGGAAAGCTGATCGAGGCCCTGAAAGCGATCCACGCCCGGGGCCGGCGGAAGGAGGCGGAGACATGAGGGAAGGAGCACGGAGGGCGGAATATGGCAACAAAGAAGAAGCGCCTCACACAGCGCGAGAGGGCTGAGCGGGCGGCAGCCAAGAAGCGGCTGCAGGCGCGGGGCGTCCTCCCGCCGGACAAGCCCAGGCTCAACCGTAAGAAGTTCGCCCAGGAAACCTGGGCGGAGTGGACGGCCCTGCTGGCGGAGAACCGTCTCGGAGCAGCGATGGCTCTGTGCCGGGCGGTGAGCTTCACCACGGCCCCGGAGCTTCTGGAGGTGACGCCGGAGCAGGTGGGCATCCTGAAAGCGATGAAGATCGCGGTGGAGTATGAGAAGTTCCTGCAGAAGCTGGAAGCGGAGGATCGGAGCGACTACTCCATCGGGGAGCTGGCCGACGAGGTCATCCTTCCTGTGTGGAAATTGTAAGCAATATGGTGACGATCATTTTGAAAGCGGATATCCCGGACACGGACCTCCAGGGCCTCAAAGAGGCCGCGGCAATGGCGCTGGAGGGGCTGGGAGATTTTCGGGTGGTATCTGTGACGGCGGAGGCGCCGGAGCAGTTCAAATTTGATATCTAGGAGGAACAGCAGCATGAAAGAATTGAAGGAGACCGCGCAGGCGGCCAACCCGGCGCTGGAGCCGGGACAGGAGATCAACGAGGCCGACGGGGAGCCTATCTTCCACGCCGACGAAGAGGAAGGAGCAGATCATGAGCAATAAGGTCAAGGTGTGCCTGGACGCGGGGCACGTGGGCAGCAAGTACAACCAGAGCCCGGTCGTGAAGACCTACTATGAAAGCGCGATGGTCTGGTCGCTGCACCTGAAGCTGAAGGCGGCGCTGGAGGCGCGGGGCTTCGAGGTCGTGACGACCCGGAAGACCATCGACACAAAGATGGACGTGTATGACCGGGGCACGGCGTCCAAGGGGTGCGACGTGTTCATGAGCCTGCACTCCAACGCCTGCGGGACGGAGAGCGTGGACTATCCGGTGGTCTACCGGGCCCACGACAACCTGAACAACGCGGACGCCATCGCCCTGAAGATCGCCAAGAAGATTGGGGAGCTGATGGGAACTACCCAGGCCGGGCGGACGGCCACCCGGAAGAACAGCTCCGGCGGCGAATATTACGGCGTCCTGCGGGGCGCCCGGGCGGTGGGCACGCCGCTGTACCTGCTGATCGAGCACAGCTTCCACACCAACACCGCCGCGGCGAAGTGGCTCTCCCAGGACGGGAACCTGGAGAAGCTGGCGGAGGCGGAGGCGGAGCTGCTGGCGGAGCACTACGGCGTCACGTCCGGCGCGGAGGGCAGGACCGCAATCATGGGCGAGGCCCAGGCCACGGCCGGACAAATGGCCCTCTTCTGCCGGAGCAAAAACCCGGCGCCGAAGCTGACGGCGTGCAGCCTGGAGGAACTGGCGGAGATGTTCCTGGAGGAGGGCAAAGCCGAAGGCGTCCGTGGCGACGTGGCCTTCGCCCAGAGCCTGCACGAGACGGGCTATTTCAAATACGGCGGGATCGTGACGCCGGAGATGAACAACTTCGCGGGCATCGGGGCGCTCAACGGCAACGCCACAGGACAGGCAGCCAGCTTCCCGGACCCGCGCACGGGTGTCCGGGCGCAGATCCAGCACCTCAAAGCATACGCATCCACGGAGGCGCTGACAAAGGCGTGTGTAGACCCGCGCTTCTCCCTGGTGTCCCGCGGCTCGGCTCCATACGTGGAATGGCTGGGCGCGGCGGACAACCCCAACGGGAAGGGCTGGGCGGTCCCCGGCAAGGGGTACGGCGAGAAGGTCACGGCGCTGCTGGAGCAGATCCTCCGTACTGAGGACCCGTCCCCCCCCGCTGCCGGGACGCCTGAGCCGGCCTGGGCGAAACTCGTGGCAGGCTATCCGCAGTACCAGAAGGACGGCCTGGAGGCGCTGGCGGAGGCGGGCATCCTGGACTCTCCGGAGACCTGGGCCGGGCGGTTCGGCCGGGACATGACCGTGGGCGAGGCTGTCGGGATCATGGGAAAGCTGCTCGCCTGGATGCGGACGGCCGGCGAGAGTCCCGCCGGCTGAGAGACAGGGCGGAAAGGAGGCCGGAGGCATGGACGCTTTTATCAAGGAGCTGAAGCTGGAGGAGATCCCGGACGGACCCTGGAAACAAGTAGCTGAACAGATCGGGGTGGAAAACCTTTACACGGTGCTGCGGATCGTCGGGGGCGGGACCACTTACATTCCAAAGGCGGAAACCCTGATCCGGCCCGTCCGGAACCGGCACATCCGGGAGGAATTCAACGGGTACAACTATTTGGAGCTGGCGAAGAAGTACAATGTGACGGACCGGATCGTCCGCATGATCTGCGGTCCCGGGTATCCGGAGGGACAGATCAATCTCTTTGACGAGGACGAAGACACCTTTTCTTAGAAATAAATCTCTGAAATGCTTCATAAGGACATTTCACAAAACATCCATTATCCTAAGACTACAAGCTCCGCTTGTAGTCTTATTTTTTTGCACAGAGGAGGCAGAGACACATGGACATGGATCTCATCATCAACGCGGCGAGCGACGCCCTGCTGAACGTGGTGCTGGCCGTGATCGCGCTGGCCGGCGCTTACGGGGTGTATTTCATCCGCCTGGGCGCCGCGAAGCTGAAGGAGCAGACGGCGCAGATCAAGGACGAGGCGGGCCGGAAGGTGCTGGAGGACGCGCTGGACGACGTTGTGAACCTTGCGACTGTTTCGGTGGGCGCGATGGAGCAGACCACGGCAAAGGCGCTGCGGGACGCGGTCAAAAGCGGGAAGGCGAAGCCGGAGGAGCTGGCGGCGCTGGGCAAGCAGGTCTTTGACGAGGTGAAGGCGGCAATCAGCCCGCAGGCGCAGCAGGTCATCACCGACAATCTGGGCAGCTTCGACAAATACCTCACCGCCGTTATCGAGGACGCGGTCCTGAAGGTGAAGCAGGCGGACCCGTATATCACCCTCTCCGGAGAGCTGGCGGAGGGTGTGGAGCTGCCGGCCGCGGGCGGAACGCAGTAAGGAGGGGCCGTCGTGGAAATGGCTCAGATCACCGCGCTGATCGGCGCGGCGGCCTCCCTGCTGTGTACGCTGGTGGTGGGGGCGCTGACCTACTTTGTGAAGCAGACGCTCAACGACTTCCGCAAGGCGGATGAGCGGAACGCCCAAAAGCTGGCGGAGGTGGACAAGCGGCACGCCGCCAACTACAAGGAGCTGACCCAGCAGATCAGCGACCTCAAGAGCGACCTGCCCCTGGTGTACGTGCTGCGGGAGGACTTCATCCGGAGCATGAACAACGTGGACGGGAAGCTGGACAAAATCATCTGCAGTCTGGCCGAGAAGAAGGGAGGATAATACATGGCAATCCTGGACGACATCACCGAGCAGGAGGTCGCCAAAAACAAGGCGATCCGGGGCTACATCATCCGGGCCCTGGCGCGAGGCAACCAGAACGCGCTCCTGGTACGGCAGCTCACCAACGCGCTCGTCGCGGACGGGATGATCTTTTCGCCGGATATTTCCAAGTATCTGGACTATCTGGCGGACGGCGGTTACATCGAATTCAGCGGCAAGCGCGTCAACGCCTATAACGTCTACCGGAAGGACGGCGTCGTCCAACTGACGAAAAAGGGCGTGGATCTGGTGGAGGGCACCATCGAGGATCCGGGCGTCGATGTCTAAGACAGAACGGCGCCGGACACGGGTGAACTCCACCATCGACCGCCTCCCGGATGATATCAAGGGGCGGCTCGACCTGAAGCTCACCGACACGGCCAACACCTACGAAGAGCTCTCCGCGTGGCTGAAGGAGGAGGGCTATGAGATCAGCAAGAGCGCCATCGGGCGCTACGCGATCCGCAGCACCCAGGCGGCGCAGCGGGTGGCGGAGACCCTGCAGCGGACCCAGGTCATCGCCCAGGCGGTGGAGGCGCACCCCGACCTCGATTATACGAAGGCGGCGAGCATGGTCCTTATGGACGGCCTCATGCAGCGCGTGAGCACGGCGGAGGACGACTTCCAGGAGATGCCGCTGGACAAGGCCGGGCGGCTCATCGCCTCCCTGGCCCGGAACGCCACATACGAGCAGCGGGTCCGGCAGGAAATGAAGCGGAAGGCGGAGCTGGCCTTCGACCAGATGGAGACAGAGCTTCTGGAGAAGGTGAAGCAGTATCCGGACCTCGCCGCCCAGCTCCGGGACGTGCTGGCAAAGGCCAGAGAGAGGGTGGTGGCGGATGGCGGCGATTGATTTCGGCAGTCTCATCGACAAGCTGGATGATGAGAGCGACCGCGCGGCGCTGGCAGACCGGGAGCAGCAGCGGACCCTTTTTCTCAAATACGTTGTCCGGACCGGCAATTTCCCGGACAAACGCGCACAGCTCCTGAAGGAGTACGAGGCAGGGGCATCCCTGACGGGACCCAAGGGCCTCCGGCGGATGCTGGGGGCGTTTGATCTGGAATACTTCGGCCGGGCCTACCTGGGCCATTACTTCACAACACCGGCTCCGGCCTTTCACGCGGATCTGGACGATATCTGGCTTCAGGGCGTCATGAAGGGAATGAACCCCACGGAGCACGCCAAAGAGATCAGCCGGGCCAAAGGGTGCAGGCGTGCAATCGAGGCCCCGCGCGGGCACGCAAAATCCACGACCTTCACCTTCAAGGATGACCTGCACGCGGCTCTGTACGGCTACAAGCATTACATCATCATTCTGTCGGACTCCTCAGAGCAGGCGGAAGGCTTCCTCACAGACATCAAGGACGAATTGGAGGAAAACGCGGCCCTGCGGGAGGACTTCGGCGAGCTGATCGGCAACGTCTGGAAATCCTCTGTTGCGCTGCTTGCCAACGGGACCAAGATCGAGGCCATCGGCTCAGGAAAAAAGATCCGCGGCCGGCGGCATAAGCAGTGGAGGCCGGACCTCATCGTCTGCGATGACCTTGAGAACGACGAGAACGTCGCCACCAAGGAGCAGCGGACAAAGCTCCTCAACTGGTACGACAAGGCTGTGAGCGAGTGCGGCGACACCTACACAGATATCGTCTACATCGGGACGCTGCTGCACTTTGACTCCCTGCTGGCGAATGTGTGCCGCAAAGCGGAATACAAGAGCGTGAAGTACCAGGGCGTGCTCTCCTGGGCCGTGAACACAGACTTGTGGGACGCCTGGGAACAGCTGTACACCAACCTCGCCGATCCGGAACATGAGCAGACCGCCCGGGCCTTCTTTGAGGCCAACCGGGCGGACATGCTGGAGGGGACGGCGGTGCTGTGGGAGGAGAAAAACGACTACTACGCCCTTATGTGCAAACGGGTCAATATCGGCCCCGCGGCATTCAACTCAGAGATCCAGAACAACCCCATCGACCCATCCACCTGCACGTTTCAGGAGGAGTGGTTCGACTACTGGGACGATGAGGGAAAGACCCCGCCCAACTTCGCGGATCCGCGCTTTCTGTTCGTGGGGGCCAACGACCCCAGTTTGGGCAAGAACAAGCGGGCGGACACCAGCAGCATCTTCGCTCTGGCAAAAGACCGGATCACCGGCGTCGTCTATGTGGTCATCGCGGACGTGGCCCAGCGCCATCCGGACCAGATCATCGAGGACGTGCTGGAAGCCAACCGGAGGCTCAAGCGGGAGTTCCACCGCCCCTACTACCGCTTCGGCGTGGAGACGGTGCAGTTTCAGGCTTACTTCGCGGAGGTCATGCGGCAGAAAGCGGCCAAGTCCGGGGAATACCTCCCCATCGTGGAGATCAACTCCACACAGAACAAGGATGCCCGCATCCGCTCCCTCCAGCCATTTGTCAAAAACGGCTATATCAAATTCAGCAAGAAGCACAAGGCTCTCCTTCAGCAGATGAAGGAATATCCCATGGCCCGGAATGACGACGCGCCGGACGGCCTGCAGATGGCCCTCCAGCTTGCCCTCGATATTCAGGGCGGCGGCGAGGTGGAATACACCACCGTGCTCCACCGGGAAGCGGACTTCAAGGCGGGAGCCTATTAAGGAGGACTTTTGATTCAGTACGAAAACAAACTTATCCACGGTGACAGTCTCACAGTTCTCCGCCAGATGGAGCCCGAAAGTGTGGATGCCATTATCACGGATCCGCCCTACGGGATCAACTATGTCTCCCAGACCGGGGCGCGGATCAAGAACGACACAGCGCCCTTCATCTGGTTCCTTTACGACGCCTTCCGCGTGCTGAAGGCCGGTAGCTCCGGGCGGGGGACGCTGGTCTGCTTCACCCGCTGGGACGTGCAGCAGGTCTTTATCGACGCAATCCGGCTAGCGGGTTTCGTGGTCAAAAGTGAGGTCATCTGGAACAAGGTGGAGCATGGCATGGGAGACTGCAAGGCGCAGTTCGCCCCGACCCATGAGAACATCATTTTCGCAGTGAAAGGAAAATTCAGCTTCCCAGGACACCGGCCCAACGACCTCATCACTCACCGGAAGCTCCATGCCAATCAGATGGTCCACCCAACGGAGAAGCCGGTCCCGCTACTGGCGGACCTTATTACCGCCGTCACCAAGCCCGGCGATCTTATTCTCGATCCCTTCGCCGGGTCCGGCTCCACTCTGGTCGCTGCCAAGAAAACCGGGCGGCGGTTTATCGGGATCGAACTGGATGATGACTACTACCAGACCGCGCAGAGGCGCATTGAGGAGGCAGTCACATGAGCAGAAGCAAGCGCCGGGCGCAGGCCCCGCCGCTCCCCAGACCGGAGACGCGGGAGCTGACAGTTGCCCGGGTCCAGGACAAATACAGCGAATACCCATCCAACGGGCTGACCCCGGTCCGTCTGGCGGAGATCTTCCGGGAGGCCGACACGGGCGACGTCATGCGGCAGATGGAGCTGTTCGAGGAGATGGAGGAGCACGACCCCCACCTGTTCAGCCAGCTCCAAACCCGGAAGAACGCGGTCACGGGCCTGGACTTCGAGATCACCGCCTTCGGCGACGAGCCGCGGGACAAGGAGATCGCGGAGTTCGTGGAGGAGCAGCTCAACGGGATCGAAGGCATGGAGGACATCGAGACGGACCTGCTGGACGCCATCGGAAAAGGGATCGCCGTCTCGGAGATCCTGTGGGGATATGACGGCGGCCGGGTCGTGGTCCGGGAGATCAAAAACCGCCACCAGAAGCGTTTCTTCTGGGACGGCGTGGACGACTCCTTCCGCTGCAGGACGGACGAGACGCCCTCCGGCATCCTGCTCCCGAAAAACAAGTTCATCATTCACAAGTATAAGGCCCGCAGCGGCCACCCCTCACGGGCCGGCGTCTTGCGTGTGTGCGCCTGGATGTACCTGTTCAAGAACTACGACATCAAGGACTGGATCAGCTTTGCGGAGGTGTACGGCCTCCCCTTCCGGCTGGGCAAGTACGCGCCCGGCAGCAGCGACGAGGAGAAGCGCGCGCTCATGCAGGCGCTGATCCAGCTGGGTGCAGACGCCGCGGGCATCATCCCGGAAGGTGCCTCCATCGAGTTTGTGACCACGGAGAAGACCTCCAGCACGGACCTGTACGAACGGCTGGCCCGCTACTGCGACGAGCAGATCAGCAAGGCCATCCTGGGACAGACCCTGACCTCGGACTCGGGCGGCGGCAGCTACGCCCAGAGCAAGACCCACAACGAGGTCCGGCACGATCTGACCGTGGCGGACTGCAAGTCCCTGGCGGCCACGCTCCGGCGGGACCTCATCCGTCCCCTGGTCCTCTTCAATTTCGGCGAGGAAATGCGAATCCCCCGGATCCGCTTTGATTGCGAGGAGGACGAAGACCTCATGCAGACGGCGAACGTGGTGGGGACATTGGTGGAGAAGACCGGCCTGCCGGTCCCCCTCTCCTACCTTTACAAGAAGTTCAGCATCCCGGAGCCGGAGGACGGCGAGGCCATCGCCACCCCCAGCTACGCCCAGCAGGCAGCAGGTCCGGTGCTCCCCTTCAAGGCGCAGCCCCGGCGCTATGTGGCGCTGAAAGGCGGCGGGCCGGGCACCCAGGAACACATCGACCGGGTGACGGCTGCGGCGCTCAAGCGCGGGGCCAAAAGCTGGCGCAAGGCGTTCGCTCCGGTGCTGGCGCTGCTGGAACAGGCGGAGAGCCTGGAGCAGCTCCGGGACACCCTGGAGGACGAGGACGCCGTGGCGGAGCTGTATGCTTCCATGGACGTGTCTGAGGTGGAGGACCTGCTGCAGAAGGTCATGACCCTGGCGGACCTGGAGGGGAGGTCACTGGAGCATGAACGAGATTGAAGCCGTCCTGAACGGCGGCGACATGACTTTTGAGGAAGCGGTGGAGTATTTCCGCCGGCGCATCCCCGTAACAGCGAAGGTGTTCTACTCCATCGCCTATGACTACCGCGTCCTGGCCTTCACCGTGAGCGGCTACTCCAAGCTGCAGATCCTCCGCAGGTTCTACGAGGAGCTGCTGGCGGCTCTGGAGCAGGGAAACACCCTGGCGGAGTTCCGCTCCAACATGCACGGCTTCCTGGAGCGGGAGGGCTACGAGGGCGTCACCCCGTATCAGGCGGAGAACATCTTCCGCACCAATATCCAGACGGCCTACAATGTGGGCCACTACAAGCAAATGACGGACCCGGAGGTCATGAAGCTGCGCCCATACTGGCAGTATGACGCGGTCAACGACTCCCGGACGCGCCCCTCTCACCTCGCCATGGATGGCAGGGTCTTCCCGGCGGATTCCCCGGTCTGGGATACATGGTTCCCGCCCAACGGCTTCAAGTGCCGCTGTACGGTGCGGAGCCTGAGCCGGCGGCAGGTGGAGCGGCTGGGCCTTCGCGTGGAGACCAAGGCTCCCTCCGCCAGTATGCTGAAAGACGGGCGCTTTGTAAACATCATGCCGGACCCCCAGTTTGCCGGCAACCCGGCAAAGACCCCGTGGAGGCCGGACCTGAAGGGGTATCCCGAGCCCCTGGCGAAGGCATTCCGGGAGCGGGAAAAAAGCGGACCTGGGGAAAAGGCGTAAAAAGGCCGCTGACGCCCCTCCGGCGGAGGGGGGAGGGTCATTTCACGGGGCCCCCCCGCAAAACGGCGTCTAACGCCGTGCGCACGGCGTTAACGGCGGCCTTGGGGCTCTGCCCCGGAAAGGAGACACGCAAAAAATGGAGATCATCACCCTGAAAGGGGGCGAGGTGGAGGTCCAGGGGGTCCCAGAGGTCATCCGGATCCTGCCCCTGGGACACGTCACCAGCCAGAAGGGCGAATTCGACGTGGATGAGGAGAGCCTGCGGCTCATGAAGGCGGAGATCGCCCGGCATGGCGTGGATGTGGTGGTGGACTACGAGCACCAGACGCTGGACGGCGTCCAGGCCCCGGCTGCCGGCTGGGTCAAAGACCTCTCCATCCAGGACGGCCATATCGTCGCAAAGGTGGAGTGGACGGACCGGGCGGCAGCGTACCTGAAGAACCGGGAGTACCGCTACCTCTCCCCGGTCATCACCGTCCGCAAGGCGGACAACAAGGCGACGGGCCTGCACTCGCTGGCCCTCACCAACACTCCCGCAATCGACCACATGGACCCCATTGTCAATTCCAGCACTTACAACAATCACGAAGGAGGACAAAACACTATGGACCTGAAAGAACTGGCAAAGCTGCTGGGCCTGCCCGAGGACGCTACAGAGGAACAGATCATCCAGGCGCTGACCGCCGCGCTGGCGGAGCTGAAGAAGCTGAAGGAGGACGGCAAGGAACCGCCTCCGGGCAGCGAGGAGACCGTGGCGAACAAGGCCGTCTGCGAGCTGCTGGGCCTGAAGTCCGGCGCGGCCACCAGCGACGTTACCGCGAAGATCATGGAGCTGAAAGGCGGGATCGTCGACGGCGTGAACCTGCGGGAGAAGGTGGAGAAGCTGGAGAAGGCCGCCGCCCAGCGGGACGCTGACGAAGCGGTCACCCAGGCTCTGAAGGCGGGCAAGATCACCCCGGCACAGAAGAAATGGGCCGTCAGCTATGCTCTGAGCGATCCGAAGGGCTTCGCGGACTTCGTGGCAAAGGCCCCGCAGGTGGTCCCCATGGACCAGATCATCCCGGATGGCCCGGATACGCCCGCGGGCGGCATGGACGAGGCGACCCGCCTCGTGTGCAAGCAGCTGGGCATCAACGAAGAAGACGTCAAGAAGTACGGAATGAAAGAGGAGGCGTAAGACCATGGCAGCACTCACAGCAGCGAGGGACACCACCGAGATCAGCAACGGGGCGCGTCACCTCATCCTCCCTGTCAAGGGGAGCACCACCATCTACCAGGGCGCACTCGTGGCCCTGGACGCCAGCGGCTATGCAGTCCCCGGCTCCAAGGCGGCCACGCTCACCGCGGCCGGCCGGGCCGAGGAAACCGTGGCGAACACCGGAGCGGACGGTGCGGCCTCCATCCGGGTCGCCCGCGGTGTGTTCGTCTTTGACAACGCCGCGGATTCCGGGAAGCTCACTGCCGTCCATGTCCTGAAGCCCTGCTACATCGCGGACGATCAGACCGTCACCGCCACCGCCGAAGGCGCAAGCGTGGCCGGACTGGTGATCCGGGTGGACGACGCAGGCGTCGCCGTGGAGATTGGACGCGGCATTCAGACTATCGCCGCCGAAGCCTAAAAAAGGAGGACAAAAACCATGATTGTAAATCCCCAGAACCTGCGGGGCATTTATGTGGGCTTCAACACCCTGTTCAACAGGGCATTGACCACTGTAACCCCCCTGTATACCGAGGTGGCTACTGTCACCCCCTCCACCACGGATGCGGAGACCTATGCGTGGCTCGGCGACATCCCCGGCATGAGGGAATGGATCGGCGACCGTGAGGTCCAGAACCTCAGCGCGTCGGACTATACCATCAAGAACAAGGATTTCGAGCTGACCATCGGCATCGACCGCAACGCCATTGAGGATGACAAAATCGGCCTGTTTAACCCCTCCATCGAGATGCTGGGCCAGTCCGCTGCCATGCACCCGGACAAGCTGGTCTTCAGCCTTCTGAAGAAAGGCTTCAATGAAAAGTGCTTTGATGGCAAGGCGTTTTTCTCCAGCGAGCACATGATCGGCGAGAGCAAGGTATCCAACAAGGGGACCGCGAAGCTGAGCCTGGACGCCTATGTGGCCGCCCGCGCCGGCATGATGAGCCTGACCAACAGCAAGGGCGAGCCTCTGGCTCTGATCCCGAACAGGCTGGTGGTCCCGCCCGCCCTGGAGAAAGCCGCGCTGGACATCACCGAGGCCGACTTCATCAACGGCACCCGCAACACCATGAAGGGCACCGCGAAGCCCCTGGTGGTGCCGCAGCTGGCCGGCAGCGACACCGCCTGGTTCCTGCTGTGTACCACCCTCCCGATCAAGCCTCTGATCTACCAGCAGCGCAAGAAGGTCAAGTTCGTGAGCAAGACCAACGAGACCGACGACAATGTATTCATGAGCAAGACCTTCATCTACGGTGCGGACTCCCGGGGGAACGCGGGCTTCGGCTTCTGGCAGATGGCTTACGGCAGCGACGGGACCGCCGGCGATTGACCGGCATGAGTTACTGCACCCGTGACGAGGTCCGGGCCATGCTGAAAGAGGATGCTGTGAGCCAAATCCTCACAGATACAGACTTCATTGAAGACCCGGAAGAGCGGGAGGCTAGGATCGGCCCGCTCATCGACGAAGCCATCGCGGATGCGGACGGGGAGATCGACGGCTACCTTGCCAAGAGGTACGCCGTCCCCCTCGCCCCGGTCCCGAAGGTCATCAACAAGTTTTCCAAGGACATCGCGCTCTATAACCTCATGTCCCGCGCCGGACTGGACGAAGAGGGACGGGAGGGCAACTATCTCACCCGCTACAACGCCGCCATCAAGTTCCTCACGCTGGTCGCGGAGGGCAAAGTCAGCCTTGGAACCGAGGCCAGCGATCCCCAGGCAGCAGCGGCCGCAGGATTCTCTATGCACTCTAACCGCCGGCTCTTCAGCCGGGATACGATGAAGGGGATGTGACTCATGGTAAATATCCGGCTGGAGGGCGACACCCGGGCGGCCCTGAACAAGATCCGGGGCCTCGCGGAGATGGACCGGAAGAGCCTCAACGCGGCCCTGGGCCAGGGCGTCCGGACGTCCACTCTGGAGCGTTTCCGGACGGGCAAGGGGCCGGACGGCAGACGCTGGCCCACATCCAAACGGGCACTTGCCGAGGGCGGCAGGACACTGGTGGACTCCGGACAGCTGCGCAACAGCATTCAGGTCAGATCCGACGCCACCGGCTTCGCCGTGGGCACCAACGTCAAGCACGCCTCCACCCACCAGTACGGAGTCAAAAACCGGGTCATCAAGGCAAAAAACAAGAAATACCTCCGCTTCAAAGTCGACGGCCGCTGGGTCACTCGGAAGAAGGTCAAGGTGACGATCCCCGCCCGCCCCTTCCTCGGCCTTTCTGCAGAGGACCAGACCGAGCTGCAGGAGACGGTGGAGGACTTCATCCGCCGGCAGGGGGAATAGCGCATGTTGTACACACAGGCGAAGGCATACCTTGTAGGAAAGCTCAAGGAGGCCGGACTCAAAACAAAGCCATACACGACCATGAAGTCCCTCTCCCGGTCCATGGAAAGCCATGTGGGAGCGGTCCTGCCCGGTACGGAGATGATCGCGCGAAACGGCTCCAAAACCATCTATCAAGACCAAGAGGGAGCGCAGCACAAGCGCAGAAAGCTCTTCGACCGGAACGTGACGTTTCAGGTGGTGCTGGGAGACTATACGGACGACAAGGTGGAGGCCATGCTGGAGAAATTCCTGGCCGCTCTGGACCAGGGGATCGAAGTGGACGGAAACTTCGTCCCCCTGGCCGCGGAGAGCGTAGAGTGGTCCACCGAGGAAGACCATCCGCTGAAGGCGGAGATCGCCGTGACGGTGAACATCACCTTCCGGGGCGGCGTCTACCGGGACATCGACCTCCACAGATCCCGGGACTACCGGCTGGAGGACATCGGGAAGAACAATGGAAAGGAGCCTGCAAATGGCAATTAAGAACAACAGGCTCCAGGACGCCGCGCTCGACGCGGCGTCTCTGGAGGATATTGAGACGCTCCGGGCCCGCTATGGCGTGAGCCGCCCCGTATTTGTGGGCGTATGCTCCGCCAACGGCTGGCGCAGAGGGCGGCAGATGACCGCGGCGGATTTCCTGGCTGCGGTCGAGGCATATCAAAAGGCACCCATGACCGGGGGCCGAAAGGAGGCGTGAGGGATGGCAGTGCTCAGAGATGTCAGGGAGACCGTCCTGGATGGGCAGCTCGGCTTCTCCGGAAGGTCCGGCTCCGGGATCAGCGTCCGCATCGGCCCCTCCCCTATCGTCAGCGACAAGCTCATTATCATCACCGGCGACATGACCGCCGATACCATCAAGGAGCGCCTGGGGCGCTCCCCTCTGGCCGACTCCGTCATGGATTCCGTCCAGTTTGGCGCCGCCCGGGTGTACTGCCTTCCTGTGGCTGCCTCTACAGCGGGCACCGTCGGGGAGGTGGAGAAAGAGGGCAAGGGCGGCGGCACACTCACGGCGTCCGGCAGCCCCTATAACGCCTTTGCGGTGGTGGTGAAGATCACCGCCCAGGGCACCCTCAACACCGCGGCCTTCGCCTATTCCATCGACGGCGGCAACAATTTCAGCGACGAGATCACCGTGCCTGTGGCGGGCAAATATGACCTGCCCGGGACCGGACTCTCCATCACCTTTGCGGCGGCATTGGAGGAGGCGGACAGCTCCTTCCAGGTGGGCGATATGTGGAGCTTCAGCACCACGGCCCCGGCCATGACGAAGGGCGACGCCCTGGCAGCAGCCCGCAAGATTAAAGACTTCCCGGAGGAGTTCGAGTGGCTGCATGTGGTGGGCGGGAGCGATCTGGATCTGTGGGAAGCCATGGGCGAGGTCCGCAATGAGCTTGCCACGGAGTACCACAAGCCCCTCTTCATCCTCATGGAGGCCGCCTACCCCACCGGAGATCTCACCGACTGGGCGCTGGGCCTGGAGAATGCCCGCGGCAAGGTTAAGAATACCGACATCCAGGTCTGCACCGCATGGGGCCGTCTGGTACGGCTGGACGGCAGCGTTCAGATCGTCAACCTCGCGGGCATCGTTTCCGGCCTGTACGCCAAGGCGGGCGTGGCGGAGAGCATCGGCAAGACCCGGCCCGAGGCCGGCTTCGGCATCTCGCCGGATACACTGGAGGAGCTGCTCCCCGCTGGCCTGGACGACTCCATCATCAAGATGCTGGACGAGGCGGGCTTCCTTACCTTCCGGAGCTACGCGGGTCTGGAGGACTTCTTCGCCTACCATGCCAAGGTCCTCAGCCCGGAGAAGAGCGACTTCCAGTATGCGGAGGACATCCGGGTGAAGAACAAAGTCATCCGGGAAGTCCGAAAGGAGGCTCTGCTCCTGCTCAATGACGATATCGACATGACCGACTTTGACGGTGAGACACAGGCCCGGGCGAAGTTCCTGGCGGCGCCTCTGGACAGAATGGTGGCCGCGAAGGAGATCAGCAGGGCGGAGGTCACGATCCCCGAGGGGCAGGCGGAGTCGTTCCTGGAGACCGGGCTCCTCCGCGTCCGTATCCTCTATCTGTCCCGGGGATACATCCGGGAGATCGAGATCGAGGTCGGGCGTACCAATGTCAGCGATTAAGCGGAAGGGAGGATATGCGGCATGACAGTCAATGGTAAAGTCTACGACTGGGCTGATGTGGACTTCAAGGTCCCGGGCCTGGACATCGAAGTCCAGGAGATCAGCTATGACGATGAATTGGATCAGGAGGCCGTCTACGGCAGGGGCAACAAGCCCCGGGGCTTCGGCACCGGCAACTATTCCAGCACCGGAAAAATTTCCCTGCTCCGCGACGACTATCACAAGCTGCTGGCCTATTGCAAGGCCAAGGGTGTCAGTTTCTTCAAGCTCCAGTTTCCCTCCGTCGTGGTCAGCTACGCCATGGAGGGCGAGAAGACGGTGGTCGACGAGCTGAAGATGGTCCAGATCTCCAAACGCTCCAACAGCGTCACCCAGGGAGACAAGAGCGTCAAGGTGAGCCTGGATCTCGCCATCTACGGCGGCGTCGTTCAGGACGGCGTGGAGCCTGTTTAAGGGACAAGTTATTTGAGAAATACGGAGGAATTTTTCATGGAAGACATCAAGAAAACGGACGCGGCGGCCGCCGTGCCCCAGAGTGAAAAGGACACCCTCAAGGCCAAATACGGAAAGGTGTTCCGTGTCTCCTGCTCTGTCCGGGAGGACGAAGACAGCGACGCGCTGGAGTTCGGCTACTACTTCAAGCGGCCCAGCGTCCCCTCTTATGACCGCTACCTGAAGGGCGTGCAGCAGTTCGGCATGACCCGAGCAAGCAAGACCTTCCTGCTGGACTGCGTGGTGGACGAGGACAAGGACCGCCTGACCTCCGAGATGGAGGAATATCCCGGCGTGGCCCTGACCATCGCGGGCAAGCTCACGGAGATCCTGGGCCTGACCAACGCAGTAAATTTGAAAAAGCTCTAAGAGAGCGGGCCGAGGAGGTAAGAAGCAGTCTGGTGGAAGCTGGGCTTTTGGAGATCTACCGCTTCTTGCCTCCTCCTCTCTTAGAGGGCTTTGACCCGGAGAAGGCGGAGATCGGCGAGTTCCTGGGCTGCATAGCGAAGGCCCGTTATGTTCAGGAACTGGAAAAGAACATCATCGCCCGCGCGATCTCCGAGGTATTCGGCGGTGAATGACCGGGAGGCGAGGCAGACACGTGAAAGCAAATGAGCGGGGTACAGGGCCGCCCCATACCGCTCGCCAGAGCGGAGGTGTGCGCAGCCCATGAGCCTCGAAAGTGTATTCAGGTTGTCCCTCATCATGAATATGGTGGACAACATCACCGGCCCCATCGGCCGGATCAGCAGCAGCGTCAACGGCGGTGTATCCAGGCTGCAAAAGCTGGAAAGCGCGTTCGGGGGCATGGTCAAGACCGGCGCGGTCATGACGGAGCTGGGCTCCTCCATCGCGGGGGCCGCGCTGGCTCCTGTGGAGGCCACCTTCGAGACACGCCGCGCCCTGGGTGAACTGGCATCCCTGGGCGTCAAGGATCTGGAGGCCGTGGAGGACGCGGCCCGCAGCTTCTCCGACCAGTGGGCCGGAACATCCAAGGCGGATTTCATTTCCGCCTCCTACGACATCAAGAGCGGCATCGCCTCTCTGACAGACGAGGGCGTGGCCGATTTCACCACCCTGGCCGCCCTGACAGGCAAGGCCACCAAATCCACAGTCGGCGAGATGACGAGCCTGTTTGCCACAGGCTACGGCATTTACAAGGGCTTCTACGACGATCTGACGGATCTGGAGTTCGGAGAGATGTTCTCAGCCGGGATCTCCAAATCCGTCCAGCAGTTCAAAACGACCGGATCGGAAATGGCTGCGGCCATTGAGAGTCTGGGCGCTTCGGCTACTAACGCAAAAGTCCCGCTGGAAGAGCAGCTGTCTGTCCTGGGGATGCTTCAGGCCACCATGAGCGGTTCGGAAGCCGGCACCAAATACGCGGCCTTCATCCAGTCTGCGGCGAAGGGCGGCGAAGAACTGGGGCTGGCGTTCGTGGACGCCAACAACCAGATCAAGAGCCTGCCGGAGATCCTGGATCTGCTGCGTGGAAAGTATGGCGACACCATCGACGCCATCGAGAAGCAGGAGATCGCCACGGCATTCGGCACCGATGAGGCCGTAGATCTCATTGATCTGCTGTACAGTAAGACCGGAGAGCTGCAGGACAATGTTTTGAGCTTGTACGACGCCATGGGGCAGGGCACAGCTGTGGCCTCAGAAATGGCGTCCGCCATGAACGAGACAGAGCCGGAGAAATTTGAACGGCTCCAGCAGCAGCTCCACAACGTCGCCGAAGCGGCGGGAAGCACACTGCTCCCTGTGGTCAACGACCTGATGGAAGGCGCTGCCGGCGTCATCCAAAAGGGCGCGGAGTGGGTAGAGAACCACCAGAACCTTGTCCGGATCATCCTGCTTGCGGCCCTGACCCTGGGCGGCTTCCTGGCTGTGGCGGGCACCTGCATCGCCGTAGTCGGCGGCGTGGGGATCGTTTTCACCAAGACCGCCGGACTGGTCAAAGGCTTCATCGGCGTCATCCGGGGATTGCCGGACCTGTTTGAGACCATAGCCCTGTACGGCATGGAAGCGGGCGACGCGATCCGAAACGGTTTTAACAGGATCCGAACAGCGGGAAGCACCGCCGTCACCGCGGTCAAAAACGTGACGCTGCGGATCGCCGGCATGGCAAAGACGGCTGTGATCTCCGGCGTGACGGCCCTGAAGAACATGGCGCTCGGTCTGGTCAGCATGGCGAGGCAGGCGGTTGTGACCGCCGTAACCGCCATGCCCGGGTTGATCGCCTCTGTGTGGTCCTTCACAGCGGCGCTGCTGGCAAATCCCATCACATGGGTTGTCGTTGGTATCGTTGCACTGATCGCCGCCCTCATCCTGCTCTGGCAGAACTGGGACAGCGTAACCGCGTTCCTGCAGAACGCCTGGGACACCGCCTGCTCCAAAATCACGGCAGGACTTGAGTGGCTGAAGCAGGGCTTTCAGTCTATCATGGACTGGATCGGCGAGAAGATCGCATGGTTCGGCGAAGCCGGACGGCGGCTCGTGACCACCTTCGTCGACGGTATCAAGTCCGTGGCGATGGCGCCCATCAACGCGGTCAAGGGCATCTTTGGGAAGATCAGCAACCTGTTCCCCCACTCCGATGCCAAGGAGGGCCCCCTGAGCACCCTGACTCTGAGCGGCAAAAAGACCATGACCACCTTCGCCGAGGGTGTGACCCTGGCGGAGGATGCTCCAGCCAACGCGATCACCAAGGGCCTGGAGGGAGCCAGGGTCAGCCTCCAGCAGGATGCTCCCAAGCCGGTCCGCCTGGGCGGCGGTACAGGCGAGGAAGCAGACGCTGGAGACGGCAGCGGCTCCGCCGGAAGGGATGGCAAAGTCTTTATCGTCAAGAAGCTGGTGCTGCAGGTGGATGTCAAGAAGATCAAGCAGCTTCAGGACCTGCTGGAGATCGTGGGCGAACTGGAAGACAAAATCAACAGCGGCGAGGATCCGGATGATGATCCGGAGACCGACTTCGCGCTGGCGTAAGGAAGGGGGACGGCTCTCATGATCTTTGTGGAAGACAATACCATCAAGCTGAACGGAGTCGTCCTCCCTGGCCTTGTCAAAAGCATCGAGGTCAAGGAGTCGGCGCAGATCGACGAGCAGGAGGTGGAGGGCAGCTCCGCCAAGCCCAAGCAAGCCACCGGCTACGAGGATGCCAAAATCAACATTGAGCTGGTGGTGGACGATACCGACACGCAGACCAAGTATCAGCGCCTGGAGACGCTCCGGGCGGTGTTCCGCAAAGAGGGTCAGGGTGTGCCGCAGCCGATCCCTATCGTGTGTGAGGACGCGGCCGCCCACGGTATCGACAAGGTCCTGTTCAAATCTCTCAACCACAAGGCCGAACAGAAGAAGAGCTATTTCTCCGTGACCCTGGAGCTGTGGGAGTATATCCCACAGACCATCCAGGCCGTAAAATCCTCCGGCACTTCGTCCGGCAAGAAGAGCGGCAGCTCCGGCAGCGGCTCGGCTGGGACATTGGACAGCAGTTACTCCAGCTATCTCAGCTCCGACCGGGGCGCGGCGCCGGGGAAGATCACGCCGGCGCTGCAGAAGAAGCGGGGCAAGTCCCCTGCCGTGGATGACGCGGATACGGCCAAAGTCCTGTCAAAGCTGAAAAGGAAGTAGTACATGGAGACGTTGGAACTGTTCTATCCGCGGATCACCGCTCAGGCCGGGGGCTACACCTTCCAGCAGGGCATTGAGATTGAGGTCTCCTCCGCCAGGGACTCCCGCATGGACTGGGCGAAGATCCGCTTCACAGACCGCTTCAAGCCGGAGATCAGCATCTCCCGCCTGGAGCCGGCCACGATCCTGTTGGGCTACGGCGGCGCCTTCGATGAGGTCTTCACCGGCTATGTCGCCAAGCCGTACAGCACTGGCTCCAGTGCCAACGAGATCGTGCTGAGGGACCCCATGCTGCTGTTGGAGGACATCACTGTAAACGAGACCTTTTTAGATACGACGCCCCAGGAAGTGGTCCGGTACATCCTGGCCCAGGCGGGCCTTGCGGAGCTGAAGCTGACGTCCATGGTCTATCCGGCACGGAAGCGCCTCTCCATCCGAAAGCAGAGCGGCGTACAGGCGCTGGATGCCGTGGCGGCCGCTTGGGGTCTTCAAGTCCCGTACTTCTTCTCCGGCGGCATTTTTTATTGGGGCAGGCAGCCGGAGCAATCCATGATCTACACCTTTGAGGCAGGGCGAAATATCCTGAGCCTCGCCCGGCGCGGCAGCCTCTGGGACCTCGAAACGGTGTCCGCGCCCTTTGTCCGTCACTCCCACCGCGTCCAGGTCAGCCATCCCAGTATCTCGGGCGAGGTGGAGGTGATCCGGGTCCGGCACCTCACCAACGATGAGGGCTTCATCCGGACCCATATTTACTTCTGAAGGAGGGATCCGCCATGGGAAAGCAGTTGGAGCGGTTTGTCAAGGCTGTGGTCGGGGACATCCTCAAGCGGGACTATCCCTATCTGACGTCGCCCGCCATCCTCCTGGCTCGTGTATCCGCCGTGAAGACCCTTTCGGATACCTACGAGGCGGAGGAGCTGGATATCCACAACGATGAGGGCGGCACCAGCTATCGGGGGCATATTGTAGGCCGCTGGCAGGAGTACACCCTGACGGTGGTGGACCGCTTCGGCAGCGAGGACAGCAGCTTCCCGGCCCTGCCCGGCGTTCGCTCCAGAATACAGCTCCAGGCCGGGGCACTGGCGGCCATCGCGCTCCCCTTCGGAGATCTTACGCCGGTCATCATCGGGGAGGTGGTCCTGTGACTGGTCTGTACGACACGGACATCCGGTTGGATGAGGATGGACAGCTCACCCAGGCAGCGGATGGCGGCGCCCCTCTCTGCTCCGGCATGGACTGCTTCCTGCAATCCATCATCCTGGAGGCGCAGACGCAGAAGGGCGAGCTGTTTTATGACGAGGACTTCGGCTGGAGCCTTTACGACTTCCTGCAGTCTGAAGATGATGAGATCACCCGGTTGGAGATCACGCAGCGGGTCAGGAGCGGCCTGCTCAAACGGGAGGAAATCATTCCGGACAGCGTACAGGTCCAAGTGGGGCTTATAAAGGACGCTTTTCATATTTACGGCTCTTTCCAGGCCGCGGACACGGAGGCGTCCTACAGTCTGCACATTATCATCGACCCGGTCAATCTGGAGGTGACTGTCATTGATTGATGAAAAGATTTTAGATCAGGTGATCCCTGTTCCGGATCTGACGGAGCTGAAGGATCAACGGATCCAGGAGCTGTCTGACGCCGGCTTCGCCATCACAAACTTCCATTCCGGCGGCGTCTTCCACACGCTCCTCATGATCGTCCTGCGCATCCAGATCGAACTCCTGGAACTCTGCCGGACGGTATTGAACCAGATGTTCGTGAGCCACGCATCCGGCGCCTGGCTGGACCTGAAGATGTCCGACTACTCCAAAACCCGCAAGCTGGCACAGAAGACGCAGGGCGTGGTCACGGTCTCCAGAACGGCCTCGGACGGAGAGGCGGTCAAAATTCCAAAGGGCCATATCTTCAAGAGCATTAAGGATATCAACGGCGATGAGCTGCGCTTTGTGGCCCTGCAGGAGACCACCCTCCAGAAAGGGGCCTCATCCGTGGATATCCCGGTGGAGGCCGAGGCGGAGGGCGCCCGCTATAATGTTCCGGCTGGGCAGATCACCAGGACACTCACCTATCTGGGCGATGTGTCTATAACCAATGGCTCCGGCTGGATCACCCGGGAAGGCAGCGACACGGAGGACGATGAGAGTGCCAGAGAGCGCACGCTCCGCTCCTGGTCCGAGCTGGCTCTTGTGCCGTTGCGGGACACCTACATCAACGTCTGCTCCGCCATCGCCGGCGTCCTCTATGTCACCGTTAAAGATCAGCACCCGAGAGGACAGGGCACCGTGGATATCATTATAACCTCCGAAGCCGGGACGGCCACCGAGGACCTTCTGGAGAAGTGCCGGGAGGTCTGCGAGGAGATCCGGGAGCCTGATACGGATGTCCTGGTCAAGAGTGCGGAGATCGTCGATCAGGATGTAGCGGTCACTGTCACGGTCGCCAGCTCTCTTAATCAGGATGGTCTTGCGGAGCGTGTGCAGGCGTCGATCACGGATCTGCTGAAGCTGCGCAACCGTGGCGATTCCCTCAATGAGCTGACCCACGCAGACATCATCCACAAAATCAAGAGCGACATCTCCACGGTGAGAAACGTGACCGTGACCACTCCTGCGGAGGATGTCTTTTTGACAGAAGAGAAAGTCATCATGGCTGGGAAGATCACGGTCACGGTGGAGGGCGTTTGACATGTTCAAAACCTTTGGAGAGTATATGTACACGCTGCTCTTCAGCCCTTTGCGGCGGGGCCGTCAGTCTCTAAATCAGTTTTACATCTTCTTCAAGGTGATGGGCCGGTCCTTTGACCAGTGCAAGGAGGCGCTGCTGCAGGTCCGGGAAGAGGCATCTGTGCTCACCTGCTCGGACGCGATGCTTCCAGTCCATGGTGCGGACCGGGATATGCTCCGCCTGCAGGGGGAGACGGTGGACAACTACCGCCGTCGCCTTGCCATGAAGGGAGCAATCTCAGAGATGGCTGGGCTGAACAGCGGCATCCGCTATCTGGCCCAGGCATTCGGATATGACGAAGTCAACATTGAACCGGGGGAAAAGCCGGATCACTGGGCGGAGGCCACTGTTTGGTTTATCGGAGGGAATATCGTGCTGGATGACCGGACACTCCTCCTGCAAGAGTTGAACAAGATCAAGCCAGCGCGGACCCTCCTGCACCTTGCCAAAGAACAGCGGTATGAAGCCCCTCTCTACTTGGCGGCAGCCATAGAGCGGGGCAGGCAGATGACGATTGAACAGGAGTAAGAGATATGGCATTCACTAAACTGAAGCTCACGACTTTCGGCCAGACGATTGAGACCAAGCGGCACCAAGGCAAGGGCATCCATTTTACCCGTGTAGCTATCGGAGACGGCCTGCTGGGCAACGGCTCCATGATTAACCGCACAGAGCTTGTCAACGAGCGGCACTCCATGCTGATCGACGGTATCCTGACTACGGATGACGCGAAACAGTGTGCCGTGGTCGTCACGCTGGACAACAGCCAGCTTGAGGAGGGCTTCCTCTATCGGGAACTCGCTTTGATGGCGCAGGACCCTGACACACAGGAGGAAGGCGTTTACCTCTATGACAATGCCGGTCAGGAGTGCGAGTACTTGGATACCCAGGCGGGTGGCGTGGTGATCTATGAACGTCTCAAGCTCCTGATCCGCGTGGAGCAGACGGAGCAGATCACCTTTGTAGCATCCGGTAATCCTCTCTATTTGAGTGCCGAGGATGTCCAGGAGATGATCCGCCAGCACAATGAGTCCAAAGACGCGCACCCGAAAAAGGCTGATCTGGGAGAAGACGGCAAAGTCCTCCCGGAGCAGCTGCCGGAAATGGACGTCTCAACCGCAATGGCGGGATTTGACACCAAGGATTCCCTGGCGGACGCGGATGGGATCGTCATTACGGACAGCGCGGCGGAAAACGCCGGAAAGCGGGTGCTCTGGAGCAAGGTCAAAGAGCTGCTGGGCAAGCTGTATGTCCCGCTCACACGGACGATCAACAAAAAAGCCCTGTCCTCGGATATCACCCTCTCAGCCGCGGACGTGGGGGCGGCTGCGGCGTCTCACAGCCACGCGTTGGATTCTCTTACCGGGATTCTGCCCGTCAATAAGGGCGGCACCGGGCAGAGCTCGCTGGAGGCCCTGCTGGCCGCGCTGAAGCAGGCCGGCGCCGTCCAGATCGCCACCGGCTCCTATGTAGGCACCGGCACTTATGGGGCCGATCATCCGTGCAGTTTAACGTTCGATTTTCTGCCTAAGCTGATTTTCGTGTTTGCATATTATGAAAATCCGGACCCAGGAGGGAGCTCTGCCCGGTATATCCCTCTCGGAAATGGGATCGAAAATCACGACGAAGATGCCTGTCTGTGCGTATTGGATACAAGCAAAATCGGCACGGACTATACTGCCGGATTTGGCCTTGGGTATATACATTCCGCAAATAGTCTATGGGCAAAGAAATCACCTGACGGAAAAACGATATCTTGGTATAACACATACAATTCCAGGCTGGGGCCTGAGATGTATCAGTTTAACACCTCTGGGTGGGAGTTTTTCTTCGGTGCTATCGGATAATCGTTCGATTTTTTACCCTCCTTAATTTGGCTGTTTGGAGCCGGATTCAGCAGTATGGCTTGGAACTCACAGACGCTTGCTAACAAGAGCATTGTTTCTCCTGGAGATCTCACAGCTACCTTTCAAAAGTATCCTTTTCCCTTCGCCGCCGGTTATCAAAGCGGCGGCGGAGCTTATCCCTATGAGTACGTTTTGGAGCACTATGCCGCCTTCCAAAATAACACGCTGAGATGGTACACCTCTTACACGCAGAAGAGCGGGAATAGCCAGCCTGTTGAGATGGACAGCGCTGCATATCAGCTCAATGCTGCGGGGACCGAATATGGATGGATCGCATTTGGGTAGGCGTTGTATCTCGCTCAGCCGAAAGCAATGTACACGTATGTCACACCCTGCAAATTTTCCTGAAACATCGCACCTGACGAAGAGTTGTTACTATACCAACTAAATTGCAGTTCTTCTATGTTGAACCTCAGATCAGCCTCTGTATCAGATTTCGGGCCATTGAGGGACACCTCTTGGCTTATTTGACCATTTTGCCAGAGGAAACCTGCACCACTATCACCGCCCCAACCGCCTCTTGCCTGTGTCTGCTGAACGACAACTAACTTGGGCGAAAAATCGAACGAATAAATACCAAGGTGAGCAGCGGAGAAAGAGACGCTGGCCCGCCCAAAAGCAGGCCAGCGTGCGGAAAAAGGGTTTTGTATCCTGCAACAGATTTTTTCAGCTCGCCATTTCGTTGCAATCTACGGACCGTTTTATCCCACGAGCATCGCAAAACCGGACAAGCGTGGAGCGGTCGACCTTCAGGGCGCGAGCGATGGACGCATAGCTGTTTCCCAGGTCCAGCAGGGTTTGAATCACGTTTTCCTTGCCTGTGAGCTTGGTGTGCTTGCCAAGTGCTCCTTTTGGGCGGCCCAGTTGGATGCCCTCTGCCCGCTTTCGAGCCAAAGCGTCCCGCGTCCGCTCTGAGATCAGCGCCCGCTCAATTTCCGCGGCTAAGCCAAAGGCAAACGCGAGGACTTTGCTAGTGAGGTTATCGCCCAAGCGCCAGCCCTCTTTGATCGTCCAGATCCCACACCCCTTGCCCAAGCAATACGCCATGATCGAGAAGATCATGAGGAGGCTCCGGCCCAGGCGGGTGATCTCGGTGGAGATGATGGTGTCGTCGCTTGTGACGCTTTGGAGCTTCTTGCCGAGTTTGCGCTTGTCGAAATGCTTCATCCCGCTTGCGGTCTCGATAATCCAGTCATCGATGTGGATCGGCGGGTTTTGATGGGCGCAAAAATCCTCGATGGCGAACATCTGGTTTTCGACCGTCTGCTTCCCAGTGCTGACTCTGACATAACCCAGGTACATAATCAAATCCTTCTTTCTATTTTTTTGGAGGTGTGCCATGAAAATTATAAACACAGTTTCATCGTCCGGTGGAAGCTACAGAATCCAGGATGATCCATCCCGGACCTCGCCGCCCAGCGGCTACGCCAGGGTGCCGGAAGAGCTGGATTTGACGGAATTCTACGCCGCGAAGGGATTTGTCTCTCCGAGCTTTGAGGATGATGTCATGACCGGCTACATCGTCAATCAAGAGCTGCTGGACGCTTGGAACGCCGCACATCCCAATCCGGACGCCGCTGAGCAGCAGGCGGCAGCGGTCCGGGCGCAGCGGGACAAGCTGCTGGCAGACACAGATTGGACGCAGACCCTGGACGCCCCCATCGACGCCGCCACGCGGGAGGCCATGCGTACATACCGGCAGGCATTGCGGGATATGCCGCAGCAAGAGGGGTTTCCGACAGACGTCCAGTGGCCGGAGCTGCCGGAGACCACCAAAGCCGTGCCCGATCCCGTAGATACGGCATTTGATGCGCTCGTCGGAATTGGAGGTGATGAACATGCGTAAAGAAAAGGCGGTGGAGATGCGCCGGGCGGCGCTGCTGTCGGCGCAGGGAGCCACGGATGAGCAGGCGCTTGCCATGCCCTCCCTGTACCCGGAGTGGGCCGCAGGCGTGGCTTACGGCGGCGAGGGAGAGCCCTGCATTGTCCGCCAGCCCGGGACCTCGCAGCTGTACCGGATCAACGAGGGCAAGGCCCACACGTCTCAGGCGGGATGGGAGCCGGCGTCAACCCCCTCCCTATGGACCGCCAACCAGGGCACCGAAGCTGGGACAAAAGAAGACCCCATCCCGGCTGTGCGCGGGATGGAGTACGAGTACGGACTGTATTACAAGGACCCGGAAGACGGCAAGACCTACCTCTGTACCCGCACCGGCGAGGCGGAGGGCGGCACTGTGGTACTGCAATATCTCCCGCACGAGTTAATCGGGCAGTATTTTGAGGAGCAGACTGGTGTGACTTAAAAAAAGCGGCGCTCCCTGATTAGGGGGAGCGTCGCTATGCACTCGGCCAAGAAATTCTTCTAAGAAACTGACCTATTTTTTCTCAAATATCCTGTCCAAATTTCTCAAAAATCTTGTCGCGCCACAGTGGAATCCTGAAATACTCCGAGCTTCGTCAACTCTTCCTTTCCATATAACTCGATACCGTCTGCTTGCATGAGGTCATAGCAGTTCAGGTTTTCCGCAATGTCCAGAGCTTCTTTGAGCCTATGGCAACCCTCATATTCCAAGGCCGCTGTGAATCTCTCCATGAAATCCGGCATTCCCTGCCCCTGCTCCTCCAGCAGGAAGCCTAGATCGTTGCCATCCCGGATCAGGTCCTCCAGATCTTCATAGTCATCCGGAAGGATGGAGAGCCCCGGGATGGAACATCGCACCTCCAATAGATCGCATTCCTGAATACTCGCCGCCTTTAACTCCCGCAGGGCTAAGGCAATCTCACCAAGTCTGCCATCCGCTTCTGTGGCAGCATGATCCGGAAGACAGAGCCAGACGCCTTTTGGCACAGCGGGGGTTGCCAGACGAAGCCGCAGGCTCCAGTCCATCTCCCACACTTTATCTAGGTTCGTGCCATCGTAGATCTGCTTCGGTGCCCGGCTAGGGAGCACTACGAAGCAATCTCCGATGAATACGCCTGGGTGCTGCTCTTCATATCGGAAGCCAATCTGCTCCAAATCAGCGTAAGGAATCGCTGCCTCCGGCAGCTCCGCCTCATAGCGCAGGTAGTATTTTCCCAGCTGTTCATAGCTTCCCGCAGGGCAGAGCACTTCGTAGTCCGAAAGGGAGAGCAGGCGGTTGATGGATTCTGCCGTCTCTTTCCGATCCAGCTTCAGCACTGCCAGCAGCAACTCATCTCCTTCTTTTCCAGAGACTTCTCTCAGCCGCCCGGTCGTCAGCATCATTGCGGCCAGCTGGTATGCCTCCCGGACTGAGAGGGTTTTCAGCCGGTCCAGAAGCCACTGTTTCTCAATGTCATTTGCGGGCTGTCCAAACGGTTTTCCCTCGATTTTGTCCATGTCAATCACCGCATTTCCATACCGCCACGCTGAAACTGCGTCTGCTGCGCCTGCTCCCGCCGGAAGCAGGGGAGAGGACCGCCATCCTTCCGGCGGATCAGGCCATAGTCCGTAATGGTTGCGTCACCCTGCTCCAGCCATTTTTGCCCGATCCGGGCAGCCTGTGGCGTCTGGAACAGCTCCTCCGGCAGATCCGGGTACTTCTCACGCAAAATCACTTCCGTGTAATCCCAAGGCTCTGCAATCTCTGGCCGGAGTTCGTACTGGTCAAGGCCGTGCATCAGCTCGATGGCCTCCTGCAGACTGGGCTGTCCGGCCACGGACAGCAGAGCCTTGTATTTGATCCGGTCTGCTTCATTCCAGACACGTTTGTTCTGAGCCAGGTTCTTTGCAAATTCGTTTGCCATGTCGATGCCGCCCTCCCAATCGATGGCATCGTCAATCGCATCCCGCAGAGAGGGTACTTCACAGTCAATGCAGCGGAAGGAGCACTCGTCCACCGAGGCCGCGTCCACCTCACCCACCACTCGCCAGATGTCGGCATTCTCGGCAGGGAGGTTCAGGATTGCGGTCTGATCATTATCGTAACTGGGGTCGTTGAAAAAGCCTTTGCTCACCTCCAGTTCGACTGGGGCGCCAAGGCGGTCAAAGTACGCCATTATACCCCCACGCCAATAGACTTCCTTGAAGTCGTTGCCGGGCTCTACATAACCCCGGCTGGTGAATACGCCGTCAAAATCCTCCTGATGCTTTTGGCCGAACACCTTCAGCAGCGCATTCTGAAACGAACTGCCTAATTCCGTGGTGTCCAGCAGGGCTATTGCCTCCTTCGGCAGAACCTCGCTCTCGTACAAAAGCGCCCCAAGCTCCTGTACAGTGAAGACGTGGGGCGCCAATGTGCAGATGTCCGTGTTATAGGTCAGGTTGATCAGGCGGGGCAGGGGGATGGGGCCGATGTGCTGTCGGCCCTCAATTTGGAGCAGGCCGTCCAGCCCCATGCGGTCGTCCTCACTCAGCATGGCCAGCCGCTGAGCAAGGAGGTTCAGCTCATACAGGTTGACGTTGTCGCCGATCATCCCACGTTGAATGCCGGGATATTCAATTCTGGTCAACTCATTGCAGCAGTCTCTGGCATCCTTGATCCGGGCTTTCTCCAAGGCATCGTGAAACTCCGCCCAGGTGGCCGGCATCTCCAGCGTGGTGGCTGTCTCATACCCCTTTGGGGTCTTATTGCTGATCTCCACTTCAAAGATTCTTTCAGTCAAGAGTCATCCCTCCCATCTGATCTTTCCGCTGGATTTCATAGTTCTTAGGATCAGCACCCGGGACATCCCAGCCCGCCATGGAACCGATCTCCATGGCCATCCGCTGGGCGGGGGTGACTCCCAGCCTCTCGTTGAGCCTGTCCGCCTCTTCTACATTCCGCTCTTTATCGCCGGTTTCCCATTCGGAGGGATAGTAGCCGGACTCGCCCCGCCTGATGCAGATGAGCTGGCCAGTGGTCTGCAAAGTGGAGAAGCACAGCTCCGGCAGCCCTTTGGCGATTTGGGGGACAAACTGTTCCTGTTCGGTCTGGATGCTCCAGTCATCTGAATTCCAGAGATGGACATACAGCTCTCCACCATCCACTTTGATCTCCCGCTGTTCAAAGCCCTCGCCCCAGCCATCTGATGCCTGGCCGCTGATAAAGTCCTTGAGCCTGGTCAGCTCTCCAGAAGTGAGTTCACCCACTACCTGACATTCCGCTACACCCCAGAGACAGCCATCCCGAACTTCCACCGTGAATTCTGCGGAGCGGACTTTGGCGTTCAGACTGTCCTGCTCCCCGTACCAGTGCATGAGGCCACGTTCCCGTTCCTCCGGCATCCGGTTTTTGACGAGGGCACCGAGAATCTGATCCTCGTATTCCGTGAGTGTCCGATCATCCCACCGCTCTCCCTCTTCGGAGGAATCCCCCCACTCGTCCCGCGGGTAGAAGTCTGCAGTTAAAGGCATATAGAGCTTCAACAGGGCTGGTTCCGGGGGCAGGACCGTGAAACGGTCCGCTCCAATGACCAGCGCCAAACTACGGCCTTTGTCCCAGGAAATCTGGAACTGTCCCGCATCGTCAATGTAATCCAGGGTCCCCATGGAGCCAGGTGGGATAGGGGCTGGGGCGCTGCCTATCTCTCTGAGCTGAATGCGGCTGCCCGCAGGGTATTGCTCCCGTAGAAAGTCCAGCCACTCTTTTGCAATTTTCATACTTCACATCCTCCTTGATCAAGCCAGCTCCACAGCTCCGGGCGTTTGAATTTCATTTCTGTATTCATTTACCAAGACCTCCGAATGTTATTTCTCGATTGGTGCGCCGCGGATTTTCTTCACCGACGAAGTCCCAGAGGATATCATCCACGGCCTCCCGCACTGATGGGTCATCCGTCAGGGTCTCATACCGGAAGCCAGTGGTGTTCCGGTAAGGCAGTTCTTCTTGAATGGTTCGAAGATATTCCTGCGGATCTGTGAACTCCTGCCGCTCACCGCTGGTATAGGTCACCCGACCCACCAGCCGCTCCCGCTGCCGCATCTGCTGTTCTCTCAGGTCATAACAGTACAGATATCCTTGGTAGTCTCCAGGCCGTGGGGTACAGCGCAGGCAGAAGCGGTAGTGCTCAGTCTCCGCGATATAGCCGTAGACACGGTCATTCGTCGAGATCTCTCCACCATGCGTCCAGCAGTAGGAACTCATCGCGGACAGGCTCTGGAGCGGTCCATTCCGCCGCAGTGTATCCACGATTTGCTGGAGTTCTCTCTTAAACTCTGGGGTATTAAACTGGTCTGAATTGTGAGGCCACCATGTGGACCAGAAGCTCTTGCCGCCTGAGCCGAAATCTATCCGAAGATGTCCTACTGTCCCCAGGACCTCGTCCTGTTTCTCGTCTGAATAGAACAAACCCGCCTCCTCTTGGGAAGCGGGTTTCAATGCAACAGAATATTCTACCGCCGGATTATTACGATCCTTCATCTCTTTCACCTCACATTCTGTGAACACAAGCAATACCACATCTCCCCTCAAAAGTCTACTGAAATATCCGTGGACTCGTCACATGGTCCAAGGAAAAGAGACCGCTCTGCGCCCTTCGACAGCCGCGGTCTCTTTTGTCAATATACTCTTTTCGGCGGGGGAACTTGCACAGCTTATAGGTACGTAAAGAAGTCCGCTGTTAAGCAGCAGATCTCGCCTTTTTGGCCCTTTCCCCAGTACCAGTAATAGACGCCACTCGGGACCGTAAAAAGGGCAGCTGAATAATCACCATTCGGAGCGATCCCTGCTGCGCAGTTGATGCCCCATCGTTCCAGATTCTCCTCCAGAAGTTCATCAAGGGCAGTCTCGTAATCCAACTCAAAGGAATTAGAGCGCATACAGGACTCTCTGAAAAACCGGCCGTCCATCAATCCCGTCGTTGACTCATTTACGACATAGCCACAGTTCCTGCGGCTGGACTGCTCGGCGTCACATATGGTCTTGGCTGCCGTGAAGGTAACGGGTGGCTGATCTGTGAAACGGATCTCTGCAAACGCAAGTGTGCGGTCCTCTCCTGCATGAGCGGAATATGCGAATACAGGATATATGCCGGGAGAGACCTTTTGCTGAAATGCCTTCCGCTTGAAATCGGCGATTTCAAACCGCAGCGTTGGATCTGCCATCACGATCTCACCTGTCGGAAGACTGATAAGGCCGATGTCGTGGCTTCTGATAACAGCCTTGCCATACCGGTTCTGCAAGATTGCGCCGTCCACGGTGTGTATGATCTTTAGATTGTTCCGTGCATCCATATCAAAATCCTTCTGACAGTAACAAAACAGGTATTCCGAAAAGATGATCTTCGTTTGCAGCAGAGTCAGGCATCTTGCCAACACCAAAACGGCTCATGATTTCTGCTTCCTATTGTACGTCATTCGCCATAGATCTTCAATCTTCTTTTCAATATCACTCGCCGCCCATCTTCATACTGGGATTTCTCTTTTGCCAGAAACTCTGATTCATTTGCCTCTCCGACAGATTTCGGTCCATGATCGAACGGATTTCCGACTTTGACCCCAGATATGCTACATAGCCCCGGTCCCCAAAATGGCCGCCTTCCTCCTGGATGCGGTACTGGCCATATTTCTGATAGTCGATGTACGCTTCCAATTTGGGATCAACGTCTAAATTCTTGGACTCCTTAATCAGGAACCAGCCATACTCTTCCGCCGAGCTGATGTCCGGCACCACAGTAAAATCACGAAGTTCTTCTGCCAGATACAGGATTTCCTCCGGTGTCTCCGGCCAAACAGTATCAAAGACTGTATGGAAGTCCTCAAGCGCCTGTCCATCGAACTTTTGCAGGCATCGGGTCAGTGCGTTCAGTGTTTCCAGGTGTTTATTCAAGGGATACTCATCCTCGAAGACACCACGGACCGCCTCGCTGATTTCGGAAGTGTCCAGCATCGCCACACACTGTTCAGGCCGTTCGGCACCCAATCTCCGCAGGGTCCGAGCGATTTTGCTCTCCGCGCATGGGAAATACAGCGTTTCTTGCTCCATAGGATGGTCTGGGAGCGAGAGTATCACAGAGGCCAGGCAGCTCTCGTAGAAATACTCCGGAAAGTGGCGGCCATCATAAAGCTGTGAGAGCTTCATGCCATTGTCATACACAACGCCATAGGGCGTGATTGTTCCACCTCCACCCTCGATCAAAAGCAACGCTGTTTCATATCCATCCAGATTTTCCAGTTCCTCCGCTCTGGCGGTGCCGCCGTTCAGATCCATATAGTGATTCTGGCCGATTTCCTCCAAATCGGAAAAATCCGTGATGATGGTAACCTGCTGACAGGAAAAGGTCAGGTTGATGAGCTCTACGATCCCATGGCAGCCGCAGCTGACTGCCGCCCCCTGAAATTTTGCCGTCTCCCGATCATCGAAGCTGTCCAGCCGCTTGGCCAGATAGTCCAATTCATCCACTGTCATGTTACATCCAACCAACTGCTGCAGGATGGAGGGGCCGTGCTGGATTTCCCGGATAAAGCAGTCCCGCTCGATTGGGTTTCCAATCTCCATTTTCCCCAGCAGTTCCAGGCAGCGGCCGTATTCATTTTCTCCAATAGGGAATGGGATGGTCACCTCTCCATACTCAGGGTGCTGCGCGTTGCTCAGTATGGCTTGCATTTTGTTTTACCTCCAGTTCCTCCCAGTCGCAGGACCACAGATCCGTAGTGGTCAATTAGTAGGGCGTCCAGAATCAACGCCAATGTGAGATTATCCACAAGGTCCTCATCGCATAACTCGGGGATCGTGATGGTCCACCGTCTCTGGCTGATTCCCCGTGCGGCCTGATACAGTGCATATTCCTGTCCGCTGAGTCCATGCAGCACACGCCATTCATGTAAAGCCGTTGGCCATAGGTCAAAGAGATTTGGAGCGCCCCACTGCCGGAGCGGCTCGGTGGCAGTCATCAGATACATAGCAGCCAAACGACGATTTCCGTCATCACGTTTCCAATGGCTGGCCAAGTATGTGGAATAGACCTGTAGGCGGGCAGCGTGACCCTCATTGTAATAGGTGACCGCCTTTTTTCCTGAGAGCACCTTTCGAATCCGATTTCCGAGCAGCCCGTCCATCCAGTGCTTATAGAATTCGGATGCCAGAACAACGTATGTGACCACGCCAGCTTCCGCCCGTTCTTCCAGCCAGGGACATACCCGCAGGGTGTCACGTTTTTTACGATATTCCGTACAGTTTTTGCAGTCCACATCCTCTGGACGGTATCGGAACCGGCAGAGGATCATCTGGCCGCCACCGCGAGGCGTGAAATTCGGCGGTGTCATCATCTGCTGTTCCAATCCTGCCAGAGGGGTATCCTTGAAAAAATACTTTGTCATGTCGTCCTTTCCGGCCCAGTTTCCGAAAAGGGGCGCCAAAAAGGCCGCTCCCTCTTTCGGGATCACGGCCTTATCCTCTTTTTGATTTATATTTTAGGTGTCGAAGGACTCTCTGATTATGTTCTATTTCCCCTTTGTTTAGGAGAAACTCGAAATAGTGTGCTTTTTCACTTGCTTTTTTCTGAGAAAATGTGATAATACTTGGTTGAATTCATCAGAAAAACGTGTTACAATTTTTGTAAATTACAGTGGCGGTGATTTCAATGAAGCGTAATGCGATTTCTGATTTAATCAACTGGAAAAACAGTGCGGACCGCAAGCCGCTGGTCATGCGCGGCGCACGCCAAGTGGGCAAGACCTGGCTGATGCGGGAGTTTGGGCAGAGCTGCTACAGCGGCTTTGTCTATTTCAACTTTGATGAAGAAGACGAATTGAAGTCTATTTTTGAGACCAACAAGAACCCGCAGCGCATTGTTGAATTGCTTTCCCTCATTGCCGGAGAAAAAATTCTCCCCGGGGAGACGCTGATCATTTTTGACGAGATCCAGGAATGCCCGGAGGCGTTGAATTCGCTTAAATACTTCAAAGAGAAAGCCAATGAATACCATGTCATTGCAGCAGGAAGCCTGCTTGCTCAACCGAAGTCCTATCCGGTGGGCATGGTCAACTTGCTGGACCTCTATCCACTGACCTTTGATGAGTTTCTGGAAGCCACAGACGAGGCACTCTATGCCTATTACGAGAGCATCCATAAGGATCAGCAGATCGAGGAAATTTTTCACAACCGCCTGCTGGAAGCCTACAACAACTACCTGATCATTGGCGGGATGCCGGAGTGCGTTGCCTCCTGGGTGAAGGAAAAAGATCCGGCCAAAATTTCCCAAATTCAAAGAGAATTGATCGAAATCTATGAAAACGACTTCTCTAAGCACAATGGCAAGGTCAATAGCGGGCGGATCTTGATGGTATTCCGCAGCATCGTCTCCCAGCTTGCCAAGTCCAATGAGAAGTTCATATACGGTGCTGTACGGCAAGGCGGCAGAGCTCGTGATTTTGAAAAGGCGATTGAGTGGCTGGTCTCGGCGGGAATCTTGAACCGAATCTATAACGTCTCCAAAATGGAGCATCCCCTCTCCGCCTTTGACAAGCTGGATCAATTCAAGCTCTTCTTGTTTGATACCGGCCTGCTCAAGCACATGGCGGGCATTGACAACAGCGCAATTCTTCTGAAGGCTGATTACCAATTCAAGGGGCCGCTCACGGAGAACTACGTCCTGCAGCAGTTCCGAGGACAATTTGCAGTGGAACCACGATACTATTCTGACAAAAACGGAGAGATCGACTTCCTTCTGCAGCATGGGATGGACATCATTCCTGTCGAGGCAAAGGGCGGCGAGGAAAAATCCGCCCCGTCCTTTAAGCGGTACATCGCTGAGCGTCACCCCAAATATGCCATCCGCTTTTCGAAGAGAGGGTACCGCAAGGACGGAGCCATTACCAATATTCCGCTGTACCTGGTCAGAAAAACAAGAGAGCTGCTATAACCAGAAATTAGATCGTTATCGTAAGCGGCCCTCAACCGTTGCCCTTCATCCTTGATCGATATGGGCATCGTGGCCAAGCACGTGAAGTCGGATGTAGACGGTGTCTGCATTGCTGAACCCGACAAGATCGCCTGCCGCCGCCTCTTGTAGAATTACTGTCCCCTGCCGGACTGCTGTCGTGTGAGCCAGGGCATCGAGTTTTACTCCAGGTGATGTAGGCTCAGAGAAAACTTTGTCTGAGATTCGGAAACAGGAGAGTTCGCCATGTTCTGCTAAAGAGGGCGGCGCCTATGTGACGGCGACCGGGAAACCGCGGAAGCTGGACGAGTCTGCTGGTGTTCTGGTGCTGGAGGATAGGGCGCGGATTCCCATCCGGTGCCGGGTCTCGCTGGAGGGGGATTTCCTTTACGGTCCATCCGGCGGTCCCTCCCCCAGCAGAGGAACCCGTGGCTGGGGTATGGACAACCCCGGCAGCGCTGGTACCGGGAGCAGATGACTTGCTCCGGCGAGTCCCAAGGAAAGGCCGGGGCATAGGGTGGTTTCTTCAGGTAATGCAGGCTCATAGATTCTCTCCTTAATTTAAATAGAAAAAGCCGGAGCATTGCTGCTCCGGTAATTTTTTACTTTTATGAAACTCTCTCACCCATTAAAAGTGGTAATTTTTTTCTCGTCATGTACACAGACATGCAACAGCGGACGGATTTCCAGCATATATATAAAATCAAAATAAATTAATTAAATATTTTCATTTTTTTGCTTGCATTTCTTGTTATCTGCGGTTATACTACAGTCAAGGAGGAAGGGTATATGCTGATAGAGTTTAAGTTTTCAAACTACCGGTCGTTCCGAGACGAGGCGGTCCTTTCTATGGAAGCAACTGGCCTGGGGACATTTCGCAAGAGTCTGATCGAGTATAGACCTGCTGGAAAGTCCACAAACCATCCAATCCATCTTCTTCCCGCTGCCGCGATCTATGGAAAGAACGGCGGCGGCAAGAGCAATGTGATTCGGGCATTCTGGTTGGCGGTTCAATTTATTCGGAATGCCCAGCGGACGCAGCATGAAAAAGCCCCCATCCCTGTACGGCCCTTTTTGCTGGATGATACCTCTGCCGCAGAACCGACGCGATTTGAATTTACCTATGTGGATCAAGGAATCAAGTATATTTACGGTTTTGCCGCAACCAAAGAGCGCGTGGAGGAGGAATACCTTTATCATGCGCCGAAAGGCCAACGTTCTCTGGTGTTCTCCCGCACCGGCCAGGAGTTCCACTTCCCTACAAACAACCTGAAAAGAAGACGGGAACTGATCGGGGAGGCGGTGGCAGCCAACCAGCTCTACTTTGCGGTGGCCTGCACGATGAATGAGCAGGCCTGTGTCGGCGCCATGCGCTGGTTCCGGGAATGCGTCCGATTTTCCCGGGGGTATGCTGACTTTCCGAAGCACCTGTTGGAGTATTCAGAAGATTCCAATATGCTCCAGGCCATCTCTGACTATGCCAAGGCGGCCGATGTGGGCATCCGGGATATGCAGTTTGATATCAAAAACCAGGAGTTTCCCAGCCCGCAGGACCTCCCTGAAAACGTGCCGGAGGGGATCAAGGCTGCCCTGGCGCAGTTCATGCAGGCCCTTTCCGACGCGTCTCCGGATTCAGAGCAGAAACTGCGGATGGGAGAGATCCGGGCTACGTCTTATCACCAGGGAATCAATCGAGCTGGTAAAGAAAGTCTCTATTCGCTGGAGCTGGCCGATGAGTCGGACGGTACACGCCGGTTGATGTCCCTTGCTCCAGATATGGAACAGGTCCTGAGCCGCGGCGGTGTGCTGTTGGTAGATGAATTGGAAAAAGAGATGCACCCCATGCTCGTGGAGTATATCGTCGCAAAATTCCAAAGTCCTGAGTCTAATCCCAATCATGCACAGCTTATTTTTACGAACCATAATACGGAACTTCTGAATATGGAGCTGCTGCGGAAGGATCAGCTATACTTTGTGGATAAAAGCCGCAAGGATGGCACTTCCTCCCTTTATAGCATCAGCGAACTGGCCACACCCACCAGCGAGAATGTTCGGAAAGGCTATCTCATGGGAAAATACGGCGCCACTCCAGAGCTTGAGATCGAGGAGGTGGAGTAAATGCCACGCCGTCAGGTGAAACGAGGGGGGCGCAAGTTTCAGCCGGAAAAGCCTCTGATCTACGTCTTCTGTGAGGGAGAGAGCGAGCAAGCCTATGCAAAATTCCTGAAAGAACATTTTGCAGATGTCGTCGTGCTCAAAATTCCCTCAAAAACAGGACTTTTTTCTAAAGCCAAAAACGATTTTGACAAGGAACCAAAATACCGCAATTATGCCGAGGTCACAGACGAAATCTGGTTTTTCTTTGACGTAGAGGCAGATGATTGCGGAAAGTGGGGTGAGCGATGGAAAATCATCGAGACGCTGCGTGGACTTCGTGAAAAGCCCAATGTGCATGTCCGGCTGCTAATGACCACGGCCTGTATCGAATACTGGCTGATGCTCCATTACAAGATGATGATACCGACGTCCTTGACAACTGTGGAGGACAAAGAACGCATGCGCCATCAGTTGATAGAAATCGTTCCGAATTACCAAAAGGGAGATGAAACGGCGATCCGTAAAATCGCTGCGGAATATCCTAAGGCTGTTGAGCGCGGCGGTCGGGTATTGGCCGCGCTGCTGGATGATGGGCTCCCGAGCTTGGATGATACGGATGAACGCAACCGCTGGCTGTGTCAGTGCGGAAAAACTTTTACGACGGTACAGGAAGCCATCGTATTTTTGGAGAGTCTCAGGCAATAATGCGCTTTACATGCTCCAATAGATATCATACGGGAGGGGCCCCCTTTGTAAGCCTCTATCCTATGTAATTTACGTCCAATTGTCCGTTGTAGTTATTCCAAAGTGTCCTGGTATTGTGATGTATGATTGCTCTTGTTAATTAAGGAAAATCGTAGTATTTTAAAACATAGATATCAAGTTTCATGTAAGGAGTCATTTTATGCCCGAACTATCTATTCGTAAAATTATTGAAAAAACATTATCCGGCGAAACTAGAATCCCCCTCATTTCAACGTGGATTTGTATGGGAACCGGAAAAGGTCGCCTTTTTCATTGACAGCTTATATAAAGGCTATCCTATCGGCTCACTATTGTTTTGGAGAACGAACATACGATTAGAAAACGAAAGGCAATTAGGTAATTATTCTTTACCAGAACCGACAAAAGGATATCCTTTAGATTATGTTTTGGATGGTCAGCAAAGAATTACTTCTATCTTTTCTGTCTTTCAGACAGAACTTACTGCTGTTTCAACCGTATCAAGTTGGATGGATATTTATTATATTTTGGGAAGTTCAGTTGAGAGCCAGCAAAGTCAGTTTGTCCCTCTAGATGCTAACAATGTTGACGCAAAAAAACATTTCCCATTAAATTGCCTTTTTGATTCCGTAAAATATAGGAAAGCTACAGAACATTTAGATGATCAAACCAAAATTGAAGTTGATAAATTGCAGGAAACATTTAAAGAGATTCAAATCCCGTTCCAACTAATGGAGACAGACGATCGTGCTCATGTTGCGATTGTGTTTGAGCGAATTAATCGTACCGGAGTTCCGTTGGACTCTTTCCAGTTATTAAAAGCGTGGAGTTGGAGTACTGATTTTGATTTGCAGGAACAATTGGACGACCTATCATCCGATCTAGCAGATTATGGCTATGACGGACTAACAAGCGATCAAGATCTGTTGTTAAAATGCTTCACTGGATATATTCTTGGTAGTACGTCACCAGGAGCAATCACACAGCTAGATGGAGAGCATATTCGGGCAAATTTTGATGAAATAAAAAATGGAATAAAGTCTTCGGTCGATTTTATCCGCGGCGAGTTAAAACTCAACAGTTTGAAATACTTACCATATCCTGCAATGCTGGTTTCTTTGGTTAAATTTTTTGGCACTACAAAAAAGGGGGGCGCGGCATTTACTGATCTACAACGACAGAGCCTTATCAAATGGTTTTGGCGGAGTTGTTTTTCTAGACGCTACTCCAGCGGCGTGAATAGTGCACATGAAACAGATTTACAAGCAATGGAACGTTTAGTTTTTGACGAACAATATGATATTTGTTCCTTCAAATGCGAAGTCTCTCCCACATTTTTTACGGATAACGTTTTTAACCTCAATACTGTTAATACAAAGACATTTGTCGCCCTATTAGCGTCCACATCTCCCAAATCATTTATTTCAGGCGCGAATGTAAATTTATCAGAACCAATGAAATTGGCTAATTCGAAAGAGTTCCATCATATTTTCCCGGCGAAATACTTGCAGCGATTAGGCTTGGCGCGTAACAGAATTTTTTGTTTGGCTAATTTTTGTTTTCTCAATAATGCAGATAATCAAAGAATTAAAGATAAAGCCCCAGCGGAATATTGTAAGATGATGAACTCAGATAAAATAAATGATATCCTTCAAAGTGCATTGTGTCCAAGTCAAACATTTTGCCTGGATTATGACACATTTCTAAATGAGCGAAGTAAAATACTGGTTGACCAGGCTAAAGTACTATGTGGGATGGCAGGGTAGCAGTATAAAATTCTTTGTAATCCAAATACTTTAAAGGGGGCCTATAGGGATGCCCTCCTTATTTCCCGCGAAATAATAGAAACGTATGGATGCAGAAAGGGATTATCACCATCTACTCCGCATATTCGCCATCTCCGCATCCATTGAAGTACACCCAGTCTTCATTTAACAATTTTTCTTCCAAATTGAGCAAGCACATCCTCCGTTCCCGAAGCAGTTTCTGCATATCTGGAGAGAGCCGCGAAAATTCCATCCAGTCCTCAAGCCCCTTTTTGAAAGAACTCTTAGAATCAGCTCCGGGCCATCTGTCGGTCATAAATGCACAAGGTTTCTGTTGGCCGCAGTTGTCACAGTCGGAGCACGACTCCAGTAGTACATCCACCAAAGAAAAAGTCAACTTTAGGAGAGACTCACCGACTTCAATCAGTTCCCTGGCGGTCATCTCTCCGGGGATCACTACCGCCGCCTGATCCAACAGATGGAGTTCCAAACGGTCAAACCCCATCAGGTTCGCCTGCTCCAGATCTGCTGCCGGAATCGTAATCTCATTTTTTTGTTCAAAAAGCCTCTGCTTCATTTTTCCATCCTTTCCTGGTCTCTGTCCCATGATATAGAGAATCACCATACTGCATACGGTCACGGCGGTGCTTTGAATTACCCTGGATTGTGACCCATCTTTCTGCACCGAATTGACCCATATCCCGTTGGACTGGGGTGGACTTACTGGAGAAAATAGTTCACAAATCAGCGCAAAATCACACTTATCGAACACATTTGGAACGATTATACAAACCCGACGTAGTTCGGGACCAAGAGGCCGTGGGTTCAAATCCCGCCACTCGGACCAAAACGAATGACCCCGCCTAATCTGAACAGTTTGTATGAGACTGACGGATTAGGTGGGGTTGTTTTATGGCTGAAAACCTTGACACAGCAAGGTTTTCAGCCATTTTCATATCTGCAATAGAAATGGGACATGAAAACACAAAAAACTCGAAATCGATTTACAAAACAGAAGATTTCCGAAATCTGAACCCCTATATGCCAACCTCTTGGGATTGGCACCACTACGTTTGGTAGTCTTCCTCCATCTGGCATGGAGTCCAATTTTTTAATGTGCGATAAGGCCATGTTGTATTGCGGAATTCAATATATGAGTCGATCCTGTTCTTGAACTCTGATTCAGAAGCATAGTCCCTCCGATTTTGAAGTACTTCGGACACAGATCAACCCCATCTCACGCATAGATATCAGCCACAAATCTTGTGTTGACCTTGTGCTCCCCCTGCATGAGAATCATGTGGATTTTCTCAGCGCCAAGCAGAGTCTGTCTGCAGACATTGAATTTCAATCGTCGCTCCCCTCACGGTGAGCGACGATCACCTCACATCTAACGCTTCGTCCGGCTCGGATTTCAATCCACGCTCCCCGTAAGGGGAGCGACTTTGCTCCCCCTGCCTGTGGTCCGCTATCTGGAATTTCAATCCACGCTCCCCTCGCGGAGAGCGACCAATGTGATTTGGTGCCGGAAGGGTGCCCATGAATTTCAATCCACGCTCCCCTCGCGGGGAGCGACTTATAATCTTCTTCTGTCCATTCCTTACCATTTTATTTCAATCCACGCTCCCCTCGCGGGGAGCGACGAGCCAATCTGGAGACGGCCTGGGCAACCGGCAAAATTTCAATCCACGCTCCCCTCGCGGGGAGCGACCCCGCCATTCTCAATAGCGTCGCAGGCCGTAAAGATTTCAATCCACGCTCCCCTCGCGGGGAGCGACTGGGGTGAAATCGTTCAATTTCCTTTTTGTATGAATTTCAATCCACGCTCCCCTCGCGGGGAGCGACAAGCCAGCACGTCCCGGATACGGGAACATTTCCCATTTCAATCCACGCTCCCCTCGCGGGGAGCGACGCACGAGCACAGGCCTCGCACGGATAACGAGTGACGATTTCAATCCACGCTCCCCTCGCGGGGAGCGACCGCTGGATTGTGGTAGTATAAGCGTGGAGGCGGTATTTCAATCCACGCTCCCCTCGCGGGGAGCGACTGCATCCCGGCCCCGCAACAGTAAACTCATTCTCGATTTCAATCCACGCTCCCCTCGCGGGGAGCGACCTTTTCCCAAATAACAGTGACACCAGAGTCCTCATTTCAATCCACGCTCCCCTCGCGGGGAGCGACCGCTATGGACCCTTGGTGGCTCCGGACCCTGGCAATTTCAATCCACGCTCCCCTCGCGGGGAGCGACTGTTGTGGGCGGCGTGGACACCAGCACGGGCAAGATTTCAATCCACGCTCCCCTCGCGGGGAGCGACTTCTGTTGCCTCCATCCCTACCACTCGTGGGATATTTCAATCCACGCTCCCCTCGCGGGGAGCGACCATAGTGAGGTCTAATTCTCACTACATTCCAGTCATTTCAATCCACGCTCCCCTCGCGGGGAGCGACGCCGTCTTTAGCTAATTTGTTCCATGCTCTTTTGTCATTTCAATCCACGCTCCCCTCGCGGGGAGCGACCGGACAGACCTACCGGGTTACCTCAAACCCAGAGATTTCAATCCACGCTCCCCTCGCGGGGAGCGACAGCGAAACAGCACAAAGGCACAGGTATGTTTTGTGACAAATGTGCAATTTCGTAAACTGAAATGGCCAGGAGCCGTGTCTGTATCACAGTTCGCACGCTTAAATTTACGGAAATCTCCTGTCCATTTGATGATATTTGAGTGCGAACCTGCCGGGAAAACGATGTTCGCTTCCCCTTCGCACTCAGAGGATCAGAGGGGCTTCCGGTTGGTAGCTGCGCTGATTGCCGAAGTGCTCGATCTTGTTTTCATAGCGCTTTCCCAGATAGTAAAACCGCAGACTATCTCTTTCCGGGTCCATGATGGAGAGCAGTTTGGCCTGCAGCACCTTGCACTGGGCAGTGTCCAGCATACACTCAAAGACGGAGTTCTGGACCCGCTGGCCGTAGTTGACGCACTGCCTGGCGATCTGCCGCAGACGTTTGCGGCCGGCGGGGTCCTCCGTGTTCACATCATAGGTAATCAGTACCAGCATTCGGACGCCTCACTTCCACAAAAAGGGCGGGTATTCCTCCAGGTCGTCCCGCAGAGTCCGGGCCAACAGCAGCGCCTGTACATAGGGGACTAGGCCCCAGGGGATCTTCTCTCCCAGATAGGGGTGCTTCAGTTCAGTTTTCTTCCGCTCCTGCCAGTGGGTCAAAAAGACCTTGCGGGCGGAGTCCGTCAGATAGACCGCCCCATTTTCCCGGAACTCGAAGTCGTCCCTGTGCACGACACGATTGTTGATTAGAGTCAGGACGAAGCGGTCCGCAAGGCAGGGACGCAGTTCCTCCATCAAGTCCAGGGCAAAAGAGGTTCGCCCGGGGCGGTCCCGGTGGAGAAATCCCACATAGGCGTCCAGCCCCACGCTCTCCAGAGCGGAGGCACAGTCGTGAGTCAGCAGGCTGTATGCGAAGGACAGCAGGGCGTTGACCGGGTCCAGCGGCGGCCGGCGGTTTCGGTTCGAAAAGGCAAACAGCGGTTTCTCCCCTAAGATCATCTGGTCAAACACGCTGAAGTAGATCGTGGCCCCGGCGCCCTCCAGGCCCCGCAGCTGCTCCAGGGAGGTTTCGGCGGCGATCTGGGGCAGCAGCGCCCGCAGCTGGGCGGAGGCGTTGGAAAACGCGCTTTCATCTATCCGGAGGCCGTGGTCCCGCCGGGTACGCTCAACGCTCCACCGGGTGTTGTGCACCTTTCCAAAGATCATGTTGCGGGCGATCCGGCAGCAGGGGCCGGGATCATCTGCTGTCCGGTACTGTGTCCGCCGCAGCAGCACATTCCCGGAGGATTCCCCGGATACCCGGGCGAGAAACCGTCCCCGGGGCGTGCAGAACGCCAGAGACACATCCCTCTGGACACAGGCCCCCATCAGCGCCGGAGAGGCGCCGGCGTAGGAGAAGGAGACGATACCGGAGAGAATGTGGAGGGGATAGCGAGCCATCTCCTGCTTGCCGCGGCTGGCTACCACATTCTCCCCGTCCAGGGACAGGTAGATGTCCTCACTGTTGACAAACAGCGTATTCAGAAGATGTCTCATGGCGATTCCTCCATGGCGCGGCGCAGATACGTCTGAACGCTCTCCCGCCGGACCAGCTGGGGCAGGCACAGCTCCTTGAGAGAGCAGGCGCTGCAGGATTTGGAGGGCTTGGCCTTGGGCGTATGGCCTCGATGGTACAGCTGGTGCATTTCGTCGGAGTCCCTGCGCACCGTCTCCCGTAGCTCCGGGGTGAAGAACACCACCGTGCGGCGGCGTGGCTCCCCATAGAACAGAGCGCCTTCTGGAATAGAGCAGCAGAGCATCTCCTCCAGGCACATGGCCTGGGCGCACAGCTGCAGTTCATCCGCCTGATGGGATTTGGGCTTTCCCCGCTTATACTCCACGGGATACGGCTGCCAAAGCCCCTCATCCCCCTGAAGCGGTACGCCTTTGGGGGTGGCGTGGAATTCCACCACGTCGCACTGGCCGGAAAGCCCCAGTTGATGGGAGACCACCTGCAATCCCCGGAGGATCAGCGTATCGCTCCGCCGCTCCCGGGCCGCCCCGTCGTGGGCTCTGCGGTGGAGAAGGCCGCCCTCCACAGTCCGCAGGTTCTCCTGCCATTGCTGCTCCAGATGGATCAGTGCCCACTGCCGCCGGCAGAACGCGAAGTGCTGCAGACCGGAGAGGGGGAGGAGGTCCTCAGAAAAATTAATCACCCCATGCGGGTACAGGTGATGCCGGCGGGCAGCGCGGACTCGTCCACTGAGACAGTGTAGTCTCCAAAGGAGCGGGCGGGGGAGGCGTCCGCCGGGTCCTTTCGGGCGATCTTTACCGTGTCGAACAGCTTCCAGGCGGGGGCGCAGCCCAGCTCGCTGTCGTGCTTAAAGACGATCAGCTCCCGGACTGCCATCTTGCCGCGGGCGGCGGAGTGATCGTTCTCGAACATATTGAGGATGGCCTCCCACAGCAGGGACAGGTCCTCCTCGGAGAAGCCGGTGGTCTTGCGGGCCAGATTGGCGGAGATATAGCCCTCGCACCGATAGAGCCCATAGGGGACGATGTACTTGCGGCCCATCTCCGTCCCCTTTTTCTCCGCGTCCGCCTCGGTAGTGATGGCCACCCGTGTAATGGTGATTTCCTGGGGGATAACGGGCTCCACGCTGCGGGCAAAGCCCAGCTGCACCGGGCCGCGGACCTGCCCGCAGTTCAGGGCGGCCTTCATAAACGTGGTCATCACCGCGCCGAAGGCGCGGATGTCGTAGAAGTTGGCGCACATCCAGTCCCGGATTTTTCGGTCCAGTTCCGGATCGGCTTTTTTCTTCTCCTTGGCGGTTTTTTCATCGACATCCAGCGCCTTGTAGGCCTCTGCATCGCTGCGGTTGAGAGGGACCCCGTCCTTCACATAGATGCGGTAGCCGGCAGCGTCTTCCTTGACCGTCTCCACATAATTGCGGATCTTTCTCTTCAGGCACACGTCCGTGACAAGGCCCAGGCCGGTTTCGGGATCTACCCGGGGCATATTCCCCGCATCCGGGTCTCCATTGGGGTTGCCGTTTTCCACGTCAAAGAGAATGACAAATTCATAGCGGTTCTTGATGGGTTCAGACATCTTTCGCTTCCTCCTTTTTCTGATAGCGGGCCTGGGTCTGGCAGTAATAGCCCAACTGGAACGAACCCTGCTGGGGCAGATTCATGTGGGCGGGATACTGTTCCCCAATGCGGCTGCAAAGCTCTGTCAGCTGTTTTTCATAGAAGACCACCAGCCCTGCGTTGGAGCCGCGCAGCTTTTTCAGATGCTTCTGCGCCAGGTTGAGGAGAATGGGGAAGATCACGGCCGGCGTAGCGGCGGCGGAGTTGAAATACTTGTCCTTGATGGTGGCGTTGATGCCGGGATTTGCAGAGGCCTGAATGGCTTCCAGCACGGAAAAGAGCCGGCCCAGCGTATAGGGCACGTTCGATGCATCCGGATTCAGGGACACTTGCAAGACCTCCTCTGGTATGTCTGGATTTTCGTGTTTGGTAGTTTCTGCAAGCTTTTGGTAGTAGGCTTTTACGATGGCTGCCCGCCCCCGAGTGACCTCCCGCTCCGCCCGGATCCGGAGGGCCACGCCGTTCAGCAGCGTGGCGGGATACCGGGTATTGGTCAGGACTGCCCGCAGCACTTCACCGGCCAGGTCGGGAGCAGGGGATTTGTCCCTGGCATTTTGGTTGACGGTCTCACTGAGCAGCTTCCAGAGGGGCAGCGTCTCAAATTTGTCGTAGGCCGGGCGGACGATCTCCAGCCGGTCATAATGGGCCTGGACATTCCGAAGGAACCCGCCGAACGTATTGTGGAGGAAAAACCGCACCGACAGGCGGGCGGAATTGGGAGACAGGCCCAGGATGTAAAAGTTCATGCTGGGGTCCAGTTTTGTCTCATCGTAGAGCGCCGGATTGCCCTGACACAAGGCGCCAACCAGCCCTTTCAGGTCCGTTTCGTCATAGAAATCGGAGAAAAACGTCTGAAAGACGTCCTGATATCCCCGCTCTCCGCTTCTGGCCCAGCAGACGACGGTAGCATCGCCCACGCGAAAGACGTGTTCCCGGTCGGCCAGGAGCGCGTTCAATGCGGAGGTATATGCAAATGCCGCATACTTGCCGGTGGGAGCGTTGAGGTTCTGCTCCTTTCCGTAGGAGCAGAAGGCCGGGGCGTTGAAGGACACCAGGGCCGCTCCACTGGACTGGGCACCCGCCACATTTTTGATGGCGGGGTGGACGCTTTCCACCGGTCCCGGCTGCCCGGTGACCAAGCAGATCCCCTGAGGACCATCCCCCTCGGCCTGATAGGATGCGTCCCAGGCCCGCCGGACGGAGGGATCCCTGTGGACATAGCCGTCCAGGGTGCGGAAGATCAGGTTGCCGCCGGAGAGAATATCCTCCAGATGCTCCGCCAGAGCGGGGTGTTCCCGGGCTGTCTCGGGGTCCCAAGAGCGGAAAAAGGCGGCGACTGCCCGGGCGGCGGGGGAGTCTACACCCGCCAGCAGCTGTTCGTGCAGCGATCTGCTGGCTTCAAAGCACTCCCGCGTCCGCTGGGGCTTGCCCTTGCTGTCGATTCCCAGCAGATAACCGGCGTTGTCGCAGAGGAAGTTGGCGGCCACTCCCACCGTTCGTTTCACAGGCGCGGGGAGGGAGAGGATCTGCGGCGCGGAAACCATCTTCTTTCCCCGCGGCTGTTCCGTCTGAATGTCAATCACCTGCTCCAGCGTGCCGTTTTCCGAGAGCAGCAGCGCATAGGACACCTTCACCGGCGCCCAGCCGGGGGCGTCGATCTTCCCGGCCTGTTCCAGTACCCGGTAGTAGTCGGTCAGCGCCTGTAAGATCATCCCCGCACCTCCCTGCTGTTCCGCCCAGGGACCCGCAGGACGCCGTCTTCCAGAGACGCCCGGAAGAACAGGGGGCGGATATCCTCCGGGTTCGTGTAATCCATGTCATACAGCATCCAGCCCAGATCCCTTGGCCCTTTCAGCTCCTCCGGACAGGGCGGCAGTTCTTCGCACCAACGGAACTGGGCGGGAAATTCCCGGCAGCCGAAGCAGGGCTGATGATAGAACTGCCCCCGCTGGATGCGGCGCTTGACAATGTCCTGGAACTTGCCCGGGTTATCCCCGGGAGCGGCTTTGTCCGTCACATCAAAATGGGCCTCAATGACATAGTGCACATCCCGCAGCAGCAGCGCCGCCCGCTGCTGGATGTCGTTGGCAGTACAGAGATACAGCTCTCCGGTCCCGCGTTCCATGACGGTGCGGACAGACCGGGCGGAGAGAGTGGACTTCACCTCATTGCGCCGCAGATTGGTGAACCGGATCGGCGCGCACACGTGGATGCAGTCGATCACCCACCGCAGCCCCGGATGCCAGTAAATTGCCTCGATCAGCCCCCGGGCTGCCGAAGGGGTCATGACATCATAGCTGACCCGTTCCACCTTCATCTCCGGTCTGGTGAAGAGGGCGTAGTCCCCCCAGACCTCCAAAGAGATGGGCATCAGCATGCACTCCTTTCTTTCGTTTGTGGAAGGGTGGAGCAGCGTACCGCTCCATAGACAGATTTTGGTATAGGTATTTCAATGGATTCTCCGGCCTATCCGATGAACAGGGCATTTCCACCGCTGGGTTCCAGAGTCAGCCCGGTAGTCTGTGTATACAGCCCAATATCCCGCAGGACCACGGAGCCGTCCTCCAGATGCTCCAGCGCCCCTGCCTGCTCCAATGCCGCTAAATGCTGCGGATAGACCGACACGCCGTATTGCCCCAGGCGGCGGTACAGTGTGCGGCTGTATTGACCGCTCCGCAGCAATTCCACAAGTCCGGCGCCCTCCTCCAGAGGAAGGTACACGGTTGTGGTGGGGCTTTCAATCAGGTGGAATCGCTCCGCCACAGTGCGGAAGGGGAAGAACTCCGATTCCATCAGCGGCAGGATGTGGTGAGCATCCTGAGCTTCCGCGCCTTTCAAATCCAGCAACGTGGAGAAATAGGTGTGTATGGCCGCTCGGGAACTGACGTCCTGGCAGTGATCCAGGACGATCTTCCCGGCGCCGATGGAGGTCTCAAACAGACGGGGAGGTGGATCTTCTCCCTGAAAGATGGTGACGATGCTGTCCTCCGGAGGGCGCTTGCCCTCCCGGTTGCACCGCCCAGCGGCCTGGAGGATGGAGTCCAGACCGGACAGCTCCCGATAGACGGCTGGGAAATCCACATCGACACCGGCCTCGATGAGAGAGGTGGAGACCACCCGGCAGGGCAGCCCATCCCGCAGGCGCCGGCGGATCTCATCCAGAATTCTCCTGCGGTGCGCGGGGTACATCAGGGTGGAGAGATGGAAATTGCCTGGACCGGACAGTTGGTGGAAGACCTCCCGCGCGGCCCGGCGGGTGTTGACGACGCACAGAACCTGCTCCTGCTGCTGCAGGCGGGCGGCCAGGTCCATCCAGGACAGCGTTCCTGCCTGCTGGAAGGAAACCCGGCGGAAGGACTCCCAGTGCGCTTCGGCCATGGGGCAAATCTCCCGGATGGGGATCTCCGGAGCGAATTCCTGAAAAATGGGGTCCAAAGCGGGCTGAGTGGCGGTACACAAAACAGCGGAAGCGCCGTAGTGCCGGACCAGCTGGGCAATCGCCCAGACACAGGGTCGCAGATAGGGGAGGGGGAGCATCTGGGCCTCGTCAAAGATCAGGACGCTCTGGGCCAGGTTGTGGAGCTTCCGGCATTTGGAAGGCCGGCAGGCATAAAGGGATTCAAAGAATTGGACTGCTGTGGTGACGATTACAGGAACATCCCACGTCTCCACAGACCGGGTCAGCGGAGCAGTCTCCGGACTGGACGCATCGTCCTCCTGCTGGTCGAACTGCACGCCGGAGTGGAATTCCAGAACGTTTTCATCACCCAAAATCTCCCGAAAGATCTGGGCAGTCTGCTCGATAATCGATGTGTAGGGGATCACATAAACGATTCGCTTCATCCTGCGGGCTTTGGCCTGCGCCAGCGCAAAGGACAGGGAGGCCACCGTTTTTCCGCCGCCGGTGGGCACTGTCAGCGTGAAGAGGCCCGGTCCATACTGTGCCCCCGCCGACATGCACTGTTCCAAAATCACACATCGCTGCATGTTCAGAGCGCCTTTTGGGGGAAACCAGCCGGAGACATAGGTTTCCAGGCGGCGCCACAATTCCTCCATAGAGGAGGACGATGCTGGCAGATACGGGCTGTTGTCCATAAACGCGCCCGTATCTGTGTAGTCTGCATCTACCAGGCAGGAAAAGAGCATCCGCGTGAAAAACATCCCCTCCAGCCTTGTTCCCGCAAATGCGGGGGTATTTGCATGAGGCAGGGAGAATTCACTCTGCCAGGCATGATAGTCCTCCAGATTCCTCTGACTCGCCCGATTGATGCGCCCCCAAAAGGTGCCGGTGCCAGCGGCGTCTCCCCGGCCGCCGCCGTCGGGGAGGCCGCCGTGGTGTCCGGAGATCGCAAAAGCAGCCGCCAGCTGTTGAGCTTTCAGACACTCGAAAGCCCCGGCAGAGGCGTGATCCACTTTCGGCCCGCCATGAAGCCGCCGCTGAAAGGCAGCGGAGTATTTTCCAATATCATGAGCCATACCGGCCAGCTGTCCCTGCGCCTCTGCGTCAAAAGCAGCTGCGAAAGCGGAACACAGAGACGCGGTGCCTTTGAGATGTTCCAGAATTGTCTGGGTCCGGCCGTCTTCTGTGAGATGGGCCAGATAGGCGTAAGTATCCATCCTGCAACCACATCCTGAAATTATATAAAATGCACAATTTATAGATTTATTATATGATTTTCTTGGTTGTATTGCAAGGGGGATATCTGATTCCGGCAGCATCCATGAAACAGGGGGAGTAGATAGAGACATCTTGCATGGAAGCTCAGGCAAGAATACGTGAAAATTGGATGACATTGGGTGACGAAACTGCTATTTCGCAGAGCAGTTTAACGCGTGATCTATCTCTGCAAGCAAGCTCGCTAGAAGCGGGCTTGCTTTTATGTGTTTTGCGACAAAATCCGATGTTTTTCTGTTGCTCTATCCAACAAGAACTATAGGTCCGTCCAAATTTTTATAGTTTATGGTTAAAAGCCTCTATATAAGGAGGGATTTTCCTATGACAAAAATAACTTTACGACGAATCTTTTCAAAGCACGTCCTTCTCAAACGTACGCAATTTCGACTGACACAGGCTCAACTTGCAGAGGCGGTTGGGACCTCCCATGGATGGATTCAGAAAATTGAATCTGGTAAGAAGATGCCTGGCTTTTTTCTCGCAATCAAACTTGCAGTCTTTCTCGAAATTGATATGAATAGCTTTCTGAAAGATCTGATAGAAGCCTCTGGCACTCCAATAACTGCATCTAAACGTCAGAAGTCTCTTGTTCATACCGATGAAGCAAAAGAATCCGGGGATACTGAGGTGACTGGTCATGTACAAGTATGAGGTATTTAAGATACATTCTTTATCTTCCAGATCTTACGGCATTCTTGCTAAAGAAAAAATAGGCCGAAGTTGGATTACAGTAGCAGTTACTGCCCCTTTTTCCAACGATTACGGAACCGCCCATCAACTAGCTGAATCCTGTTCTGCCCGCCAGCTTTCTCCCCCGCATCTCGTGGATGTTGTTTCTGATTTTCTCTCTTAGAAAACGGTTATATCTTGAAGTTTTTAGCCTTTTCTACAGGAGCGATTCCATCGAAATGGCTCCTACCAGTTTTCTCCTATTTGGACGCTACTACAACGGGTGAAGCACACCCGTCAGACGTGCTTCATTCGTTCCCAAGCTTCAGTCACAATGGGGCAATATACAGACAGCGAACGATCACTGCTTCGCGGGCTGCCCGGCAAGCCCCGTGCTGTAATGGAGTCTACGGGTAATTATCATTTACCGGAAGCCTGACTGCTGAATGCCTCCGGATTCTATGCTTCGGCAGTCAGTGCAGCGCTGGTGCCAATTTGCGCCGTGCCAAGACCGACAAGAAGGATGCCATTAAACCGGCAAACGACGGTCTTGGCCACTGGCTTACCTTGGCGAGGTATAGATACCCGATTGATGCGCAGAAACTGCTACCAGGCAATACCAGCCGTATTCAAAAGTTGAAGAACAACCTGATCTCTCTGTTAGACACGGCTTTTCCGGGCGCAAATCGCCTGTTTTCAAGCCCTCCGCGTACCGATGGCAGCGAGAAATGGTGGACTTCGCAGCGACATTTTGGAACTGTGAGTGCGTTTGCGTTTTATGTGAAAAAGCATTTATTTCCAAATACCAAAGTCTGCAAATAAAAAGTCAATAGGGAAATAAAGAAAAATTGAGGAGAGAAAAAGGGCATACCAAAAGCGGCCAGCAGGTAAAGGCCGCTGGCCGGATAGTCAGGTATGTAACAATGCGCATTACTTCTGAGGAAGAATAATCGTTGCTTTAGAGAAGTTGTCCCAGTCAAGGCACTGTCCGCAGCGGTCACAGTAGGGCTGGTATTCCCGTTCCATGGTCCTTCCACATTGCGGACAAACGGGAAAACCTGTCACGCCAGAGAGGTATCGGAAGCAGCGGATGTGTGTAACCGGCATCGGTTCGCGGAAGGCCATCTCTCGCCAGAGTTCTGAGGGGATCAACAGGTCATTTGGCGTCAGAGCAAAACCAACGCAGAGTTTTTCCAAGGTTAGAATTGTTGGAGCGGTTTTGCCTCTGGCAATGTCAGCGAAGTACCTGGAGCTGAGATCACATCGTTCCGAGGCGGCTTCATAGCTGAGCTTGCGAGTATCACATAATTTGAGGACGGAGGTGGATAAATTGTCTAAAAACATCTTAA
>OFLZ01000090.1_pt1 | contig 81513 bp, 76 predicted proteins | sample 1541321 | NCBI WGS metagenome assembly OFLZ01 (sample SAMN04209223, study PRJEB22552) | human gut metagenome | biome: gut; material: feces | host: Homo sapiens | place: USA: Oklahoma | reverse complement strand
TTCGCCTCCCTAAAAATCTGAAATTTCTACTTGACTTTTATTAGCAGGTCTTTCAAAAATGAATGGGTATGTTAACTGAAGAGCCCGATCCCCCCTTTACCGGTTTGCATGGAGAGCCCGGTTTTTTCATCGTAGAGCGAAAGGTCGGCCAGAATGGCGATCTCGCTGTCCAAAACCTCCAACGCGCTGATCTCGTCTAACGCCTGATACTGTTTTTCATAGACGGATACGCAATAGGGGCCGAGCTGGCGCAGGAGCTTTTGATTGCGTTCCCCGTGCCGCAGCCGTTTGGCAAACTCCTTGGCTGCGTCCTCCACGGGTATGAGAATGGTCTTTGTTCGCTCATCAATCAGGTGAAATTCTTTTGCAACCGTTTCAAACGGAAAGAGAAATGCATTCCCCGCGCCCTCTTCCAGGCGGTCTACAATGTTTTTTTGATCCAGCCCGTCTCCGGAATCTTTGTAAAGATTTTCGAAATAACAATGGATTGCCTCCGGGGAGGCGATGTCCGCATAGCGCTGCATCACGGAGCGCGCAACATCCCTCGGCATTTCAAAGGAAGCCTGGGTGTTTTGATACGCCTCCTCCGGCTGGAAAACAGAGACAATGCTCTCCTCCGTCAGGCGTTTTCCCTCCCGATTGCAGCGGCCTGCCGCCTGAATGATCGAATCCAGCCCCGCTTCCGCGCGGTATACAATGGGGAAATCAAAATCCACGCCTGCTTCGACCAGGCTGGTAGCAATCACGCGGCAGGGTAGGCCGTTTTTCAGCCGTTCCTTTATCTTCGACAAAGCGGCGGTGCGATGCAGCGGATATAGCAGCGTGGTCAGGCAAAACGTATTTTCATCCTGAAGCGCTTGATAAAGGACATGGGCGTGTTCTTTTTTGTTCACGATGCAGAGTACCTGCTCCAGCTCGTCCAGCCGCTCGATGAGCGCTTCGTTGGAGAGCAGGCCGATCGGCTGAATGTTTGTGCGTTTAAAGAATGTGTAAAGAGCAGGGACATCCTCCATCATTTCCGTTGCCCGGATTTCCGGCGGGAATAGCTTTTGCAGGGCGGGCTGCGTGGCAGTACACAGCACGGCGGTACAGCCGTAGTTTAATACCAACTCGGAAATTGCACGGACACAGGGAATCAGGTATTCCCGCGGCAGCATCTGCGCCTCATCGAAGATGATGACGCTGCCCGCGATATTGTGGAGCTTGCGGCAGCGGGAGGATTTGTTTGCAAAAAGGGATTCGAAAAACTGCACGTTGGTGGTGACGACCACGGGCTTGTCCCAATTCTCTGAGGCGAGGCGGCGCCGGTCCATCCGGTCGTCATCACAATCGTATTGGAAATTGTGCTGGTGTTCCAGTACATTCTGATCGCCTAAAATTTTGCGGAAGGTATTCGCCGTCTGCTCGATGATGGAGGTGTAGGGGATCACATAGATCACGCGGCGTAAGCCGCTGCGCTTGGCCTGCTTGAGCGCAAAGGCGAGGGAAGAGAGCGTTTTTCCGCCGCCGGTCGGCACGGTCAGGGTGAAAAGGCCGCGGTCGGCTTCCGCCATTTGCAAGCAGCGGTTTAGAATGTTACAGCGCATCCGGTTGAGCTCATTTTGCGGGTTTTCAAACGCCTTCAGATGCTCTTGCAGTTTTTCATATAAAACGGGAATTTCCTCGCCGGGGTCGCGCACGACGCTCCCGTTGGTCATGAAGTGCTCCGTGTCGAGAAAATCGGCGTCCACCAGGCAGGAGTAGAGCATTCGAGTAAAGAAAGAAACGGTAAACCCCGCTTTTCCCAACAGGTGCAGGGGCGGTTCCTGGGTTGGCAGCAGGGTATTCGGGTCAATTTCCTGGCGGAATGCCTCATAATTTTCCACAGGACGAATCAAACGGGCGGATAGGGTAGAATCCATTTTATCATCGGCCGCGCTTCCCCCATCCGGCAGGCCGGCATGGTGCCCCGCAACACAATAGGAGGCGATTCTTGCGTTGAGGGTGTTTGCGAAACTCCATACGAGCTGCGCGCCCGCAGTGGAATGATCCACTTTGCTGCCGCCGTTCAAAATCCGATTTTGAAACCCTTCAGAATACTTCCCGATATCGTGCAGCATACCGAGGCAGCGGCCATATTCGCCGCAGCCAAAACAATCTGCGAACTTCTGTGCGCGGTCCGCTGTTTTCTCCAGATGCTCCACGATGCTTTGTTCCCGTTGTCCATCTTCGCTTTTATGTGCAATCCACATAGATTTTCTTTCCTTTTTTTATGTTATTATGTTGGGCATTGTATCATAATTTTGACAGGAAATCAATAATTTCGATTAGAATAATCGGTGGTATGGTGGAATCTAGCAATTTAAAAAGAATAATGTAAAATAGAAACCGGTGGTTTTTGGGTTTATTTATACAGAAAAGGGGGGATTAAAGGTTTACATTAGGCAGAGAAAACATCACAACGGGCCGCCAGAGGGATTCCGGCAGCCCGTTGCGTTTCTTTTTTGTTTAGGCTCAGGGAGCCAGATGTTCAATCAAAATTTTTAACCCGATGCCAATCAAGATCACCCCGCCGAGAAGCTTTGCCCACTGGCCGAGGAAGGCGCCGCATTTTTGGCCGATTGCAGCGCCGATCACGCATAAAATGTAGGTGATGATGCCGATGATTGCCGCGGCCGCCGCAATGTTGGTATCGACGACGGCAAAGCTCACGCCGACAGCGAGCGCATCAATGCTCGTGGCAACAGCCTGCACAAGTAATATCCGTAGGGTAAAGGGGCGCTTCTCTGCGCAGGCTTCCGGATGTCGGATTTCTCGGATCGCTTCCAGCAGCATGTGGCCTCCAATCAGCCCGAGTAGGAGGAAGGCGATCCAGTGATCGACAGAGGAAATGGCCTCGCTAAAGAAGCGACCCGCAAAGTAGCCGATTACTGGCATGATGGCCTGGAACAGGCCAAAGGTGACGGCGGAGAGCGCCGCCTGACTTCGCCGAAAATTTTGATAGCATAAACCGTTAGAGAGGGAAACGGCAAAGGCATCCATTGCAAGCCCGCAGGCAAGGAGGAACAGGGTGACAGAATCCATCAGTAATACAGTCCTTTCGAGTTTCAGTTTCGCATGCCGGCTTTCACGAAACAAAAAAACTCATGTACAGCCCAATCAGAGCTGTACATGAGTCTTGTTCATTAAGGCAAGCCAGGCCCATGGCCAGTATGTTGACTTGACACGCGGCTTCCGCGTGAACTACTCCCTCACGAAGCGGCTACAGTATACTGCAAAAAACAGCGTCCTGTCAAGGGAAAAACTGGATGGGAAGCATGGCTGACCTTCCTTGCCGTCAGTGCTTGTGCTTACTCGACGATCACGTTGAGCTTGCGCACGCAATCCGGACATACGCGGTGGCCCTTGTACTCGACCGCATTCTCTACGTCGCCGCAGAAGATGCAGGCGGGCGCATACTTTTTGAGAATGATTTTGTCGCCGTCTACGAAGACTTCGACGGAATCTTCACCATCCTCAATGTTGAACTGCCTGCGCAGCTCTTTGGGAAGGACGATCCTGCCCATTTCATCGACGGGCCTTACCATACCGATTGACTTCATAGTACCACACTCCTTTTTTTTGCGAATCCACCGACGGATAACGGCTCCTTTCGGGGAAATTCGCGGGGTACAAAGTACCTTGTATATAATTTAACAGTTACTGACATTAAAGTCAAGCAAAAGTTCAACAAACTTTGACACGAATTTTGGGATAAAATGACCAAAAATTCAATACAATTGTAGAGGAAAGGTAAATATACAAAAATTGGATTATAAAAGGAGAACAATCAATCATGATGAATTATATTTGGGCGGGCATGATGCTTCTGGCTTTTCTAGCGGCTGCATGGCAGGGGAATATGCAGGCGCTCTCCAATGCCGTTATGGCGGGCGCGTCGGATGCGGTCACCCTGTGCATTAAGCTCCTGGGCGCGCTGTGTCTGTGGGGTGGGCTGATGGAAATCGCCAAGGCCTCCGGCTTAACGGCCACAGTCAGCCGGATGCTGTCGCCCCTGCTTCGGCTTTTATTTCCAAATTTCAAAAAGGATGATCCGGCAATGAATGCCGTCTCCATGAATATTACGGCGAATTTGCTGGGTCTTGGCAATGCCGCCACACCGCTCGGTTTGGAAGCGATGCGGGGCCTGCAGGCGAAAAACCCAACCCCAGAAACCGCAAGTGACGAAATGGTGAATTTTGTGGTGCTCAATACGGCGGCGCTGCACCTGATCCCAACGACGGTGGCGCTCCTGCGGCAGGAATACGGTGCGGCCGTGCCGATGGACATTATGCCGGCGGCCTGGCTGACATCTGCTGCGGCGCTGTGTGTCGGCCTGACGATGGCATGGCTTCTCCGGGGCAGAGGGAGAAAAAGGGGCGGATAGCGTTGCCTGAATTTTGAAAAGGGGGCGGCAGATATGGCGAATTTCAGCGCATGGATCTTGCCGGTGATCGTTGTTTTTATCATCCTGCATGGCCTGGCGCATGGCGTTAAGGTATTCGATTGTTTTTTGGAGGGGGCAAAAACGGGCTTTGATACATTCCGCTCCCTGTTGGCCCCGCTGGTGGGGCTTGTGATGGCAGTTGGCATGCTGCGGGAGTCAGGGGGGCTGGCGGTGCTCATGGGGCTGATGGAGCCGCTCTCACGCATCACGGGCCTCCCGCGGGAAGTGATGCCGCTGACCATCCTCAGCCCGCTTTCCGGCAGCGGATCGCTGACGATGTTTCAGCAAATTTTGCAGAGCTGCGGCCCGGATTCCTTTGCCGGCAGGGTTGCAAGCGTGATGATGGGTTCGTCGGAAACCACTTTTTATGCGGTTACGGTGTACTACGGCGCGGTGGGAGTGAAAAAAACGCGGCATACGATCCCGGCGGCCTTGTGCGCGGATCTGACCTGTTTTTTGCTTTCCGCACTGACGGTGCGCCTGCTGATGGGGGGATAGTCCACCGCCGTGCATCCGCGTATCGCAATACATAAAATGATGAATTTTTATGCAAAATAGGGCTTTGTTTATACAAATTCACTATTGCCAATTTGAACAGGCGTGTTATAATAAATACAATCCAAAAACGAGGAAGGAACTGTTTTTGAAAGGACGGTCATGAACATGAAGAAAATTATGAAAGCGCTGTCCCTGCTGGTAGCGGGCGTGCTGGTGCTCGTGTGCTTTTCAGGCTGCACGGGCAACGGCGACACGGGCGAAAGCTCAAATGCGGCTGCTGCAAGCAATACGCAACCGCAGAGCAAGGTGGAGCAAATTAAGGCGAAGGGCGAGCTTGTGATGCTCACAAACGCCACTTTCCCTCCCTTTGAGTATACCAAAGGCACGGAGGTTGTCGGCGTTGATGTCGACATCGCGAACGAAATCGCGAAAGAGCTCGGCGTCAAGCTGGTCGTGCAGGATATGGAATTTGACCTGATCGTTGATTATATCAAGGCGGGCAGGGGCGACATCGGTGCTGCCGGTATGACGATTACGGATGAGCGGAAAGAGCAGGTCGACTTTTCCAATGAGTATATTACTTCCACCCAGTATGTGATTGTTCCGGCCGGGACGGACACGAAATCCTATCAGCTGGATGGCAAAGTCATCGGCGTGCAGGAAGGTACCACGGGCGACGTTTACTATGCCAGCGAGCCGAAGGTCATCAAGGCGAAGGAAGTCAAAAAGTATAAATCCGCGATTGATGCGGCAAATGATATGCTGCTCGGCCGTGTGGACTGCGTGATTATCGATGAGCTGCCGGCCAAGAAGATCACCGAAAAGAGCGCGGGCAAGATGATTTGCTATGACCCCGGCTATGATCCGGAATCCTATGCGATTACCATCCAGAAGGGCAACGAGGATTTCGTTGAGGTTGTCAATAAGGTGCTCACCCGCTTGAAGGACGAGGGCAAGATTGACGAATATGTTGTGAACCACTCCTGATTAGGAAAAAGAAGGTAAATAAGCTTTGTTGAGAACAGCAGGCGATTGGAAAGCGGTCGTCTGCTGTTATTTCTCAGTGATAGGCTGGGAGGGATTATATGAAGTTTTTTGACTATCTCTATAACATGCTCATTGCGGATGAACAATACATGATCATCTTGAAAGGTTTGGGTAATACCCTGGTGATTGCCGCAGTTGCGGCAGTAATCGGCATTGTGCTTGGCATGCTGGTGTCGATGCTCAAGTATTTCTGCAGGGGCCGCAAGGCGCTCAAGCCTCTGGAATGGTTATGCAATGCATACGTTACGGCGATCCGTGGAACGCCCGTTATGGTGCAGCTGTTTATTTGGTCTACCGTTATCCTACTCTCCTGGAAGAATACGCTTCCGATCGCCTGCATCGGCTTCGGTTTTAATTCCGGCGCTTATGTTGCGGAGATCATCCGCGCCGGCATCGCGGCGGTTGATCCCGGTCAGGAGGAGGCGAGCCGTTCGCTTGGTTTGTCGAAAATGGCAACAATGCGATATGTCATCATGCCACAGGCAATTAAAAACATCCTGCCGGCCTTGGGAAATGAGTTTATCGTGCTATTGAAAGAAACCTCCGTTGCAGGTTACATAGCGGTAAATGATCTGACCCGGGCGGGCTCTATTATCAAAACCGTTACGTGGGACGGTAATATTTATTTTGTCATCGCCCTGATTTATCTTGCCATGGTAATGGTGCTGACAAAGCTGCTGGGGCTGCTCGAGAGGAGGCTGGCGAAGAGTGATAAAGGTTGAGGGCCTGAAAAAGGCGTTTGGGGACCATTTGGTTTTAAAAGGCATCGACTATGAAATCCAGAAGGGTGAAAAAATCGTCGTGATCGGCCCGTCCGGCTCCGGCAAGAGCACCTTCCTGCGTTGCCTGAACCTTTTGGAAAAGCCAACAGAGGGCAAGATCTGGTTTGAGGATCAACTCATTACCGATCCGAAGGCAAAGCTCGATGAAATTCGCGAGCATATGGGCATGGTGTTCCAGCAGTTTAACCTTTTTAATAACCTGACGATCCTGAAAAATATTACGCTCGCTCCGGTCAAGCTCAAGCTCATGAGCAAGGAGGAGGCGGATGAAAAGGCCTTCCAGCTGCTCGACCGCATCGGCCTGCGGGATAAGGCCGACGCTTATCCCTCCCAGCTATCCGGCGGGCAGAAGCAGCGTATTGCGATCATCCGTGCGCTGGCGATGAATCCGAAGATGATGCTTTTTGACGAGCCGACGAGTGCCTTGGACCCGGAGATGGTCGGCGAGGTGCTGGCCGTGATGAAGGAACTCGCCGACAGCGGCATGACGATGTTTGTCGTCACGCACGAGATGGGCTTTGCCCGTGAGGTGGGCACCAGAGTGGTGTTCATGGATGACGGGCAGATCCTGGAGGAAAACACGCCGCAGGAATTCTTTGAGCATCCGCAGAATCCGCGTTTGCAGGATTTTCTGTCTAAGGTGCTGTAAAAACAATACGGAATGAAACAGCATGCGCGTGCCGGTGGAAACGGCTCGCGCATGCTGTTTTTTAGTATGGTGCATCCAGATGTATGTGCGGCGAGAGAGCACTCACGCCCGCCTTTTTTCATAGTACCCCATCCCTGGGCGAAAACGATCGGCCGGAATAAATCCATGCTTCTCAACAACCGGGCCCCGCAGCTTCGTATGCCCGGCCTTAGTATAGAGGAGCGGAATGGCGAATTCAGGCATCCAGCGATCGGCTGCGAGAGAAACGAGCTCGTCGAGCAGGGGCGCCGTTTCATAAGCGAGGGCGAGATCGATCCGCAGGACGCCGAAGCCTCCGGATCCGCTGGGAACTCCGCCTAGTGTGCCGCCGAAAATTTCAGTCGTACCCACCGCTTTTCCTACTTTTTTATCAACAATTGCGAAACGGATATAAGCCTTTTGACGGTATTCGCACAGCCAGAAGCGAATACAGTCCTCCATTTGTGCCAGTGTTTCATAATAGAAATCACTCGTGCAGCAGTCTGCGTTCATATTGGCAACCGCCTGCCGGTCGGAATAGCAGGCCATCAGATCTTGCGCATCCTCCAGCCGGACCAGACGCAGGAGAAATGTGGGTGTCTGATAGACGGGGCATTTTCGATAGGGATTGGTCATATTGATGTCATTCCTTTCTTACGCCAGGCCGCGAAATTGTGCGGTGTCCGTCATGGCCTTTTTAAAAGGCCGGGCCAAAATTTTGAGCGGCCTCTATGCTTGAAAAGCAAAAAACGCAGTTTGAAAGATTAATTTTTCAAACTTCTGTGCTTCCTTGTATGATAGAGTAGTAGTTATTAAAGCCCCTCTCCAAGGGCTGTGTGCTACAAGTCATTATGGATGAACTCGATTCTCCCATTACAACCATCCCCGGTATGGGCTTTCGCATGGCTGCCATGATTCTTGCTGAAGCCGGTGATTTCACACGGTTTGATTCTCCTGACAAGCTATTGGCCTACGCCGGGATGTCTCCCTCTACTTACCAGTCCGGACAGCTTAAAAACTGCTATCCCCACATGGAAAAACGTGGTTCACGATACCTGCGTTATGCACTTTACAATGCGACCAAGTATGTCTGTCAATGGGACCCAAACTTTGCTGCTTATCTTGCTAAGAAGCGCGCTGAAGGAAAGCATTACAACGTTGCACTTTTTCACGCTGCCAAAAAACTGGTTCGGCTCATATTTGCTATGGAGAATTCCAGAATGCCGTACCGTTTGGATGCTTGACTTCCTTTTAATAGTTAGCCGGGGCCGTCTCGGGCCTCTGCTTTGCTATTCCCTCTTTGAACCATTTGCTTTTTGAACACTTCCACTCATTTTGGGGGTTGATTTTTAATAGTTAATCTCTCTGTCGCGTTTATCAGACGAATGCACAATCCATATTATACCATAGGTCAGCCTGTGTTTCTACCTGTTATTCAAAAGGCGTAAGCAATTTTCGCAAAACGAAAAGCAACGGATACAGGCCGTAGTGCCGATACCCGTTGCTTTTCGTTTATGATCCGGATGCAACATTTAACTTGCTTGCTTCTCCTGGAATCTCATTATATAATTCTAATAACGTATGCCGAAAATCGCTGTTCATGTGATAATACTTTCTGTCATAGAAAAGAATGTCTCCATGATATAAAGTGACGGCATAATTCGCCTTTTCACATTTAATACTAAAGACCGTACCGGGTGCGTTATCAAAGGCGGTGCTGGATTTTGGGGCGGATGAGACATAATCCAAAATTTTCTGTATCTCTATTGGATCTGTAATATTTTTTTGTCCTGCTTCTGGTGTGACAAATTTGTAAAAAATAAGTGAATCAATGTTCGAAGTATCGGGTTTATCTATTTGCGTTGAGGTGTCTGTAGTAGTCGAACTAGAACTGGAGGTTACGGTAGAATTTGTTTTACTGTCATTCGTTGAGGTGGTTGTCGATGATTGAGTAGATCCAGATGTTTTTTCTCCATTGGGGTTAGAACTACTCTCAATGCTCGAAGAAATCGTTGAAGTAGTGTTATTCATAGATGGAACGCCCTTATCCACTGTTACATCAGAATTTGGTGTACCCGAACAAGCAGAAAGACCAACAACAGCTGCTAGCAATATAAAAAACACCGCAGTTTTCTCTAACATATAAATCACTCCGATCACATAATTATTTCGAATAGTGTGTTTAGGGCGTCTTCTTGGCTGGCATTATAAAAAATCGCAGCGTAGGAAATCATGTCAGACTGATAGATTATAGATATTGTACCTTCTTGGTGTGTATCAACCCAAAAGCATTTATCTCGATACATTATCTCCTCATAATCTTTGTAATTTTTCATTTCGAGAGATAAAAGCGATACACGAATATAACCATCATCGTATTCATATTCTAATTCGGGCTGAGAGGAAAAGGGTCTCAAAAGCAAAACATACTGCACAAAGTTTTTTTGTAAACTGGGGCGGATGGGCCATTCGGTTTCTTTTTTGGCTGTTTCATAGGATACAGGCTGTCGAATTACTTGAGTATGAGGGACAGTAGAATTGGAATGAGAGGGCACGGTAGCAGAAGGCGACGTGCTATAGATATTTGAAGAATCCTGAAGTTTAATATTGTGCGTAAACGGGTCAAAAACATTGTATACGAAGCAACAAATTAGAATTAAAGCTACAGTGCATGATACAGTTATTGTCCTGAAATATACGGAGGATTTTTTTCTTTTTTCCAAATTTTCTAGATTTGCTATCACCTTCTTTTTCAGGGTGTCAGAAGCCTTTATTTCATTTATCAGATCTTTATAGTTATTCATCGCACTCCTCCTCCAAAATAATGGTTTTTAATTCTTTTTTGCCCCGATTCAAATGCGTATAGACTGTATTTAAAGGGATTTTTAATATTTTAGATATTTCCGGAGCCGTGTATCCCTCGTAATAGTGCAGATAAATAACATTTCGATATTTTTCTGGGAGACTAAATAATTCTTCCCAAAGTGATAAGCTGTTTTCTGAAACAGAAACTTGCTCTTCAGCAAGTGGGACAGTATTTCTTACCCAAGCTGTTTTCCAATAATTTTTACACAAATTAATAGTAACTCGGATTAACCAAGCCTTCAGGTGTTCCGCTTCTATCGGCCGTTTTGGGGTAGAGAAAAGCTTTAAAAACACTTCCTGAACAATGTCTTCGGCATTGACCCTGTTTTTTAAATTTTGAAAAGCAATACGCAGAACCATATCGGAATATCTTTCGACGATTTCATCAATATTGCTCGTGTCAATATTTCTTTTCATAACTCATCCCCTTACCCTCTCACCCATAATACAAATTATAATGGCGAATCCGTTCACAAATGTAAAAAAATTGGGATGAGCATTGTCTTTTTCAACTCAATGCTCATCCCCTCAGTTATTCAAGATTCTTATTTGCAGCTGATATTATCCGCCTGTTATTCGTATACCACCATATAAGAAGGTTGCGCTAAAATAAGTATCGGTTCCTCCCCAACCATCACTGCACAGAATACGCGAGGAACCATTAGAGTCCTCCCAACCATAGCAACAGACGCCGTGGTTGAAATCGCCGTCTGCTATATAGACTTGTAAAGGACGATTGGAGTTGATAACTGTTTTGACAAAGGAATAAACTGTAGACCATGAACCTTCAGATGATGATGAACTGAAGCTTTTAGCAGTACCAGTGCTGTAATTTTTAATAAACCATTTTAATACCTCTCTTGTATGAGCGGTATACGACCATCCAGATGGCAGATCATAAATTCTGTTTGCCAGAATTTTGGTTAAAGATTTTCCGTCACTCGTCATGTACAAATCGGGCACAGTACCACCATTGATATGGTCGTCATAATAGGCCAATAAAATTGCCGCAGCAGTACCCGCGCAAATACCAGTAGGATTGTACGACCAGTTTCGTGGTTTATATGTAGTCCGTTTACTAGAATTAGCGGTTGCCAGCAGTACAGGGGGAGCCGCCCTCCTGGTAATCATGTTTTTAGTTACTGCATTATCGCGGATAAAATTAGATTTAGATATTTGCAATTGATTATTATTAATGTGTATGAATTTATCTCCGCTCTTAATGAAGAACATTGCGGGGCCGCCAAAGTAGATTCTATTGGATGAGTCGGAAAGCGGGCAGGTAGCGGTAAGAGAATATTGTATTACAACTCCGTCTAGGTCATAAATGATGTATCCTGTCGTTACAAAACGGATACAATAAGCTACTATTGTGTCATCCGCATTATAAAGAGGAATAATTTTATCTACCTGCCCGGTTTCGATATCGAACTCCTCGATAACGGCATCGGGAATCGCCGCATAGTCGATAGCAGCAACATGAAGACTGCAAACAGGGGTGAGTAGTAAAGTCAACATTAGTAAAAAGGAGATTGTTTTTTTCATTTTTTTATCAGTCCTTTCTTAAATGAGTTCCCTGTATTCCCAATTAGTAAACCATTGGTATCACATCTTTCTTAAATTAGATGAGCGGAATGGAGCGACTTTTTATAACAACGGGAAGATTCTCTGTATACTCCTTTACAACAGGAACAGCAATAATGTAAATGTGATTATACGGTTTCTCCAGGAGCGATGTATTTATTTTCAGGTCATAAAGTAATAGCCTATTGTGGGCATCCGAGATGTCGATATCAGCGTAATAAGATCCACCAAAGCAATTTACAATTTGGTGATTGATATAAACGGAGATTCGATATTTCGTTATTTGAGGTTGTTCTTTACTATAACCGTATATTCCGATACTGAGTTCTAAAGGAGCATTGGGATTTACTTGTATCAAATTTACCAATGTGCTATTCGAATATAAATTAAGTGCTACCTCTGACGTATCCATATTTTTCGTTACTTCTTGTTGTACTGATGAGGTTGGATATAGTTCTTGGCTACTAGGTGGGCTTTTGCTTATATTTGAGTTCATTACTAACTTCCATGCTGCCAATTGGGTTATTGTGTGATATGCCATATAAGACGAATTTTCTTGTGGGGAAGAGATTATATAAGCAGGGTTAAGCATAACTACAAAATGAAGGGTAAGAGTATCCCCCTTGCTTCCAAACAAAGGAAGAAATTTAATCCTATAAACTTTTTCTTGATGATCTTCAAAGATACTACAATATTGAAGAGTAGCGGCAGAAGAATTGTCAACATAAAAGGGTTGTTGAATGCCGTTTATAAATATTTGAATACCCCATCGTTGCCGTCCCTCTCGATTGCTCATATAATATTCTAGTTCTACCATCTTTCCATCATATTTTAATGTTCTATGTTCTGGATCGGGATATGCAACGCCATGTGTGATCCCCACGTCCATAAAAGCTCCCGTACTTTCCATGGATTCTCTCTCTGGGTCGAAATTAGATTGGCATCCGAAAAAAGAGATTGATATAAATATTAGTAAAATTATACCTATGTATCTTTTCATCATTTTCCTTTGACCTAGCCTAGGATAGCACATAGACTATCCCAGGCTTTTGGTTTTAATAAAGAGTTTTATACGCCGTAAATTCCGAAAGTTCTATATTCGGAATAGGTATGCTGGGTTTCTACGGTGAAAAAGACCGTGAGCTTCTGATTTACTGGGAACCAGTTGTGCGCTACCAGCTTTTTTGTATTATACGCATTATTTGTTCGGGTATCATCAATCGTAGCTCCTGTTGTGTAATATACTGGTACAGATTTTACAGTCAAACGATTTACAGTTACCGTGTTGTTGATTTCTGTATAGATATAACGTTCATTGGCACTACTTTTGCCAAGGAAAGAATATCCGGTTGAAGTTCCCTGATTCTTTTCACTGTATGTAAAAGTTTTTCGGTATCCGGAAAAAGAATCTTCGTAAGGATCTCGCATGGTATATGATTGTGCTGAACTTACGCCGGCGGAACCGCCATCGGCATTTGCAGTAATTACAGCAATCGGAAACAACATAAGGATTGCCAGTGCCATGCATAAAAATTTTTTATATTTTTTCATAATTATGACCCTTTCCGCTGCGCTACAAGGCACCAAAGTAATATGAAACTCTCTTGACCTATGCGGCACAGCACAATATAATTTGTTTTAGAATAGTGAACCTCCCGGCGTTAGGTGTCAGAGCAACCGTCTATCTGCTCCCAACGTGCAGGTGTTGTGGCAAAAGCCTTGGCCTATTCTTTCCAGTTGACGGAATAGCGTGCAAAACAGCTCCAAGTATGGGGCTTGGTTTTTGTGCGCTTTTTTAATTTCACTCTATTTTCCGCCTCATTCACGTTGTTTCAACCTTCAACCTTAATACTCCTCGTAGATAGTAGAGTCGCTTATAATATCTGCATTGGAATCGTCTCCTTTCTTTCCCATCTATATATTAAATCACTTTTAATAGCTAAACGTTACATATTTTCATTAAAAATAATTATTTAGTGTTGAAAAGGCATAAATTAACTGGTAAAATAATGGATATCGAACAATAATATATCAACATAGGGTTGGAATACTGAAATGAAAAAAGACATAGAACAACAATTTTTGCAGATATGGAATGACTATCACGATGAAATTTATCGCTATGTTATTTCGATGTTGAGCGATACCGGTGAAGCAGAAGAATGCACACAGGACGTATTTCTGATTCTATGGAAACTCATGCAGGAAAGAACCATGTACAACCCACGGGTATGGCTATATAAAACAGCGAATCATCGGGCGCTTTACAGTATACATAAACGAACTAGAAAACGAGAATGCTCTTTTGATTTTGATAATATGGAATATATCCTGTTCGATGAAGAAGGCTTTCAATCATTGGACAGCGGCGTGGATACGGAAGAACTCTATGAGAGCGTTTTAAAGGAATTGACCGCTTCGGAACGGTGGCTTCTGCAGCATTATGAGCGCCATGCTAATAAAGAAACGGCGGAGCAGCTGAACATAAAATCGGTCGCGCTTCGGCAGCGATACTACCGATTGAGGAAAAAAGTTCTTAGGATACTGAAAAGAACGCTGGACTTCATGGCTTGTATGGCCGTAATTTTTTGAGGTGTCGAAATGAAAAAAGTCGATGAAAACGTTATAAAGCAATTTCTGAATGATCCGCAATTTATTTTTCCTGCTCCGCCGCGAACTAACCGAGACTGCGACAAAATCAAAGCTGATGTTGATGCACATCTGAAAGACAAAGATTGTACATTACCCGGGGAGTATCATCCGTTGGCCAAGGAGATTCTGGGAAAGACGGAACGGGCTGTGAACGAAGGCCGTTTCCGCGCTGGGACTTACGCGGTGATGGATCGGGCGTTTCGCCGGTATGACGACATCTTCGAGGAGGAGGTAAAGCACGCGGTGCTCATCCATGGGGACTATTGGCAGGCGAACATCCTAGTTGACCCGAAGAGCCTCATTTCACAGGCGGTGATCGACCCTTACAACAGCATGTGGGCGGATAGGGAATATGAACTCTTTGCGCTCAACAATGTGATGGGAAGCTGCTTTAAGATGTATGAAAACTATAAGAGCAAGGTGGAGCTCAGCAGGCTTTGCGATCTCAAGTGCGTGTTCTACGCGCTGTTTAGCGAGGTGCGTTGGTTCCATCAGCTCAGCGAGGGCTTGCATCCGTTTATGCAAACGCTGGCGAAGCGGATGGAAAAGCAGATGAGGCGCTTTTCGATGGGCTGACTGTGGCCACACGAGGCGCGGCGAATCAGCCGCAGGGCGTGGTGTAACGCATCCAACACAAAAGAGAACCGGCGCTGTGGCATACTCCGCAGCACCGGCCCTTTATTGCATTCTCCCTCTTTTTCGATTTTACTGTTTTTCGTGGATCAGGTCGCGCCGCTGGTCTTCCGGCAGGTCAAGGCCGAGCGTCCCGCCCGGATTCATGATGTGGTCCGGATCAAAGTGCTCTTTGAGCGCGCGGTAGATTTCCATCTCATTGTGGCCGATCTGGGCCTCCAGCCACGGGGCGGTCATCTTGCCGATGCCGTGGTGGTGGCTCATCGAGGCGCCGGCTGCCTGGATATGATCCATGATCCCGTACTGGTATTCCAGATATTCGTCGATATCGCTCATCTTTGCCTGGAAGATGAAATAGAGGTTTGCACCCTGTGGATAGAAGTGCGACATATGCGTCATGCACATCGTGTTCGGGCGGCTCTTGCAGTAGGCGCGCACGCTCTTGTAGACGTCCATGAAGTTATCCCAGTTGACGGAGCATTCGAGCGTGTCGAGCATCAAGCCGTAGTCGCCCAGATCCTCGCGCAGGTATGGATCGCGGAAGCGGCCTTTCTCCCAGCCCCTCGTGACGATGCCGGTGGTATACATCGCGCCATATTTATGGCAGATATCCCAAATGCGGCGTTTTACATTTTTGCTAAAGTGGCGCTCTCCCTCCGTGAAGCCAAGCATCAGGCAGCGCTTGTTGGATTCATAGCCGCGCGCTTTGAGCAGCGCGTCAATAGGCGTATCCGCCACGCCGTAGAGGTGGAAGGCGATCTCCGTCTCCTCCGCGTCCGATACGCGGAACACGGATGGGAAGCCGAACTCGCCCTGCATGATCTCGCGGGCGGCGGTGACGGCGTCGTCCCAGTTGTGGAAAACATAGCTGAAGCGGAAGCGGTTCTCCGGCATGTATTTAAACACGCGCAGGGTGACATGCGTCAGGATGCCGAAGGTGCCCTCGCTGCCCATCATGATCTGATCGATGGAGGGGCCGGTCGCGTTGCGCGGGCACTCGTCACTTTTGATGATGCCCACGGGGGTGACATATTCCTGGCTGATGACGATATCCTCAATCTTGCCGTAGTAGCTGGAGTTCTGGCCCGCGCCGCGCGTGACCGTCCAGCCGCCGACGGAGGAGTATTCAAAGGATTGCGGAAAGTGGCCGCAGGTGTAGCGCCCCTTGGCATGCAGCTTTTCAGGCGCGTGGTTGAGGATCTCCTCGAGCTGCGGGCCGCTCATACCGGCCTCCACGGTGATGGTCTGGTTGTGCTCGCTGAAGCGGATGACCTTGTTGAAATTTTTGCGCATATCGAGCGTGATACCGCCGCACACGGGCTCCACACCGCGCGTGACGGAAGAACCGCCGCCGTAGACGTACATCGGGATTTTGTGCTCCGTGCAGTATTTGACAAGCCCTATGATATCCGCGCGGTTGCGGGGGTAGACCACGGCGTCCGGCACATTCTCGACAATGTGCTTTCTAAGGCGCATCAGGTCGATCATCGTTTTGCCATAGGCGACGCTCAGGCGGGCATAGTCGTCTACCGTAACGTTTGCGCGGCCCACAATGGCGCGCAGGTCGTTTAGCTGCTCGTCGGTAAAGCGGGAGGGATGGTCGTATTTGACCGGCTCCAGGCCCATCTCCTTCTTCTCCTGGAAGTCGTCGTCCGTCATGTCGAAAACGTCTTTCATCATGCGGTAGAGGGAGCGGCTGGGGGCTTTGAATTCCTTTGGATCGCCCCATTTGAGGATGGAGCGCCAGGAATCGGCGGGTGCCTCTTCATGGTACCAGTCCGGATAAAAATCGGACACCTTCTTTTTGCTGAGAGCCATTGCTGTGTACCTCCTATTTTCTGAATTTAATTCGATGGATGCCTGTTTATGCTTTTTCGCACGCTTCTCCGTGAACCCGGCAGGGTGCGGGGGCTTCTGCCATATCGCTGGTGGCGACGATATTCACGCCGAACACGTTTTTGAGCACCACGCCGCCGATGGGCAGGCGCTTTTTCACGGTGACGCCATTGATCTTTTCCATAGCCTGCATGATCTGCTCCTTCGGCAGCTCGCCATCCGTTTTCACGCTCACATAGGGGCAGTCCGGGAAAATGGTTTTTACCGTGCTCGCAATGGAGCGGGTCGGGTTTTTCAGTTCGTTTTCCGCAAAGGCGACGCCCTTTTTGCAGGTGGCGCCTGTTACCTCTATCTTACCATCCTTCTCCATTACCTGCAAGCGGCAGCCGTTTGGGCAGACGATACAGGTCATCTCCTGCACAGTATTTTTCATAAAGCACACGCTCCTTTACTGCCGCGCTTCCATCTTCAGCTGGAGGCTGCGGACCTTTTCTTTGGGCGTAACGGTCAAAGTCTCCATCTCGGAGGGGAGCAAACGCAGATAGTTTTTCTTCTTTTCCGCCTGGTCGTTTACCAGCAGGGTAACGGATTGACTGCGGCGGTCTGTCCGGCTGCGGAAGTAGACGGTGAAGGCACCGGGCTGCTCCATATCGTAATATTGCGGCACCGCGTAGAGAAAATCCCCTTTGCGGTAGCTCAGCTTCACCCGGCAGCGCTCGGCGGGCGCATAGTGGGCAGCCGCCTTGCCTGCGAGTTCACCGCTCTCGGATACATAGTCCACCAGGTCGTTCACATGCAGGGCGTTGCCGCAGCAGAATACGCCCGGCACGCTCGTCATCAGCCGCTGATCGACATATGGGCCCTTGGTGGCCGGATCGAGCGCCACGCCGAGCTGCTCGGCAATCTCGTTTTCCGGCAGCAGGCCGACGGAGAGGATGAGGGCATCGCAGTCAATGATGCGCTCGGTGCCCGCGATGGGCTGCATGGAACCGTCCACCTGGCAGACCTCCACGGCCTCCACGCGTTTCGTGCCGATCACGCGTGTGACAGTGGTGGAGAGATGGAGGGGGATATGATAGTCGTTCAAGCACTGCGCAACATTGCGCGCAAGGCCGGCGGGCGCGTCTTTGATCTCATATACGCCCTCCACTTCAGCGCCCTCCAGCGTCAGGCGACGGGCCATAATCATGCCGATATCGCCGCTGCCGAGGATCACGCATTTTTTGGTGGGCATACAGCCCATAAGGTTGACGAAATGCTGCGCCGTGCCCGCGGTGTAAACGCCCGCGGGGCGGTCGCCGTGGATCCAGACCTGTCGAGCCGTTTTTTCCCGGCAGCCGCAGGCCAGCACGAGCGCGTTGCATTCCTCATAGAGGATGCCGTCCTGCGTTTGGATTTCCAGCCGGAAGCCGCCGCCCAGCTGTTTTTTCGCATTCAGGACGAAAGCGGAGGTACGGTAGTCGATCTCCATCTGGAGCAGCTCTTTGAGAAAACGATCCGCATATTCCGGGCCGGTGAGCCGCTCGCCAAAACGCAGCAGGCCAAATCCGTCATGGATGCACTGCTTTAAAATGCCGCCCATTTTCGCCTCGCGCTCAATGAGCAGGACGCTTGCGTTCTCTTTTGATGCGCTGATCGCAGCCGCAAGGCCCGCGGGCCCGCCGCCGAGGACGATCACGTCATACCGTTTCATGCTTATAACCATTCCTTTCCTGCGCCGGGCCGCGGCTTTGTGCGGTTTTGGCGCAGCCAAAATTTCGAGTGGCTTTATGCTCGAAAAACACAAAATGCAGTTTGAAAGAGTACTCTTTCAAACTTCTCCTTTGTGTGTGCGTTCCAGAATCAGGTTGGAATCCTCCCCGCTTTTGGTAACCTCTTCCGGGGAAAGCCCCGTTTCCTCACAGATGATCTGCGTCACCAGCGGGGAGCAGAAGCCGCCCTGGCACCGGCCCATGCCGGGCCGTACGCGGCGTTTGAGCGCATCGATGGAGGTGGCGGGGATGGGGGAGTGGATCGTATCCACAATCTCACCCTTGCTGATGCCTTCGCAGCGGCAGATGATCACGCCGTAATCCGGGTTCTTTTTGATGATCTCCTGCTTTTCCTCGGTTGTCAAATCGCTCATATGGGGCACCACCCTGCGGTGCGGGTTGAAGGCGGCGTTCGGCTTTACTGCCATCTGCTCCTTGAGCGCATCCACCGTGATTTTTGTGATTTCTTCCGCAATTGCGGGGGCGGAGGCGAGGCCCGGCGACTGAATGCCGGCCGCATGGACGAGGTTTTGCACATATTCCGAGCGCTCGATGATGAATTCCTCTTCGTATGTAGCAGCGCGGATCCCGGCGAAATAGGTGATCACATCCGACGGGGCGAAGCCCTTGATGAGCGGGAGATGCTTTTTCAGGATTGCGTCGATATTCTCGCGGTGCGTGCTGAAATCCTCGCGCATCGGCTGCTCGTATGCATCCGGCCCCACGAGCACGTTTTGATCGATGGTGCGCATCACGCCGCCGCCCTTGGTGTCGGAGGTGGCCTGGCTGAGATCGATCAGCCCCATCGAGCGGGTGACGAGCGGGCCCTTCTTTTTATCGAGGATCACCAGCTCTCCCTTGCGCGGGTGGATGGAGAAAAAGCGGTCGTTTGCCATCTCGGCAATCTGATCGGAGAAAACGCCCGCTGCATTGATGACGAGCCGCGGGTGGATGGCGCCGCGGTTGGTGAAAACGCTGCCGATCGCATCGCCCTCCATCTCCATGCCGGTGACGATGGTGTCGAGGGAAACCTGTACGCCGTTTTCCACGGCATTTTCCGCCAGAGCGACAGTCAGCTTATAAGGGGATAGCACGCCGGAGGAGGGGTATTCAAACGCGCCCAACGCGCGGTCCGTGATATTCGGCTCAATTTCGTGCAGCCGCTTGCGGCTGATTTTGCCGCCGACAATCCCCAATTTGCGCGCCCGCTCGCCGAGATAAGGCTCCGCCACTGTTCCAAACACATGGTCGGCATAGAGGATCAGGTTGCCATACCGCTGGAAGGGAACGCCGAGCTCCTCACAGAGCTGTGTATACATGGCGTTGCCTTTTACATTCATCTTGCCGCGCAGCGTATTGGCATGCGAAGCAATGCCGGGGTGAATCATGCCGTCGTTGCGGGAGGACGCGTGCATGGCCACGTCGCTTTCCTTATCAAGCAGCAGGATATCGAGCGCATTTTTGGAAAGCTCGCGGGCGATTGCGCAGCCGATCACGCCGCCGCCGATGACGAGCACATCCGGCCTGCGGCCCTCCAGCGCGTTATCCCGCCGTTTCGGCGTGCGGACAGGAGGCGGTGTGAAGCCTTTGAGCGCAATATCGTTGATGACGCCTTTATAGCCCGCCTTTGCGGCAATCTTTCCGGCCTTGACGATGGCTTTCCAATCGTCGAGTTCCCCCTCCAGCCGGATGGATTTACGCCACTCGGTGCAGGAAACGTCCTCGTACCCTTTGCTGCGCAGGGTGCGTTCCAGCTTCTGAGCCGTTGTCATGGGAATCACCTCTCCATTTATTTCAATCGTTTTTTGCTGTGGAAGATAAAAAGAGAAATGGTCCGGTTGTCCGAACCTCTTGACAGGATTGTATCAATTTATTATACTTTTGTCAATAAATATGATGGATTTCGTTTAGAATTTTTTGGGGATGGTGAGGTAAATGCTCAGTGTTTCATTTCTCAAATTGATGAGTCAGCTCAAAGGGCTGCAAGATAAAATGGGGCTTTGGTTTATGGTGGCGCTGTGTATTCTGGCATTGCTGGGCTCCAGCGTCTATTTTCTTGTGAAAAGCCTGATTCCGTCGCTGCCGGAAACCATTGAAATCGGCGAGGCGGATGCACCGCGAAACCGCAATAAAAGCGAATATGTGCTTTTGCAGGAGATGCAAAAGCGGGAGCAGCCTGTCACCTGGGTGTTCGCTGGGGACAGCATTACGCACGGCTGCATGCACACGGATTACCTGCGCAATTATCAGGAATATTTTATGCAGGCTGTGAAGGTATCGCCGGAGCGACGCTATGACACGGTTGTGAATACTGGCGTTTCCGGCGCGACGGCCCAGGATATGATGGAACATTTTGACGCATGGGTATCGGATTACCAGGCAGATGTCGTCTTCCTCTGCTTTGGAATGAACGACTGCACCACGGAGGGGATGACACCGGAACGCTATGCCCAGAATCTGAGCGAGGCCGTCCGGCGGATTCGGGAGAGCGGAGCGGTGCCGGTGCTGCAAACGCCGAACACCACCAGCGCAAGGCAGAAAGCTCTTACCCCTTATTTAGAGGCCCTACGTTCGCTTGCCCAGCGGGAAGAGCTCTTGCTGATCGACCACAATGCCTTTTGGTCGGCCCATCCCAAAGAGGTGAAAAAGCTGATGTCGGATGCCATCCATCCGAATGAATATGGGCACCTGCTGTGGATTCGCTACCTGCTGCGGTCGCTTGATTTGGCGTTTTCTGCTGACGGAATTTTTGCATCCGGGAGCTACCATGCCGTTCCTCTGGCGGAAGAGAAAAAGCCGGTTTCCGTGAAGGCGGCGCTGGATACGGAGAAGAGCGCCCGGTTCGCGCCGTATTTTACGCCGGGCCGGGCTTCTGTTTGGGTCTATCTCGGCGGCGGTACAACCGCAGGCGTGCAGTTTTCACAAAACGGGGCACGCGCCTACCCCGCGCATATTCAGGAGGTAGCGCGCTGGGAGATGATCGGCGATGACTATGCAAACCGGATGCGTTACTGCGTTAATCAGGCGCACAGCGGCGATTCCGTTTCTGATATGATGGCGCATTATGACGATTGGACGGGCCGATTTCACCCGTCGGTCGTGTCGATCATGCCGGAATTTGAGGAGGAGAAGCCAGTTTCGTCTGCGCAATTTGCGCATAACCTGCGCGCGCTTATCGATCGGGCAAAGGCGGATGGCGCCCTGGTGATCCTGCAAACGCCGCTGACCCTGCGGGAGGATGTGAGCGACTGCCTTGACGTGATGAGGAGCCTTGGGCAGCAGGAGGGTGTGATATTGCTTGACCTCGCGCTTTTGGCGCAGGAAACAGCGCAAAGCGATGCGCGCGTGCAGGAGCAATGGTTTGATGCCGGCGGCCGCCCGAACGAAGAAGGCGAGCTTATGATCGCACGTTATTTTTGCACGACCCTACTGGAAGTGCCGAAAAACAGCCGGATTTTGACAAAGCACTATTCCTGTGTATAATTGAGTTATGGATTTTTTGGGAAGAAGGGCGCGAAACGTATGCTGGATAAAGCAAGCTACACTCCTTTATATATTCAGGTGAGAGAGTATATATTAAACCGCATCCGGATGGGGGATTATAAGGCAGGCGACCGCCTGCCCACGGAGAAGGAGCTCATGGAGCAGCTACAGGTGGGGCGGGCAACCGTGCGCGCCGCCTTGAATGAGCTGGAGCATGAAGGGCAGGTGGAAAAGCGGCACGGAATTGGCACGTTTGTCAAAGAGCCGAAGCGAGAGCTCGGCTTTGAACCACTGATTTCCCTCTCCTACTCCCTGGATAAAATGGGCATCCGCTGCGTGAACCGCGTGGTGAAGGATGAGCCGGTCACGGTGGAATCCGGCATCCTCAGCGAGCGCTGGGCACCCGGCAGGGTGGTGCGCCGCCTCAAGCGCGTGCGCTATGGCGAGAAAATCCCGGTGGCTGTGGAGGATAACTACTTCACGCCGGAGCTTTATGAGCGCATTGCCGGGAGCGCGGAGAGCGAGGCCTCGATCGCGCATGTGATCCTCACGCAGGAGGATTTGAGCGTGGGCAAAATCGATTATTCGATTGTGCGCCGTGTGCCGACGGAGAAAGAGCAGGCGGAGCTGCGTGTGCTGCCGAATCAGCGTGTGCTGGAAATGACGCGCTGGCTGTATTTTGAGGGGGATGAGGCGCCCTCCAACTTTGTGCGCTTCGTCATGCCGGAGCGCTTTATGGATTACCCCTTCGCCGCGATGAAACGGGATTGATCGGGAAGCGGACGCGCCATATTTGCTGTGCAGGATAGGAGGCGGACGGCTTTGAACATACAGCTAAACCCTGAAAAGCAGTTTCAGCGCATAGAGGGCTTCGGCGCCAGCGGCGCTTGGTGGGCACAGATCGTGGGCGGTTGGGAACACATTGACCCAGCGAGCGGCAAGCCGGTGCGTGACCGGATCTCTGAAATGCTTTACAGCAGAGAAAAGGGGATCGGCCTCCAAATCTACCGCTATAACATTGGCGGAGGATCTAAGCGGTCAGGGAAAGGGCGCTTTTCACAGCCTGCGCGCAGGGCGGACAGCTTTGACGCGGGCGACGCTCAATACGATTGGAGCCGGGATGCACAGGCTGTTTATATGATGCGGCAGGCGGTGCGCGACGGCGCGGGGGAAATCGTCCTGTTCGTCAACTCCCCGCCGGAACGGCTCACCAAAAACCACAAAACGCATGTGGGGCTTTTTAGAAGCTTCCAGGAGAATTTAAGCCGGAAGAATTATGATGCCTTCGTCCGCTACTGCCTGGATGTGACGGAGCATTTTGTAGAGGAAGGCCTGCCCGTAAAATATCTCTCCCCCATCAATGAGCCGGTATGGGTGTGGAACGGCGGGCAGGAGGGCTGCCACTATCACCCATCCAGCGCGGGGCGGTTATTTCAGACCTTTGCCCGCGCGCTGGAAGATCGCGATGCGCTCCAAATGGTAAAGTTGGCGGGGATGGAAGTGGGCGATATTCGCTGGTTCAATAAGGCCTACACGAGGTGCCTGCTGAAAGATCCACTGGTTCGCCGCCATTTGGACAGCGTAGATATCCACTCCTATTTCCACCCGGTTCCCCTGCCGTTTTGCAACAACCGTATTGCCTTCCTCAAGCGGTTTCGCAGGTGGATGGATCAACAATATCCTGGTATGCCGGTGAAAATGTCCGAATGGACGCACATGCAGGAGGGGCGGGATCGTGGGATGGATTCCGCGCTTGTGATGGCGCGGACGATGGTTGAGGATCTTTCGATCATGCAGGTAACGTCGTGGCAGCACTGGATTGCGGTATCTGAGGTGGATTTTTGCGACGGCCTGATTTATATTGATCTGGAGACGAAAACCTTCGAGCCGACCAAAAGGCTCTATGCCACTGGCAACTTTTCACGCTATCTCCAGCCCGGCGCGCGGCGGATTGACGCAAGCTGTGCATCACCGGAGCTGAAGGTGCTCGCCTTTCAACAGGGCGGCCAGACGGTATTGATCGCGGTGAATTTTTCACAGTCTGCTCAAAAAGTTACTGTTTCGCCCAATCCTCACTCCCGGATGAATCTGGCTGTGACAGACGCATCGCATGACCTCGCGGAGAGATGGGTGGAAACAGGCGAGGCGCTTGCGCTCTCCCCGCGCTCCGTGAACACCCTTGTATTTTAATTTTTTGCATTCCGCAAAGTGGGCGCGCCCTGCCCTGCGGAATGGAGGATTATCGTGAAAAAGCCCCAGTGGAACTCTTTGAAAAGGGAAAAGGCAGGGCCCGGCGAAGGCCCTGCCAGAAAAATGAAAATCGGTAAGGCATCATGAAGGGGATTTATGAAAAAGCTGATTTTGGATCGCGGCGTAAAAATTTATGCCCACTTGGAGGAAAACGGCAACCACTATGTCATCCCGCCAGTGGCGCAGCCCAAAGCGTTTGCGGGCAACGTGTTTTTATGGGCGCTGGATGAAGAAGAGGATACCTGTTCCCTGTTTCAAACAACGGGCGGCTACCGGGTGCGGCACGGTCGGGCAGGGATCGAAATCCTTTTTGATGCGGATTACAGCACTGCCGTGCAGGAAGGGGTTCCATCCTGCGATTTTTTAGGCAATGCGTTTTGTGCGCGGGTGGATGGCTCGGATCATCTGGAGCGGGCAATGGCAAACTTTTATTGGAAGAGCCTTTTAAACCAATGCGCCGAGCGCTCCTTTCTGCGTAACAAGAAGTGGCTGCGGGAGGGGTATGTCCTCTCCACGCTGGAGACAACGTTTTATGGCGGCACCTACCCCGCCGTGGATCATGAATTCCATATTCGCGGCAGGCTGGCGATGGGTGATGCCTTTGATTTGCAGCTGGTTCGCAGGATGCTGGAATTGCAGCTGCGCCTTATGCGCACAGATTGGCGGCGGCAATTTCGCATTCCGTGCTCTCTACAGCCGAACGGGCGGCGAGAATACCGCGTATATCGTAAAAGCCAGGATAAAAAGGTGAAGGCCGTGATGTTCCTGCTCACAGGCGTGATGGAGCTGGTGGAAGAGCTGTATCAATACTACTGCCTGACGAAAGACATCGGGTTTGTCACAAAGCATTTGGGCGCCCTGGAGCGCGGGCTTTGTTTTGCGGAGCGGTTTCTGGATCAGAATGGCCGCCTTTGGGGCGATGTGTATTATGAGGATCAGGTGATGAAGGATGGCGCCAACGCACAGGCGCAGGCCTTTGCCGTGCATTCGTTTCGGCTGATGGCGCGGCTCGAAACCATCGCCGGTGTCAATGAAAAGGCCAATCATTATGCGAAGTTAGCCAACAGGATGCAGCACAATTATATACAGCCTGTTCCGGGGGGGTATTGGAGCGAGCAGGACAGCCACTATGTGGACTGGATCGACCGGCAGGGTGTGGTGCACGACCATATTCATTTGCTGAGCAACGCCTTGTCCGTCACCTTCGGCTTCAATGATCCCACCAGAAACGACGCGGTGAACGCCGTAATCGAGCAGTACGACGATGTTTTTCAAAAGTTCCCTTCGTTTGTCGCGGCAAAAATTGAGGATTATACGGAGTCGGAAATCGGCGTGGGCGGCCCGTATGATTTGTGCGCAGCTGGGCGGTATTGGTGCCACGATGCAAAATACAGGCGGGAAAAGGCGGATGCCGCCCTGCTCAAGCGTCAGTTAGAGCGGGTTGCCCAGCAGGCCGGAGCCGACAATTTTGATATGGGCGAGCGGTATGATATGAATTATATTTACTACAACACGGGGGAAGATAGCAGACGAAATTGGCACGGCTCGCCCTCCTATTATGAATACCCCAATGTGTTTCTGGATGTGCTGGTGCATGACTTTTTGGGCATCCGGCCGGATGAGGAGGCGGATCTGCTGATTGCCCCCTGCTGCACAATCGGTACAGAGGTTTCGATGGAGAGCTTCGGCGTGGCCTATCAGCTTTCGGAGCAAGGTATTTCGATCCAAAATATTTCCAACATGCCGAAAAAAGTGCGTGTTGACCTCTCTAAAATTTTTACCGGTTGGGAGGAGCGCTACGGCGCATCCAACTCCATCTACACGCTATCGCCGGCTCAGAGCTTGCAGTTTGAAGGGCTTTTCCTCCGGACAGAGGCGCAGTCGGAGAGAAAAAGCAGCTTGTTATAACATGGCCCGGCGTTCCCCCGGGCCTGCATTTTTTTGAAATGGATTGCTTCCGGACACACGGCGCTTGCCTGCTTCTATTTTTCTTTTGCCCTCTTTTGGAATATTTGTGGTGAAAAGGCAAAGAATAACGACGCAGAAAAGCCGAACGCGATCAAGCGGGGCTTTTGAAACAGGGAGGCCGCGCAGAAGCGCTGCGGGGCTCTGTGAAAGGAAGGAATCATACGCATGATCTTTTTGAAAGCGTTTCTGGTGGGCGGGCTGATCTGCGCCGTTGGCCAGATTTTAATTGACTGGACGAAGCTGACGCCCGCGAGAATCCTGGTGCTGTTCGTCACGCTGGGCGTGCTGCTCGGCGCAATCGGCCTTTATGAGCCGCTGGTGAAGTGGGCAGGTATGGGCGCCAGCGTCCCTCTGACGGGCTTCGGCTATCTGCTGGCGAAGGGGACGAAAGAGGCAGTGGCCAGCCAGGGCCTGCTCGGCGTGCTGACGGGGCCGCTGACAGCCGGGGCGGCAGGCATTACGGCGGCGATGATTAGCGGGCTGCTGGTATCCTTTTTTGCAAAACCAAAGGATAAATAAAAATAGATATCGTTGCACAGAGCGCGTTGTAATTTTTACAGCGCGCTTTTTCTATTGTGAAGCGGGGCGGAGCAGCAAAACAACGCCCGCTCCGTTTGCTCAAAGCTGCTTCCAGCACTGATGCGCCGTAGGGGGTGATTGTTCCTTTTTTCTTTTTCCAGAATTTTTGCATCTCTTTTGCAGCTTATTTTCCGCCCGCCGTTTGACAGTGCACTAGCACGGACAGTACAATAGAAGAAATAACGGGGGTGCTTTTAAATGATTCAAATCCTCATTGTGGAGGACGATTGCAATATTGTAAAAATGCTGGAGGCCGCGCTCTCCATCGTGGGCTATCAGAGCAGCGTGTGCACGGATGGCTGTGAGGCGGTAGAGGCGATCCGCTCCGGCAATTTTGACCTGGTGCTGCTGGATGTTATGCTGCCGGGTATGGATGGCTTTCAGGTGATTGGGCAGATCAATGCGGCCGAGGTGCCGGTGATTTTCCTGACCGCGCGCCAGGAGGTTTCGGATAAGGTGCGCGGGCTGAAGCTCGGTGCGGAGGATTATATCGTCAAACCCTTTGAAGCGGTGGAGCTGCTGGCACGCATTGAAGTGGTGCTGCGCCGCGTAAACCGGGGGAATACGGTGCTCCATTATGAAAATATCGTGGTCAATCTCGATGAACATACGGTGCGGCAGGATGGTAAGATGGTTTCCCTCACCCCGAAGGAATTTGATGTGCTGGTCTTTTTTATGCAGAATTTGGATGTGGCGCTGACCAGAGAGCGGCTTCTCTCCCACGTATGGGGCTATGAATTCGCGGGGGAGAGCCGGACGGTTGACATTCACGTCCAGCAGGTGCGGCGCAAGCTCTGTTTGCAGTCAAAGCTTGTGACGATCCCAAAGCTCGGCTATAGGCTGGAAAGGCCGGATGACATATGAAGCTTTGGCAAAAAATTTTTTTGTGCACGTTCCTGCTGGTAATGACGGTGGTGGATCTGACCGCCATCCTGCTGGTGGACAACAGCCACAATCTAATGGTGCAGCGGGAAAAGGAGCATGCCGTTTCGCGGCAGGAATATCTGGTTTCCAGCCTGCAAAACGAGCTGGTCTTTCGCCGCTGGCAGCTGGACCGGTATTCGCTGGAGAAAGAGGAAGTTGCGCAGACCGTCCTGCAAATGTTCGATGAGTGGTCGCTGGAGGAGGGCGCGGCGGTATTCTGTGGAGGGGAGCTGATCTCCACCTCCAATCTCAGCCTGACGGATGAAAAAAAAGCGCTGATGGACGAGGCAGATAGCGCTGGCTCCTATCACCTGAAGATCATTGAGGAGGGGGAGGGGTATCGCCTGCTGACCGCTTCCCTGTTTCAAGTAGAGAATGAGGATTATTTTTTGCTGACCGAAACGGATGTCAGCGAAATTTTTCAGCTCAGGCGCAGCCAATTCCAGTTTGCCATTTGGATGAGCATTCTATGCTCCGCAGCGGCCTCCATTGTGCTTTTGCTGATCCTGCATTTTTTGCTGAAGCCCCTGGATCGGATCAACCGGACGGTGGATGTGATTGCGAGCGGCAATTATGATGAGCGATTTTCAGAGGGCGGAAGCAGCGAATTCCAGGAGCTGTCGCAAAACCTGAACCGGTCGAATTATCTATCCGGTCTTTACGATCTTGGGCCTAATTCTCTCACGTGTGATTTTGAAAACCAAGGAACGGATTATTTATTCCAAAACCCAGGATCGGTCTATCCGGTTTATGGATGCAGTCCGCAGCGTTGCACAGAATAAATACTTCTGGATCACAAATGTCGCCACTTGGATCGGCTTTCTGGAGAGCGCTTATCTGACCATTTTATCCTGGACGTTTATCTACGCGATGCCAGAAAAACAGGGCTGGCTCGGCGTTGTGAATACCGTGATTGGAAACGCCGCCCTATGGGCAATGCTGGTCGCGCCGCTGGCGGTTCGCCGGTTTGGCAAGCGTAATTTATTGATCTGGTGCAACATCGCTAACATATTCCTTCTCCTTGTTCTGTACCCTACCTTTACAAATATATGGCTGGTCATTGCGATTTGCTTTGTCAACAATTTCATTAATGTATTCGGCAATATTTATAACCCCGGTATCCAGGCGGATATGAAGGACTATCAGCAGTGGAAAACCGGCGAGCGGATCGATGGGATGTTTAACGTAGTCGGCATCATTGGCACGGTGATTGGCTTTGGCACAGGCTATGTGGTGCCGGCGCTGTACAGAATGTGCGGGCTGAATACGGATTATACGGTTTTAAAGGATGCCACGATTCGCAATAACATTTTCCGTGTGCTGATCGTCGCATCGGTAGTGGGCGCTATTCTCAATGTAATTCCTTATCTGTTTTACGATCTGACGGAGGAAAAACATCGCGGCATGGTCAAGGTGCTTCGTATCCGTGCGATGTTTGACGATTACGGAAACGATGTGCTTGATGATGAAGAGCTTGTTGGAGTTATGGAGATGATTAACACCTCCGCACAGCTTGAACAAGAGCAGCAGTCTCCTATCCCCAAAGAGAAAATCAGGGCGGCGAAGAAACTGCCGAGAATTGCGCCGGAGGAAAAGCCGGAACGCAAGGAGCGTATCGCTGCGGCAAAGGCGATGCCGCATGGGGCAAAGGCGGAGAAGCAGCAGCGTAAACAGGCCCTCCGGCAGGCGAGGCTAACGCCGCATCTGGAGCAGCGCAGGGCAGCTATCAAGCAGGCGCGGCAGCTCTGCCGGGAGGTTCGGGAGCGTAATCGTGAAATTGCCAATGCGCCTTTCGTCATGGAAGAGATGCGAAAGTTTGAAACGCAAAGGTATCAAAATCAGGTTGTGCAGGCGAAACAGCTTGTCGCTTTAGGGCTTGATGGAGCGCTGCGGCTGGAGCCGGAGAAGATATCCGCACAGGTGAAAGAACTGGGCAAAAAGTCTCCGGAAGAGCGTATGATGCGCAACGACTTGAAAGAGCTCGCACGGGCTGTTCGCATCGCACAGAAGCTGAGTCACAAATACTACCCGAACGGCCTGTCCGAGCCGGATTCGAAACGGCTCGAAGAAGCTGAAAATAGGCCGACCACCTCTTTCTTGGATCTCTTAAAGAAAAAGCGGGAGATAAGCGCAGCTCTCAGGGAGCAATCAATCTATTCACGCTGCATGAAACCATATACGAACGCGATGACGCTGGTGAAGCAGGCGGAAAACTACGGGCGTCTGGATGAACTACAGGCTCGCTATGAGCAGGTCAAGCAGCAAAATGTGCTTGCTGGTACTTGAATGGCTGAAAAGTGGAGGTTAAGGGGCGGCGTGTTGAAAGGAACACGCCGCCTTTTCCTTGGGCCGCCGGGGCAGTGGGTTCCAATCTAGGCCGGGCACAGGAGAAAATTTGTATATGTAGGCCGCTCAAGAAGCGTGGCGCCGTTTTGCCGCGCTTCCTTCCCTATCTGCACCGAAAACGCCGCCCTTCCCGCCGAAAAAACTTGAAAAATCCGCCGGGGATTACTATAATGAATTCTACGAGTAATTTTATATCGAAATCCCTGGAAAGGCGGTTTTTTGGAAGATGGCAGAGCAGAAGAAAATGGTGGAGGAAATTACCTCCATGGAGGAAGATTTCGCCAAGTGGTATACGGACGTTGTGAAGAAAGCGGAGCTTGCCTCCTATTCCTGCGTGCGCGGCTGCATGGTAGTGCGACCTTACGGCACGGCGCTGTGGGAGAATATCCGCGATAACCTCGATCGGCGTTTCAAGGCGCTGGGGCATGAAAATGTGATGATGCCCCTGTTTATTCCGGAAAGCCTGCTCCAAAAGGAAAAGGATCATGTGGAGGGCTTTGCACCTGAGGTGGCGTGGGTGACCCACGGCGGCGCGGAACAGCTTCAGGAGCGGCTCTGCGTGCGGCCCACGAGCGAAACGCTCTTCTGCGACCACTATGCGCAGGTCATCCACTCCTACCGCGATCTGCCCAAGCTCTATAACCAGTGGTGTTCCGTTGTGCGCTGGGAAAAGACGACGCGGCCGTTTTTGCGCACGATGGAATTTTTCTGGCAGGAAGGCCACACGATGCATGAGACCGCGCAGGAGGCGGTGGAGGAGACGGAGCGTATGCTCAACGTCTACGCGGATTTCTGCGAGCACGACCTGGCGATCCCCGTCATAAAAGGCCGCAAAACGGATAAGGAGAAGTTTGCCGGCGCGGAGGCAACTTATACCATTGAAGCCCTTATGCACGATGGCAAGGCCCTCCAGAGCGGCACAAGCCATTATTTTGGCGACGGCTTTGCCCGTGCGTTTGATATCCAGTTCACCGGGCGCGACAACACGCTCCAATATCCGCACCAGACCTCCTGGGGGATGTCCAGCCGCATCATTGGCGCCATTATCATGACGCATGGCGATAACAACGGCCTCGTTCTGCCACCCGCCGTCGCGCCCGTGCAGGTGGTGATCCTGCCGATTGCGATGCATAAGGAGGGCGTGCTCGACAAGGCGATGGAGCTGCGTGACCGCCTCGCGCAATCCTTCCGTGTCAAGGTGGATGACAGTGATAATTCCGCTGGCTGGAAGTTTGCGGAATACGAGATGAAGGGCGTGCCGCTGCGGCTGGAGATCGGCCCGAAGGATATTGCCAACAACCAGTGCGTGCTGGTGCGGCGTGATAACCGCGAAAAAACCTTCGTCTCTCTCGATCACCTCGAAGCGGCCATTGCAGAGCAGCTCGAGATCGTGCGCGCCGGGCTCTATGAAAAAGCGCTCGCCCGACGTGAGGAGATGACCTACAGCGCCAAAACGCTGGAGGAGCTCAAAGACCTTGCGGAGCATAAGCCAGGCTTTATCAAGGCCATGTGGTGCGGCGACCTCGCCTGTGAGGAAGCGTTGAAAGAGGAGGCGGGCGTAACCTCCCGCTGCATCCCCTTTGCGCAGGAGCAGATTGCCGATACCTGCGTTTGCTGCGGGAAGCCCGCAAAGCATATGCTCTACTGGGGCAAGGCGTATTAACAGCGTTCAGATGTCAGACAACAGAGCAGAAAGGCCAACGCCCGCGGGATCAAACCCGCGGGCGTTTTGCTGATATGACTGGATTGTCATGCAGCCGGTCGGAAAATATGCTATACTTTATTCAGATGGAACAGATGGGGGCGGATGACGATGCGTATTTTGTTGGTGGAGGATGACCGTACAATCGCTGTGGGGCTCATCTATGCGCTGGAGCAGGAGGGCTATGCCGTGCGCCATGTGCCGGATGCCATAGGCGGCAAATTGGCGGCGGAGCGGGAGCTGTTTGATCTCGCCATCCTCGACCTGATGCTGCCGGATGGCAGCGGTTATGACGTTTGCCGGGCATTGCGGGCCAGGGGGGAAACCCCTGTAATCTTCCTCACCGCGTGTGATGATGAGGTAAACGTGGTGATGGGCCTTGAGATGGGAGCGGATGATTATGTGACGAAACCTTTCCGCGTCCGAGAGCTGATGGCGCGCATCAAAAACGTGCTGCGCCGCCGGGGCAGCACGGATACGGAAGCGATTCGGTTGGGCGATGTACGGATTTATCCGACTCAGGCACGCGTGATGCGGGGCGGGCAGGAGATTTTGCTCACAGCGCTGGAATACCGGTTGCTATTGACGCTTGCCTCCAATGAAGGGCAAACGCTCACTCGCGGGCAACTGCTGGAAAGCATTTGGGATGCGGCGGGCGATTTCGTCAATGATAACACGCTGACCGTTTACATCAAGCGGCTGCGGGAAAAACTGGAGGACGATCCGCAGAATCCGCGGTTGATTCAAACGGTGCGCGGGCTGGGCTACCGGGCCGTAGGCAACCCGAAAAATGCAGAGGAAAGGTAGCCTGTTCATTTTGAACGCCTTTGAAACGGGGCGGGTTTGGCATCGACGGCGCTGAAAACCACTGTTGCCCAAAAACATCAATTGATTTAGGAGCAAGAGACGCTATGAAAACGAGATGGTATAAAGACGCGGTTGTTTATCAGATTTATCCGCGCAGCTTTCTGGATTCCAACGGCGACGGAGTTGGTGATTTAAATGGCATTTTGCAAAAGGCCGATTATCTGAAGGGACTCGGAATAGACGCCGTGTGGCTGTCGCCCTGCTACAAATCGCCGAACGACGACAACGGCTACGATATCAGCGATTATCGTGATATCATGGATGAATTTGGCACCCTGGCGGATTGGGAGAAGATGCTGGAGGCTTTTCACAGCCGTGGGATCAAGGTGCTGATGGATTTGGTCGTCAATCACACATCGGATGAGCACCCGTGGTTTCAGGAGAGCCGGAAGGATCGAACCAACCCATACAGGGACTATTATATCTGGCGCGACGGCACCGGGCCGGGCAAAAAAAATCCGCCCAACAATTGGCGCGCCTGCTTTGGCGGCTCAGCGTGGGAATATGAGGAAGCAACCGGGCAGTTCTACCTGCATCTATTCAGCAGGAAGCAGCCAGATTTGAACTGGGACAATCCAAAAGTGCGCGAGGAAGTGGCGGCCATCTGTAACGATTGGCTGGAAAAAGGAGTGGACGGCTTCCGATGCGACGTGATCACCTATATTTCAAAGCCTGAAGATTTATATCACGCATCGCAGGATGACGTTGTGGTCGGCCCGCACTGGAAACAATATATGCAGGAGCTTTCGGAACGCTCCTTCAACCAATTTGACACGATGATTGTCGGCGAGGCGGCGGGCATTGATTTTGGCCGTGCCTGCGAGATTACGCGCGAGGGCGCGGGCCTTTTGGATATGCTTTTTCACTTTGAGCACGTCGGTGCGCGGGCCGTTTGCGCCTACAACCAGAAAACCACCGATCTGCGCCGCTGGAAGCGCATCCTGTTTCGTTGGCAGGAGTTGCCGGAGCATTCCTGGGGCGCGTTATACTATGAGAACCACGATCAGGCAAGGAGCCTGCCGCGGTTTGCACCGGCGGGGGCGCATCGCGCGGCGGCCGCGAAGAGCCTTGCGGTTTCTTTGCTGTTTCAAAAGGGCACGCCGTTTATCTATCAGGGGCAGGAGCTTGGCATGACCAACTGCCCGTTTACGAGCGCGGATTACCGCGATATTCAGTCCGTCAATCAGCTGGAGGAGGCTCGTAAAAAGCCCTTTGGCAAAATTGTTGCGCATTTCACGGAAACATATTTGCAGCGATATGCACGAGACAACGCCCGCACCCCCATGCAGTGGAGCGACGCGGCAAACGCAGGCTTTACAAGCGGCACGCCATGGATGAAAATCAATGAAAATTATCGGGAGATCAATGCCGCCGCGCAGCTGCAAGATTCCAATTCCGTATTCCGTTTTTATCAAAAGGCATTGGCACTGCGCAAAAGATATGCCGACGTCGTGCGGGATGGCGCATTTGTGCCCATCGGCGAGCAGGAGAAAGCGGTGTTTGCTTTTGCCCGGCGGCTCGAAGGCCGGCAGCTTTTGGTTGTATGCAGCCTGTCGCCGAAGCCGGTGCGTTTCAAAATCCCTGCGGAGCTCTGCACGGGCGGCGCACAGCTTTTGCTGAGCAATGTGGACACTCCGCCCGTGCTTGCAGAAACAATTCGCCTTGCGCCCTGTGCCAGCATGGTGTGGGAATTGTGCATGGATTGATCGGCGAGAGAGGGGAAGATTCACATGCAGATGTTGCGCAACCGTGAGCTGCGCCGCCTTTTGGCCGCCATGCTCACGGCTACAGCGGTGGGGAGCCTCCTGGGCTTCCTGATTGATTGGCGGGCCGGGTGCCTCTCCATGCTGTTAGGAGGCGTTTTATCGCTTTGCGCGGGCGTGTTTGCCTTGCGGCAATACCGCCGCCTGCGCCACCTGAGCGCATGTCTGGAGCGCATCTGCGCGGGGGATTATTCGCTCGATGTGCGGGATAACGACGAGGGCGAGCTGAGCATTCTCCAAAATGATATTCATAAGGTAACGCGCATCCTCAATGAGCAGAATCAGCGGCTGCTGAGGGAAAAAGCCCATCTGGCGGATTCCATGTCCGACATTTCGCACCAGTTGAAAACGCCGCTGACCTCCATGATGATGATGGCGGATCTTTTGCAGGCACCCGATCTGCCCCCGGATCGCCGGGAGGAGTTTTCGAGAGGGCTGCATGCGCAGCTTGATCGGTTGGAGTGGCTGGTATCCTCCCTGCTGAAGCTCGCGCGGCTGGATGCGGGGGCGATTATGTTCCATCCAGAGCTGCATGAAGCGCACGCGGTGCTGGAAAAGGCATGCACGCCGCTCTCCATTGCGGCGGAGCTGCGGGAGCAGACGCTGCGCATCGACGCGCCGGAAGGGATGCGTGTGAAGTGTGATTTGAACTGGACTGCAGAGGCACTGCTCAACGTGGTGAAAAACTGTGTAGAGCATACGCCGAAGGGCGGCGTTGTTACCGTGTCCGCCCGGCAAAACCCGCTTTATGCGCTCTTTACGGTGAAAGATACGGGCGAGGGCATTGCAAAAGAGGATCAGCCGCATCTGTTCGAGCGGTTTTACAGGGGCAAAAACGCCTCGCCGGACAGCGTCGGGATCGGCCTTGCCATGGCGCGCACCATTCTACGGGCGCAGGGCGGTGAGATCAGCGTTCAGAGCAGCCCAGGGCAGGGCAGCACATTTTCTTTAAAGGTATTTAATCAGGTGACCTAGCCAAAACGGAATGAAGGATAGAACCGGTAGAAGGAGTGATTCCATTGCTCAAATGGGATGCGAAACAATATTTAAAATTTGAGGCGGAACGCACGTATCCTGCCCGCGACCTTGTGGCCAAGGTTGCGTTGGAAGAGGGATGCTATAAAGCGCTGGATATCGGCTGCGGCCCGGGCAACAGCACGCGGATGATCAAGCAACGGTTTCCGGAAGCCGAGGTGTTGGGGATCGATCAATCGACGGAGATGATTCAGGCCGCAAGGGCTGAAAACCCAGATTTTTCGTTCCGCGTTTTTGATGTGACGCAGGATTTCACTCTGCTCGGTGCGGATTACGATCTCGTGTTTTCCAACGCCTGCTTGCAATGGGTGCCAGGGCATGAAACCCTTCTGCCCCGGCTGATGGAGCTTTTGAGGCCCGGCGGGGTGTTGGCGGTGCAGCTGCCAAACAATTTTAAGGAGCCGGTTCATCGAATCATCGAGAGCATAGCAGCCAAAGCGGAATGGCGGGCGCGTTTCCCGGAGCGGCGTGTTTTCTATCAGCTTGCGCCGGAGCAGTATTTTGACCTGCTCAGCGGGATCTCCTCTGATTTCAGCATGTGGGAAACGGTTTATTATCACCGGCTTCCCTCTTATCAGGCGATCTTGGAATGGTACCGCGGCACGGGGCTGCGGCCTTATCTCGCCTGCCTGGCGGAAGAGGAGCAGCGGACATTTGAGCAGGAGGTGCTGGACGGTATTAGGCAGGCCTACCCGGTGCGGCAAAATGGAGAGGTGATCTTCCGCTTCCCACGGCTGTTTTTTACCGCCTGTAAAGAATAATGATTTGGTTGTGAAAAAACGCTTTCACCGCACCTTCTCCTTTTGCATAGGATGGAGGAGCGGGGAAAGCGTTTTTTGATTTTTACTCCGCAGTTAACAGGGGGTGGCGCCATTGAACGACCTGTTTTATGCGGCGCTGGAGGCGCTGCTGCTCGTGGTGGCTCTTTCGTTGGATGCGTTTGTTGCGAGCTTTGCCTATGGGGCACAGCGAATTCGGATTCCCTATTCCTCCGCAGCGATCATCAGCGTGATTTGCACGGCGATGCTGGCAGTTTCCCTTCTGGCGGGGTCACTGCTGCGGCCTTTCCTGCCGCAGAGCTTGACCAAAGGGCTGTGCTTTGCAATCCTTTTTTTGCTGGGGCTTGTAAAACTTTGTGACAGCACGATCAAGACGCTCATCCGTAAGCACAAACGGATGCACCGGCAAGTCTCCTTTTCTCTATTCAGCCTGAAGTTTATTTTGGATGTGTATGCCGACCCGGAAAAGGCGGATCGGGATGGCTCGCGTGAGCTTTCCCCCGCGGAGGCGGCCTCCCTTGCGGTTGCGCTCTCCCTCGATGGGTTGGCGGTCGGCTTTGGCGCGGCGTTGATGCAGGTGAATTTTTTGATGGTGATGCTGTTTTCCCTAGCCGTCGGGATGCTGGCGGTCCGCTTGGGCGGAAAAATTGGCAACCGCGCGGCGCAGAAACTGCCCTTTGACCTCTCCTGGCTCAGCGGGGCGCTGTTGATCGTGCTGGCAATCTTAAAGCTGTAGTCACTTGAGCAGGGGCAGAATTTTCTCCGTGATAACGGCATAGCACTCCGCCGTGGGGTGCAGGCCGTCATAGGTGAAGTTCCGTTTCAGATTGCCGGCTTTATCGGAGAGCGCTTCGGTCAGATCCAGGAAAACAGCGCCGTTATCCGCCGCAACTTTTTTGAGCTTTTCATTAACCGATTTAATGCCGGTATTAGTCCGCTTTCCGACCATAACGCGTGCATAGAGCGTTTCCATATTCTCATTGACCGGATAGATCGCCTGCAGAATAAGGTTTGTCTCAGGCGACTGCTTTCGGATTATCTGGACGGAATCGGTGATGTTTTGCAGCATTTCCTCCTCCGGAACGCCCTGACCGATATCGTTGGTGCCGATGAGCATCACGACGTTTCGGGGACGGATATTCAGCACCGTGTCCGCAAGCCGGTCCTTCATGTGGCCGCTTGTTTCCGCGCTGATGCCGCGGTTGTAAACAAGGCTCCCGGTGTTTTTGGTGTAGGAGCCAAAGGCCTCCGCCACAGGATAGTATTCTGTGATGGAATCGCCCAGAAATACAGTCTGGCCGGAGGGCGAAGTCGCGTTATAAGCGGTGAAATTGTCGCGTTTAATATCCAATTGCGCTTCGTTAAAGCCATTGACATATTTTAGGGCGAATAAAACGAATAAAATGTTAGCGATTAAAAGCACAGTTGGAATTCCGGCTGCCAGCAGCACGGCGTTTCTCTTTTTCATAAAGGATTGCCCCTTCTGCTCGATTTTTTCATTAAGCATACAATATCATATTCGTTACAAAATCGAAATCAGAGGAATTACGGATTTTTATCGGTATTTTTTCAGAAAAAACGGATGACGTTCTGTTCAATCGACAAATTGATTTTCTACGCCCGAGTCCACCTGCCTTCGTCCATAGTAACGCGCCTTTTTAACGTAGGAACTCATGATACGGGAGTTAAAAAACTGCCGCCCTTCGGGAAGAAGGGCGGCAGTGATATGGCGTTTGCGCTTATCGATATTTCGGCCTCGCTTGGTAGGAGGTATGCAGCACCTCATGCGCAAGGTGGCTGCCTGGCTCGCCGAAGAACTCGGTATAGACCGTTTTGATCGCGTCGCTCTCATGCGATTTGCGCACGGGAAGCTTGCGGTCCGCGTCGTACAGCGCAGCCGCACGGCGGTTCTTCAGGTCGACGAAGTTGCGCACCACAGCGTGCTGGATCGGCTGGCCGCCGCCGTTGATGCAGCCGCCGGGGCAGCCCATGATCTCGATGAAGTGATAGGGGGACGTGCCGTCCTTTACCTGCTCCATGAGCGTGTGGGCATTGGCGGTGCCGCTGGCAACAGCGACCTTGAGCTTGATGCCAGCCACTTCGTACTCCGCTTCCTTGACGCCGTCCATGCCGCGCACATCGGTAAAATCGACATTGTCAAGGGGCTTGCCGGTGAGCGTTTCAACGGCCGTGCGGAGCGCAGCCTCCATCACGCCGCCCGTTGCGCCGAAGATCACGGCCGCGCCGGTGCCCTCGCCGAGCGGATTGTCAAACTCCTCGTCCGGCAGATGCTTGAAGTAGATGCCCGCGCTCTCGATCATACGCGCAAGCTCGCGGGTGGTGAGCGCGATATCCACATCCGGGTAGCCGGAGGCGGACTGGTCGTCGCGCTTGGTCTCGAATTTTTTCGCCGTGCAGGGCATGATGCCAACCACGACGATCTTCTCCGGATCAAGGCCCATCTTCTTGGCGTACCAGGTTTTGATCGTCGCGCCGAACATCTGCTGCGGCGATTTGCAGGTGGAGAGATGTGGAATCTGATCCGGGTAGTAATGCTCGCAATATTTGACCCAGCCAGGGGAGCAGGAGGTGATCATCGGCAGCACGCCGCCGTTTTGCACGCGCTCGATGAACTCGTGCGCTTCCTCCATGATCGTCAGGTCCGCGGCAAAATCAGTATCGAATACCTTATCGAAGCCGAGGCGCCGGAGCGCCGCGACCATCTTGCCCTGTACGTTTGTGCCGATGCTCATGCCGAAGCACTCGCCAAGGGTGGCGCGGATGGAGGGGGCCGTCTGGACGATCACATATTTATCCGGATCGTTGATGGCGGCGAGCACCTTGTCGCTGTCGTCCTTTTCCACCAGCGCGCCGGTCGGGCAGTTGACGATGCACTGGCCGCAGGAGATGCAGGAGACGTCCGCCAGATCTTTGTCGAATGCGGAGCTGATGTGCGTATCGAAGCCGCGGGCATTCGCGCCGATCACGGAGATTTTCTGCATATCGCAGGCCGCAACGCAGCGGCGGCAGAGGATGCACTTATTGTTATCACGGATCATATGCGCGGCGGAGTCGTCAAACTCATAGTGCGGGTTCGCGCCCTCGTAGCGCGTTTCGTCATCCACGCCGAACTCCTTGCAGAGCTGCTGCAGCTCGCAGTTGCCGCTGCGCACGCAGGAAAGGCACTTGCGGTCATGCGTGGAGAGGATGAGTTCCAGCGTGATCTTACGGGAAGAACGCACCTTCTCCGTGTTGGTAAAGACCTCCATGCCCTCATTGACCGGATAGACACAGGCGGTGACAAGGCTCCTCGCGCCCTTGACCTCCACCATGCAGATACGGCACGCGCCGATTTCATTAATATCCTTGAGGTAACACAGCGTCGGGATCTCAATTCCAGCGTAGCGCGCCGCTTCGAGGATAGAAATGCCGTTGGGCACACTCAAGGGCATGCCGTTGATTTTGATATTGACCATTTCCATTGACAGGCACACTCCTTTCGTTATTTCTTCTTGATTGCCTGCATCTTTTTGCACTTTTCAACGCAGGCGCCGCACTTGATGCACTTGCTGGTGTCGATGGTGTGCGGCTTGCGAATTTCGCCGGAGATCGCGCCCACCGGGCAGGTGCGCGCACACAGGCCGCAGCCGATGCACTTGTCAGCGTCTATGTAGTAGTTGAGCAATGCCTTGCAGACGCCGGCGGGGCACTTTTTATCCACCACGTGCGCGATGTATTCATCGCGGAAGAATTTCAGTGTGGCAAGCACGGGGTTCGGAGCCGTCTGGCCCAGGCCGCACAGGGAATTCTGTTTAATATAGTAGGCGAGCTCTTCGAGCTTGTCGATATCCTCAAGCGTACCCTTGCCGGAGGTGATCTTCTCAAGGATCTCCATCATGCGCTTGGTGCCGATCCGGCAGGGGGAGCACTTGCCGCAAGATTCATCGACCGTAAATTCCAGGAAGAATTTCGCGATGTCGACCATGCAGTTATCTTCATCCATGACGATCAGCCCGCCGGAGCCCATCATGCAGCCGATGGCGGTGAGGTTGTCATAGTCGATCTCCGTATCCATCAGGGAAGCGGGGATGCAGCCGCCGGAAGGGCCGCCGGTCTGCGCAGCCTTAAACTTCTTGCCATTGGGGATGCCGCCGCCGATTTCTTCAACGATATCACGCAGCGTTGTGCCCATCGGGATTTCCACAAGGCCGGTGTTTTTGATCTTGCCGCCCAGGGCAAAGACCTTGGTGCCCTTGGAGCGCTCCGTGCCCATGGAGGCGAACCAATCCGCGCCCTTCAAAATGATCTGCGGGACGTTGGCAAAGGTTTCCACGTTATTCTCCGTTGTGGGCTTGCCGAACAGGCCCTTTACCGCCGGATAAGGCGGACGCGGGCGGGGCTCGCCGCGGTTGCCCTCAATGGAGGTCATCAGCGCGGTCTCCTCGCCGCAGACGAACGCGCCTGCGCCAAGGCGGATGTGAAGGTCAAAATCGAAGCCGGAATCGAAGATGTTTTTGCCCAGCAGGCCGTATTCCTTGGCCTGTTGGATGGCGATTTCCAATCGGTTGACCGCGATCGGGTACTCCGCGCGCACATAGATATAGCCTTCCGTCGCGCCGACGGCATAGCCGCAGATTGCCATGGCTTCCACGATGCAGTGCGGATCGCCTTCCAGCACGGAGCGATCCATAAATGCGCCGGGGTCGCCCTCGTCCGCGTTGCAGACGACATATTTCTGATCCGCCTTGTTCATGGCGGCCAGCTCCCACTTGCGGCCGGTCGGGAAACCGCCGCCGCCGCGGCCGCGCAGCCCGGAATCCTTGATCACCTGAATGACCTGCTCCGGCGTGTATTCCGTCAGGCACTTTGCAAGCGCCTGGTAGCCGTCGTAGGCGATGTATTCGTCGATGTTTTCCGGGTCGATCACGCCGCAGTTGCGCAGTGCAACGCGCTTCTGCTTTTTGTAGAAATCCGTCGATTCAATGCTCTTGACGACATCCTGATGGACGGTATCATCATACAGCAGGCGCTTGACGATGCGGCCCTTGAGCAGGTGCTCCTCGACAATTTCGGGTACGTCCTCAACCTTTACCTCGCTATAAAAGCAGCCCTCGGGGTAGACGATCATGATCGGGCCGAGTGCGCACAGGCCATGGCAGCCGGTCTGGACGACCTTGATCTCGTCTGTGAGGCCCTTCTCCGCAATCTGCGCTTCCAGCGCCTCAATGATTGCGGGGGAGTTTGCGGAGGTACAGCCGGTACCGCCGCAAACCAGTACATGGGAACGATACATTGCTTTTCCTCCTTACTTATTTGGCGATAGCGCCAACGGTATATTCTGTGACGACATTGCCGTTGACGAGATGATCCGTCACGACACGGGCGGCTTTTTCCGCCGTCATTTTTACGTAAGTAACCTTTTCTTTGCCGGGCTCCAAAATTTCGACGATCGGCTCATACTGGCACATGCCGATGCAGCCGGTCTGCGCCACTGTAACGTTTTGCAGGCGGCGCTTTTCCACCTCGTCCATAAAGGCGTTGAGCACCGGGCGGGCGCCTGCTGCGATACCGCAGGTGGCCATACCGACCACAACGCGGGTAACGTCGCTCTGATCCTCGCGGACCGTCATCTTTTCCTTTGTCTTTTCCTTTATTGCCATCAATTCTTCGAGTGTTTTCATTGAGTAACACCTCCACATATCATTTGGGTCTGTTCCATAAGATAGCCCTGGATCCATTCGCGCACCTCGGGCGTGTCGAGCGGCACGCCGTCCAGCATTTGGCGCAGCTCGCGCGTATCCATCGTGAATTCTTTCTCATCCTTTTGCCGGCAATAGCGGAAATCGAGGCCTGGATTCATACAGATGAGCATGGTAACGGTGGAGCAGATATCCCCCAGAGGGATAAAATCCACATGGTCTGTATGAAACAGCGCCGTGACGGTCGTCCCCTTGCCGGGCTCGGAGGTGATCTCGAAGCCTCCGCCCGTCATTTCCGCCGCCATGCGAAACAGCGGCACGCCCATGCCGACCTTCCGGGTCGTGCGGGTGGTGTAGAATGGGTCGGCCACGCTTTTGAGCTTTTCCGGCGTCATGCCGCAGCCGTCGTCCGCTATCCGGATGGTCAGCAGCCGCCCGGCTGTATCCTCCCGGATCTCGATTTCGATGAGCGTTGCGCCAGCGGAAATAGAATTCTGCGCGATATCCAGCACGTTGAGTGAAAGTTCACGCATCGCTTAATCCATATATTTCTGCAAAATGCTGGGAATTTCATCGGCGGTAAGCTTGCCATATACGTCATCGTTAATCATCATGACGGGGGCAAGGCCACAGGCGCCGATGCAGCGGCAGGCGGTCACAGAAAAACGGCCGTCCTCCGTGCACTCCTCGGGGCCGCATTGCAGCATTTCGCACACCTTGTCAAGCACTTCCTGTGCCCCCTTGACATAACAGGCCGTGCCAAGGCAAACGGAGATGTGGTAGGTGCCCTTTGGGGAGAGCGCAAATTGGGCGTAAAAGGTGGACACGCCGTACACCTTTTCAAGTGGCAGGTTCATGCCATCTGCGATCATGACCTGCACTTCAAAGGGCAGGTAACCGTAAATCTGCTGCGCCTGCTGCATGACATGCATGAGCATGCTTTTGTCATGCTTGTTTTCCTCAATCACGGCCTTGAGCTGTGCTTCCTGCTCAGCGGTGCCATGAAAGGGGATACTGCTGACTTTTTTGAGCATTGACGAATTCCTCCTTACGGATATGTGACTGTACCTGCGAATGCGGCCTGTGCCGGATCGAATGGCGCGCCGCGGGGCCTGGCTGCGCCCAACTGCCGCATTCCTCTGCGCCAGAAGTGTTAAAAATTTAACAAATCTGCGCATCCATACCGATAAATTATAGCAGAAATATAGTTGGAAATCTACGGTGTTAGCACTGAGTAACAAAAAAATTGTTGGAAATCAGCTTTCATCCGGGAAAATCGTAAAAGAAAGTGGGTTTCCATGAAATTGGGCCTATTGTTTGACCGAATCGAGCGTGTTATAATAGGCCAAGCATCAATCGTTTGGAGGGGACAAAGTGCTATTTAATTCCTATATTTTTATTTTGTTATTTCTTCCAATTGCAGTGACGGGCTATTTTTTGTTCAACCATTTTCACAAGGATCAGCTGGCGAAGGTGTTTTTGCTTGGAATGTCGCTGTGGTTTTACAGCTACTTCAATGTGAAATACCTGCCGGTGATTCTTTTGAGCATCGGCCTGAATTACCTGGCGGGGATCTTACTGCTCCGAGAGGGGCCGGGGAAGGCGGTGCGCAGGCTGGTTTTTCTATCGGCCCTACTGGTCAATATTGGCGCGCTGTTTTACTTCAAGTATTTTGATTTTTTCCTGGAGAATTTGAATACCGCCTTGAAAACAGATTTCAACCTGCTGCATCTGGCGCTGCCGCTGGGGATCAGTTTTTTCACCTTCCAGCAGCTTGCGTTTCTTATCGACAGCTACCGCAGGGATGTGCCGAAGTATCCTTTTTTGGATTATGCACTGTTTGTCGCCTTTTTCCCCAAAATCTTGCAGGGGCCGATTGCGCTCCACAGCGAGATGATCCCCCAGTTTCAGGATGCGGCTAGGAAGTCATTCTGTTATGAAAATTTCTCCAAAGGGCTGATGGCAGTCGCCTTTGGCCTGGCCAAAAAGGTATTGTTGGCGGATACCTTCGGAAAATTGGTGGATTGGGGCTATGCGGATGTGGGTGCGCTTGACACGGTGAGCGCCCTGTTGGTGATGCTGGCCTATACGCTTCAAATCTATTTTGATTTCAGCGGTTATTGCGATGTGGCAAGCGGTATTTGCAGCATGCTGAATATCGAATTGCCGATGAACTTCAATTCCCCCTACAAGGCGCTCACGGTTTATGATTTTTGGAAGCGCTGGCATATCACGCTGACCCGGTTCTTCCGCACCTATATCTACTTCCCGCTGGGCGGCAGCCGGAAGGGGACGTTGCGCACCTATTTCAATATTTTCCTGATCTTTTTCGTTAGCGGCATCTGGCACGGTGCAAACTGGACGTTTATCCTCTGGGGCGCGCTGCACGGCATTGCAATGGTGCTCAACCGGATTTTCAAAAAGCAGATTGACCGGCTGCATCCGGCCCTGAGCTGGCTGGCAACGTTCGCTTTTATCAATATAACATGGGTCTATTTCCGCGCGGCGTCCGTTTCAGAAGCCAACCTGTTCCTGCGCCAAATTCTTCACATGAATCTGGCGCCAATTCAGAAGGCGGCAATGGATGTGTTTGTGCTGCCGGAATTTGATTTCGTTTTTCAATTCTTCCACACCTCCCGTCCGCTGCTGCTGATGCTGGCGTTCTTTGCCTTTGCGCTGTTTGCGATCCTCGGCATGAAAAACACCAATGAGCGCATGAACCGTTTTAAGCCGAGCGCGCCGCTGTCGCTGGTGACCGCCGTGCTCCTGGTGTGGTCCATTCTGTCCTTTGGCGGCGTCAGCACCTTCCTTTATATTAATTTTTAGGAGAAAGCGCAATGTATAAAAAATTTGTACGCAATACGCTGATGATGACAGTCGCATTGCTGATTATATGCGGCTCGGCTATCTTTGCAATCGACCCCTATTACCATTACCATACGCCCTGGTTTGGCTTGCAGGCAACGCCCTTTCAGGAGCGGTATTGCAATGCGGGGCTTGCAGAGCATTTTGATTATGACAGCGTGATCATCGGCTCCTCCATGACGGAAAACTTCCGTGCCTCCTGGTTTGACGAGGCTTTTGGCTGCAAAACGATGAAGCTTTCCTACTCCGGCGCACGCTCCATCAATACCAAGACGATCATGGAGAAGGTTTTCGAGCATGGCGGAATCCGCAACGTCTTTTTCGGGCTGGATACGGCGATGCTGACGAGCGCCCCGGATTTTACCCAATTCGACATTCCGGAGTATCTGTATGACGGCATCGGCCTGAACGATGTCAATTATCTGCTGAATAAGGATATTTTATTTGGCGATACGGTCAAGACCCTTCAGCGGCAGGAAAATTTCAGCTTTGATGATATGTATGTATGGGAGAAAAACTATACGTTTTCTGAAAAAGAGGTGCTGTACGGGAAGCAGGCCTATGTAAAATCAAGGCTGAAAACAGTAAAAGCGCCAATAGAAAAGACAGCGCTTTTGCAAACGAGCCGTGCAAATTTGGAGCAGAATATCCTGCCCTTTATCCAGCAGAATCCAGATACCACCTTTTATCTGTTTGTGCCGCCCTACAGCATTCTGTTTTGGGATATGGAGCATCGCAAGGGGGAAACAGAGGCGCTGCTTTACATGCTGGAAGATACGGCAGAGCAGCTTTTTGCCTACCCCAACGTAAGACTGTTTTATTACCAGAATGTAGAAGAGATCGTAACCGATTTAAACAACTATAAGGACTATTCGCATTATTCCTCTGATGTAAATCGATATATCGTCCGCAGCATGAGGGAGGGCACGCACCAGATGACAAAAGAAAATTATCGTGCCGAGCTGCAGCGGATGAAGGAGTTGGCAGAAAATTTCGACTATGAGCAATTTTTTCATTGAACAAAGCTGAGCCCAAAAATCAGAAAAGTTTTTAAAATGCCCTAAATTTTCTTATTAGGGAAAATTAGGGCATTTCTGCTTTCACCGTTGGAGACAAGCCGTGTGGCGAAAGCCATCAGCATCCAATCGATAGATTAGAAAAAGATAAAAAAGTGGACTATACCATAAAAAACAGACAGTGAAAAAAGGGGCCTCCTGTTGTAGAATAAAATTGGTGGACTGTTCCCCCGGCAAAAGACAAAGAAAAAAGGGCCCCGACGTAGAATCGCTCTGAATGACACGGCTTTGCTCCTGATTTCAAAGGGGTAAGGCCGTCTTTCAAATTGATACGCTTAAAATGTAAAAAATAAACATATTAGGCGATGACCCGCTTGACTTCGGAACGGCAGAAAAACTTCACGCGATAAAGACATTTGGTCTTAAGGGCTCCGAAGAAATTTTCCATAGAAGCGCTGTCGTAAGGGCGGCCGAGTCTGGACATAGAAGGCTGAAAGTGATATTTTTGACTCAGGTCAAAGTATGCTTGCGAGGTGTATTGAGACCCTTGGTCGCTGTGGAGGGTAATTCCATCAGTGGCCATCTCTTTTTGCATAGCATCCTTTTCGGTCTGGCGCTGAATCCAGCGCTGCACGCGGCGGCAGCCATAGGTCTGTTTGCAGCTCTGCTGACAGGTCATGATAAGATCGATCAGCCACTGATCTTTTGGCGTCTTGCCTTGCCGGTTCCATCAAGCGTAATAACCGCTGCGGGATACCTCAAAGGCACGGCACATGGCTTCTACGCTGTATTTGCCACGAAATCGTTCGATGACGCGATACTTCAGTTTCACCTTCTCCCAACTTCGGACAGAAAATTGCGCAGCAGCTCCACCTGCATACGCAATTCTACCATCTCATGGTTGCGCCGGGTTCCTTCGTCTGTCGGATTCTTTCGGGGACGTCCCTTTGGACGCTGGATGTAACCATTTGCTATCTTCTTTGCTTTATTGTTCTGGCGGGTGATCAATTTTTTTATTCGCTTAAGTGCTTTGTGCTATTTCCCGGTTCATTTCTCCCTCCGCTTTCCGCCGGAATACCTCTTCACTCAATATTTCTACTTTCGTATGTTTCTTTGGCGTAAATCTAACCTCCTGTCGTAGTTCTATTCTACAGCAGGAGGCCTCTTTTTTCACTGTCCGTTTTTTAGGGTATAGTCCAAGTCCAATATTTTGCAGCAGCCCTTTTAAAAAATTTGTTTTTCTCACTTGCTCACTTGCCCCCATTGTTAAGGCTGGGGTCCGTCCGGCAGAGGATCGCTGGGATCTTCCACATACTCCATGATATCTCCCGGTTGGCAGTGCAGTGCCTGGCAGATTTTCGAGAGTGTGTCGGCCGTGACGGAGGAATTGTTCCGCATACTTTTGAGCGTTGCGTCTGCCAACCCGGTCAGCTGTTTCAGTCGGTAAAGGCTGACACCCTCTTTTTTTAAAAGGCTAAAGAGTTTTGTGTAAACAATTGCCATTTCCATGCCTCCCTAATATAGTATATATAGGGAAGATAATCTTTAAAAGCCCTATAAAAATTAGCTCAAAAAATATAGCATGTTTTTCGCTGAAAAGGCTTGGTTGCATGAAATATTCATTGGGTATGGAAAGGCTTCCTATAGTTACATAGCAGAAAAGACATTCGGCTTGCGCTCCGCGGTGGCAAAAGAGAAAGCTGGCCGCCCCGTCTGCTTTGTGAAATCCGTTTAATAAAAAACCCGCGAATCTCGCTGTACGGAGATTTGCGGGCTTTTCTCTTAAACCTGGACAGGGATTTGTAAGCCTCGGCAGTGTGCCCAGGAATGAGCGGTATTCAACAAAAATTCAGCTCATCTCAGCGCGCGCCCGGCGGATATTTTCCACAAAGTGGCGGCCGGTTTCCGTGATTCTTTGGTAGTCACCCGTCTTTGCGCCGGCGGTCAGGGAACTGCCCGCGCCGACGGCGACCGCGCCCGCCTTGATCCAGTCCGCGACATTATCAACGTCCACGCCGCCCGTAGGCATCATCTTCGCATAGGGGATTGGGCCGCGGATTGCCTTGATGATCTTCGGGCCGAACACGTCCCCGGGGAACACCTTGAGAATATCTGCGCCCGCTTCCATGGCCATGACCGCCTCGCGCACGGTCATCACGCCGGGCATGATGGGCACGCGGTAGTGGTTGCAGAGCTTCACGGTTTCCGGATCAAAGTAGGGGGACACAACGTATTGCGCGCCGTTGAGGATGGCGATGCGCGCCGTGGCGGCATCCATCACAGTGCCCGCGCCCAGAATGATGCCGCCGTCCGCATAGCGTTTGGCGAGGTCGGCGATCACCCGGTCGGCCTGCGGGACGGTGAAGGTCAGTTCGATCGCCGCAACGCCGCCCTCCATGCATGCGTCCGCAATGCGGATGGCCTGCTCGCTCGTCTCCGCCCGGACGACGGCGACGATGCCTGCCTCCTGGATGCGGGTCAACACGGTTTCTTTATCCATTGCAATCAACCTTTCTATAATCATAGCTGGAGAAGTGGCGGCTGCAAAGCGTTATCTCTGCACCCTTGCGCCAGCGCCCTTCATCACGTTTTCCACCTCTTTGAGGCTCGCCATGGAGGTATCACCCGGTGTGGTCATGGCGAGCGCGCCGTGCGCAACGCCGAAATTGACCGCCTGCTGCGCATCGCCCGTGGTCATCAGTCCATAGATGAGGCCTGATGCGAAGCTGTCGCCGCCGCCGACGCGGTCGTAAATTTCCAGCGCGGGAAGGTCAAGGCCGCGGTAAAGCTGCCTATCCGCCCAGCAAATGGCGCTCCAGTCGTTCACGGTGGCGGTTTTCACTGCGCGCAGTGTGGTGGCGACCACCTTGAAATTTGGGTAGACCTTCACCGCCTCTTCGATCATTTTTCCGTAGCCCTCGATGCTCAGGCTTTTGAGGCTTGCGTCGTTGCCGGGCACCTCAAAGCCGAGGCAGGCAGTGAAATCCTCCTCGTTGCCGATCATCACGTCGACATATTTCGCAAGCTCGCGATTAACCTCCTGCGCCTTCTCCTGCCCGCCGATATCCTTCCAGAGGGAGGGGCGGTAGTTGAGATCATAGGAGACAACAGTGCCCCATTTTTTCGCGGCCTTCACGGCCTCCAACACTACCTGTGCGGTGGTTTCGGAGAGGGCGGCGAAGATACCGCCCGTGTGTAGCCAGCGCGCGCCGAGGCGGCCAAAGATGAAGTCCCAGTCAATGTCGCCGGGCTTTAACTGCGAGGCGGCGGTATGCCCGCGGTCGGAAACGCCGACCGCACCGCGGATGCCAAAGCCGCGCTCCGTGAAATTCAGGCCGTTTCGCACGCTGCGGCCGATGCCGTCGTAAGCTTTCCATTCGATCAGGGACGTATCCACGCCGCCCTGCAAAATGAAATCCTCAATCAGGCGGCCCACTTCATTATCCGCAAGGGCGGTGACCACCGCCGTGTGCAGGCCGAAGCAGCGCCGCAGGCCGCGCGCCACATTGTATTCGCCGCCGCCCTCCCATGCGCGGAAGGAGCGTGCGGTTTTGATGCGCCCGTCGCCAGGGTCGAGGCGGAGCATCACTTCGCCAAGTGAAATTTCGTCAAACAGGCAGTCCTGCTTGGCACGAAGATTCAGATCCATTGTCAACCATCCTTTGCCGAAAAAATGTTTGTGTTTATACGCCGGAATAGGCCGAGAAACCCCCGTCAACGGGGACGATGATACCGGTGATAAAGCCCGCATATTCCTCATCGCAGAGGTAGAGCAGCGTGCCTGTCAAATCCGCCGGCACGCCGAAACGGCGCAGTGGCGTGTGGGAAAGAATTTTTTCGCTGCGGGGGGTGAGGGAGCCATCTTTGTGATAGAGCAGCGTTTTATTCTGATTGGTGGAGAAAAATCCGGGCGCGATTGCGTTGACGCGGATGCCTACGTCCGCAAAGTGTACGGCCATGAACTGCGTGAAATTCGAGACCGCCGCCTTTGCCGCCGAGTAGGCCGGGATTTTGGTGAGGGGGCGGTAGGCGTTCATGGAGGATACGTTTAGGATGCAGGCGTGTTCCTTGCCGACCATATCCTTGGCAAAGGCTTGCGTTGTGAGCAGCGTGCCGAGGAAATTGAGGTTAAAAACGAATTCAATGCCCTTTGCATCGAGGTCGAAGAAGGTCTTTACGCCTTCCGCCTTCTGCTGTAAATCCGCCGGCTCCAGCGTCTCCTTCGTCGTTGTGCCGAGCGGGGAGTTGCCACCCGCGCCGTTTAAGAGGATATCGCAGGTGCCGAAGCTTTTCGTTACCGCCTGCCGCGCCTGTTCCAGGCTCTCCGCGCTGAGCACGTCGCACGCAACGCCGATTGCCTCGCCGCCGGATGATTTGATCTCATCCGCAACGGCCTGCGCCGCCTCCTTGCGGATATCGAGCACTGCCACCTTCACACCGGAGGCCGCGAGATCCTTCGCAAAGGAACTGCACAGCACTCCGCCGCCGCCGGTGACAACCGCCACGCGGCCTTTTAAATTCTCGTGTCTGATCATGAGATTCATCCTTCCTGATTGGTTTGGTGGTGTCCTATCTGCTTTTGGAAACGGCCTCCCACAGGCCGTTGAGATACGCCGCGCCCAATGCGCGGTCATAGAGCCCATAGCCCGGCCGGGCGACTTCGTTCCACAGCATGCGTCCATGGTCGGGGCGGATATAGCCGTCAAAGCCCACGTCCTGAAGCGCCTTGACGATTTCATACATATCGAGCGAGCCATCTGAGGAGAGGTGGGAGGTTTCATGAAAGCGGTTACCTTCCACCTTTACATTGCGCAGATGGGCAAAATAGATGCGATCACCCACCTCGCGGACCATAGCGGGCAGGTCATTGCCTTTACTCGCGCCGAGCGAGCCTGTGCAGAAAGTGAGGCCATTATACGGGCTGTCCACCAGCTTTAAAAAGCGGTGCAGCGCGTTGATATCCGTGATGATGCGCGGCAGGCCGAAGATGCCCCATGGCGGATCGTCCGGATGGATGGCCATTTTTACGTCGCATTCCTCACAGACGGGGATGATCTCCCCCAAAAAGTGCTGGAGGTTGCGCCAGAGATCCTCATCCGTTACGCCCTTGTATTTTTGGAATAAATCCTTGATCTCGCCCATCCGCTCCGTTTCCCAGCCGGGCATGGCGTAGCCGTTGGAGTGCTCGTCGATCTCGCGGAACATGTCCTCCGGGCTTTTGCCTTCGATCTGCGCCCCGTCGTAGGAGAGGCAGGTGGCGCCATCCCCCATCCGCATAGCGAGATCAGTGCGCGTCCAATCAAAGATGGGCATAAAGTTGTAGCAGATCACCTTCACCCCGGCCTTTGCAAGGTTGCGGATAGAGGTTTTATAATTCTCAATATATCGCTCAGCGGAGGGCGCGCCCAATTTGATATCCTCATGGACGTTTACGCTTTCAATGCATTCCATCGTGAGCCCCGCGGCCTCGATCTCCGCCTTCATCTTCAGAATGCGGTCGAGCGGCCACGCCTCGCCCGCGGGCAGGTCGTGCAGGGCGGGCACCACGCCCTGTACGCCCGGCACCTGCCGGATCTGCTCGAGGGTGACGGTATCCTTCTCCGCGCCGAACCAGCGCATTGTCATTTGCATGTAATCACCTTGTTCCTATTTAAATTTTTTTAAATCGTTTCATCCAGAGGGAGCGATTCATAGTCAATCCCATTCTGAGCATACAGGGAGAAGAGCAGTTCGCTTGCTCGGCCACCCTCTTCTGCGCCGATGGGAAAGGATTCACCGCCCGGCAGGAGGGAGCTGTAAAATGCATCGATCAGCCGCGCGTGGCTCGAGCCCCAGTAGGCTTTGCCGGGCGTGTGCTCCTCTTCGCCGCATAGCAGTGTAAAGTTGTTTCCGTCGAGACGGTAGAGATTCGGCCCCTCGAGGCGGAGCGTTTCCTGTTCGCAGACAAACTCCAGCTGCACGGGCGCGTTTTGATTATAGGCGGTTGTTGCGTAAAATATGCCGGCGGCGCCGCTTTCATATTGCAGCAGGGCGCAGGCGGTATCCTCCACTTCGATCACGCCCCGCAGATGCTGGTTGAAAATCTGACCGCTGACCGCGACGATTTCGCCGCCGAGGTAATGCACCAGGTCGAGCGTGTGGATGGCCTGATTGGTCAGCACGCCGCCGCCCTCTTTTTGGAGCGTGCCTCGCCAGCCACTCTCCGTATAGTAGGGCGCCTCCCGGCTCCAAGTGACGAAAGCGCGCACGGCTAGGATTTTGCCGGAAGCGCCGGAGGCGATGCGCTCCTTCGCCACCTGCACGCAGGGGTTATAGCGGTTTTGAAAGCACACGCCATACTGCGCAGGTGATCGCTTTGCCGTATCGCGCAGCCTTTGGAGCTGATCGGGAGAGATTGCGGCTGGCTTTTCCGAGAGGACGTGGATGCTGCTGCCCAGCGCCTCTTCTGCCATGGGCACGTGCAGGGAATGCGGCGTGCAGAGATGGATCACGTCCGGCTGTTCCCGCTGGAGCAGCTCGCGAAAGCTCTGGTAAGGGGCTCCTCCAAAGCGGGCGCAGAGCGCCTCCGCCCGTTCTAAACGGCAATCGGCAGCGGCAACCAGATGGGTATCCGGGCGTTCACTGAGCGCTTGGGCGTGCACCTGCGCAATCCCGCCACAGCCGATGATGGCAGCTCGCAGCATAAACAATGACCATCCTTTCCTGTAAGGCTTCTTTTTAGGAGCCGAACGTCCCTTCCACATTAAATACGACGGCGTCTTTGCTTTCCTTTTTGGCTTTGGAGGAATCAATCCGCTTTTTCAGCTCCGCATAGAATAAGTCCTCGTCGAGCGGGAGCGTAACCGTTTCATTCAGCCAGGAGGAGAGGAACATCGCGTTGGAGAGCGTCAGGCCGTTGATGCCCTCTTCCCCGCGCGCGATGAGCGGCTCGCCGCGCAGGATCGCCGCAGCAAAGGCTCGTAGGACGCCGTCGTGCTGCGGGTTTTCGCCGTCCGTTTCAATATCGATAAAGCACCCATCCATCCGGCCAAAGCCCTCCGGGCAGGTATCGATGAAATGCTGCTGAGCATCCTCCAGCTCATAGACGGAAAGCTTCCTATTTTCGCACAGGATCGTCGCCCGGTCGAGCACGATTTCAAAACGATTCGTGCCGGGATACTCTCCAGTGGTGGAGATGAAAACGCCGGTCGCGCCGTTTGGATACTCCACATAGGCGGTCACATCGTCCTCCACCTCGATCTCGTGGAAATGGCCCTCCTTGCAGAAGGCGCGCACCTTTGAGGGCATACCGCAGATCCACTGCCACAGGTCGAGGTTGTGCGGGCACTGGTTTAATAGCACGCCGCCGCCTTCGCCCGCCCAGGTGGCGCGCCAGCCGCCGGAATTATAATAGGATTGGCAGCGGAACCAATCGGTGATGATCCAATTGGTGCGGCGGATCTCGCCATATTTCCCGCTTCCTACGAGCTCTTTCATCTTGCGGTAAATATGATTTGTGCGCTGGTTGAACATCACAGCGAAAATCTTATCGCTTTTCGCCGCCGCCTCGTTCATCTCGCGCACCTGCTTTGTGTATACGCCAGCGGGTTTTTCCGTGATAACGTGGAGCTTGTGCGCGAGCGCCTCGATGACAAGCGGGGGATGATCGTAGTGCGGGGTCGCGATGATCACCGCATCGCACAGCCCGCTGTTAAAAAGCGCGGATGCTGAGGAGAAGGTTTCGACCGGCTGGCCGGCCTGTTCGGCTGCCTTTTTCGCGGCCTCTAACCGGGCGGGGCTGATATCCGCCACGGCGGTCACTTTGAGTTCCGGCACGTTGCCGCTGAGAATATGCGCAAGGTGGGCCGAGCCCATATTGCCAACGCCGACGATGCCGAAGCGTACCTGCTGCATAAACATTCATCCTTTCCGTATTCCCCATTCAGGCGTTCAGGCCGTCAAGCAGCCTGTGCATGGCCTGCGCCGCCGCGTCAAACGCCGCGCGGTTGGTGGGGTAAGTATATTGCTCCATCTTCTGTGCCGTTTCATTGCCCTTTTCCAGCGCGGAAAGGCCTTCAAAAACCTTCAAATGCGGTTCAAGGGAGAGAAAACGTTTGCCCTCCATCTTTTGAAAACGGCGCAGGATTTCACCGACATGTCCGTCTCCTGCGCCCGCCGGGGTTACGCTGCCGTCCGCCATTTTAGCGTCCTTGACGTGCATATAAAGGAGATAGGGCTCAAGCATTTCATAGGCTTCCAGTGGACGCACGCCGCATTGGATGAAGTTCGCCGGGTCGAATACGCCCGCGAGCCGACCCTCAAAATGTTGGTAAAGGTCGAGGCAACGCTCGGCGGTATCGCCGTAGATGCCCTTTTCGTTTTCATGGCAGCACAACACGCTGTGTTCAAGCGCGTAGTCTGCCATTCTGCCGACGCGGGAGAACATCTCATCCCGATAAGCCTCATAGCTTTGGCCTTCGTCAAAGTAAAAGCTGAACATGCGGATCAGGTGGCAGCCGAGGATTTTTGCGACCTCGACCGTGTTCTGGAAGGCTGCAAAATGCGGCTCGAAATCATCCGCGATATTAATTTTGCCATAGGGAGAACCGATTGCGGAAACCCGCATGCCCTCGGAATCGAGCTTTGCCTTGAGCACCCACGCGTCGTCCGTTGTCAGCGTGGAGATATTGCCCTGGGGCAGGCCGCGAAGCTCCATGTGCGTGATGCCGTTTGCATGGCACGCACTGATCTGCTCGTCCAGATCGATGCCCGCCTCGTCCGAAAAGGCGGAGAGAATAAATTCTGCCACTGTTCATCAACTCCTGTTGCCACGTTTTTTCGACCCGCGGCCATTATTTTTCACGCTTCATTTTACCACCTTTTTGAAGGAGAAAAAACGGGTATTTTCAATTTTTTCTCTTTTAAAACGGCTTTTCTGTAGAATACGTCTGTTGTGCCCTCTTCCAGAGGATGTTATAATGGGTCAACGGAAAGAATTGGGCAATCCCTGGGAACGCTTCGGGCCTTTGTGGGAAAAGAAAGGAAGGGTTACGGCTTTGCAAATTGCAATCTGTGATGACGAACCCGCCATGCTGGAATACTTGGATGCACTCGTAAACCAGTGGGGGGAGAGCAGAGGGGAGCCGGTAAACGCACAGTGCTTTCCCAGCGCGCAGGCGCTGTGGTTCGAGTGGGCGGAAAATCCGCGCTTTGACGTGCTCCTGCTCGATATCCAGATGCAGGGGCTGGATGGCGTGACCTTGGCGCGGAGAATTCGTGAGACAGATGAAAAATGCGCGATTATTTTCATCACAGGCACGGCGGAATTCGCAGCCGATGGGTATGATGTAGCCGCCCTGCATTATCTCATCAAGCCGGTGGATGAGGCAAAGCTCTTTGCCTGCCTCGATAAAGCGGCGGCACAGCTGCGCCGTGTGCCGAAGCAGCTGCTTTTGCCTGTTGCGGGCGTGCAGACGCGCTTTTGCGCAGACGATATTTTTTATGCGGAGGCCTTTGCGCACACAGTATGCATTCATACAGGTGAGGGCGGGCTGGAGGCGCAGGCGAGCATCGGCGAATTGGAGAAGGAGCTTGCAGGGGAACCGTTCATCCGCTGCCACCGCTCGTATCTGGTCAACCTTCGGCAGATCCGCCGGATTGACAAATCGGAGCTGACGCTCGACAGCGGGGAAAGGCTTCCGGTCAGTCGGCGGCTGTATGCGGCGGTGAATGATGCGTTTATCCGGTTTTTTAAAGGGGAAGAATCATGAAAAACGGGCTTTTGATCGCGGGCGCGGTGATACTGTTGCTCCTGCTGGCGGCGGGGCTGGCGCTTATTGTGCGGCGGCTGATCAACCGCAGCGCGGAGAAGCGCGTCGCAGCCTATCAGAATGAGCTGATAGAGCGGCACTATCACGAGGTGGAGAATATGTACCGCCAAATGCGCGGCTGGCGGCATGATTATCACAACCATATCCAGACCATGAAGGCTTATCTTTCGATGGGGCAGGCGGACCGGCTTGGGGAATATCTCACTTCCCTCGACCAGGATCTGACGAGCGTCGATACCGTGGTAAAAACGGGCAACGTGATGGTGGACGCGATTTTAAACAGCAAGCTCTCCATGGCGCAGTCAAAGGGCATCTCCGTCAACGCGAAGGCGACGGTTTCACCGGAGCTTCCGGTTGCGCAGACGGATCTGTGCGTCATCCTCGGAAATCTGCTTGATAACGCGATGGAGGCCTGCATGAAGCAGGCGGCACAACAGGAGCGGTTCATCCGCGTTTATATTGGCAGGTTCAAGGGGCAATTCTACATTTCCGTGAGCAATTCCGTGGGCGGAGCGCTGAAAAAGCAGAACGGGGCGTACCAGACCACCAAAGCCGGCAGCCATGGCTTCGGCCTCAGGCGCGTGGACGCGCTGATTGAAAAATACGGCGGCTACCGCAACCGGCAGGATGAGGGCGACGTGTTCGCAACGGAAGTGATGCTGCCCATCGGGTAGTCAGGAAATCGGAAATATACCATTCGTGCACAGGGCGACGCCGTTCGTGCACGATTTTTTTCTTTTTAGTCAGGCTATGCTATGATGAGGCCAGAAAAGGGGGAATACACTTTGAAACCGGAACTGGAAAAGCCGAAATACACAACCTGGCAGAATACGATTTATATGCTGCGGAAAATGTGGGGATGGAGCAAAAAGGATATTCTCATCTCCCTGCTCCATATCCCGCCGTCGGTCATTTCGCCGCTAATTCTCGTTGTGCTGTCGAAAATCCTCGTGGATTGCCTGACGGGCGGGGTGACGCCCGCGCAGCTGATCACAACGGTGGGCGTCGCTATTTTAATCTACGGCGTATGCTGCTGGCTGGATAAATTCATCGGCGGGCGGATGATGCTGGTCAACGAACAGACGCGGTTTCATTTTGAGGCGGAGGGCTTTTTGAAAACCCTGGATACGGATTATGAGAATATTGAGAGCCTGGAGGGCCGAATCAAACGGCAGCGCTGTGCAGCGTTTACCCAATATGGCAACGGCTCCGGCGGCTCCGCCGTTTTGACGAGGGTGATTGCGCTGGGCGTGAATGTAAGCGGCATTTTCACCTATACGGCCATTTTGTCAACGCTCAGCATTTGGCTGGTGCTCTTCCTGCTGGCGATGTCGGCGGCAAGCTTTTTGGTTTTGCGCTGGAACAATTTCCGTGTTTACCAATTTGACAGGAGACAAATGCTGATCCGGCATAAGCTGGATTACCTGACGCACACCGCTCAGAATTTTGCGGCCGGCAAGGATATCCGCCTGTATCACATCGCGCACTGGTTTCGCGGCCTGTTTGAACAGCTGGGGAATGCGTATGCCTCACTGCTGCGGAAAGGTTTGCGCCAGGAGACAACCTCCGACGGATTGATCGCCTTCTTCGCGCTTGTGCGCGACAGCGTGGCCTACGCCGTATTGATCACGCAGGTGCTGCGGGGGCGAATCACACCATCCGATTTTGTGTTCTATTTTGGGCTGGTCACCGGCTTCTCCGCCTGGACGCTTGGGCTGGCCAGGCAGGTAAACGAGCTGCACCTTGCAAGCCTGGAGTGCAATGATTACCGCGCCTTTTTAGAAATGCCCGACCAGCTGCGGCGGGAGGGGGGCGCGCCGTTGCCTGGGGGCGATGCGATGCCCTGTGAGATCGCATTCGATCACGTGCAGTTCTCTTACGCGGGCAGCGAACGGCCCACGCTGCAAGACCTCAGCTTTCAGGTACGGCCCGGCGAGAAGATCGCGCTCGTAGGCTTAAACGGCGCGGGCAAGACCACCTGCATGAAGCTCCTGTGCGGGCTTTACCGGCCGGAGAAGGGAGCGATACGGGTGAACGGCAGGGAAAGCACGGCGTTCAGCCGGGATGATTATTACCGCCTTTTCACCGCCGTGTTTCAGGATGTCAACTTCCTGCCTGTGAGCGTCGCGCAGAATGTGGCTCTCTGCGTGGAGGAGAAGATCGATTATGCCAGGGTGGAGCAATGCATTGCGCAGGCCGGGCTCAGCGAGCGGATTGCGCGGCTCCCGAAGGGGCTGCGCACGATGATGGATAAGCAGGTTTATAAAGATGCTGTGGATTTTTCCGGCGGGGAGCGGCAGCGGTTGCTGCTGGCCCGCGCGCTCTATAAGGATGCACCGGTGATTATTCTCGATGAACCGACCGCCGCGCTCGACCCAATTGCGGAGAACGAGATGTATCTCAAATACAGCGAATTGACAAAGGGGCGCACCTCCTTCTATATCTCCCACCGGCTTTCCAGCACCCGCTTCTGCGACCGGATTTTATATTTGGAGGGCGGGCAAATTGTGGAGGAAGGCACGCACGATGCGCTCATGGCGCAAAAGGGGAAATACTACCGGCTCTATGAGCTGCAAAGCCAGTATTACAAAGCAAATCCGGAAGGGGGCGAGCAGGATGCATGAGCCAAAAAAGTTTGAGGAGCTCTCCTGGCGGGAGCGGTTCGCCTTGCTCAAACGCACGGTTTCGATCATGACTGCTTTTGAAAAATGGACGTTTCCCACCATGCTCCTCAGCGGCCTGCTGATGTCGCTTGAGCCGCTGGCGAATTTGTGGATGGCCGCCCTGATCCTCGATGAGCTGATCGGCGCGCGGGATATCAAACGGCTCGTGCTGCTCGTGCTGGCGGCGGTGAGCCTCAACTTCCTGCTCTATTTCGGCAAAAATGCGCTGGCAAACCGCCATCACGTTTTGCACAGAGGGATGGAACTCGTGCAGGAGAGGATGGCGGCCAGTGAAAAAATTTTGGATACGGATTATGAAAACCTGGAGAACCCCGATTTCCAAAAAAAGGCGCGGGATTACTGGCAGGTGAGCTGGAGCCGCGGCAGCGCGTTCAACGTGTTTTATTATTCGATGGATCTTTTCTTTCAGGGCCTTTTTTCTACCGTTTGCTCCATTGTGATGCTGGTTCCCTTTTTAAAAATTGTGCTGGTGCGCACCGGCCCATCCTTCTGGGAATCGCCGTGGCTGGCGCTCGCGCTGCTGGGCGTGATGGCGGCCTGCGCTGCGGCCATGCTGGTGGTGGGGCATTTTTATCAAAGAACAAACAGTCAATATCACCATCTGAACCTGCAAGTCACACGGCTGTTCTCTTACTATCGTGACCTGATGTCGAATTACCGGCTGGGGAAGGAGATCCGCCTCTTCCACGAGAAGGAGCTGATCATGGAACAGGCCTATGACAAAACGCTGCTGCAGCTTATAAAAGTAAACAGTGGGTTCGCGCGGGCGGAGAGCCGGTTCGGTTCGACAAACGCGCTGATCACAGCGGTGATGACGGGCGCGATCTATCTTTTTGTGGCGCTCAAAGCGCTCGCGGGGCTGTTCGGCGCAGGCGATCTGCTCAAATATGTCGGCGCGATCCAGCAGGTTGCCCATGGCGTGGAGAATTTGATCGCCGGCGTCACGGGGATTGCGGAATTGCACCAGACCCAGTATTTTTTCGATCTGATCGATACCCCGCCCGTCAAATACCAGGGCACATTGCCGGTCGAAAAGCGCGACGACAACGACTATACGATCGCGTTTCAAAATGTCAGCTTCCGTTACCCTGGCGCTGAGGAGTGGGCGCTGAAGGATTTTTCCCTCCGCCTGCGCGTAGGGGAACGCCTGGCCGTAGTGGGGCTCAACGGCTCCGGCAAGACAACGTTCATCAAACTTCTGTGCAGGCTCTACGACCCACAGGAGGGGACGATCACTTTAAACGGGATCGATATCAAAAAATATGACTATGAGGAATATCAGACGCTTTTCTCCGTCGTCTTTCAGGATTTCTGCGTGTTTGCCTTCCCGCTGGGACAGAATATTACGACTTCGCTCGATTATGAGGAAGATAAGGTGTGGAGATGCATCGATCAGGCAGGCCTTTCCGAGCGGGTGAAAAAAATGCCCAAGGGATTGGACACTGCGCTTTACAAGGATTTTGAGGAGGACGGCGTGGAGATTTCCGGCGGCGAGGCGCAGAAGATCGCGCTGGCCCGCGCGCTCTATAAGGATGCGCCTTTTATCGTCCTTGATGAGCCGACCGCCGCGCTCGATCCGGTATCCGAGCATGAAATTTATGAGCGGTTTAACCAGTTCGTCGGGGAAAAGACGGCCATCTATATTTCACACAGGCTCTCCTCCTGCCGGTTCTGCGATCAAATCGCCGTGTTTGACCAGGGCAGGCTCATCCAGATGGGCAGCCACGATGAGCTGCTCGCGGACGAACAGGGCAAGTATCACGCGCTCTGGCATGCACAGGCGCAGTATTACATCCCGTCAGAAGAACGCGTAGTAAACAATATCTGAGCAAACAAAGTCAAGAATCTATCCAGATTTTTTGTTATTCTGTTGTTAACCAATCAACGAGGGGATGGTTGCAATGAAAAGCAGAGATAAGACCATGGTGGATTCCTATCGTCAATGTGTGGAAGAAATTGTGCCGGAGATCAAGTGGGAAGACATCCGAGATCAGGTGCCCGTGGGGCAGGAATTCAGCGTTACACTTGCCTGCATAATTTTTCGGTATTTGAAAAAGCGAAAACACATGAGTGGATAGGAAATGAAATGGACGCATTGCAGATGTTTCCTTCTGCGATGCGTCCGTTTGGCTTCAAGGTCTGTGGCCCTCAGGCGGCGAAACACTGCACCCAATAGAGCGTGTCGCCCTCCCTTTTCAGCATCCGTTTTTTCTGCCTGAGCGGTGCTCCTCAATCAGGCTGTGTTTCAAATCCCATAGCTTTTGGGAGAGATCCACATAATATTGATGCGGGTTTTCAAAGCGCAGCACCTCTTCCCAAAGGGTATCGACCTGCTCCGCGCAGTAGGCGCGGATTTTTTCAACGGAGGGGGTGTGGCAGATGCACTTTCCATGTTCAAATATCTTGCGCAGCAGGGGGCGGGCGAGGAAGTTTTGCACTGTTTTGCGCTTCCAGGTGAATTCCGGATCAAACAGCTCATACGGCGCGCGTTCATCAATCACTTCGTCCATCAAGGTGACAACGTCGGCAATCGCCTTGCCGCTGTCACGGTCAAACAGACGCCATACGGTTTTAGCGCCAGGCGTTGTGATTTTGCTCACATTTTCGCTGAGCTTGATTTTGGGGATAACACCATCCGCCGTTTCGATGGCGGAGAGCTTATATACGCCGCCAAACACCGGGTCGGACGCCGCCGTGATGAGCCGCTCGCCCACGCCGAAGGAATCCACCTTGGCGCCTTGGATCAGCATGTCCCGAATGATATATTCATCCAGAGAATTGGAGGCGACGATGGAGCAATCCGGAAACCCGGCCTCGTCAAGCATTTTGCGCATCCGTTTGGAGAGGTAGGTGATATCGCCGCTGTCAATGCGGACGCCCTTTGGGCGGCAGCCCCGCGGCAGCAGCTCGCGGCGGAAGGCCTCAATCGCATGGGGCAGGCCGGAGTGGAGCGTATCGTAGGTATCCACAAGCAGGGTGCAGTTATCCGGGTATTCACGCGCATAGGCGCAGAAGGCCTCCAACTCGCTGTCAAACAGCTGAATCCAGCTGTGCGCCATTGTGCCAAGTGCTGGAATGCCGAAATCACGCTCGCAGATGGTGCAGGCCGTTCCTACACAGCCGCCGATGAAGGCGGCCCGCGCGCCGTATACCGCGCCGTCGAAGCCCTGTGCCCGCCTGGAGCCGAATTCCATCACACCGCGGCCCTGTGCGGCGCGAACGATCCGGTTGGCTTTTGTGGCGATCAGGCTTTGATGGTTGATGCATAAAAGCAGCATGGTTTCCACAAACTGTGCTTGGATGACGGGGCCGCGCACCGTAACGATCGGTTCACCGGGGAATACAGGCGTGCCCTCCGGGACGGCCCAAACATCGCAGGCAAACTGAAAGTGCCGCAGATAGTCGAGAAACGCCTCGCTGAATCCGTGGCCGCGCAGCGCATCCAGATCGTCCTCCGAAAAGGAGAGGTTCTCTAAATACTCCACCATCTGCGCAACGCCGGCCATGATGACAAAGCCGCCCCCGTCCGGGATCCTGCGGAAAAACAGGTCGAAATACGCGATCGTTTCCGTAAACCCATTTTGAAAATATCCATTGGCCATTGTCAGCTCGTAAAAATCCGTCAGCATGGTCAAGTTCAGCTTGCCTGTGTATTCCATTGTTGATTCCCTCACTTTTTATCAAAAATTGGTTGTGTAATATGTTGTTTTATGAAAAATTTAATAAATTGTATTTTCCTGATTCATAATTTAGAGATATGATCAGACAAAAGGAACAAATTGCCGTGATGCTTTTTTATGGTGAGCGAAGCGGGGTAACAAAGCAAAGCCTGCTGTGATGACACGGATCGAAGCGATCTGCACCGCTCATGAGAGTATACAACTTGCGGCTGTATTTTATTATAACATTTTTTTTACCACATGGTTCTTTTTTCTGATATTTTTTGATGTGTTTGTTTTCCACGGCTTGAAGATCAGATGAGTAAATGCCTTTTTGCTTTTGCGTTCAAGCTTGGGCGAGGGGAAAGCTGCCGCCTGCCGGTCGCTTTACAACGAATTTTTTTCTTTCTAAATTGTGAAAGCACTTGTTTTTTTCTAATTGCTAGGTTATAATACGCGTGAAGAAAAGGACACTGTGTGGTTCTTTTTTGATCAGGCAAAAACCGTTGGCTTACCGGCCCCCCAATATCCGGTTTGTCATGCGGTAAATGGCGCAGGCATTGGCCGCACAGATTGTTTGATGTTGCCAGGCGCGTGCCATGTTATATTTTTAATGGAGAGGTGTGTGGCCATGAGAATCAGGAAACAGCCGCTCGGCGATCGCAATATCGTTGGAGCAAAAGTGGAGCAGTCCCGCAAGGCAATCGGCATGAAGCAAAAGGATCTGTTGACCCAGCTTCAGGTTCGCGGCATTGATCTGAATGCATCCGGCCTTTCGAAGCTGGAGGGTCAGCTGCGGTATGTTACGGACACGGAGCTTGTCGCCTTGAGCGATGTGCTCGGCGTATCTATCGATTGGCTGGTCGGCAAAGAGAAATAACCGCATGGCAAAACGGGAGCAGGCGTGTACGAATGGGTACATGCCTGCTTTTTTGTTTGCGGTCAGTTTTTGCTTTGCCAATTCACCAAGAGCAACCGAAAAGGACTGAATAGAATTCAATCATATATCAGAGATTTTATAGAAAATATTGCTATTTTCTGATCTTCTTGTATAATGAAATTGTTTTTTCTTTGTATCTGTTTTCGCCGCCTGCGTATAGAACCGGTGAAACCGTCAAACGATAATCTTAATTTGGAACTGGAAAGGAATGATCCGCATGAGACAGACAACAACGCTTTCAAATGGCTGGCTGTTTACCAAAACGGCGCAGGATGCACCGCCCACCCTGCTGCCGCAGGATTGGGAGGAGGTTACGCTGCCCCACACTTGGAACAATCTTGACGGACAGGATGGCGGAAGCGATTATTACCGTGGCGCCTGCTGGTATTGCCGCGCGCTTTCGATTCCTGTGCCGGCGGACGGTGGGCGCATCTATCTTGAATTTCAGGGTGCAAACAGCATCTGCGAGATATATGTCAACGGGCAAAAGGCCGCGCGCCATGAAGGCGGTTTTTCGACCTTCCGTGCGGATATTACGCCATATCTGAAGGCGGACGGGGAAAACCTTCTGGCCGTCATGACCGATAATGGATCAAACGACACGGTCTACCCGCAGATGGCGGACTTTACGTTTTTCGGCGGGCTGTATCGGAAGGTGTGCCTGATTTCTGTGCCGGAAAGCCACTTTGACCTTGATTACCATGGCGCACCGGGCCTGCGCGTGACGCCGCTTCTCAAGGACGGCGCAGCGGATATCGCATTGGAAGCGTATCTGACGAATGCGCGCGACGGGCAGACGCTGCTCTTCGAAATCTATGATAGTGGGGACGACTGCATTGCCCGTACGCAAGCGGATATCCATCAGGGTACGGCCTCCATTCGCCTGGAAAACCCGCATCTGTGGGATGGTGTGGAGGATCCATATCTCTACAAAGCCTGCGCGAAGCTGCTGGAGGGCGGCACGGAGCTCGACGCGGTTTGTGCGCGCTTCGGCGTGCGCACCTTTGAGGTGCGTCCGGACACGGGCTTTTCTCTCAACGGGAGGCCCTATCCGCTGCACGGTGTTTCCCGCCATCAGGATCGGTTGGATAAGGGATGGGCGATTGGCGAAAAGGAGCATGAGGAGGATATGAAGCTCATCCGGGAGGTGGGCGCGAATACCATCCGCCTTGCGCACTATCAGCATGACGCCTATTTCTACGATCTGTGTGACGAGGCTGGCATGGTTGTCTGGGCGGAAATTCCATTTATCTCGATGTTCCTGAATACGCCTGGGGCGCGGGAGAATACGCTCCAGCAGATGCGCGAGCTCGTTGTGCAGAATTACAACCATCCCTCCATCTGCTTCTGGGGAATCGCAAATGAGATTTCGATCGGCGGGGAGAGCGATGCGCTTTTCGAAAACCTCCATGCCCTCAATGATTTGGCACACGAGCTCGACAAAACCCGCCTGACCACAATGGCGAATCTTTCGATGGTCGAAAACGACAGCCCGCTCAACCATATTACCGATGTGATTTCCTATAACCACTATTTCGGCTGGTATCTCGGCAAGGTGGAGGACAATGCTCCCTGGCTGGATACCTTCCACGCGGAAAACCCGGAGATTTGCCTCGGCATTTCGGAATATGGCTGCGAGGGCATTCCAACGCTTCATAGCGCATCTCCCAAGGTGCGGGATTACAGCGAGGAATACCAAGCCTATTACCATGAAAAAATGCTGGAAACCTTCGCGCAGCGGCCTTATCTGTGGAGCACGCATGTTTGGAATATGTTTGATTTCGCGAGCGATATGCGCGATGAGGGCGGCGTGCAGGGGCGCAATAATAAGGGCCTCGTCATGTTTGACCGGCAAACGCGCAAGGATTCCTTCTATATCTACAAGGCGTATTGGACGAAGGCGCCGTTTGTCCACATCTGTTCACGCCGGTTCAAAGAGCGGGCGGAGGAAACGGTGCAGGTGAAGGTGTATTCCAATTGTGAGCAGGTGTCGCTCAAGGTAAACGGAAAGAAAATTGATAGCGTTGCAGGAAAGTATGTTTTCACCTTTGATCGTGTGCCGCTGACAATGGGCGAAAATATCATTCAGGCGGCCGGTTTCCTCGGGCAGCAGGAGGTTTGCTGTGAGAGCATCCCGCTCGTACGTGTGGCGGAGCCAAACGCTTCCTATGTGCTCCAGGAGGAGGCGGAGAAGGCTGGGCAGAACGCAAAGAACTGGTTTGCCACCGGCGATGAGGCGGGCGAGCCGCTCCAGTTCCCGGAGGGCTATTTCTCCATCAAGGATAAGGTCGGCGCGCTGCTGAAAAACCCGGAAGGGGAGAAGCTGGTTTCAGAGTTGGTCGATCAGATGATGCCGGGCATGAAGATCAGCAAGGGTATGCTCAACATGGCGAAGCACTTCACCATTGAGAAGGTCATCGAAATGGCAGGGGATCGTATTACGCCGGAGATGGTGCGATATTTGAACCAGAGGCTGAATCAGATTCAAAAATAATCGTTAAAATGAGAAATATCCGGCGAGATGTCTGCTTCTTGCCGGATATTTTTTGTTTGGATCGGGAGGTAACCGGTGTGGAAGAGCTGCTGTACAGCCTGCATGATAGGATGCAAAAAATAGGGGTGGAGTACGCGGTTTGCGGCGGGCACGCGATCAACTTATTCCTTGGGCGGAAAACGCGCCCGCATAAGGACCTCGATGTAGCGGTGCTATGGGAGGATCGGGACCGGATCGTGCGGGATATGCTGCAATTGGGCTGGCGTGTCTTTGAGCCATATGGGGGCGGTATCTCCATCGGATCCGCAGCGTTACGGATCAGAGAAAAATCAAGAATAACATCTGGTGTGTAGTCCCTGAAAATGGGTATTACATATTTAGCTGGCGCGGTAGGAATCTATTCGCCGTTCGCCAGGACGATGCGGAGCAGGGTCGGCTCGATTTTGTAGAGTTCCTGTTTAGCAAGATGGAGGGCGGCTGCATGCTCTATGCGAGGAATCCGGCCATCCGGATGGAAACGAACCGTGCGGTGCAAACACAAGGAGAGATCCCTTACCTTACCCCGGCGTTGGTGCTGCTGTATCAATCGACTACGTTTCAAAACCCGGATTACAGGCTCGATTTTCCAAATACCATTCCCCATTTGCGATCTGAGGAATTGATGTGGCTGAAGGCGGCGCTGGATACGGAGTATCAGGACGCGCACGAATGGTCGGCGGAAATCCAAGGGCTGCTGGAACGCGTGTGAAGGGACAATCCGCAGAAAAGCCAAAAAAAAGCAGCAGCTAAGCAAGCTACTGCTTTTTTCCGGTATTATGGCGTTTCCCTTTGCTTTATTTTTGCCAGTCGAATTTGTAGAACCGAACTTTTACTGTATCTTGACAGGTTCTTCCTTTTGTATCCGTTATCGTTACGGTAATCCAAACAGAGCGGGCTCCAATCCCTTTTCCGTTGGGCCGAATTACAGTTCTCGCACTGTTGGGGGATTCGATAGTTGCCTCCGGATTGGAAACAGACCAGTTTGCGTAACTCCATTTGACGCTTTGTACGTCGGTTGCGTTGGACAGGGAATAGTCGAGCGTTACGGAATGTTTCTTATACGCGTCCCAAATAGACGGAAGTTTCACATAGAGAACATCTCCCGCATCCTTGCCGTTGGAGGTGATGGTAACCTGCGGAGGAATAGGGTCTTTGACGGTGACGGTGCAGGAGGCGGTATAATTGCTATCAAGGGAAGTGGCTGTGATAATAGCGGTGCCGGATTTGTGCGCAATCAGCTGGCCGGCCTGATTCACCGTGACAACAAACTCATCGCTCGAAGACCACACGACAGTCTGATCCGTTGCGTCTGCCGGCGTGATGATTGCCTGGAGTTCTGTCTTTGATTCGCTTTCCATTGTGAGAGTGGTTTTGCTGAGGGTGATGCCGGTGACAGAAATTTTTATGGGGACAAATCTGGCTTCTATTGTAAGGCTCTCTTTAACCGTAAATCCATATCCACTGGCCTCGTCAGAGAGCTTTTGTCCTTTCAGATACCAGCCGTCGAACGAATATCCTTCTTCGGGCGTAGCGGTAAGGCTGGCATAGTCGCCTTTGGTATAAAGATCGCTTCCCGTTACGGTGCCTGCCCCACGGATGCTTAACAGCACCTTATATTTTTCTGCCTGTGTGGAAATGATATCCTGTCCTGGAACCGTCTCCTGCGGTTCCCCTTGCTCATTCGCAAGCTCTAAGGCGGCATAATGGTTCTTAGAACGGGCGATAAACGATTGGCCGGCGGTCAATGGAATGTCATAGTAATTGGTGCGCTCTGTTTCCCTCCGGTTTCCGTCGATTGATTGGCAGCTATAGGAAAGAACTCCTGCTTCCCGCGCAACAATTTTGATCTGATAGCCTGCGTCCTCTGGGATACAGACCAACTTCGATTCTCCAAGAAGGGCCAGATAGATTTGATCATCCGTGCAGGACTGCACCTTATCATCTTTGATGATGCCCACAACAGCGCCGGAGGCGTCAGATACGAAAATATCTACCGGGCATTGGATGGAAATTCGCTTGTAATTACCTTCGCTGAATTGACTGGATTGCTTTTGGCTCGTCAACGCAATTTGCAGCTGATAAACATATTCCGCCCAGGATTCGATCGTGGGAATATTCTCTGTCCAGCTGGATACGTTGGGCAGGCAGTTGATGAGCGCACCGGCCCCGTTCTCCTGCCTCAATGCCCACGAATTGTAGTCCATGATAAACCGGAAGATTTCGTCATCCGGTTCAAACGACCGGCGCTGTTGCAAATAGAGATTAAAGTAGCGATAGCGCCCGTTCAGTTCCCCTTGCAGCGGGAGAAAAACGGCCTGCACAGCGGCGACGGAAGAATCCACGAATTTTTCTACCTTTTGCGGAAGCGCCATAACCTTGCTATAGGCCGAGGATACCATATTGATGTCGTCAATGACGGATTGTGTGATGACGATCCCAGTCGTTTTCTCTGTGAAACCGATCAGCGCATCCAAAATGTCTTCCTTCAGGTGGTCCAACTGCGTGTTGAGGAATTCGTTGTATTCTTGTTCCGGAATTTCCTGCATACCGTCCAATTGCTTTTTCAAGTAGTGAATTAGAGATTGCCGGAGATACGCTTGTGTTGCAGCAGAGGACTTGATATGTGCGGAGAGCTGGGCGGAGATTATGGCTAAAAAAGAATTGCCAAATTCTAACTGTTTGCCCAAATCGTTTTGATAGGCCCCAGTGAGCAGCTGATAATAAGGTTCGTCAGAGATATCTTTTTTCAAAAAGGAGCTGTCGTTAAACAAGAAGCCAAGGAAGCTTTTGGCGGATGTATCATCCATCACGGGCAGGTTAAGCGGCGTGTCATCGCCCGGAACAGGGTCGGGCTGTTCTGCTTCCCCAGTATCAGGCAGAATGGAATTGCGCAGAACCGGGCGGCCAAGCTTCGGATCCATGCGCCAAACATTGGCGAAGTCAAAACCGGTGAAGGAAGATTGGTGGGAGAATTGTTCTGGTTCGAGATAGGAAACGTTGTTTAACGTGAAGTTGTCGCCATTGCCGATAGGGTCATTGAACAGGTCGTTATAAAAGCAGTTTTGGATTGTCGTTGTATCTCTTGCACCACCGATTAATGCACCAGGTGTTCCGAAAGATTGGACTGTACCAATATTATAAGAAGTCAGGTGGATAGCGCTACCACCAAATTTTCCGCCCAATCCACCTGCATATAGAAGTTGCGAACCAACTTCTTTTACGACATTAATTGAGCCGATATTATAGCTATCAGAGATTCCTACTTCTCCATGATATTCTCCGTAAAGTCCGCCAATACAAGCAGAGCGGCCATCATGCTCTGAAAAACATGTTGATACTTTTCCGGAATTATAGCAGCTATCAATTGCTCCACTACTGAGTCCTACAATACCACCTATTTCTGAACCCCCAGTGGAACCAGTACTGTAAATATCACCAGTATTACAACAATTAACAATTTCCTTTCCAAAACGTCCTGCTATTCCGCCACACGTTATTGTAGAATAATTATGCTCATCAGAAATTACCGATATATCTCCTTTGTTGTAACAATTTGTTAGCGGAGTATTATCGTTAATATCCGAATATCCCAAAATGCCACCTGTATAAATAGCGTACTTAAGAGAATCCGTAGTTACATTTATCGTGGCATTATTATAGCAAGAGCTTATATCACTAGAACATTCAACAATATATCCACTAATACCTCCAATATGGGTAAAGTCTAGATTATTTGGATCAGTCTTTCGACCTTGAATATGCACATTTAGAAACCCAGTATTATAACAATTCTTGATTTCAGCCTTTCGACAGCTCCCGCTAAGACCTCCTACCGATGTGTATCTAGAGTCCGATAGGACACGAAAATTACTGTTAACAAGCCCCGTGTTTTTTATCGATCCTTCAATGAATCCAAATAGTCCTGCATACGACATATCGTGGAGATCCGGAGCACTCAATTGTAAATTTATCATCAAGTTATGTATCTCGTATCCATTACCATTGAAATTGCCTAAAAAAGATGAGATGTAATAATACGTAGTGAAAGAAGAATTATAGTTATCAATTATTGAATAACCATTTGTTCGGGTATATTCGTATAAAACACGGTGTTTTGCTTTCACTTCATTAAAATTATCTTCATCATTGATTGTAACAGGAATATAGCTACCATTTCCAATCGGTTCCCATCCGCCCCAATCAGACATATCTATATCATTCATCAGGATATAATTGCCCGTTAGATTATCCCGAACCCGGTTCAAATCATCCGGCGTATAAATGCCGGTATAACCTTCCGGAACCGTCTTCTGGTGCTTGACCGGTTCGATAAACCTGTAATTCGTATCGCCGTCGTCAATCGCGTCAATCGTACCAATGGTAGCGGGGGTTACTTCTGCGTTTTTCTGCGCGGCAAAGCTTATTGTGGGCGCCGCGCTAATCAGCAGCACAGCAGCTAGCGTGATAGCCAGCATCCGTTTGAACCAACAACTCATTTTCTTTTCTCTCCTTTGATAAAGTTCGTGCTTTTTACTTAAATTTATCGTAGAAGATTTTCTACAAAAATACAATATGTGGTGGTAATTGTGGTGCAAACAAATTTTAAAATTTGGCTCACGGTACGATTATGCCTTTGTCTATTGTAATCTGCCCTCTGCCGCCCGATTTCCTTGACCTTTCCCACGAAAATTGTTAAAATATACTCCATATCAACAGCTGATTTTTAGCTGTTTTCAGGAGGACCTTCTTATGATGAAAATTTCCCCCTCCATCCTCTCCTGCGACTTTGCGCGCATGGGTGAGGAGTTTGCCCGCATGGAAAAATGCGGTGCGGACTGGCTGCATATCGATGTGATGGATGGGCATTTCGTCCCAAACCTCACACTGGGCGCGCCCATTGTAAAGGCGCTGCGCCCCCATGCTTCCATTCCGTTTGACGTACATCTGATGATCAGCGATCCGCTGAAGTATGCGCCGGATTTCCTCGAAGCCGGCGCGGATATTATCACCTTTCATATCGAATCGGATTCCCCGGTGGAGGAAACGATTGATCTCATCCGCGCGGGCGGCGCGGTTCCCGCCCTGAGCCTCAAGCCCAAAACGCCCGCCGAGGCGGTGTTCCCGTATCTCGACAGGCTGGGGATGGTGCTTGTGATGACAGTGGAGCCGGGCTTCGGCGGGCAGTCCTTTATGGAGGATATGATGCCGAAGGTTGCGGCGATCCGCCGCGAAGCGGACAGGCGCGGGCTGAAGCTTGCTATCCAGGTAGACGGCGGCATCAGTGAAAAAACCATTGCCACGGCGGCGAAGGCCGGGGCGAATATCTTCGTGGCTGGCAGCGCCGTGTTCGGCGCGCCGGATGCGGCGGAGATGATCTCCTCCCTGCGCATCAAAGCGGAGCAGGCGGCGCAGTGATTAGATGGCCCCGCTGATTTGCTCCAGCGCATTGCTTTTGCATATGCTCTGCCAATGCTCGCGGGTAAAGGCGGCGGGGAGTTCTCCCCGTGCGCAGGGGGCGCCAAATTCGGAAAGCGCGATTTCCAATAGGTCGGATGGCTCCGCGGAGGAAACGATCAGGCGGTAGCAATGCTCCTGCCGGTATAATTCGCTTTCTTCCGGGAGGGCATTCAGCCGCCGGACGTTTTCGGCGGCGTCGAGCAGCCGCTGCGCGCTCGTAAACTCATAGACGACCGGCGTCCTCGATTTTTTCATCGTTAAGTGGCGCAGTGGAAGCGGCTTATGCTCCTGCTCAAGCACGGTAAACTGAAGCACACAGCCTCCCTCACGGGCGGGCAGCGCTTCAATGAGCATCCGGCCGGACGGGTCAATATCGCGGCCAAGCTCCCTGCGTGCTTCATCGAGCAACGTCCAGATGACGCGGCGTGTTTCAATATTGGCGTAGTCCATCTCCTCATATGTAATGTGCAGCTTCGTCATGTCGTCCGCTGTCAGCCGGACTACGATTTTATTCTCTTCAGGCGCCTCGATCTTCAAAGGCACATCCCTCCCCAACCAAAATCAGTTTGCTCAAATTCCTCTCTCTATCATATGCCCCAGGCGGGGTCGTGCGCAATGCATAATTTCTGGCAAAAGGCCTACAATGAATTTACAGGAAAGGCGGTGAGGCGCTTGTCCGCTTCGGGAGAACAGATCAGGACGCCTTCTGAACAGGCGTTTCGATCCTACACCATTTCAACGCTCCTTATGCTGATTGCCCCGGCGGTGATGGCGTTTTATTACTACCGGTGGAGGGTTCTCCTCCTTTTGGCGGTTTCCATTTCCACCGCGGCGCTCTGCGATGCCATCGGCGCGGCGCTGATGCGCAGAAAACCAGGGCTGGATCCATTATATGCGGCGCTCACCGGTGCTATGATTGCGCTGCTGCTGCCTGCTTCTGCCCCGCTGTGGCTGCCCGCCGCAGGGAGTGCGTTTGCAATCGTTGCGGCAAAGCTGCCCTTCGGGGGCGCAGACAAAACGCCGTTTGTTCCTGCCGCGGCTGGAATCGCTTTTTTATGCGTCTGCTGGCCGGAGCTTGTTTTTACCTATCCCGCGATCGACAGCTCGCTGCCCATGGTGGTGACCGGCTCGGAAGGCTTTGTGCAAGGCACTTCGTTTGCCTCCATGCTGAAAGTGCATAATTCGATCGATGGCAATATTTTAAGCTATTTCAATGCCGTGATCGGCAAGGTGCCCGGCCCGATGGGCGCCACCTGTATGCTGGTGATGTTTGGCACGGCGATCGCGTTTTTTATTTTCCACTCTTCCCTTTGGCTCAGTTCTGCGGGCTTTGTAGCGGTGTGCTCCGTATGTTCTGTTCTCTTCCCGCGGATTTTGACGGGGCGCAAGCTATCCCTGACGATGGAAATTTCAGCGGGTATGCTGGTGTTTACCGCGCTGTTCCTTTTGCCGAACCCCGCCACGCTTCCCAAAACCCATCTGCAGCGGCTGCTTTACGGCATGGCGGCAGGGGGGATTTGCATGCTGCTGCGGTATTTCGGTGCTTATGAAGAAGGCGCCTGCTTTGCGGTGCTGCTGATGAATGCCGTCTGGCCAATGGCCGACGGGCTGATACGGGGCCGGAAGGAGAAGCGGCAGGCGGCTGCTCCGGCTACGGATGTGGAACGGAAGGAAGGGGGCGGTATGCATGCGTGAGCAGGATATGCAGGCCCTTTCGGCCAAAGAGGCCTTTCGGCGCGGCATTCTGCGGGGAAACCCGGTTTTAATGCTGTGCTTGGGCCTGTTTCCGGCGATTATGCTCGCCACCACGCTGAAGGCGGCGGCAATCGTAGCAGGGGTATCAGCCGTCCTTCTGATTATTATGGAGTTCTTGACGGCGCTTGTGTTAAAAAAGCTGCCCTTCTGGCTGCGTATTGGGATATATGCCTTGCTCAGCTTCGGCCTCCTCGCCGGCGGCCTGTTTGCGTGCGAGCGTTTTTTGCCGGATATGCTCGGCACGCTGAGCGGCTATCTGCCGCTGCTCGCGGTGAATGCGATCATTGTGTTCCGCTGTGAAACCTGCGCCGCGCATCAACCTCTTCGCGTGAGCCTGATGGATGCGCTGGGCGCCTCCCTGGGCTATGCGATTGTATTGCTGCTGCTTGGCTTCTTCCGCGAGCTGTTGGGAAGCGGCTCTGTGTTAGGGCACTCTTTCCCGGCTCTGCCCAGGATCACGGGCCTATTGATGCCCTTTGGTGGATTTTTGCTGCTGGGTTTTATGGCTGCCGCCGTAAAGTGGATTTATCATCTGCGCCATCCGGGCGAAGAGGAATTGGCAACGCCGGTTGCCCATGTGGATGATGAGGATGTATCCGTGATCGAGCCGCTGGTACGCCTGTTCCAGCGGGAACGCAGCGGTGCGCAGGAATCCTCCACGCCAAAACCAAAGAAGAAACGGCCGGAGAAACAGCCAAAGCACGAAGCAGACGCTCCACCTAAGCAGGAACCTGCCGCTCCGCCGCGAGAGAAAAAGCCTAAAAAGACGGTGGAAAAAAGCAGGCCTGCACAAACGGAGCATCAAAAGCCGGGCGACGCGCCGCCCGCACAGGAGCCCGCCTCAAAGCGGTCGCCTGCAAAGAAACGCGGGCCCGTAGAGAGAGCGGAGAAAGTGGCGAAGGCGAAAAAAGAAGCGCCCGTATCCGAGTCGAAGCGCCCTGCGCGCAGGCCTGCTGAGCGGAAGGCGCACAAGCCGGTCGCCCCTGCCGCACCGCCCGTTCCGGCGAGCAAGCCGCGGCAAGATGAGGATATGGAGAGCTTTGCAGATGTGTTGGCAGCGTTGAACCGGCGGCGGGCGGAGCAGGAGCGCAACGCGCAGGCGGCTGATAGCCAGGATGCAGCAGGGAAAGGGGAGGAGCAGCAATGAACGGATTTGTCACGCTTTTGGTAACGGCGCTCTACGCCCTGCTGCTGCAAAACCTGGTGTTTACCGGCGGATTCGGCGCAAGCGAGGCGGTCAGGATTTCCTCTAAGCCGCGTTACGTGCTGTCGTTTGCCCTGTTTATCACCGTGTTTTCCGCTGCAACCTCGATTATCTGCCGCGCATTGGAACTGCTGCCGCAGGTGGGCCTTGCGCATACGCTTGTACGGCTGCTCATATATATGGTTGTGCTGTTTGTGCTGTATGTCATCGTGGTGCTGGTGTTCCGTTATGCGCTGCACGCAAGCGACAGCATCCTGCGGAAGATCGGCATGGCGGCATTCAATACACTAGTGCTTGCGATCCCCGTGATCAACCGCAGCGCCGCCTATACGGTGGGCGAATCTCTTGGCGCGGGCCTTGGGGCAGGCGCGGCTTTTGCGCTGGCCGTGTTTCTGATCCATGCGGGGATTCACGTGCTGGATCATAACGATAAGATCCCAAAGGCCTTTCAGGGGACGCCGGTGCTCTTTCTTTATGTTTCTTTGCTGGCGCTTGCGTTCACTGGTTTTTCCGGAAGATCCCTGTTTGTATAATGGACGGTTTGTCAGAGGTCCTTTGTTTTTGCCAGTGAATGGCGCGAATTTCGCGAAAGGATGGCTGTTAAATGGGGAAAAAATATAAAGTAAAAAAAGACTATGGCTCCGGGCAGCGCTCCAGCTATTATGGCTTCCGGAAAGATTTTCCGGAGGGGGGGCGCAAAGGCCGCTTCCGCAAAAGTGCCAGCCGCTCAGAGCGCGGCAAAAAAATTGGCAAGATCGCGCTGATGGTGCTGGGTTTTGCCGCGGTAACGGTGCTTGCCTTTTTTATCACAGATTTTGCTTTGAATCTATCCAATAAACCCGCTGTGACCAATCCGCATCAGGTGGAAACAGGCAGTGGCGGGCAGGGGAAGGATACGCAGCAGGAGCCGCAGTCGGCGGAGGCACCTGTAGCGCAGCAAAAAGCGGCTGCGGCGCTCTGGCTGCCGGAAAGGACGCTTCGCAATGCATCCGCCCTTGACAGCTTCCTTGCTGCTGCAAAGCAGGCCGGTGCATCCGCTGTGATGATCGACGCAAAGGATACTGACGGCACGCTGCTTTTCCCCTCCGCATTGGAGCAGGTAAAGGCAACGGGCGCCACAGAGGGCGCTTATTCGGATTTTGCACAGGCGCTTCAAAAGATCCATGACAACGGCTTGTCTGTGATTGCACGGGTGCAGTGCTTCCGTGACCCGCTGGCCGCCAGAAAGCTGGGCGAGGGCAGTGCGGTATGCTACCAGCGGCCCGGCACGCTCTGGCTGGACAACAGCGCGGATAAAGGCGGCAAGCCGTGGGCCAACCCCTATTCGGAAACGGTGCGGGGCTATCTGACCGGTTTGATCGGCGAATTGGCGGCCATGGAGATTGACAGCATCTTGCTCGACAGCGTCCAGTTCCCCAGCGGATACGCGCTGAGTAAGACCTATTATATAGGAGAGAGCGAAAGCGGCGTATCCCGAAATGATGTTTTAAAGAATTTTGTTGCCAGTGCAAAGCAAGCGGCTGGCAGTAAAAATGTGATTTTGATGCAATCAGGGGAAGGGGCCCTCGGCGGTGGAGAAAGCCAGTATCACGGCAGCCTGTTTGGAAGCGGTGTTGATGTTTACGCGCCGGATCTGCGCCTGTCCGGACTCAAGGGCAGCATTGCAATCGGCGAAGAATCTTTCTCGCCCGCAAAGGATCCGGCCGGATTCCTGACGGCCGCCGGGAAGCAGCTGAAAGCCGCGGTGGGGAACTTTAGCCTGATGCCCCTTTTGGATGCGGGCTCTAACTTGAGCGTGCAGGTGGCAGCCCTGAAAGCGGCGGGGATTGAAAGCTACATTCTATACAATGAGGGCGGCAGCTATACCGCGATCAAATAATGACAGCCCGTTCATCCTTTACAAAATCAAAAAAGGCATCCCGTCTATTCAGGCGGGATGCCTTTTTATCAAATTCTATTGTTAAGCGTAATAGAGAAATTAGGGTTGCCGACAACACAAAATCAGGCCTTTGGATTGACGATATCGCGCCAATCAAGGTCGCCGCGGTCGAGGCTGTGAATCAACGCCTCCGCCGTTGCAATATTGGTTGCAACCGGGATGTTGTGCACGTCGCACAGGCGAAGCAGGTTGGCTTCGTTGGGCTCATGCGGCTTGGGGCTGAGAGGATCGCGGAAAAACAGGAGTAAATCGATTTCATTGCAGGCGATCCTTGCAGCAATCTGCTGGTCGCCGCCCTGTGAACCGCTCAGAAACCGCTGGATGGAAAGCCCGGTTGCCTCAGAGACGATTTTGCCCGTTGTGCCGGTGGCGCACAGAGTGTGGCGGCTGAGTACGCCGCAGTATGCAATACAGAATTGTGTCATAAGCTCCTTCTTCGCGTCATGGGCAATTAGTGCGATATTCATATATGCAGCTCCTTTTTGATAAGAGTGTTGATTCAAAAATAACAATTCTTTTTCCTATCATAACAGATAATTTACATTTTATCAAGATGTTTTAACGGAATTTTCTCTCCTTCGATCCTTTTTGCAATTCGAAGATACGCGCTGCCCGCAGGGCAGTCAAAGGGCACCGGCTTGCCCATCGCCGCACGGTAAGTGACATCCGGGTCATCCGGCACGATGCCAAGCAGGCGGGCGCCCGCGCTATCGATCACCTGATCGATATTGAGCAGTTTGCGTTTTGCCACAGGCTGTGCTTTAAAGCGGTTGATAATGAGGTGGATCGGAACGATATCCATCGCATACAGCGCATCTACAGCGGCGGCGGCGCTGCGAACGCAGACCGCATCCGGCGTGGAAACGACAACCGCTTCCTGCGCCGCGCTGGCAGCCAGGCGAAAACCCCGCTCAATCCCCGCCGGTGCATCGATGAGGATGGCATCAAAAAAGGCGTCGTACTGTGCGGCCAGGGAGCGCATGGCGCCCGGCGTGAAGGCGGGAGTATCTCGCAAAGGTGCAGCAAGAAGATGGAGACCGCCCACCGATAAGGGTGCTTTTTCGGGTGCGCAACGGCCCAGAAGGACATCCGCCCAGTCGTAAACGGTGTTTTCCGCACAGCCGAGGATCAAATCCAGGCTGCGCAGGCCGATATCGCAGTCGATCAGGAGGATGTGTTTGCCCATGCCTGCAAGTGCCCCGCCGAGCCCGGCGGCCAAAGAGGATTTCCCCGCGCCGCCCTTGCCGGAGGCGATCACAATTTTTCTAGCCATGGTGTTCCACTTCTCCTTTCAAGCGTTATTGCAGAAGTGTATTGCCTTCCTGCGGCAGGTCCATTGCGCTTTCGCTGCCAGAGAAATATTGGTTGTAGATTTCTGCCGCGACCGGCGCACAGTCAACGCCAGTGTCCCCGCTTTCAATGACAATCCCTATCGCAATTTCAGGGTCGTTTACCGGAGCGTAAGTAATCAGGACTGCGTTATAATCATTCTGCCATTGGCCGTTGATTTTGCGCTTCACCTGGGACGTGCCGGTTTTGGCGGCGGCTTTGATTCCATTTTTGATTTTGGAGAAGGAGCGCGCGCAGAATCCGGTTCCATCACCAACGCGCCGCATCCCCTCATGCACCAGATCAATCGTGGATTTGCTGATATTCAGGTTGGCGGAAACGACTGGCTCTTTCTCCAGCACCGTTTTGCTGTAATCATAGGATTTGATGGATTTGACCAGATGTGTTTCATAGCGCGTGCCACCATTTGCAATGGTGGCGGCGTAGTTTGCAATTTGAAGGGGAGTAAACAGGTTGTAGGATTGGCCGATCGCATACTGCACCGTATCGCCGGGGCGCCACGGCGTGCCGATCGATTCGGCATATTCCGGCGTGGCAAGTGTGCCGGTTTCTTCCGCAATCTCAATGCCTGTCGGCTGGCCCAGGCCAAATTTTCGGGAGTACTCATTCATTTTTTCAATGCCAATTTGATACCCGGCCTCAAAGAAGAAGTTGTTGCAGGAAATCTCGATGGCATGAACGACGCTGATATTGCGGTGTGTGCCCGTGCTGCATCCGAGCCTCAGCTCGCGGTATCTTTGGTAGCCGCCCCGGCCGCCGCAGTAATAGGTGGTGTTTGCATTGAAAACACCCTCTTCCAGGCCGGTGATGGCAATGCCGGGCTTCATGGTAGAGCCGGGCTCGTAAGCGCTCATCATGGCACGGTTCCACAGCGGCGCGTTTTCCGCCTTGGAGAGCTCGGCATAATTTTTACTGTAAGTAGAGATATCATAAGTGGGGTTGGATACGGCGGCGAGCACCTCTCCGGTGTGCACGTCGATCACCACGGCGGCCCCGCAGAAGGGGTGGTCGGGCTGCTCAGCTTTGAGCTCTGCAATCCGCTTTGCAAGGGCTTCGTTCGCAACCTTCTGGAGGTTCTTATCAATGGTGAGAACGATTGTGTTGCCCTGCTCCGGCTCCTTGACATATTCCGTTGTGATATTGCCGTCGTCATCCTTTGTGGTGCGTTTCACGCCATCCGTGCCGCGCAGGTATTCCTCCATCGCCTTTTCAATGCCGTTTTTGCCGATGGAATCGGTTTGGAGATAGCCTTTCTCTTTATATTTTTCATATTCATTTTCGCTGATTGCGCCGACCATGCCGAGGATATGGGGAGCAAGCGCGCCATCCACATATTCGCGGTATGGTACGACCTCAATCTCAACGCCCTGATAAAAATCGCTTTTCTCTTTGATTTCCGCCACCGTTTGGGTGGAAACATCCTCCGCGAAGGTGTATGGCGTGCGCTTACTGAACATCAGGCGGTGCATTTCATAGTAGACCGAGGCAATTTTGCGTGCCTGTTCCGGCTGATAATCCTGAAGGCTGTATTTTTCAATGAGCGCATCCAGGCAATTCTGCGCGGTTGCATAGCTGTTTACGTGCAGGATTTCATCGGATTTCAGGTAGGCCACGTCGCTGTCCCGATTTTCTGGGAAGGCGATTTTGCCGTTTTCACCATAAATCAGCGGGAGGTTATCAATCCACTTTTCCCCTTTGGATTCCAGCAGCTCGATGAGGCTGCTGACCAGCTTGTTGCGCTGTGCAATTTCATCTTTCTTATCCGATGGGAACCTTTCCGCTGTGAATACGATGGAGTTGCCTTGCCGGTTGGTGACAAGCGGATTGCCGTTGCGATCCAAAATTTCACCGCGCGCCGCCTCCACCCGCGTGCTGGCGGAGCTGATGGACTTACTTTGCTCGGCATATTCCGCGCCATGGACAAGCTGCAGCTGAACAAGACGGCCTGCAAAAAGAAGCAGGAATACGCCCAGCAGGCAGACGGAGATGATAACGCGGGAGGTACGTTTGTCCTGATTCATCGGTTCGGCCCATCCTTTCATGCTCAAAAATGTTTTCGTAAAAAATCGGAAAAGACACAGCGGTCAAAAAACTGCTGTGTCAGATACTCTGTGCATGGGAACCGCCCTTTGGCAGGGAACCACTGATGCAATTAAGCCTGGTGGAAGCAATTGCCTTATAGGATTACAGACGGCTCTTCATTTGTCGAAAGCGGGTTTTTCAATTTCCTGCCGAGCGCGCGCAGGGGGAAGAAAAACAGCGGCAGGAACAGCACCGCATACAGGCTTGCGGGCAGGTAAAAGCGCACAAGGGCGCTTACAGCGCCATCATAACCTGGGATCACCAGAAACACCAGCCAATACAGCAGGTTGTGCACCAGCGCCGCGCATGCGGACAGGAGCAGCGCCGTGACAAAATTGACCCGCATCAGGTAGTGCAGCAGCAGCCCGCAGACGCAGCCGATGATCAGCAGCACCACGGCGTGAAACCCATCGCCGCGCGTGCCCACCGCATCCCAGAGCATGCCGGCGAACATGCCAAAACATGCGCCTGCCATTTCACGCTCCAGCATTGCGATGCACACCACAAGCGGAATCAGCGGCATCGCGCTGACGCCATAGATGCGGGGCAGCAGGCCGCCCGTATTTTGCAGCAGGGATACCAGCAGGATAATCACAGCGAGAATCCCCCATCGCAGGTAGACCTGTTTTTTTTCCTTTTTTACCATTGAAGGGCCTGCCTTTCTGCAAGGATTCCCGTGCGCGCTCCCACCGTTATGGCGCGCTGCTGCCGGAAGCACTTTGTGCATTCTCCGCCGTTTTTTGCCCTTCAAAGGCGGTGATGATAAACACATCATGCACTGCGCTGATCTCAACGCCCGGTTTGACGACCGCATAAGCGGAAATATCATACGTATTGTTTTTCACATCCTCCACTGTACCGATGAGGATGCCCTTTGGAAAAAATTCGCCCGCGCCGGAGGTTTGCACGATGCCGCCTTTGGAAACGACGGTCGAGCGCTCCAGGCCGGAGAGCTGGCACTTGCCCTCGCGGGATAATGCGATATCCGTGCCGAGGACGCCCTGCTCATTGGTATTGGACTCTTCCGCGCTGACGTTGACCGATGGGTCCAGGATTGTTTTCACCGTGCACCCGGTGCTCCATACGCGCTCTACGCGGCCAACCAGGTACTGGCCTGAAATCACAGGATCGTTCGGCTCAATCCCATCAGAGGAGCCCTTGTTGAGCGTAAAGGAATAAAACAAATCCGCGGAATCACGCGCAATGATCGAGGCGGGCGCCATCTCCCAATCCTGATGGGCTTCTTTCACGCCCAAAACGGATTCGTAGGAGGTGATCTGCCGCTTCATCTCATCATAATCAACCAGTTTTTTTTGGTAGTCGGCGATCTGCTGTTTGAGCTCGTCGATCTCCTTTGCGTAGGTGCCCGCAGAAACGAAGCTGCCGGAAAAATTCCCAATTTGCTCCGACACATAGGCGGAGAGCCGCTGCAGGGGGGAAAACACCGCCCCAAGCAAAGAGGAAGAAGGCGACGCTCCGCCGTGGGAGGCCGCCGCAATGATAATCCCAACAATCAGCGCGGCAAGGATGCCGAGCAAAACCTTAAAACGCTTGCTATGAAAGAAACGCTGCATAAAAATCCCTGCCTGCCTTCCGAGTCAGGCCCGAGGGGCCGCTAAACTCAGTTGTAATCTCTGGTGCCGGTGATGCCGAGCACATCGGATTCCAGGCACATGCCGGTGCCATCTACCACGCAGTCCAGCGGGTTTTCCGCCACGTGAACGGGCATCTTCGTCTCGACGGCGATCAGGCGGTCCAGCCCGCGCAGCAGCGCTCCGCCGCCGGTGAGCATAATGCCGTGATCGATGATATCCGCGGAGAGCTCCGGCGGCGTTTTTTCAAGCGTGGCCCGGATCGCATCCAGAATCTGGTTGACCGGGTCCGCCAGCGCTTCGCGGATTTCCTCGGAGCTCACTTCAATGTTTTTCGGCAGGCCGTCCATCAGGTTGCGGCCCTTGACATCCATTGTGCCCTCGCCCTCATAGGGGTAGGCGGAGCCGATTCTGATTTTGATCTCCTCTGCTGTGCGTTCACCAACAAGAAGA